>Ga0308157_10002253_pt1 | contig 32685 bp, 27 predicted proteins | sample PhyBR1_FD_201035 | JGI IMG/M metagenome (GOLD analysis project Ga0308157, IMG submission 201035) | Phyllosphere microbial communities from UC Gill Tract Community Farm, Albany, California, United States - DLSLB.R1 | ecosystem: Host-associated > Plants > Phyllosphere > Unclassified | place: USA...
ATCGTCGATCTGATCCGCTACGGCGCAAGCCGTTTCAATGCTGCTGGCCTGACCTTCGGCCACAGCTATGACAATGCCCTGGACGAGGCGACCCAGCTGACCCTGCACAGCCTGCACCTGCCGCCGGACCTCGGCCCGGCCTATGGCACGGCGCGGGTGCTGCTGGAAGAACGGCAGCAGGTGCTGGCGCTGTTCCAGCGTCGCATCGACGAGCGCCAGCCGGCAGCCTACCTGACCGGTGAGGCCTGGTTTGCGGGCTTGAGCTTCAAGAGCGACTCGCGCGCACTGGTGCCGCGCTCGCCGATCGCCGAGCTGATCCTCAGCGGCTTCGAGCCGTGGCTGGCCGGTCGTGACGTCAACCGCGCGCTGGACCTGTGCACTGGCTCGGGCTGCATCGCCATTGCGATGGGCCATTACTATCCGAACTGGCAGGTGGACGGCAGTGACGTCAACGACGCCGCGCTGTCGTTGGCGGTGGAGAACAAGGAACGCCTGCTTGCCCACAACGTGGAGCTGGTCAAGAGCGATCTGTTCGCCGGCCTGCAGGGCCGCGTCTACGACCTGATCGTCACCAACCCGCCTTACGTCACCAATGACGAGACCGACGCGCTGCCGAAGGAATACCAGCACGAGCCGGACCTGGCCCTGCGTGCCGGCGATGACGGCCTGGACCTGGTGCTGAAGATCCTGCGTGATGCGCCGGACCACCTGACCGAAGACGGCCTGCTGATCTGCGAAGTAGGCGATTCCGAGCAGCACCTGATCAAGCTGCTGCCGGAGGTCTACATGTCCTGGATCGAGTTCAAGGTCGGGCAGATGGGCATCTTCGCTGTCGAAGCGGCTGAGCTGCGTGCACACCATGCGCGCATCGCCGAATTGGCTGCAGCACGTTCCTGAGTCACGCTTTTGCCGTCACTCCGCATCTGTGGGGTGACGGCAACGGCCGGCGTAACCGCAAGAGCACAACGGCATTGAATACATTCGGACAACTCCTCCGCGTCACTACCTTCGGTGAATCCCACGGGCCGGCCATCGGCTGCGTGATCGATGGTTGCCCGCCCGGTCTGGAAATCAGCCCCGAAGAATTCACCCACGACCTGCAGCGGCGTGCCACCGGCAAGAGCCGCCACACGTCCGCGCGGCGTGAGGCCGACGAGGTCGAGATCCTGTCCGGGGTCTATGAAGGCCGCACCACCGGCACGCCGATCGCGCTGCTGATCCGCAACACCGACCAGCGCAGCAAGGACTACAGCAACATCGCCCAGCAGTTCCGCCCGGGCCATGCCGATTACAGCTACTGGCAGAAGTACGGCATCCGCGATCCGCGCGGTGGCGGCCGTTCCTCCGCGCGCGAAACCACCATGCGCGTGGCGGCCGGCGTGGTCGCCAAGAAGTGGCTGCTGCAGCGTTTCGGCGTCAGCGTGCGCGGCTACCTGTCGCAGCTTGGCGAGATCACCCCGGCCGGTTTTGACTGGAATGTGGTCGAAGACAACCCCTTCTTCTGGCCCGATGCCAAGCAGGTACCGGAGCTGGAAGCCTATATGGATGCGCTGCGCAAGTCCGGTGATTCGGTCGGTGCGCGCGTGACCGTGGTTGCCGATGGCGTGCCGCCGGGTTGGGGCGAGCCGATCTACGGCAAGCTCGATGGCGATATCGCTGCCGCGCTGATGAGCATCAATGCGGTCAAGGGCGTGGAGATCGGCGATGGCTTTGCCAGCGCTGCGCAGAAGGGCACGGAACACCGTGACCTGATCACCCCGCAGGGTTTCCAGTCCAACCATGCCGGCGGCATCCTCGGTGGCATTTCCACCGGCCAGCAGATCGTCGCCTCGATGGTGCTCAAGCCAACCTCCAGCCTGCGCCTGCCCGGTGCCACGGTGGATACGGCCGGCAATGCGGTCGAGGTCATCACCACCGGTCGCCATGATCCTTGTGTCGGCATCCGTGCCACGCCCATCGCCGAGGCGATGCTCGCACTGGTATTGATGGACCAGGCCATGCGCCACCGCGCCCAATGTGGCGATGTCGGCGAGATGAGCCCGCGTATTCCTGGCCAGCGCAATGACTGATCGTCGTCCCCGCGTCTGGGTGTCGCAGCCCCTGTTCGACGACACTGTCGCGCAGTTGGCGCTGCACTGTGATGTGGTTTCCACGTCCACGGTCACCAAGCATGACAGCGCCAGCCTCAGCGCGAATCTGGCCGGCATGGATGGCGTCCTCATCACGCTCAACGAGCGGATCGGTGCGGCGGAAATCGCCAATGCCCCCGCGTTGAAGATGATCGCCAACGTTGGCGTCGGCTATAACAATCTTGATGTTCCTGCGTTGAATGCAGCTGGCATCGTTGCCAGCAATACGCCGGACGTACTTACCGAAACCACAGCCGATCTCGGCTTCTCGCTGCTGATGGCGGCCGCTCGCCGCATCGTCGAGTCCGATCGCTGGTTGCGAGACGGCAAATGGGGGCAGTGGTCGTTCACCACCATGCTCGGCGCTGATCTGCATGGCAGCACCCTGGGCATCCTCGGCATGGGCCGGATCGGCCAGGCCATCGCCCGCCGTGGCCATCATGGCTTCGGCATGAAGGTGCTGTACCACAACCGTTCGCAGCTGCCTGCCGAGCAGGAGCAGGCAGTCGGCGCCAGCTATGTCGGTTTCGATGAACTACTGGCCAGCGTCGATCACCTGGTGCTGGTGCTGCCGTATACGGCGCAGAACCACCACATCATCAACGCCGACGCGCTGGCGAAGATGAAGCCGACCGCCACCTTGGTCAACATCGCCCGCGGCGGCATCGTCGATGAGCTGGCCCTGGTCGATGCGCTGGCCAACGGCCGCCTGGCCTCGGCCGCGCTGGATGTTTACGAGAACGAGCCGAACGTGCGTCCGGAATTGCTGGCGCTGGACAACATCGTGCTCACTCCGCATATCGGCAGCGCATCGCTGGCGACACGCCGGGCGATGGTGCAGGTTGCGCTGGACAACCTGCTGGCGGGCCTGGGCATCGGCCCGGATGCCGGCAAGCCGGTCAATGCCATCAATACCGAACTGCTGAGCAACGGCACCGCGCGCATTGCCGTTGCCGGCAAAAAAATCGACGACAAAAAACGATAGGGAGCCTCGGCAGCCGCGCGCTGGAGGTTCCCCGAACCTGGCTCGATGTGTGTCTCCCCCTCCAAACTTTCGAGTATCCCCATGAGCAATGAAGCCCGTCGTTTCCATGTAGCCGTTGTTGGCGCCACCGGCGCTGTCGGCCAGACCATGCTGTCCATCCTGGCCGAGCGCAGTTTCCCGATCAGCAAGCTGACCCTGCTCGCCTCCGAGCGTTCGGCCGGCCAGCAGGTCGACTTTGAAGGCGACAAGATCACCATCCAGGACCTGGCCACGTTCGACCCGGCGGGCGTCGAGATCGCCCTGTTCTCGGCCGGTGGTGGTATCTCCAAGGAATTCGCGCCCAAGTTCGCCGCTGCTGGCGCCGTGGTGATCGATAACTCGTCGACCTTCCGTTACGACGATGACGTGCCGCTGGTGGTGTCCGAGGTCAATCCGGAAGCAGCGAAGAACCGCCCGCGCGGCATCATCGCCAACCCGAACTGCTCGACCATGCAGCTGATGCCGGTGCTGGCGCCGATCCACCGCGAGTACGGCATCGAGCGCATCAATATCGCCACCTACCAGTCGGTGTCGGGCGCGGGCCAGACCGGCATGGAAGAGCTGGGTAAGCAGACCGCGCAGCTGCTCGGCTTCCAGGAGATCGAGCCGAAGAAGTTCCCGATGCAGATCGCCTTCAACCTGATCCCGCACATCGACGAGTTCCTCGACAACGGCTTCACCAAGGAAGAAATGAAGCTGGTCTGGGAGACCCGCAAGATCCTCGGCGACGACAGCATCCTGGTGAACCCCACCGCAGTGCGTGTGCCGGTGTTCTACGGCCACTCCGAGGCGGTCAACATCGAGACGAAGAAGAAGATCAGCACCGAGCAGGCCCGCGAGCTGCTGGCTGCCGCGCCAGGCGTGAAGGTGGTGGACGAGCGCAAGGCTGGCGGCTATCCGACCCCGGTCACCCACGCTTCGGGCACCGATCCGGTCTATGTCGGCCGCATCCGCGAGGACATCTCGCACCCGCGCGGTTTGAACATGTGGGTGGTGGCGGACAACATCCGCAAGGGCGCCGCACTCAACGCGGTGCAGCTCGCCGAACTGGTCGCCAACGGCGGCTGATCCCCCCAACGACGCCGGCGTGATGCCGGCGTCGCTGCATATGGGCGGTACAGCGGTGTTCGAAAGGCGGGTCAGCCGTTATATTGGCCGCCATGAAACCAAGGGGCGGGGGCGCGATGCGCTCATTACAAGGTGTGCTGGTTCTCGGCCTGGCGCTGTTCAGTAGCACAGCAATGGCGTTGGGGCTGGGCAATATCCGCGTCCTGTCCAAGCCGGGACAGCCTTTGCTGGCTGAGATTCCGGTCATTACCAGTGATGCGAGCGAGCTCGACAACGCCAAGGCGGGGCTGGCATCAGCGGCCACCTTCGAGCGCGTAGGGCTGGCTGCGCCGACCGGGCTGGTAGGAGAACTGCAATTCCAGTTTGCGCAGGACCGTGACGGCCGCGCGGTGATCCGTGTGACCAGTGCCGCGCCGGTGCAGGTGGCGTCGGTGGGTTTCCTGATCGAGGTCGATTGGGGCCAGGGCCGGCTGGTGCGTGAATACTCGGCGCTGGTGGCCGCACCCGAAGCCGCAACCGCAGTGGCCGAACCGGTGATCGAAGCGCCGGCTGCGGCGCAATCCAATCTGATCGTGCGTGAGCCCGAGCCGCTGCCTGGGTTGCCGGCACCTGCCGCGCCGGTAGCAGCGCCTGCGCCGGCTCAACCGGTTGCCGCGGCGCCTGCAGCGCGCCCTGCAGCGATGCCGGTGGCCAGTAGCGAAGGCCAGCTGGCTCCGGTGCAGCGCGGTCAGAGCCTGTCGCAGATCGCCCGCGAGTTGTCGCGCGAGAGCGGCGCGTCCTTGAACCAGACCATGGTCGCGCTGATGCGGGCCAATCCGGAAGCCTTCATCCGCGGCAACATCAACCTGCTCAAGCAGGGTGCGGTGCTGCGTACCCCGGCGCAGGAAGAGCTGGCACGGGTGGATGCATCCGAGGCACGTGCCATCGTTCGTGACCAGGCCGCACAGTGGCGACAGGCACGCGCGCCCATCCCGCAGCCGGCCGTAGCCGATGCTGTGGTGGCGCCAGCCAAGGCCGCTGCACCAGCAGCAAATGCGGGTCCCAGTGGTGCACGCCTGGAAATCGCTCCGGCCGTGGCCGGTGCACAACAGACTGCGGGAATGACGACCGGACTCGATGCCGGTGGCGAGGGTGACATGTTGGCCAACGAACAGCTGCAGCAAGCCAAGGAAGATCTGGCAGCGCGTGACGCGGAACTGCAGGAACTGCGTGATCGCGTCGGCGAACTCGAGAAGCTGCAGAAGCAGCAGCAATCGCTGATCGCGATGAAGGATTCGGATCTGGCCGCTGCCCAGCAACAATTGGGTGAGGCGGCCAAGCGTGATGGCAGCGGTTCGTTTGGCTGGATCTGGTTGGGGCTGGCGCTGCTGGTGCTGGGTGCGTTGGGCTGGCTGCTGAGCCGTCGGCGCAAGCCACTGCCGGTTGCCCCGCGTGCTGATTTCGAGGCAGGAGACCTGGCCGCAGCGATGCCGGTGATGGGCGCCGCTGCTGCGCAGCAGTCGTTGCATGCAGCGGAAGTGGACGAATTCGACCCGCGGGACGAGCTCGACGCCCAGCCGTTGCCGGTCGTTGCGGAAGTGCAGCCCGAAGCCTATGAAGAACCGATGCCGGCATGGCTGAAGTCCACCCCGCCGGCCCGCGTGGAGCCGGTGCTTCCGGTGGCTGCGCCGGCGGTTGCACACAAGCCGGTGCTGCTGTTTGAGGCCTCGCGGCAGTTCGATGCGGTGGTCGAGCCCGTGCCTGCGCAACCCGAGCCGGCTGCGGCCGATGAGGCGGGTTGGCTGGCCGGTGACGTGGCTGCGGTTGCGCCGCTGGCACCGGCACCTGCTGGCCGTGAGCGGCTGGAGTTGGCCATTGCCTATCTGGATCTGGGTGATGCCGAGACTGCGCGTACCCTGCTCAACGAGGTTGCTGCCAGCGCGGACCCGCAGGCACGCAGTGAAGCACTGGAATTACTTGGCCGCATGGCCTGACGGAGAGTTGCAATGAAACGCGAGCGGCGGATTGACTATGTGGAATTCGCCTCGCGCGACCCTGCGGCGAGTCGTGTTTTCTTCGAGCAGGTATTCGGCTGGACCTTTGAAGATTACGGCCCGGATTACACTGCTTTTGATGACGGTGAGCTGCAGGGAGGTTTCTTCCGTGGCACGCCGGCGACCACCAGTGTCGGGGCGCCACTGCTGGTGCTGTATGCCGTACAGCTGGGTCCGCTGCTCGAGGTGATCGCAGCCCAGGGCGGTGAAGTGGTCAAGCCGATCTTCACTTTTCCCGGTGGTCGGCGGTTCCAGTTCCTGGAGCCGGGTGGCAACGAACTGGCTGTGTGGTCAGAGCGCGACAACGACTGAGTTGGGCATGGTTCCACCAGTTCCAACAAGATCAGAGGTTCAATGATGCGCTATGCGCTGGGCGTGGAGTACGACGGCAGCGAGTTCAAGGGCTGGCAACAGCTTGGCGAGCACGGCTGCGCGAGTGTGCAGGCCACGTTGCAGGAGGCACTGTCTTCGGTCGCCAATGCGCCGATCAGTGTGGTGTGTGCAGGGCGTACCGATGCCGGCGTGCACGGTGAATGCCAGGTCGTGCACTTCGACAGTGATGTCGAGCGTGCGCCGCGTGGCTGGGTGCTGGGTACCACCACGCGGTTGCCGCCGTCGATCTGCGTGCGCTGGTGCGTGCCGGTGGTGGATGAGTTCCATGCGCGGTTCTCGGCCAAGGCGCGACGCTATCGCTACCGTATCCTCAACCGCCAGGTACGGCCGGCGCTGTACCGGCAGATCCTGAGCTGGGATCGCCGCCCGCTGGACGCCGATGCCATGCATCGGGCGGCGCAGGCACTGCTGGGTGAAAACGACTTCGGTGCGTTCCGCAGCGCGCAATGCCAGGCCTTGCATGCCCGCCGTGAACTGCAATCGATCGCCGTGCGGCGCCAGGGCGAGGTGGTAGAGGTCGAGGTCCAGGCCAATGCCTTCCTGCATCACATGGTGCGCAATATCGTCGGCTCGCTGATGATGGTGGGCGCTGGCGAAAAACCTGAAAGCTGGATCGGGGAGCTGCTGGCAGGCCGTGATCGCAACCTGGCAGGGCCAACCGCACCGCCGCAGGGCCTGGTATTCGTCGGTCCGCTGTATCCTGAGCTCTGGAAGCTGCCGGACGAGGTGACACTGTGAGCCGTACGCTGTTTCGTACCCGCATCAAATTCTGCGGCATGACCCGCGCAGGCGACATCCGTCTGGCCACCGAGTTGGGTGTGGATGCCATCGGTTTCATCTTCGCCAAGGGCAGTGCCCGCAGGGTGGCACCATCCGAGGCGCGCGCCATGCGCCAGGCGATCGCACCGATGGTCGAAGTGGTGGCCTTGTTCCAGCAGAACAATCGCGAGGAAGTTCGCGAGGTGCTGCGCGCGGTGCGGCCAACCCTGTTGCAGTTCCATGGCGACGAGGACGATGCGTTCTGCCGCAGCTTCAACATGCCGTACCTGAAGGCGATTGCGATGGGCGGACGCAGCGACGTCACTGCGCGCGGGCTGCAGCAGATGTATCCGCATGCCGCGGGCTTCCTGTTCGACAGCCACGTGGCCGGTGGCAGCGGCGGCACCGGCGTCGCCTTTGACTGGTCGCAGATTCCGCCCGGCGTGCACCGGCCGTACCTGCTGGCCGGCGGCATTCGCCCGGAGAACGTGCACGACGCCATTCTCGCGACCCAGCCTTGGGGCGTGGATGTGTCCAGTGGCATCGAGGTGTCGCCGGGGATCAAGGACGGCTACAAGATGCGCCAGTTCGTCGAAGAAGTACGCCGCGCCGACCTGCATGTCGAGCAGGACTGAATACGCGCGCTGAGCGTGGCGATGTATTGCACTGGTGCTGCCTGGGCTGCCGCACTTTTGGGATCCGGTCGCAGGGCATGTCCGGGCTGATTCCCTTATGATGGTGTCCACGGCGACAAGCACGGATGCCTGTGGGAAACGGATGTTGCTGTCACAGCTTGCAGGCTGGGGCAGTTCCCGCTGAGCAGCTGGGCGCCACAAGGAAAGTGTGCATGGCGGAGTTTCTGGAAGTAGCGCTGTCCTACCCGACGTTGCCTTACAGCGTCGTGTTCGCGTTTGCTGTCATCTACTGGTTGCTGGCCGCGACCGGTATCGTTGATGACGGTGGCATTGGTAGCGGCGACGGCGCCGACTTTCATTCCCATGGCGGCGAGCATGGCGCGACCGGCATTGCCGCGATGTTCGCGCGGCTCGGCCTCGGTGGTGCGCCGACCATGCTGGTGGTGTTGCTGCTGGCCTTTTTCGGCTGGACCATCACCTATCTGGTTCAACTTTTCTTCCTGCAGTCATTGCCGGCGCCCCTGCGCTGGGGTGTCGGCACGGTGGTGGCCATTGCCGCCTTGATTCCCGGTGCGGTGGTGTCGGCCTGGGTGCTGCGGCCAATACGCCGACTGCTGCTCAAGCTTCGGCCGGTTGCCCAGGAGTCCATCCTCGGCCGGTTTGCCCAGGTCACCTCACCGGAAGTCACTGCCACGCAGGGCTATGCCAGCATGGACGACGGCGGCGCCGGCCTGATCCTGCATGTACGTACCCGCGAAGGCAGCCGTTTGCCGCGTGGCCAACGTGTAAGGCTGGTGGAATACCTGCCCGACAAGAATCACTACCTGGTGGTCGCCGATACCGACCTGCCAGGCTTGGACGTTTTCCCTTCTGATGTATCAGGCGACAAGGAGATCCACTGATGAGTACTGCTGCGCTGGCCCCTTTCATTATCGGGGTTGCTGCCCTGCTGGTGTTTTTCCTTGGTTTGGCGGGTTTGTTCAAAGCCTTCTACAAGAAGGTTGACCAAGGCACCGCGCTGATCGTGAACGACATGAGCGCACAGCCGAAGGTGCACTTCACCGGTGCGTTGATCATTCCGGTGCTGTACCGCGCCGAGCACATGAAGATCAGCCTGATCACCCTGCAGGTTGATCGCCGTGGCAAGGAAGGCCTGATCTGCCGCGACAACATGCGTGCCGACATCACCGTGGCGTTCTACCTGCGCGTCAATGAAACCCAGGCCGATGTGCTGCGTGTGGCCAAGGCCATCGGTGCAGACCGCGCCTCGGACAAGAACGCGGTGGATGACCTGTTCAACGCCAAGTTCTCCGAAGCCTTGAAGACCGTGGGCAAGAAGTTCGACTTCACCCAGTTGTTCGAGAAGCGCCAGGAGTTCCGTGACGAGATCATCGCGGTGATCGGCAATGACTTGAATGGTTACGCGCTGGAAGACGTGGCCATCGACTACCTGGAGCAGACCCCCAAGTCGCTGCTTGACCCCAGCAACATCCTCGACGCCGAAGGCATCCGCAAGATCACCGAGCTGACCGCCGCGCAGAACGTGATCACCAACGAGTTGGCGCAGAACGAGCGCCTGGCCATCACCAAGAAGAATGTCGAGGCCAAGGAAGCCACGCTGGCGCTTGAGCGGCAGCAGGCAGAGGCCGAGGCGCGCCAGCGCCGCGAGGTGGAAACCATCCGCGCCCGCGAGGAAGCCGAGACCCTGAAGGTGCAGGAAGAACAGCGCCAGCTGTCCGAGAATGCCCGCATTGAAGCGCAGCAGCTGATCGACATCCGCGACCAGAACCGCCTGCGCGAAGTGGAAGTGGCCGAGCAGAACCGTCAACGCGCCGTTGCCATCGAAGTCGAGCGCGTTGCCCGTGCCCGCCAGCTGGAGCAGGTCACCACCGATCGTGAAGTGCAGCTGCAGGGCGTGGAGCGCGACAAGGTGGTCGAGCAGGGCAAGATGGATGTTGCCAACATCACCCGTGAGCGCATCTCCATTGACAAGACCGTGGCGCAGGAAGAAGAGCGCATCAAGGAAGTGCGTCAGGTATCGGAAGCTGACCGCCTGAAGCAGGTCGCCATTCTCGAAGCCGAAGCGCAGGCGCAGGAAGCCATGCTCAAGCAGGTCAAGGAGGCCGAGGCCAGCGAAGCAGCTGCCAAGCACCGCGCGGTGGAGATCACCACGCTGGCACAGGCCGAGTTCGATGCCGCTGGCAAGCAGGCCGAAGCCAAGAAGGCACTGGCCGATGGCGTGCGCGCCGAGCGTGCCGCGCCGGGTCTGGCAGATGCCCAGGTCAAGGAAGCCAGCGCGCTGGCGATCGAGAAGGTCGGTATTGCCGAAGCCCGCGTCGTCGATGCGATGGCCGACGCCAACCTGAAGCAGGGTACTGCCGAAGCCAAGGTGCTGGCCGAGCAACTGGCTGCGCGTGCGCAGGGCGAGGAGCAGATGGGCCGTGCCAAGGCAACGGCAACCGAAACGCTGGGCGTGGCAGAAGCCACGGTCATCGAGAAGAAGCTGTTCGCCGAAGCAGACGGTTTGACCCGCAAGTTCCAGGCCATCGATTCGCTGGGCGATACCGCACGCGGCCACGAAGAGTTCCGCATGACCCTGGAAACCGGCCTGCGCCAGGCGTTGGCTGCGATCGACGCCGGCAAGGAAGTGACCAAGGAGAATGCCGAGGTCATCGCCAGCGCGCTGCGCAACGCCAAGATCGACATGGTCGGTGGCGACGGCGGCATGTTCGAGAACCTGGTCAAGGCGGTGTCACTGGGCAAGTCGATTGAAGGTCTGACCGACAAGAGCCCGATCGTGCAGGATCTGATGCAGCGCTACCTGGGCGTGGATATGTCCGCGCGTGGTTTGCCGGCGCGCCGTATCGCCGACACGTCTGCAGCGGATTCGGACGCAAGCTGAGTGAAGCCATGCCCCGCGCGGTTGTACTGCGTGGGGCGTTGATGCGCCGCCTGGCTGGAGCTGGCGGCACACGAGCATGAGGGCGTCAGGGATTCCGTCCCGAGGACGGAATCTGCCGATGTCAGAGCAGGGAACAATCGATGGCCGATACAAATCTGGACGCTGCTGCCACGCCGGAAGGCGGCTCCATCGCCGACCAGGCGGTGGCGCAGGGCGGTGCCTATGAGGTGCTGCGTAAACGTCTGAGTGATCAGGGCGCACGTTTGCGGCAGGTGGTGGACGCGCTGAACCAGCGCCGGCTGCAGGAGTTCGGCGACAGCCGGATGGAAGTGATCGGGCGCTTCCGCATCCGCAGCGAGAACAACTGCGTTGGCCGCGATGTGGTGCAGGTCGGCGACGACCTGCTGCTGTTCGGCTACAACGTCTTCATCGGCTTAAAGACCCAGACCCGCATCGAGGATGTGTTCGGGCTCTATCGCCTGGTGGACGGTGCCGAAGGCTACGACGTCACCCCGGTGGACCTGAAAAGCAGTTTCCTGGCACAGGCCGGCTTCGTCCACGATTTCGGTGAGCTCTACGCGTATTACAAGAATGCGCGCCTGCTGCAGCTGATCGTGCGCGACGGCAAGTTGCTGGCTGCGTTCCAGATCGGCGAGCGCAGCACTGATGTGCGCGTATTCCGCTGGGCGATGGCACCCAGTGGCGAGCTGACCTATATCGATGCACGTGGCGAGCGTGATATCGCGCTGCCGCCGCCGTTCGATTTCGAGTGGGCGCGTGCTGGTCGTGACATGCTGATCACCGGCCGCTTCCCGCACCTCAACATCCTCGACACCATCTTCGTCGAGACCACCGGTGGTGACCTGACCATCAAGGTCGAGAACAATACCGAGACCGGGCAGGGCGTTTACAGCGAGCCGGTCGAGGACAGCACGCAGTCGGTGGACGACGCGACCATTGACTTCGCCAAGGTCGGCTCGCTGATCCTGCTGAAGATCCAGCCGTACCGCGAGGACAGCTGGCGTGGCCTGATCTACAACACGCTGACCGGCAAGGTGGTGCGCAACGACGCCATCGTCCAGGCCTGCGTGCAGCTGCCCGATGACCATGGCGTCATCTTTCCCGGTGGCTATTACCTGCAAAGCGGTGAGCACAAGGCGTTCGATGCCTCGATGCAGGGTATGCGTTACAAGCGCTCCATCCGTTCGCCAAACGGCGAGGATATGCTGTACATCTTCTACGAGCGCGAAGCCGGAAAGTCGGCGCTGTTCGTCTACAACAGTATCCAGCGCGTGTTGCAGAATCCCGTGTTCGGCATGGGCTATGCCTTCATGCGTGATGGCCGGATGGTGCTGTTCAATGCCGAAAACGAGGAGCCTACCCGCGTCCATCCGATGCAGGTCTGGCAGACCCCGTTCAGCAGTGATGAATTCGCTGCACATGCACCCACCGGCACCAGTTTCATGGCCCGCATCGGCAATGCCGAGCTGGTGCGTGGCATCTCGAATCTGCTTGATCTCGGTCGCGAGATCGACAGTCGCGAGGTGTCGCTGCCGCGCTACGAGCTGCTGACCCATAACGCGCGCCGTCTGTTTGACACCCACCATTGGCTGGATGATGCCAATTGCGACGGTGCGGCGACGCTGCTGCGCGAGATCAGCGCGACCGGCGAATCGATGCTCGATGAGTACGAAAAGGTCGAGAGCATCCGCAAGCAGTCGGCGCAGGCGATGGCCGAGGTCACCACCGCGCACAAGACGCTGCTTGGGCGGTTGCAGCCACAGAACTGGACGAAGATCGGCGAGTTCGTCGAGTCCCTCGGCGAGATCGGCAAGCTGCGTGGCCGCCTGCTGACGGTGCGCGATTTCCGTTACGTCGACGTCGCCGCCATCGATGCAATGAACGTCTCTTTGCAGGAGGCGCATGACCGGGTTGGTGCGGCGGCGGGTGAGTTCCTTGGCAGCGACAAAGCGCTGCAGCCGTTCGCTGATCGATTGCAGGAGCTGGATGCCGCCGCGCAGGTGGCACAGACCGCCAAGCAGCTGTCCGAGCAGATCGCGCAGATGCAGGTGATGTCGGGCGATCTGGATATGTTGTCCGAGCTGATGGCCAGCCTGAAGGTGGACGACGCCGCGCAGCGCACGCGCGTGGTCGAGGCCATTTCCGCCATCTACGCCAAGCTCAACCAGGCGCGCGCACGTGCGGATCAGCGGCGTCGTTCGTTGGGTTCGGCTGAAGCCGTGGCGCAGTTTGGGGCGCAGTTCTCCCTGTTCAGCCAGGCCATCACCAGTGCGCTGGGTTTGGCGACCGATCCGGAGCGCGCCGACGAGCAGTTGTCGCGGTTGATGGTGCAGCTGGAAGAACTGGAGAGCCAGTTCGGCGAGCATGAACAGTTCCTTGGCGACATCCTCAACAAGCGTGAGGAGCTGCTCGATACCTTCGAGTCGCACAAGCAGACGCTGCTGGATGCGCGCCAGCGCAAGGCGCAGTCGGTACTGGACGCGGCCAACCGCATCCTTGATGGCCTGGCCAAGCGTACCGAGCGCTTCACCACCGTTGATGAACTGAACGCGTTCTTCGCCGGTGACCCGCTGATCCTGAAGCTGCGTGAGCTCGCCGATCGCCTGCGCGACTACAAGGACAGCGTCAAGGCCGACGACGTGGAAGCGCGGCTCAAGGGTGTGCGGGACCAAGCGGTGCGGGCGCTGCGTGATCGCAGTGATCTGTTCGAAGGCGGCGGCAATATCATCCGTCTCGGCCGACATCGCTTCAGCGTCAACACCCAGCCGCTGGACCTGACCATCCTGCCGCGCGGCGATGGTCTGGCTGTGCATCTCACTGGCACCGACTACTACGAGGCCATTGTCGATCCGGAGCTGGAGGAGCTGCGCGACTATTGGCCGGTGACCCTGGATTCGGAGTCAGCCGCGCTCTATCGCGGCGAGTATCTGGCAGGTCTGCTGCTGGATGCGGCCATCAACGGCCGCGATGGCCTGAGCGTGGAGCTGTTGCTGCGTGAAGCCGCGCAAGCCGATGCGTTGGCCAAGCGGGTGCGCGATTTCGCTGCGCCACGTTACCGCGAAGGCTACGAGAAAGGCATTCACGATCACGATGCGACGTTGATCCTGCAGGCGGTTCTGCCGTTGTATCAGGCGGCTGGTTCGCTGGTGCACGCTGCGGGTCCACGCGCGCTTGCCCTGCTGTTCTGGGCGCGTGAGGGCAAGCGCGAGGAAGTGAGCCAGTGGTTGGAACGCGCCGCCGGTGCGTTCGCCATCGCCAAGCTGTTCAATGTGCGGGACGGGCTTGATGCCTTGCGCACGGAGATCGCATCGGCGTTGGCGGCCTTCCAGGACGAGCATGGCTTGCCGTTCGACAGCGGCGTGCCAGCCTTGGCTGCCGAGTACCTGCTGGCGGAGCTTGGCAACGGCGAGCCAACCTTCTCCTTCAGTGGCTACGCGCGGCAGCTGCTCAGCGGCCTGCGCGAACAGCTGCAGGCTGCCGGGCAAGCGGATGCGTTTGATCGCAGCCTGCAACGTCTGAACACACGACTGGCCCTGCAATGGGCGCAGGCGCTGCAATGGTTGCAGGCGATGTGCGGCCAACCGAAGTTTGCCGCCATGGCCGGCTATGTGCCGGAAGCCGCTGCGATGTTGCTCGGCGAACGGGCCTTGCGCAGCCAGGTACGCGAGGTGACCTTGATCGCCGATGTCGGTGGCCTGCTCGGTGAGCATGCGCGCGTCGCCCAAGGCCACCTGCAGTTGGCGGTGGATGATTTCCTGCAGCGCTGGCAGTCGCATCGCCGCCAGTTCCAGCCCGGTTTCGAGCGCTACCAGGCGCTGCGCCATCGCATCAGTGCGCGCGAACGCGATTCGCTGCGGCTGAGTGAATTCCAGGCGCGGCCGCTGAGCTCGTTCGTTCGCAACAAGCTGATCAATGACGTCTACCTGCCCATCATCGGCGATAACCTCGCCAAGCAGATGGGCACGGTGGGCGAGAACAAACGCAGCGACCTGATGGGCTTGCTGATGATGATCAGTCCGCCTGGTTACGGCAAAACCACATTGATGGAATACGTGGCCAGCCGGCTCGGCCTGGTCTTCATGAAGATCAATGGCCCGGCGCTGGGCCATGAAGTGCGCTCGCTGGACCCGGAGCAGGCACCGGATGCCACCTCGCGGCAGGAGTTGCACAAGCTCAACCTGGCGTTGGAGATGGGCAACAACACCATGCTGTATGTCGACGACATCCAGCACACCCATCCGGAGTTCCTGCAGAAATTCATTTCCCTGTGTGACGGCACCCGTCGCATCGAGGGCGTGTGGAAGGGCCGCACCAAGACCTATGACCTGCGCGGCAAGAAGTTCTGCGTGGTGATGGCCGGCAACCCGTATACCGAGTCCGGTGAAGTGTTCAAGGTGCCGGACATGCTGGCCAACCGTGCCGATATCTACAACCTCGGTGATGTACTCGGCGGCATGGAAGAGGCCTTCAAGCTCAGCTACATCGAGAACAGCCTGACCTCCAGCCAGGTGTTGGCGCCGATGGCGACCCGTGACCTGGCCGACCTCTACCTGCTGGTCGACAAGGCTGGCGGCAAGGAGGTGTCGACCAATGCACTCAGCCACGCTTACAGCGGTGCGGAGATCAACGAGATCGTCGCCACCTTGCAGCGGCTGATGCAGGTGCGCGAGGTGGTGTATCGGGTCAACCAGCAATACATCGCCAGTGCCGCGCAGGCCGACAAGTACCGGGTCGAGCCGCCGTTCCGCCTGCAGGGCAGCTACCGCAACATGAACAAGCTGTCGGAGAAGATCTCGCCGGTGATGAATGCCGCCGAGCTGCAGCAGCTGGTCACCGACCATTACCTCGGCGAGTCGCAGCTGCTGACCAGTGGCTCCGAGGAAAACCTGCTCAAGCTGGGTGAGCTGCGCGAGGTATTGGATGCGACGCAGATGGCGCGCTGGGAGCAGATCAAACGCGACTTCATGCGCGACAAAGCGATGGGCGGCGACGATGCCGACACTGGTGCGCGCATGGTCGCGCAGCTGGCCGATATTGCCAGTGGGCTGCAGGGCCTGCGTGCTGATGAGCCAGCGCCGGTTGCACCGCTCGCGCCGCAGGTCGAGGTGCCGTGGGAGCAGATCGTGGCCTTGTTGCAGTCGGTTGCCGAGCGTCCCGCAGCGGTGGTCGCAGCACCGCCAGCTGCCGTGGCGCCGGTTGCACCAGTGCAGGATCTGACCCCGTTGTTGCAGGTATTGGCGACAGCCCAGCAGCGCCAGGGCGAGGTTGGCGATGCACTGGCCGGCCTGGCTACGCAGCTGCAGGAGTGGCTGTCCAAGGACGGCGGTGCGGGCAGCAAGCCAGCACCGCGCGTGCGGCGCGCGCGCACGCCGGAAGAGAAGGCGTTGGACGAAGCGCTGATGCGGCATTTCTACGGCGGCAATGTGGTGGTACCGGGGCAGCAGGGCAGTCGTGGCAATGAAGCGCCGGACGATGCCTGATGTGACGCCGCCAGTGTTGCCGCTGCCACCGCAGCCGCCGCTGCCAGCCGATGATGCGCTGGCCGTGGCCAGCTACGGCGCGGAACTGCTGGTCGCGGTGGAACAGTTGCTTGCCAACGCACCGGCTGGCACGGCCGCTGCGCGGCTGGTCGCGGAGATGAACAACATCCGCGAAGCGATGTCGGCAGCGGATGCTCGTCATATCCGTCGTTCGGTGGGTTTGCTCGGTCGCTTGCTGGGTCGCGATGTCGAGGCACAGGCACGAGCCGAACAACTGGCGACCCAACTCGACGTCTGCCTGCTGCGTGCCGATGCCTGTCTAGAGGCTTTGCAGCAGGAGCTGGGCGAGCATCTGCTGCAGGCGACCCGGGTTCAGATGGCTGTGGCGGCCATCGATGACTGGGCGGTTGCCGGCGAGGCAGTTCGTCCGCCGGATGAGCCAATGGCGCAGGCTGCGCTGCAGCGACGGCTGCAGCATCTGCGCGGGCTGGCCCGCCTGCGCGACAGCGAGGCCGGGCAGTTGCGCTTGCTGCATGCGCAGGGCGTGGAGCTGGTCGAGCGCTATCTCCGCATCCGTGATGTGCTGCTGCCGCTATGGCGGCAGCGAAGCCTGGCCGGTCGTGCCGCCGACAAGCAGGCCCAGCTGGCGCAAGCCAATGAGGCGCAGGCGCGGATTCTCGACGAGGTGGCAGCGATGCAGGCTAGACTGCGCTGAGAACCATCCTGCACATGATTGCTCGCGCGCCGTGTGGCGCCACTTGCTCAAGGAGAACTGCTGATGACCCAGGACACTTTGCCGCTGCCGGCCGGCCCTTCCGCCGATGTTGATGGCACCATGCTGGTCGCCTTGGGCCTGAGCGAAGCGGATCGCCCGCAGATCGCGCAGATCGTGCGCACGCTGGACGACATCAGCCCGGGCAACCTGCACGTATTCGGCCGCGAGGCGGCGGGCAAGAGTGCGGCCTTCTCCAGCCAGTTGCTGGACCATGTGCGCAACCGCGACCTGGATGCCTCCGGCGAGAAGCTCGGTGAGGTGGTGCGTATTGCCCGCTCGCTGAAGCTGGACGGTTTGAACGAACGTTCCAAGGTGCCGGTGATCGGTGGCCTGATCGACCGCATGCGCGCCTCCAAGGGCGAGCTGGTGCAGAAATTCAGCGACACCAACCAGCAGATCGAACAGTTGCTGCGTGACGTTGGCGCACAGCAGGCGCAGATGGGCCAGCGCGTCGGTGAGTTTGATCGCATGCATGCCATCGTCCGCGACGAACGGCAGAGCCTTGGCCTGCACATCGCCGCTGGCAAACAGCGCCTGGCCGAACTCAGCAACGAGTTGCACGCGCTGGTTGGTCTGGAAGATCCGCAGTCGCGTATCCGTCGTGGCGAGATCGACAACGCGATCCGCCTGCTCGACAAGCGCGTGGGTGATCTGACGGTGATGCAGCATGCGGCCGACCAGTCGTTGCCGATGATCCGCCTGATCCAGGCCAATGCGATCCAGCTGATCGAGAAATTCAACGCCGTACGCGACATCACCATCCCGTCGTGGAAGCGCCAGTTCGCGATCCAGCTGTCGCTGGGCGAGCAGAAGAACGCGGTGGATCTGTCCAATGCCATCGACGATGCCACCAATGAACTGATGCGCCGCAACGCCGACCTGATGCGGCAGACCTCGGTGGAAACGGCCAAGGCCAACCAGCGTGCAGTGATCGATGTCGCGACACTGCGCCATGTGCATGAGCAGCTGATCGCTACCGTGGAAGAGGTGCGCAGCATCCACCGCGAAGGCATGCAGCAGCGGCAGCAGGCGGAAGTCGAGTTGGCGCGTCTACGTGAAGATGTGCAGCAGCGACTGGCACAGCCGACGCAAGGCAGCTGAATGTAGGAGCGGCGTCAGCCGCGAAACCACTGATGCGTCAGATACAGCTGACGCCAGCGCTGTTGCCCCCTCCCTTTGCCGAAGACAAGGCTTGGCTCCCTCCCTTTTGCGTAGCAAAGGGGAGGGCTGGGGAGGGGTAAGCTCCCAGGCCTTTCAAGCATTGCCAGCTTCGCAGCTGACGCCACTCCCACAAAGGCTGAGAGCGCCTACAAAAGCTGCTTGCGCAGCCAGTCCGCCAATGCCGCCACACGCGGGTCCTGCTGCTCGCCGGCGGTGCACAAGGCCCAGCAGCCTTCCGTCTCAACAAAGCTCCACGGTGCGATCAGGCGGCCGTTGACCAGGTCATCAGCGACCAGGGGTTCAGGCGCAATCGCGATGCCCAATCCGGCGACCGCCGCTTCCAGCATGTAATACAGATGCTCCAGGCCGGTCCCATAGGTCAGCGCATCCGCATCGATGCCATTGTGCGCAGCCCAGGTCGGCCAGGCCTGGGGGCGCGAACGGGTATGCAGCAGCGCATGCTCGCGCACGGCATCCACGGGCTGTCGGGCCAGCACATGTGCGGCATGCATCGACGGACTGAAGACCGGGCCGATCCGCTCCGGCGCCAACGTGTGCACCTGCCAGCCGTCGGGCCAGGGTGCCTGGCCGAGCATCAGCGCTGCATCCAGCCCATCCAGGCGCGGGGCGAAATCGCCGTCCTGTGCCGCCAGGTGCAGGGTCAGGCCGGGCAGGTCGCGCTGCAGGTCCTGCAGGCGCGGGATCATCCAGCGGGCAAGCAGGCTGCCAGGGCAGCCCAGCACGAAGGCGTCATTGCGCTGCGGCCGTCGCAGCGAGGAAATGCAGTCGCGCAGCTGCGAGAACGCGCCGGAAGTTGCTTCCAGCAAGCGATGGCCGGCGGCGCTGGGGCGGATGCCGCGGCCGTCACGTTCAAAAAGGGGCAGTCCCAGTTCTTCCTCCAGCGCCCGCAGTTGCCGGCTCACCGCGCCATGGGTGACATGTAGCTCGGCGGCAGCCCGGCTGACACTGCGCAGCCGTGCCGCAGCCTCGAAGGCACGCAAGGCATTGAGTGAAGGCAGGGATTGACTGGTCTTCATGTGAGTTTTTCTAACACGTGGTGGCTGAATTATCCATTTTTATGTCATCGGCCCTGCGTTAGAGTGCTTGCCTGTTCCTTGTAGCCGTGACGTCATGACTGATCCGTCGATCTCCGATTTCCACGCCTTCCCTGATGCGCGTGGGCACTTTGGCCGCTTTGGTGGCAGCTTTGTCGCCGAAACCCTGGTCGGGCCCCTGCAGGAGCTGGCAGCGGCCTACGATCAGGCGCGGGTCGATCCGTCCTTCATTGCTGCCTACGACAAGGACCTGAAGCATTACGTTGGCCGTCCCAGCCCGATCTACCACGCCGAGCGCCTGAGCAAGGACGTAGGTGGCGCGCAGATCCTGCTCAAGCGCGAGGACCTGAACCACACCGGCGCACACAAGGTGAACAACACCATTGGCCAGGCCTTGCTGGCCGCGCGCATGGGCAAAACCCGCATCATCGCCGAGACCGGTGCCGGCCAGCATGGCGTGGCCTCGGCCACGGTTGCCGCGCGACTGGGCCTGGAATGCGTGGTCTACATGGGTGCCACCGATATCGAGCGGCAGAAGATCAACGTCTACCGGATGAAGCTGCTCGGTGCCACGGTGGTGCCGGTCAGCAGCGGCTCGGCCACGCTCAAGGACGCGCTCAATGAAGCGATGCGCGACTGGGTCACCAACGTGCGCGATACCTTCTACATCATCGGTACCGTCGCCGGCCCGGACCCGTACCCGCGCATGGTGCGTGACTTCAACGCCATCGTCGGCCGCGAGGCGCGTGCGCAGATGCTGGAGGATTATGGTCGTCTGCCCGATGCGATCACCGCATGTGTCGGTGGCGGTTCCAACGCCATCGGCCTGTTCCATGCCTTCCTGAATGATCGCGAGGTCAAGATCTACGGTGCCGAAGCTGCCGGCGATGGCATCCATACCGGCCGCCACGCAGCCTCCATCTCGGCTGGTCGCCCCGGCGTGCTGCACGGCAACCGCACCTATGTGCTGTGCGATGACGACGGCCAGATCACCGAAACCCATTCGATCTCCGCTGGCCTGGACTACCCCGGCGTCGGCCCCGAGCATTCCTTCCTGTCCGATACCGGTCGCGCCCAGTACGTGGGCATCACCGATGAAGAAGCGCTGGCCGCCTTCCATCGCCTGACCCGCATCGAAGGCATCCTGCCGGCGCTGGAATCCAGCCATGCGGTCGCCCATGCGATCAAGCTGGCGCGCGAGTTGCCCAAGGACGCGTTGGTGCTGTGCAATCTGTCCGGGCGTGGCGACAAGGATGTGCACACCATCGCCGCGCGCGAAGGGCTGGTGCTGTGATGGTCGGCGTCGCGCGTCCCCGTTCGCTGCGCACGCCCTTGCTGCTGGGCCTGGTTGCGGCCTTGGCAGGATGCACGCCGTCAGCCCCCGCGCCGGAACCTGCTGCGCCTGCCACTTCGTCGGCGGTTCCCGTCGCGCCCGCGGCAGCAACGGCGTCCCCGGCACCCGCCCCAGCGGGTGCTGCCACCAGCGCATCCGCCGGCCTGGGCGAGTTGGGTGCGTTGCGCATCGGCGCGCCGTTCGGCAAGGCGCCGGGTGACAAGGCGTTTGTCTCGCATGGCATGCGTGAGGCGATGGAGGGCGATTGTGAGTACTACGACAAGGGCTCCTTGCCCGGGAACATGTCGATGATGGTGATCGCCGATCGCATTGTGCGCTTCGAGGTGAATACCCCCTTCGAGCCGGGTCAGCAGGTTGCTGAGCCTGCACCTGGTGCCGAGGTGACGCCGTTCCATCTGTGGGTGGGCATGACGGTCACCGAGGCCAGGCAGCGTCTGCCGGCGGGCGTGGTGACCAGTCCGCATGCCTACAACTCGCCCAATGGCGATTACCTGACCTGGACCGACAAGGCTGCCAACCTGGCCCTGCGCCTGGAAACACTCGATGGCCTGGTTACCTCCATTTACTGGGGCCAGCCCGATGCGGTCGAACTGATTGAAGGATGTGCCTGAGATGGCTGTTACCCGAATTGACGAATGTTTCGCCCGCCTGCGCGCCTCCGGCCGCAAAGCGCTGATTCCCTTCATCACCGCTGGCGACCCCTCGCTGGAGGCGACCGTGCCGGTGATGCATGCGCTGGTCGAGGCCGGTGCGGACGTGATCGAGCTTGGCGTACCGTTCTCCGACCCGATGGCCGATGGCCCGACCATCCAGCGCAGCTCCGAGCGCGCCTTGGAACGCGGGGCAGGGCGGCAATATGTGTTTGATGCCGTGGCGCGCTTCCGCCAGGCCGACACGACCACCCCGGTGGTGTTGATGGGTTATCTGAATCCGGTCGAGATCCGCGGCTATGCCCGTTATGCCGAAGAGGCGGTGGCGGCAGGCGTGGACGGCATTCTGCTGGTCGATCTGCCGCCGGAAGAGGCTGATGAGCCACGCGCCGCGTTTGCCGCAGCCGGCCTGGCCTTGATCCTGCTGGCCTCGCCGACCAGCAGCGATGCCCGCCTGGACAGCCTGTGCCAGGCGGCGCAGGGCTATCTGTATTACGTCAGCTTTGCCGGCGTCACCGGCGCGTCCGAGCGTCTGGACAGCAGCGCGGCTGGCGAACGCCTGCGCCTGCTGCGCAGCCGATCCACTGCGCCGGTAGTAGCGGGTTTCGGCATCAAGGATGCGGCCAGTGCGGCGGCAATGGCGGTGGATGCCGACGGCGTGGTGGTCGGCAGTGCGCTGGTCTCGGCGTTGGTTGAGACGTCGAATCCGGTCGCGGCGGCAACCGCGTTCCTCAAGCCGCTGCGCGAAGCGCTGGATCGCTGAGCGTCGTCACCTGTAGTGCCGAGCCATGCTCGGCAAGAGGCTTTACCGGAAACGCGCTTGTCGAGCATGGCTCGGCACTACAAGGACGCTTTATCGGCAAGGCCTCTGCCGAGCGCGGCTCGGCACTACAGTGGTCCAGCTTTCTGCCGGGCATGGCTTGGCGCTGCGCTGCAAACATACGCGGCAGTAGGGAATGCGCCAGATCTGGTGCTGCGACTTGGTCGCAGTGGTGAGCTAGACTGTGGGCCCTGTCGTGGCCGCGAGGCCACCCTGAACGGAATTGTCATCCCGCATGAGTTGGCTCAGCAAGTTGATGCCGTCCGGCATCCGTACCGACAACACGCCCTCCAAAAAACGCAGCGTCCCCGAGGGGCTGTGGGAAAAATGCAGTAGCTGCGGCGCGGCCCTGTACCGCCCGGAGCTGGAAGAAAACCTGGAGGTCTGCCCGAAGTGCGGGCACCACATGGCCATCCGCGCGCGTGCGCGCCTGGCTTCGTTGTTTGACGCTGACAGCACCAGCGAGATCGCTGCCCGCCTCGGGCCGACCGACGTGCTCAAGTTCAAGGACCAGAAGAAATACGTCGAACGCATCAAGGCCAGCCAGAAGAACACCGGCGAGTACGACGCGCTGGTCGCCATGCGCGGCTTGCTGAAGGGCCGCCCGCTGGTGGCTTCTTCCTTCGATTTCGCCTTCATGGGGGGGTCGATGGGTTCGGTGGTCGGCGAGCGCTTCGCGCTGGCTGCAGAGACGGCGCTGGAAATCGGTTCCCCCTACGTGTGCTTCTCCGCCTCCGGCGGTGCCCGCATGCAGGAAGGGCTGTTCTCGCTGATGCAGATGGCCAAGACCTCGGCCGCGCTGGCCAAGCTGCGCGAAGCTGGCTTGCCCTACATCTCGGTGTTGACCCATCCCACCACCGGTGGCGTGTCGGCCTCATTCGCGATGCTGGGCGATATCAACATCGCCGAGCCGCAGGCGCTGATCGGTTTTGCCGGTCCGCGCGTGATCGAGCAGACCGTGCGCGAAAAGCTGCCGGAAGGCTTCCAGCGCTCTGAGTTCCTGCTCGAGCATGGCGCCATCGACCAGATCTGTGACCGCCGCGAAATGCGTGACCGACTGGCCGAGCTGTTGGCCATGCTGGGGCGTCAGTCGCAGCACGAGGAAGCGGCTGCCTGATGGGCACGCGCAAGTATTTTGGCACCGACGGCATCCGCGGCCGGGTCGGCAAGGGCGTCATTTCTGCTGATTTCGTGCTGCGTGTTGGCAATGCACTGGGGCGTGTACTGGTCGCCCGCAGTGGTGGCCAGCAGCCGACCGTGGTGATCGGCAAGGACACGCGCATCTCCGGCTATATGTTCGAGTCGGCGTTGGAGGCGGGTCTGGTTGCCGCAGGTGCCAATGTGCAGCTGATCGGGCCGATGCCGACGCCGGCGGTGGCCTTCCTGGCGCATACGTTGGGGGCCGATGCCGGCATTGTCATCAGTGCCTCGCACAATCCGCACTATGACAACGGCATCAAGTTCTTCTCCGCCGAAGGCGAGAAGCTCGATGACGCCACCGAGCTGGCGCTGGAAGCGGCGATGGATCAGCCGTTCTCGACGGTGGAGTCCGAGCAGCTGGGCAAGGCGGTGCGCGCTCGTGATGCGGTCGGCCGTTACATCGAGTTCTGCAAGGCCAGCGTGCCACGAAATTTCTACCTGCGTGGGCTGAAAGTGGTGCTTGATTGCGCCCATGGGGCCACCTATCACGTCGCGCCGCTGTTGTTCCGCGAGCTGGGGGCGGAGGTGACCGCGATCGGTGCCGAACCGAACGGCATCAATATCAACGATGGCGTTGGTTCGACCCATATCGACAATCTGGCCCGCAAGGTAGTCGAGGTTGGCGCGGATATCGGCATCGCCTTCGATGGCGATGGCGATCGCGTGCTGATGGTTGATCACACTGGCACTGCCGTCGATGGCGATGGTTTGCTGTATGTGCTGGCCAAGGCCTGGCAGGCCAATGGACGCCTGAGTGGCCCGGTGGTGGGTACGCTGATGACCAATTACGGGTTGGAACAGGCGCTGGAGCGCCAGGGTATTCCGTTCGTCCGCGCCAATGTCGGTGACCGTTATGTGCACAAGGCGCTGGTTGAGGGTAATGGCGTGCTGGGCGGCGAAGCCTCTGGCCATATCCTGTGCCTGGATCGTGCCACCACCGGTGACGCCATCGTCAGTGCGCTGCAGGTGCTGGAAGTGCTCGGCGATGCTGGCGTGAACCTGCACCAGGCATTGCACGGGCTGGTGATGGTGCCGCAGAAGACCATCAATGTGCGCCTGGAAAGTGGTGCGCGCGAAGTCGTTGCCAGTGCGCCAGTACAGGCTGCGCTGGCGGCCGCGCAGGCGGCGGTGGCTGGGCGGGGCAGGGCATTCCTGCGGCCGTCGGGTACCGAGCCGGTGGTGCGGGTCACGGTCGAGGCCGACGAGGCCGGGCTGATGAGCGCTACGCTTGAGGCGCTGGCTGACGCAGTTCGTTCGGCTGCCGCACAGGTTTGAGCTGGATCATAGTGGTGTTGCCGGGATGTCGGTTCCAATGGCCGGCGTCCCGTTCCCTTTCTTGGAGTTTTGTATGAGTTCCCGCATTCCCACCCTCGACATTACCCGTTTCGATACCGACCGTGAGGCCTTCGTGGCCGAACTGGGCGCGGCGTATCGTCAGTGGGGTTTTGCGGGTATTCGCAACCACGGCATCCCGCAGGCGGAGATCGACGCCGCGTATGACGTGTTCAAGGCATTCTTCGCGCTGCCTGAAGATGTGAAGAAGCAGTACCACATCGCTGGCGGCGGCGGTGCGCGTGGCTATACCCAATTCGGTGTGGAAACCGCCAAGGGCTCCAAGCATTTCGACCTGAAGGAGTTCTGGCATATCGGTCGCGAGATCGCCGATGACTCCAAGTACCGGGAGGTGATGCCGCCGAACCTGTGGCCGAGCGAAGTTCCCGGTTTCAAGGAGCATGGGTACGGCCTGTACCAGAAGCTGGACCAGCTGGGTTCGCGCGTGCTGTCGGCCCTGGCCCTGCACATCGGCCTGCCCGAGACCTTCTTTGCCGACAAGACCAACAACGGCAACTCGATCCTGCGCCCGATCCACTATCCGCCGATCACCACCGATGACATCCCCAACGTGCGCGCTGGCGCACATGGCGACATCAACTTCATCACCTTGCTGGTCGGTGCCAGTGCGGCCGGTCTGGAAGTGCAGTCGCATGAGGGTGAGTGGGTGCCGTTCACCTCCGACGCCGACACCATCGTGGTCAACATCGGCGACATGCTGCAGCGCCTGACCAACCATGTTTACCCGTCCACCATCCACCGCGTGGTCAATCCCCCGGGTGAGCTGGCACGCAAGCCACGCTATTCGGTGCCGTTTTTCCTGCACCCGAACCCGGACTTCCTGATCGACGTGCTGCCTTCGTGCATCACCGCGGAGAATCCGAGCCGCTATCCGGAGGCGATCACCGCCCATGGCTTCCTGGAAGAGCGCCTGCGCGAAATCAAGCTGAAGTAAGTCGGCGCTGGTTTCGCCAGCTGTCCTATCGCGCCGCCGCGGCCCTGGCCCGGCGGCGTTTTTGCGTCTTGTCTTCCGTTGTCCGCAGGTTGTCCTGCCGATGTCCGCATATCGGCTATCCTTTGCCGATACTTTTTACCGGGGAGTTATGCCTGAATGCGCCAAAAAATCGTTGCTGGTAACTGGAAGCTGCATGGCAGCCGGCAATTCGCCACCGATCTGGTCGGGCAGGTGGCTGCGGGCCTGCCGCTGCCTGGTGTAAGCCTCGTGATCCTGCCGCCGTTGCCCTATCTGGGGGATCTTGTCGAGGATTTCGAGGAGACGGAGCTGGCTTTTGGCTCGCAGGATGTCAGTAGCAACGAAAAGGGCGCCTACACAGGTGAGGTTTCGGCCAGCATGCTGGTGGACGTCGGCGCCACCCACGGCTTGGTCGGCCACTCCGAGCGCCGCCAGTACCACAACGAAAGCAGCGAGCTGGTTGCACGCAAGTTCGTTGCCGCGATCAATGCGGGCTTGATCCCAGTCTTATGTGTGGGTGAGACGCTGGAGCAGCGTGAGGCCGCGCAGACCGAGGCGGTGATTGCCTCGCAGCTGGCGCCGGTACTGGATCTGGCCGGGGTGCAGGCCTTCGCCAAGGCGGTGGTGGCGTATGAGCCGATCTGGGCAATTGGCACCGGTCGTACCGCCGCGCCGGAGCAGGCGCAGGCCGTGCATGCGTTCATTCGTGGCGTAGTCGCCGAGCGCGATGCTAGAATTGCCGATTCGTTGTCGATCCTTTATGGCGGCAGCGTCAAGCCCGACAACGCAGCAGAGCTGTTTTCACAGCCTGACGTCGATGGCGGGCTGGTAGGTGGCGCTTCGCTGGTGGCGGCTGATTTTCTGGCCATCGCGAGGGCAGCTGCCAGTCGCTAACGGGTAATTGTCCGGGACGGATTTCAAAAATGCTGATGTTGATCCTCAATGTGGTCTATGTGCTGGTGGCGCTCGCGATGATCGCGCTGATCCTGATGCAGCGTGGCTCTGGTGCTGCCGCTGGTTCGGGTTTTGGTGCCGGTGCATCGGGTACGGTGTTCGGCGCGCGTGGTGCGTCCAACTTCCTGTCCAAGAGCACCAAATGGCTGGCTGTGGTGTTTTTCGGCATCAGCTTGTTCATGGCGTGGTACGCCAGCCACGGTTCGCGTCCGTCGGACCAGGGCGTGGGCCTGATGGGTACGGTTGAGACGGTGGCCCCGGCTGCTGTGCCGGCGGTTCCTGCAGGTGAGTTGCAGGCCGTTCCGGCGGCTCCGGCGGCCGCAGCCGTGGGTGAAGTGCCCCAGGCAACGGCTCCGGCGGAAAATATTCCGGCCAAGAGTGAAGAAAAGCCCGCTGAACCCGCACAGAAAGACTGAAGACGGTTACAATACGCGGCGCACTGCGAAGCAGCTGCGCTGACGTAAGCCCAGGTGGCGGAATTGGTAGACGCACTACCTTGAGGTGGTAGCGACGAGAGTCGTAGGGGTTCGAGTCCCCTCTTGGGCACCATTGTTTTATGCGGGTACACGGGTTGCAGCAGCTTCCCGTCGTGGCAAGTCCCGTTCATCCCCCATGCCTTGGCACCTGCAGGTGTCCCGGGCAGAGGCAAGAGAGAATCGCTGTGCTGGCCGAATATTTGCCGTCTCTGCTGTTTCTGATCGTCGCCACCGGCATTGGCGTTGCGCTGATGTTGATCGGTCGGTTCCTCGCTCCGCGTTCGCCGGACACCGAGAAACTCTCCGCCTACGAGTGTGGCTTCGAGGCGTTCGAGAACGCGCGCATGAAGTTCGACGTGCGCTACTACCTCATCGCTATCCAGTTCATCGTCTTTGACCTGGAAATCATCTTTATTGTGCCCTGGACCCAGGTGTTCATGGAGCTCGGCGCCCGTTCGCTGGTCACCATGGGCTTGTTCGTGGGCATGCTGTTCCTCGGCTTTATCTACGTGTGGAAGAAGGGAGCGCTGGAATGGGAGTGATCCAAACTCTCGACGGCCTGATGAACAACCCCGTCCCGGAAGGGCGGGTTGATGACATTCTGCGGCCTGAAGGCGATAACCCCCTGCTCGAGAAGGGCTATGTGACCACCAGCGTTGACGCGCTGTTGAACTGGGCACGTACCGGCTCGATGTGGCCCATGACCTTCGGTCTGGCCTGCTGCGCGGTGGAAATGATGCACGCGGGTGCGGCGCGTCTGGACCTTGATCGTTATGGCGTGGTGTTCCGTCCCTCGCCGCGTCAGTCCGACGTGATGATCGTCGCCGGCACCCTGGTCAACAAGATGGCCCCGGCGCTGCGCAAGGTCTACGACCAGATGCCGGACCCGAAGTGGGTCATCTCGATGGGTAGCTGCGCCAACGGCGGCGGTTATTACCATTATTCCTATGCAGTGGTGCGCGGTTGCGATCGTGTGGTGCCGGTGGACGTCTACGTCCCGGGCTGCCCGCCGACGGCCGAGGCGCTGGTGTACGGCATTTTGCAGCTGCAGAAGAAGATCTGGCGTACCCAGACCATCGCACGCTGACCCCCTTTCAAATCAAGAGCACGCCAGCCCCCATGGCCCAGCAAGCACCTTCTCTCATCGATAAACTTCGCGCCCGTTTTGCCGGTGCGCAGGTTGTGGTGGTCGAACCGCGCGGCGAAGTAACGCTGGAAGTGGCTGTTGCCGATTGGCACGCAACCGCTCTGGCGCTGCGTGATGAACTCGGCTTCGAGCACGCCACCGACCTGTGCGGCGTCGATTACCTCGGTTACGGCAGCGACGAGTGGGATACCTCGGACGTTTCCTCGCACGGCTTCAGTCGTGGTGTGGAAGGCAGCGGCGCAGGTCGTTTCGCCTGGGGTGAATTCCCCAGCCACGAAACCGCCGAAGGCGCGCAGCCGGACGCACTGCCGAAGCAGCGTTTCGCGGTGGTCTGCCAGTTGCGCTCCTACCAGCACAACCAGCTGCTGCGCATCCGTTGCTACGCACCCAGCGAATCGCTGCCGGTGGTCGCCTCGCTGACCGATATCTATCCGGGCCTGAACTGGTTCGAGCGCGAAGCGTTCGATCTGTATGGCGTGATCTTCGAAGGTCACCCGGACCTGCGTCGCATCCTGACCGACTACGGTTTCGTGGGCCATCCTTTCCGCAAGGATTTCCCGCTGATCGGCAACGTCGAAGTGCGCTACGACGAAGAAAAGAAGCGTGTGGTCTACGAGCCGGTGACTTCGGTCGAACCGCGCGTAGGCGTGCCGCGTGTTATCCGCGACGATGCCCGTTTCCAGACCGCTGAAGGCGAGCGCGCGCAGACGGAGGCAAGCAAGTGAGTGCGGACGTAAAGAAGGAATTCCACCAGGCTTCGCAGGCCTTTGCGAGCAATCCTGCCGAAGCCAAGCAGGAAATCCGCAACTACACCATGAACTTCGGCCCGCAGCATCCGGCCGCGCATGGTGTGCTGCGCCTCATCCTGGAAATGGACGGCGAGACCATCATGCGCGCCGATCCGCATATCGGCCTGCTGCACCGCGCGACCGAGAAGCTGGCCGAGTCCAAGCCGTTCAACCAGTCGATCGGTTACATGGATCGCCTGGATTACTGCTCGATGATGTGCAACGAGCACGCTTATGTCCGCGCCATCGAAACCCTGGTGGGTATCGAGGTGCCGGAGCGTGCGCAGTACATCCGCACCATGTTCGACGAAGTCACCCGCATCCTGAACCACTTGATGTGGCTGGGCTCCAACGCGCTCGATCTGGGCGCGATGGCGGTGATGCTGTATGCCTTCCGTGAGCGTGAAGAGCTGATGGACTGCTACGAAGCAGTCTCCGGCGCGCGCATGCACGCAGCGTACTACCGTCCGGGTGGCGTGTACCGCGACCTGCCGGACACCATGCCGAAGTACAAGGAATCGCGTTGGCACAAGGGCAATGCGCTGAAGCGCTTGAATGCTTCGCGCGAAGGCTCGCTGCTCGACTTCCTGGAGAACTTCACCAAGGAGTTCCCGGGTCGCGTTGACGAATACGAAACCCTGCTGACCGACAACCGCATCTGGAAACAGCGTACCGTCGGCATTGGCGTGATCACCCCGGAACATGCGCTGGCCTGGGGCATGACCGGCGTGATGCTGCGTGGTTCGGGTATTGCCTGGGATCTGCGCAAGAAGCAGCCGTACGCCAAGTACGACGCGGTCGATTTCGACTTGCCGCTGGGCACCAAGGGTGACTGCTATGACCGTTACCTGGTCCGCGTCGCCGAAATGCGTGAATCCAACCGCATCATCAAGCAGTGCGTGGCTTGGCTGAAGGCCAATCCGGGCCCGGTGATGGTCAAGAACTTCAAGGTCGCCCCGCCGGCTCGCGCCGAGATGAAGGACGACATGGAAGCGCTGATCCATCACTTCAAGCTGTTCAGTGAAGGCTACTGCGTGCCGGCCGGTGAAACCTATGCAGCGGTTGAAGCGCCCAAGGGTGAGTTCGGTTGCTACCTGGTCTCCGACGGTGCCAACAAGCCGTTCCGCGCCCACCTGCGCGCGCCGGGCTTCGCTCACCTGTCCTCGATCGATTCGGTCGTGCGCGGCCACATGCTGGCCGACGTGGTGGCAATGATCGGCACCTACGACCTCGTGTTCGGTGAGGTTGACCGGTAATGCCGGCGGATCAGACATCGTCCGTTGCCTGCGCGGTCCTGCCGCCGCAGGCATCGGTTTTTCAGCTTTTGGTATTCGTTGAGGTCGGCCTATGAAGGCGACGGGTAATTTCGAGGCGGCGCGCAACGTCGACCCGATGGTGGTGTTGAGCGACAAAACGCGCGCTCACATCGATCACTGGCTGTCCAAGTTCCCGCCGGACCGCAAGCGTTCGGCGGTGCTGCAGGGCCTGCATGCCGCACAGGAGCAGAACCAGGGCTGGCTGAGCGACGAGCTGATCGCCGGCGTGGCCAAGTACCTGGACCTGCCGTTCGTGTGGGCGTACGAAGTTGCAACCTTCTACTCGATGTTCGAGACCGAGAAGGTTGGCCGCAACAACGTCGCCATCTGCACCAACGTCAGCTGCTGGCTCAATGGCGCCGACGACATCGTCCGCCATTGCGAGAAGAAGCTGGGCATCAAGCACGGTGAATCGACTGCTGACGGCCGCGTCTACCTCAAGAAAGAGGAAGAGTGCCTGGCTGGTTGCGCCGGTGCGCCGATGATGGTCATCAACGGCCATTACCACGAGCGCCTGACGCTGGACCAGGTCGACGCGCTGCTGGACGGGCTGGAGTAAGGCATGGCACACCACGAATCCAAGGGCCCGGTCGGACCGGCGCCGCTTCCGCACAACGTGGTCTACACCACGCTGCATTACGACACTCCGTGGTCGTACGAAAGCTATCTGAAGACCGGTGGCTACGCCGCGCTGCGCAAGATCCTCGAAGAGAAGATCCCGCCGGCTGACGTCATCGAGATGGTGAAGCAGTCCGGCCTGCGTGGCCGTGGCGGTGCAGGCTTCCCGACCGGCCTGAAGTGGTCCTTCATGCCCAAGGGTGATGTGCAGAAGTACATCCTCTGCAACTCGGATGAATCCGAGCCGGGCACCTGCAAGGACCGCGACATCCTGCGTTACAACCCGCATTCGGTCGTGGAAGGCATGGCGATCGCCTGCTACGCCACCGGCTCGACCGCGGCATACAACTACCTGCGCGGTGAGTTCCACCACGAGCCGTTCGAGCACTTCGAGCAGGCCCTGGCCGATGCCTACAAGCACGGCTGGCTGGGCAAGAACGTGCTGGGCAGCGGTTGCGACATCGATATCTATGGCGCACTCGGCGCTGGCGCCTACATCTGCGGCGAAGAAACCGCACTGATGGAATCGCTGGAAGGCAAGAAGGGCCAGCCGCGTTACAAGCCGCCGTTCCCGGCCAACTTCGGCCTGTACGGCAAGCCGACCACGATCAACAACACCGAGACCTATGCCTCGGTGCCGGCGATCATCCGCAACGGCGCAGAGTGGTTCAAGAACCTGAGCCTGACCAACAACGGTGGCCCGAAGTGCTTCTCGGTCTCCGGCTGCGTGACCAAGGGCGGCAACTTCGAAGTTCCGTTGGGCACCACGTTCGACGACCTGCTGGCGATGGCCGGTGGCCTGCGTCCGGGCCGCAAGCTGAAGGGCGCAATCCCGGGCGGCGTGTCGATGCCGGTGCTGACCGCCGAGCAGCTCAACGGGCTGGCGATGGACTACGACACCATCCGTGCACTGGGCTCGGGCCTGGGTTCGGGTGCCATCGTGGTGCTGGATGACAGCGTCTGCTGCGTCAAGTTCGCCTGCCGCATCAGCCAGTTCTTCCACAAGGAATCCTGTGGCCAGTGCACCCCGTGCCGTGAAGGCACCGGTTGGATGCACCGCGTGCTGGAGCGCATCGTCGCCGGCCAGGCCACGATGGAAGACCTGCATCAGCTGAAGACGGTTGCCGGCCAGATCGAAGGCCACACCATCTGTGCGTTCGGTGAGGCGGCAGCGTGGCCGATTCAAGGCTTCCTGCGCCAGTTCTGGAACGAATTCGAGTACTACATCGTCAACGGTCATTCGATGGTTGACGGCAAGAAGGTGGAGACTGCTGCCGCATGAGCGCGCAACCGGTAAATCCCAATGTACCGCCGGATCACGTGACCATCGATATCGATGGTCAGTCCCTGGTCGTACCCAAGGGTTCGATGATCATCCAGGCCGCCGACAAGGCTGGCATCCCGATTCCGCGCTTCTGCTACCACGAGAAGCTGCCGATCGCCGCAAACTGCCGCATGTGCCTGGTCGACGTTGAAAAGTCGCCCAAGCCGTCGCCGGCCTGCGCAACCCCGGTCATGGATGGCATGAAGATCCAGACCCGCAACGAGAAGGCGCTCAAGTACCAGCGTTCGGTGATGGAGTTCCTGCTCATCAACCACCCGCTGGACTGCCCGATCTGCGA
>Ga0308157_10002255_pt1 | contig 32669 bp, 26 predicted proteins | sample PhyBR1_FD_201035 | JGI IMG/M metagenome (GOLD analysis project Ga0308157, IMG submission 201035) | Phyllosphere microbial communities from UC Gill Tract Community Farm, Albany, California, United States - DLSLB.R1 | ecosystem: Host-associated > Plants > Phyllosphere > Unclassified | place: USA...
GGGTTCCAGGTACAGATCACGCCTCTATTGCAACTGAAGCAAAAGTGGTAGCGAAATTAAAAGCAGAAGGAATCAATAAAAACGATTTGACCCGCGAAGAATTCCTAAAACATGCTTGGGAATGGACCGATAAATATGGTGGAACAATCTTAGAACAACTTAAGAAATTAGGAGCTTCTTGCGATTGGGAACGTACTAAATTTACGATGGATCCAGATATGTCTGCATCTGTAATTAAATCGTTTGTAGATTTATACAACAAAGGTTTGATCTACAGAGGATACCGTATGGTTAACTGGGATCCAGAAGCAAAAACGACTCTTTCTGACGAAGAGGTAATCTATGAAGAACAGCAAGGAAAATTATTTTTCTTAAAATATAAAATTGAAGGTTCAGAAGATTTCTTGACGATTGCAACGACACGTCCTGAGACTATCTTTGGAGATACTGCCATCTGTATCAATCCAAACGATGAGCGTTTTACACATTTAAAAGGTAAAAAAGCGATTGTTCCAATCTGCGGAAGAGTAATTCCAATTATTGAAGATGAATATGTTGATGTAGAATTCGGAACAGGATGTTTGAAAGTAACACCTGCGCACGACATGAACGACAAAACTCTTGGTGAAAAACATAACCTTGAGATTGTTGATATTTTTAATGAAGATGCGACATTAAACAGCTTCGGATTACATTATCAAGGAAAAGACCGTTTTGTGGTTCGTACTGAAATTGCAAAAGAACTAGAAGAAATTGGGGCTTTAGCAAAAACAGAAACACACTTAAATAAAGTAGGAACTTCTGAAAGAACCAAAGCGGTAATCGAACCAAGATTATCTGACCAATGGTTCTTGAAAATGGAAGAATTAGTAAAACCAGCAATTAAGTCGGTTTTGGAAACAGGAGAAATTAAATTACATCCAAAACGTTTCGAAAATACATATGCGCATTGGTTAAACAATATTCGTGACTGGAACATTTCTCGTCAATTATGGTGGGGACAACAAATTCCAGCATACTATTATGGAGACGGAAAAGAAGATTTTGTAGTTGCAGAAAATATCGAAGATGCTTTAGCTTTAGCAAAAGAAAAAACATCTAACAGCTCACTTACAACATCTGACTTAAAACAAGACGTTGACGCTTTAGATACATGGTTTTCATCTTGGTTATGGCCAATGTCAGTTTTCGGTGGAATTATGGATCCAGAAAGTCCAGATTTTAAATACTATTATCCAACAAACGACTTGGTAACTGGTCCGGATATTTTATTTTTCTGGGTTGCGAGAATGATTATTGCAGGTTATGAATATGCAGGAGAAAAACCATTTACAAATGTATATTTGACTGGTTTAGTTCGTGATAAACAACGTCGTAAAATGTCTAAGTCATTAGGGAATTCTCCTGATCCTTTAGATTTGATCGATAAATTTAGTGCAGACGGAGTTCGTGTAGGATTGCTTTTAAGTGCTTCTGCAGGAAACGATATTATGTTTGATGAGGAATTGTGCAGTCAAGGAAAAGCGTTTTCAAACAAAATCTGGAATGCTTTTAAATTGATTAAAGGATGGGAAGTTTCGGAAACTATCGCACAGCCAGAATCATCAAAAGTGGCTATTGAATGGTACGAAGCGAAATTACAGCAGACTTTAGTTGACATCGAAGATAATTTTGAGAAATACAGAATTTCAGATTCTCTTATGGCAATTTATAAATTGGTTTGGGACGATTTCTGTTCTTGGTTCTTAGAAATGATCAAACCTGCATACCAACAGCCAATTGACAGCGTAACTTTCGCGAAAGCGATCGAAATGTTAGAAAACAACTTGAAGTTATTGCATCCGTTTATGCCTTTCTTAACAGAGGAAATTTGGCAGTTAATTGCAGAAAGAACTCCAGAAGAAGCTTTAATTGTTTCGACTTGGCCAGAAGTTAAACCGTTTGACGCAAAATTAATTGCTGATTTTGAAAACTCAATTGAAGTAATTTCTGGAATTAGAACAATTAGAAAAGACAAAAATATTCCGTTTAAAGATGCCATCGAATTAAAAGGAATCAACAGCGAAAATGTTTCTACTTATTTTGATTCAATCATAACGAAACTAGGAAACGTTTCTGCATTCGAATATGTTTCAGAAAAAGTAGACGGAGCATTGTCTTTCCGTGTAAAATCAAATGAATATTTCATTCCGATTACGGGAAACATTGATGTTGAGGCTGAAATTGCAAAACTGACAGAAGAATTAAATTATACTAAAGGATTCTTGAAATCTGTTGAAGCAAAACTTTCAAACGAGAAATTCGTAAACGGAGCTCCAGAGAAAGTCCTTAATTTAGAAAAACAAAAACAAGCTGATGCTCTAGCAAAAATTGCTACAATTGAGCAGAGTTTGGCTGGTTTGAAGTAAGAAATCAAACTTAGTTTTAATACTAAACCCGACAGATTTTTAAAATTTGTCGGGTTTTATTTTGGTGTAAATCACATCAATTTTTTTATAAAAAACAAATCGGACTTTTATGATTTTTGTATTTCAAAAAGGTATAAATTTAATACGATTTTTCACTACCTAAATTTTCTTTTTCAAATGAAAAAAATCTTATTTTTTGCATCCATTTTGACTCTTTTTTTCTCTTGCTCCAACAAAATTGAGAATGTTGAGAAATCTTTTTATTACTGGAAAAGTAACAACTGGAGTTTGAATTCAAAGGAAAGTCAGGTTTTAAAAGATTTAGAAGTCAAGAAATTGTACATTAAGTTTTTTGAGATTGATCATAATGAAGCTTATGGAGATTTTCCTGTTTCCAAAACGTCTTTACATTTTTATCAAAAGGAAGCTTTTTTAATTGTTCCAACGGTATATATTAAAAATGAGGTTTTTAAAGATACGAATAGAGAAAGGATAGATACACTTGCCAATAATGTTGCTTTTTTGATTAATAAATATATAAATGAAAGATTTGAAGGTGCTATTGCGGCAAAAGAATTTCAAATGGATTGTGATTGGACTTTGACAACAAAGGATAATTATTTTTATTTTTTGAAGAAATTAAAGGCAGTTTCAAAAAAAGAAATTAGCTGCACATTGAGATTATATCCTTATAAATATCCTGAAAAAATGGGTATTCCTCCAGTTGATAAAGCTACTTTAATGTGTTATAATTTGATAAACCCATTAGCGAATCATTCTAAAAACTCCATTCTAGATATAGAAGAATTAAAACTTTATCTCAATAAGAAAAGAAAATATCCACTCCACTTAGATATTGCGCTGCCCACTTATTCTTGGATGCAGGTATATAAAAATGATCATTTCTACAAAGTGATTTATGAGGGACAGAAAGAGGTTTTAAAATCTTTAAAAGAAATTAAACCTTTATGGTATGAGGTTACAAAAGATACGGTCGTCGATAATTTTTATTTAAGAATTGGAGACAAGATTAAATACGAAAATTTAACCTCAAAGAAAATTAATGAGGCAATTGAAGTCATCAAAAAGAATGTCGACTTTGATGCCAATACAACAGTAACATTATTTCATTTAGACGAAGAACAATTAAGTAATTATAGCAATGAAGAACTTTCTAGTTTTTATAGCAATTTTAGTAAGTAATAGCATTTTTGCTTGTGGGTTTTATCCGTTTGGGGAAGAAATCCGATATTCATTTTTTAACCCTTCGAATTTTAATTACTATTCTTATTCAGAATTTAATTATTCTTATAATTCATTCTATCCAAATATTGACGGAGTGTACCCGCAAGGTTCAATCGATGAGAATGAAAACCTTTGGATGAAATATTGTCGAAGTAAAGTTTCTATCGAAGCTATACGAAGCATTTTATATGATTTTAATGAAGAGGATATTAATGAAAAATCTTCGAATGAAATGCTTCTGTATTTTTATAAAACTAAAAATATAGAAGCCATAAATTATTTGAAATTTGCTAAAACCTGTGAATCTCTTAATGGAATGTATGGCGATCCATGGGAAAAAAAGGAAGGAGCTACAATGCCAAAGAGAAAAAATCTTATAGATAAAGCCATAAAAATTTCTAATAAGGTTAAAGATAAAGAAATCAAATTACGATATACTTTTTTGGCTATTAGACTAGCCTATTATAATAATGATTTGGAACAAATCAAATCATTGTATGATACTATTTTTAAAAACCAAAAAAAGAAAGATATACTTAATTACTGGAGTTTATATTTTAGGACATTTGCCGAAACCGATAAAGCCTTAGCAAATTTTTATGCGGCACAGGTTTTTGTAAAAGCTCCAGATAAGCGCTTTATGATTTCTCAGGTATTTAACTCTAAAATTTCATTGGAAGATGTTTTAAAGTATGCTAAAAATGATGAAGAAAGGGCCAATGTTTATTTTTTAGCAGGTGTAAAAAAGAGCGATCAAGCCTTGTTTTGTTTAGAGAAAGTCTATCAGTACTATCCGAAATTTGAAGGTCTTTCTTTTTTGCTTCTTAGAGAAATTCATAAAATTGAGGATTGGGTTTTTACACCTTATTATTCTTTATTTAACCCAGCAGTTTCAAAATATGACTATTGGTCAGAAGATGCAAATAATTCGATAAAAGATGTTTTAAATAGGGTAGAAAATGATAGGATTTACGCTGGCAAAGTGTTGCAATTTGTAAGCAACGTAAAACTTAAAAAAATTAATGACCCAATTTTATGGAAGTTAGGAAAGTCTTATTTATCATTTGTAACAAAAGACAACCAGAGCTGTTTGAATGAAATTGCCATTATAGAAAAGGAAATTCCGAAAACAGGTCCCCTTTATAATCAAATAAAAATTATAAAAGCATTAGCCTTAACTGCCAATCAGGAAAAAGGAAAAGCTGTCATTTTGGATGCAGTAAAACCAATTCTTCTTGAAAATAAAAAAAATAGAAAATTTTTATTTGCTATTGGAAGGGAATTAGAATACAAGCAGAATACATTGGATGCCGCTTTTTTATATTCAAAACTTAATGAAGTTGTGACAGAGCCTGCTGATTATTCTGAAAATAATACAGCAGTTTGGAAAACTTTAAAAAACAAAAGCAATTCATACAGGGATTTTTATTCTAATTACTTTGAATACATTGATGTGATTTATTCGCCAGAACAAGTGCGGGAAATAGTAGAAAGGATTGAAAATAAAAGAGAGAAGCTAGATTCGTTTTCAGAATGGAAACAAAGTTATCTTAAAAAAGAAATTCCAAGATTATACGATTTGATTGGAACAAAATACATTCGTCAAAACAATCTCAAACTAGCCTCTGACTATTTTGGTAAATTGGATATTGACGAAATTGCCAGTTATGCAGATTGTCTTTGGGAAAAACCAAATTGCAAAGAATCAGATATGTTTGATGTAAATCCGTTTTTTGTCCTTAAGTATACTCCTGAGTTTATTAAGCAAGAAAAGTCCTTTAGATTAAATAAAAGAAGCATTACGGAACATTTAATATCATATCTTAAAAAGGCTTCTAATCCGAAAGAAGTCAATAAGGACTATTATTATTTTTTAGCAGGGAATGCTTATTATAACATGACACAAAATGGAAATTCATGGATGATGCGCCGTTACAATTGGCATCATTATGTTGATGATACTCCATTTGAAGATGAGAAAGAATATTTTCAAGGTAATTTAGCACAGCAATATTATCTTTTAGCGTTAAAGCATGCTAAAACAGAGAAGTTTAAAGCTTTATGCTTGAGAATGATAGGAAGGTGCGAAAAAAACAAACTACAATATCAATACCCTGATGATTACAATAGCCAAATTGAAAATTACGATGATTTTCTTTTAAGTAAAAATAAATACTATCAGGATTTAAAATCGAAATATGCAGATGATTATGTTGATCTAATGTCTGACTGCAGTTCTTTTGAAGAATATTTTAAGGCGAGAAGGTAAAAAACAAAATCCCAATATTGAATTTCAGTATTGGGATTTTGTTTTGTTATAATATTTTACTTCTTCTTCAAAAACAAAAACAAAGGATAAGAAACTATCGTAATCGCAACAATAATAATAAAACTTTTAGGGTCACTGTAAATAAATCCTCCAAGTAATGCAATAGAAAATATAATCGCAATTATAGTTGTCCAAGGATACCAGAAAGAACGGTAAGGTCTTGGTAAATCAGGTTCGGTAGTTCTTAGTTTTAGAAGTGAATAGTACGCCAATCCCCAAACGATTATAGAGATGAAAGCGGCGAAAGAAAACAATACTTCAAATGAGCCAATGCAAATTAAAAACAAGCTGAAAAGTGAAGAAACTAAAAGCGCAACAATCGGAGTTCCGCCTTTGTTTACAGTAGTTCCTTTTTGGATAAAGAAACCGTCACGACTTAATCCGTACAAAATTCTTGGCGGAATCATCATAAAGGCATTCAAAATACTAATTAAAGAAAAGATCGAAATTACGGTTACAATCTTTGCACCACTTTCTCCAAAAAGAATCTTAGCAACATCGGCAGCGGCCAGATTAGATTTGGCTAATGTTTCGATTGGCAAAACATGAAAAAATGCTGCGTTTACCAATATATAAATGGCTACAACCAGTAAAACACCACTATATAAAGATTTCGGAATATTTTTACTTGGATTATCATTTTCTTCTGCAAAAAAGCAAACGGCATTCCAACCATTATAAGTTCCAATAATAAGCTGTAACGATTTAAAAAATCCAAAAATAAGTCCGATTTGAAAAATAGAACTATCCGTTTTTATCGCTGGAACTTCAACTCCAGAATACATAAAGCAAGCTACAACCAAAGCCACAAAGCAAATAACTTTTAAGAAACTGGTAATCTGCTGAATTGCACTTCCGTTTTTTAGGCCGCTTAAGTGCAGTAAAACAAATGCAACCAATAAGGAAATAGACAATACTGTCGAATAATTGGCCAATTGCGGAAATAAAATAATCGTGTATTCGCTAATTACGATGCAATAAAATGCGGGCGGAATAGCATTTACAATATAATCGTACCAGCCAGAAAGAAAGCCGGCATATTCGCCCAAAGCTCTTTTAATATAATTGTACGATCCACCTGCTTTTGGCAGCATTGTAGCCAATTCTGAATACGAATTTGCTCCTAATAAAACATACAAACCTCCAAAGAGCCAAGAAGCAAGAATAAGCCAGTAATTATTCAATATTTCTGCAATAGTTCCAGGCGTTCTTAAAATTCCAACACCAATTGTTCCGCCAATTAAAACGGCAATATTAAAACTAAGGCCTAAACTTTTTTGTAATTGGTTTTTTGTAGAATCCGACATTCTTGAATTGGGTTTTAAGTATGATAATTTCAAGCAAAAATAGTATTAATTGAATTAGTATTGAGCTTAAAATAAAAATCCCAAGATTTTCGAGTGAAACTGAAAACCTTGGGATAAAATCAAAACTCTAATTCAATATTTTAGAACTTGTAGCGCAAGCTAGTCATAACTTGACGAGGCGCTATTGGGTTCACACTATAATTTTCGTGAACGGTGTAATTTAATTCGTTTGTAATGTTTGATAATTTACAAAGGATTGAGAATTTTCTCCAAGTATATCCAACAGAGGCATCAATTGTAACATAACCTTCTAACGGAATTTCTCTATGGTAGATTCCATCAGGATATTTAGTAAGATCTGTACTGTATTGGTCATTCCAGCCTCCTAAACGATCACCGATGTAGTTTCCAACAGCTCCAACAGATAAATTTTTAAATAAACCTTCTTGTACCGTATAAAAGAAACTTAAGTTTGCTGTATTTGCTGGAGTTCTAACAAGACGATCGCCTTCAATAAAACTTCCGTTTAAACCAGATGTTTTAGTATAACGCATATCGTTGTAGCTGTAACCTGCAATTATGCTAAGTCCATCAATTGGTCTTGCAGTAACATCCACTTCAACACCTTTACTTTTAGTTTCGCCACTTAAAACTTTTACGTTTGTGTCTGTGTTTAAACTTCCATCAGCTTTAAATTCTGCAGTTTGAGCCAAGTTGCTGTTTGTAATTTGATATACCGTAATATTTGTGCTTAACAATCCTTGTAGGAAATCGGTTTTAATACCAGCTTCATATTGATCGATAATAGAGGGCTCAATTGGTTTTAAATCTGCTGTGGTTCCTGTGTTTGGAGTAAACGAAGTAGAGTAGCTACCAAAGATAGAAACCTCTTTTCTAGGCTGATAAATTAATCCAAATTTTGGAGAAAATGCATTGTCTAATTTTTTAGCGCCTACTGTAGGAACTGCATTTTCAGGCTTAACAGTTTGTTTTCCTCCAGCAAAAGTTTCTTTGTAAGTTGTAACTTCAGCTTCTTGCCAAGACCAACGTACACCTGCTAATATTTTAAACTTCTCTGTAATCGAAATTAAATCTTGAAAATAAACACCAAAACGGTTGGTTTCTGTTTTTGCAATTTGAGTTGCTCTAGCATCTGGAATATCATTTCTTTGTGTTGACGGATCAAAGTTGAAAAGATTGATAGTATCATAATTTGCAGGATTAAATGCAAAAGTATACGCTGTTGCAAATGAGTTTTCCCAGTCTGCACCTGTAAAAATTTGATGTTTTACAGATCCTATATTAAAGTTTCCTTGAAGACTTAATTGATCTCCTAAAATTTGCTCCGAATTATCGTTTTGAACCAAAGGTCTTGTCCAATCTCCATTTTCTTTTACTGAAGATAACTGCGCGGTAGATTTCGAAGCTCTGTCATAAGTCTGATAAGAGCTATTGAAGTTAAGCTTCCAGTTTTTATTGAAATCGTGATTTAAGAGTACAGATGCACTAGCCGATTTTGTGTTACCATTAGACCAAAGTGCTCCGTAAAAAGTATTTCTAGGTAAATCAAGAATTTGTGTGCCAATAATTCCAGTTCCAAAATCAGGTGTCCAATCTGCACTTAAATAATCTCCTTGTAGTGTAATTTGAGTTTTAGGATTAATGATAAAAAGCAACGATGGATTTACATATACACGTTTGTTTTTTACAACATCTCTAAAGCTTTCAGAATTCTCGTAAGAACCGTTAATTCTAAATGCGATTGATTTAGTAAGACCTCCGTATAAATCAAATGCTGGCTTATAATAAGAGTAGCTTCCAATTTGCATTGAAACTTCTCCGCCACTTTTAAATTGAGGTGTTTTGGTTACTAAATTAAGAATTCCTCCTGGCGCTACGTTTCCAAATAGTAATGCTGAACCACCTTTTAAGAATTCTACTTTATCTAAGCCAGAAACATCTGGAATTGATCCTGCATTATAACGGAATCCGTTTTTAAACATATTGTTTGCAGACATGTCATAACCTCTAGAGAAAAAAGATTCCTGCGCACCACCACGAGCAGAACCAACGTAAACACCGTTAGCGTTTTTAAGAACTTCGCTTAATCTAATTGCTTGCTGTTGTTCGATAATTTCAGAACCAATAACTTGTATGCTTTGTGGATTATCCATTGGTTTTAATCCAGAGCGAACCGCTGTTACGGGTTTTGGTTCTTTGGTTTTAGTAACAACTACTTCATTTAAAATTTCCCCTTTTTTATTCTTAACGGTATCGTTTACTGAAGAAGTAGATTCGGCGCTTGAATAATCTTGCGCATAAGAGGCAAAACTCAATAATCCTAATACAAATAGTAAATTATATTTCATGGTATTTATTTAGATTCAATAAAAATTATCGAATGCAAATATAAATAGACATATTCTTTAACAGGAAATTATGAACTGGATTTCTTACTTAAACCTTTCTTAGTCTTTTCTTAAGATTTGCTTAAGGATTTTCTAATGTTATTTTAATTTTGTATTTAAAATGAATTAAAATCCATCATAGGATGTTCTACAAAGGCATTTTTACAAAAAAAAACAGGGCTGGCTCATTTTTGAGTCAGCCCTGTTTCAATTGAAATTAAAACCTAAGAATGAGATTTCCTGAAGTTATTTTACAGCAATTTGGTAAGTTGCCATTTTCCAGATTTCATCGTATTTTTTTCCGTTATGTTCACCCGCAGATTTCTCTGTATGAGCATATTCTACCATATAGTTTCCAGACCAGATAGGAGTAAAAGAAAATTCTCCTTTATCATTTGTCCATAATTCTTTTTCCCACCCGTTCGGAGCGATAACTTTAATTTTTGTTTCTTTTGCGATAGCTCCATCATAAGAAGCTACTCCCGTGATTTTAGTATCTTTTTTTGCAACATCTGCTTGTTCTGAGAAGACAGCAATTTTATTTGTGTTAGATGTAATATTGTTTCCCGCAGCTTTATTTCCAACAACAACCGTTGCGCTAGAATTGTAGTCTAATTTCATTGTTCCGTAAACATCTCCAACGGTATGGTGCATTACGATGGTATAAACTCCGTCTTCGTCTGGTGTAAAGAAAGCTTGGTATTTATTGTCTAAAGCTTTAGAAGTTAATTTAGTTTCTTTTTTTGAAGGAGAAATTACAACTAACGAGAAATCCTTTAAATCAGAAAACCATTTATCAGCTTTTGTAATATCATTATCAGAGAATTCTCCAAAATAAACAGAAATTTCCTGAGCTTTTCCTTTCGTTCCAGTTGCTTTGGTTTCAATCCATAAAGCATGAGCAAAAAGCTGAGGTGCAGCAAAAAGCATTAGAAATAAAAAGCTTAGTGTTTTTAAAGTATTTGATTTCATAAGATCAAGTTTAAATTATTAGATGATATTTTTTACAAACATAAGTCTTATTTAGAATAATTAAAAATAAAACACAAAAAAACCTCGAAATTCATTCCATATTGAACAGATTTCGAGGTTTTAGAAATTATTTGAATAAGAAAACTAAAGTCTTACAGTTAGGTTTACTAAGAAGTTTGCTGGAGTTTGAGCCATTCCATAAGAATCCCAATATTTTGTGTTGGTCAGGTTGTTGAATTTAACTCCAAGTCTCCAAACGGGTCTGTCGTAAAATACTGTTGCACTATAAATAGAATAAGAAGGAGCATAAAAGCTTTCGTCTTCAAATTTATATTGTTTGTCTACATAATTTCCTCCAAAACCAAAGCCTAAATTTTTTAGTGTGTTTTGAAGTTTGTACGAAACCCAAAAATTCAGCACATTTTCTGGTGCGCCGCTAGCCTTGTTGCCTTCAATTAAAGGGTCAGACGATTTAACGATACGATTGTCATTATAAGCATAACCAGCCGTCATGTTTAAACCGTTTATCGGATTGGCAATGAATTCAAAATCAATTCCTTTACTTACTTGTTTTCCATCCTGAACATTATATCCGTCCGGTTTTGTTCTTGTAGCATTATCAATGGTAATGTTATAATAGCTTAGTGTTGTGCTTAATTTTTTATTGAAAGCTTCTACTTTTACACCACCTTCGTATTGATTGGCATAAACTGGTTTTAAGATTAATATTGATCCATCTGGCTGATTTACTGGACCCGAATTTTGAAAACCATTCATATAATTTCCAAATAAAGAAACCTGATCTTTAACTACTTCATAAACCAAACCTAATTTTGGAGACAAAGCAGTTTGGTTGTAACCCTCTGTATCTTCGATTTTTTTCTGAACAAAGTTATCCAAACGAAGACTAAGCATTACAGATAAGCGATCTGTAAAGCTAACTACATCTGAAGCATAAACACTAAAAGTCTGCTCATTTGGCACGCCAAATTGCATTTCTTTCAATTTTGGGTCTACATCGCTTTTTCGAATTGGTTCGAAATCTGTTGTTACATCAATTTCATCTAATACTTGTGTGGTAGCATATTTAAATGTTCCTTTTGTAAATCTGTAATTAATACCTGTTAAGAGTTTATGTTTGATGCTTCCTGTAGAAAATTCACCATTAATATTTTCTTGAAAATTGGTAAAATTATTATGAATTGGCCCAAAACGGGATACCATTCTTTGAACTTCTGTCGGCGATTTCCATGCAGTGTAGTACTGATAACTATGATCGACACGTTCGTCTACCAATGAGAATAGTGTGGTAGATTTCCAGTTGTCAGAAAGTTTATATTCTGCCTGAGCAAATATTTTAGGAGAACTTGTTTTAGCATCAAGATCATCTGCAAATAAGCTTGTTCTGTAATCTACTTTTAGGTCTGTTGGGTTGGTAAGTCCTGCCGCATACGAACGTCCGTAAGTCGGACGTGTGTTGTTGGTATTGAAAATCTCGGTGTCTAGACTCAGCATTAACCTATCGGTTGCTTTATAAATAATGCTCGGTGCAAATAAGACCGTTTTATTAAAACCATAATTTAAGAAGCTGTTTTCAGTATTTGCCGAAGCGTTCATTCTAAACAAAACTTTTTTGTCCTGAGTCAAAGGCATATTAAAATCAACCGCAACACGCTGTAGTCCAAAGCTTCCTCCTGTATAAGATATCTCTGTTTTGCTAGTTTCAAAAGGCTTTTTGGTAACCAAGTTTACAACTCCTCCAAATGAAGAAACAGAAGAACCAAACAAAGTTCCAGAAGGCCCTTTTAGCACCTCAATTCGTTCGGCATTATCAATTGAGATAGAGCTTCGTCCAGAAAGAGTCTCCATGCCGTTTCGTGCATTTACACCCGTGCTGAATCCTCTAAAACTAATTTCAAGTCCGCCAGAAGGATATATTTTTGAGATTGCGCCCGTAGCATTTTGAACCGCGCTTCTTATGTCTACCGCAATTTGCTCTTGTAATAGTTCTTTGTGAATAACATTATAAACCTGAGGATTTTCCAGATTCTTTAGTGGCATTCTGGCTACATAATCGGTCTTTTTTGATAAGTTGCTTTTCTTGCCATTTACGATAACTTCATTCAATTCCTTATTAGAAACCTTAAGCTGTAAATTAATTGTTGAGGTTTCATTTTCTGTAACTGTAACTTCAGTTTCTGCGGTTTCGTAACCTGCCAAAGATACTTGAAGTGTATAAGAATTGGCTCTTACTTTATTAAAATCAAAAGTGCCATCGTCATTAGAAACGGTACCGTATTTTGTGCTTTTAAGAATAATATTTACACCTGCAGCAGCATCGCCGTCTGAGGTAGTTATGGTTCCTTTAATTTTTCCGTGGTTTTGTGCAAAGGAAGATAAAAACGAAAATAAAAAACTGATAGAAAATAGAAAACGTGAAGTTTTCAAACTGAGGTAATTCATTGCTATTTATTAATTGGTTTATAAATAATATTTATTTAGAATAAATAAAAACAATGCAAATGTAAAAATTAAAATAACTTTAACAATTTTATTTTTTTGTCATTTAGTTTTGAAATTGTTAAATGTTGATTATTGAGATAATTAAATGAAATTCTTAGTTGATGTTTTAGCGAGATAAAGTTTTAAAGCCTTAATTTTGCAGTCTGAAAAATGACTTCATGATTTTACCATTCTTTAAAAAGATTCAAAATACGCCTAGAGGATATCGTATTGCCAATACTGTTTTTTTCTTCCTTTCTGGTTTTGGATATTCTTCGTGGGTTTCAAGAATTCCACATATACAAGCCCAATTAAAATTGTCTGAGGCCGAATTTGGTGCAGTTTTATTTGCTTTTCCGATAGGTTTAATGCTAACAATGCCTTTTACAGGAAAACTATTAAATAAATACAGCAGCCGTTATATCATGCTTCTTGGTGCGGTTATGTTCAATATTGCACTGTCTTTGCCTGGTTTGGCGGCATTTGTTTGGCAGTTGGTTATTATACTTTTATTCTTTGGGGCTTCTCGTAATATTTTCAATTTATCTATAAATGCACAGTCTCTAGAAGTGCAGAAACTATATCCGAAATCTATTATTACGCGTTTTCATGCCGTTTGGAGTATTGCCGTTTTCTCGGGTGCGGGATTAGGTTATGTAATGGTGACGCAGAAAATTGCACCATCGCATCATTTATTGGGAGTAAGTATTTTTATGCTGGCGCTAACGGCTTGTTTTTATCCGATGAGTATTCACAATGAACCTGTTCCAGTTAAAAAGAAGTTCTTCTCGATGCCGGAAAAAAATCTGGTAAAATTCTCTCTAATTTGTTTCGTTTCAATGGCTTGTGAAAATACCATGTACGACTGGAGCGGAATTTATTTCGAAAATATATTGAAAGCTTCTCCAAAATTAACCAGTGCAGCATTCGTGTTTTTTGCTTCGGCAGTAACGTTAGGACGTATATTTGGAGATTATGGCGTAATGAAATTTGGAACTAAAAAAATCTTGCTTTATAGCGGAATTTTAATCACAGCTGGTTTCGGTGTTTGTTTTGTTTTGCCGTATGCATACCCAACTATTTTCGGCTACGTTTTAATCGGATTTGGAGTTTCTTGCGTGGTTCCGTTAGTGTTTAGCATTGCCGGAAGATCTTCAAAATTAAGCAGTGGTTCTGCTTTAACTTCAATATCAACAATTGGTTACCTCGGATTTTTACTAGTTCCGCCAATGGTTGGTTTTATCTCCGAATATTTAAGTATGAAATGGGCGTTTCTTGTTATGGCGCTTCTTGGTATTCTGATGATTTTTATGGTGAATAAGATCGGGGAGAATGAGTAGTTTTTGTTTTTAGTTGTGAGAAGATTTAAAGATTATATTTAATGGTTTGTTGCTTTTGGAGCAAATTTAAAGAGTAAATATATAAAAGAGCCTTGAATTAGAATGTTTATTATATAATTTATAATCCAAGAACCATCCCAAATTTTTGGAATTAAACTGCATAGCCAAAACAAAAATATTCCAATACCAGCAAACATCAAACTTAAGATAAGCCCCATTGCGATTCTCTGTGAAAAAGAAGAGGTTCTATCTAAAAAGAACATCATAGGAATCATTATAATAGCTAAAAAATAAAATAAGATTGATGAGGTTAAATGGAATGCTGAATTTCTAGATTCAATTACATTTACTTTAACGTTATCATTTCTAGATTTATTTATAATGGTTTTATTTGAAGAAAAACTTGAGATATATTCTGAGAAGATCTCTATGATGTTTTTACGATTAACAACTTCATCTCTTAACTTTAGCATACTACCTTTTGTGGCATCATCGGCTTTAGTATCCGAAATTATTAAATTCAATTTCTGAATTTGTTCTATTTTATTACTGATTTTGTAATTATACGAAAATCCAACTAAGTTATCTACAAGTAAAATTCCCAAAAGGGAGAGTGTAATGATGGCTGCCTTCGAAGAGATTTTTTTTCTCTCATCAAAAACAAAGTCAATTAATTTATCAAAGAAAATCATAAATTAAGTAAAAAAATTATTTCTTCGTCATAACAAACTTCTCAGAACTTGGTTTTCCATTCATGTTCCCAGAGATTTCTGCGGTTAAAGTATTATTTGCCCCTTTTGTATAAGTGATTTTTTGAGGATAATCGTGTTTTGGATTTTCGAAAACCAATTGCTGATCTGTTGCCGAAGTAGAAGGAAAGAAAACGGGTTTGTCATCGTTTTGACCTTTTACAGTTGCTTTGTAAGTTAGTGTTTCGCCTAATTGCGCCAAAACAATAGTTTCAAAATGTAGAGTGTCTTTTCCTTTTATAAAATAAGAAGAAGCGCTAAAAGTACTGTCGTTTAGTTTTTGCCAATTTTCAGATAAAATGCCTTCAGGAGTTTTGTTTTCCCAGTTTCCAATTAACCAGTCGGCTTTTTTGATTTTATCTTTTTCTACGGTTTCTTTTTTCTGACATGAAACTGCGGCTAATACAAGAGCTAAAAGAGTAATTTTCTGAAACATATTTATGAGGTTTTTGATAGCACTAATGTATGAAAAAAATGTTTGCCACAAATTTCACAAATTTTCGCGATTTTTTTTTATATCTGCCACAGATTAAAAGGATTAAAATGATTTTTTTTACTGTGTGTTTTGCACAAGTTCTCTTTTTTTTATTTCACGCAGATTTAAAAAAGATTTAAGCTGATCCACGCAGATTTAGATAAATAAAAATCTAATTAATCTGCACAAATCTGCAAAATCTGCGTGAAATAAATTAGTGTAAATTTGCATAATTACTACGTCAGTCCCTTCGGTCGAGTCGTGGCAAAAAAAATAATCTGTACTAATCATTTTAATCTGTGGCAAATAATATAGATACAGTAATTTTCAAAAAAAAATCGTGGAAATTCGTGAATTGCTTCGCCTGTCCCTTCGGTCGAGTCGTGGCTAAAAAAACTAAACACTTGCACTCAAAATCGAGTAAACCAATTCCTTAGTTGGTTTTTGATCTTTTAGTTTTTCGCGAACTTCGTCAAAAGTCACTTTAAAATCACAGCCCGATTTATATTCTGCGCAACCATAAGCCGTTTTGCCTTTTAGAATTGTTCCTTTTTTACATTTCGGACAAACCAATGCATCTGAACTTTCTTTGGGTTCGGCTTTTTTATCGGTTTTCTTTGGTTCCAATTTCAGTTTGTAATTTTCTTCAAAACGAATTAAGCCTTCAACAGTTCCAGAATCGGTTTTAAAGCCTTTTATGTTTACTGTAGAACCTTTCTGAACCAATCGTAAATACTGACTTTCGGTTATTTTTTTATCATGAAAAACAAAAGGCAATACAAAATCACAGCCCGATTTGTACTCGCTGCAGCCAAAGGCCGATTTTCCTTTCAGTATCTTTCCTTTTTGGCATTTCGGACAAGTTTCTGCCGAAATTCCAGAGGCTTTCTTTTTCTCTTTTTCCGCTTTTACAACTGGTTTCTGAATCGTTGCCGCATGCGAAATATTGGCGTGCTTGGTTTCGCTTCGAACTTCATAAACCAAAGCTTCAACCATACGTTTCATGTTTCTGATGAAGGCCGCTGCGGTGAAAGTCCCTTTTTCAATATCTTTCAATTGTTTTTCCCAAGTTCCTGTAAGTTCGGCCGATTTTACCAATTCGTTCTGAATCGTATCAATTAACTGAATTCCAGTCAAAGTGGGTAAAACTTGTTTTTTGTTTCGAACAATATATTGGCGTTTGAAAAGCGTCTCAATAATATTCGCACGCGTTGACGGACGACCGATTCCGTTTTCTTTCATTAATTCGCGTAAATCTTCGTCATCAACCTGTTTTCCTGCGGTTTCCATGGCACGCAATAAAGTCGCCTCTGTAAACTGATTAGGCGGTTTGGTTTCTTTTTGAAGAAATGAAGGTTCGTGTGGACCTTTTTCGCCCACAACAAAACTTGGCAGTAAATCGGGTTCTTTTTCCTTTGCATTCGGATCTTCAAAAACAACGCGGAAACCTTTCTTCAAGATTTCTTTTCCGGTCGCTTTAAAAGTCACATCGGCAGCTTTTCCAATAACTGTGGTATTGGCAACCAAACAGTCATCATAAAAAACAGCAATAAAGCGTCGGGTAATAATATCATAAACCTGCTGCTGATTATGAGGCAGATTATTTTGAACTCCCGTTGGAATAATCGCGTGGTGATCGGTTACTTTTTTATCATTGAAAACCTTTGGCGATTTTTTGATTTTTTTTCCTAAAAGAGGCTGAGTCAATTCGGCATAATTGGTTAATTTCTGCAGAATTCCAGGCACTTTCGGATATATATCACCTGGTAAAAAAGTCGTATCAACTCTGGGATATGTAATCACTTTCTGTTCGTACAAAGTCTGTGCAATCTTCAATGTTTCTTCGGCAGAAAATCCAAATTTTTGATTGCAATAAACTTGTAGACCCGTTAAGTCGAAAAGCTTTGGAGCATATTCATTTCCGTTCTTCTTATCAACAGAGACGATTTCGAAATCACTTTCCTTGACTTTGGCTGCGATAACTTGTCCATCTTCTTGGTTTAGGAAACGTCCTTCTTCGTAACTAAAAAGCGTTTCTCTGTATAAAGTCTGCAATTCCCAATACGGCTGCGGTTTAAAGTTTTCGATTTCTCTAAAACGCTCTACAACCATCGCCAACGTTGGCGTTTGTACACGACCGATAGACAAAACTTGTTTGTAGCCGCCATGTTTTACAGTGTACAAACGTGTGGCATTCATTCCTAAAAGCCAATCGCCGATAGCTCTAGAAAATCCGGCGTAGAATAAATTATCGTAGTTGGCAGAGGGTTTTAAGTTTTCAAAACCTTCTTTAATAGCTTCTGTGGTAAGAGATGAAATCCATAATCGCTGAATTTCGCCTTTGTAATGCGCTTCGTTCATCACCCAGCGCTGAATCAATTCTCCTTCTTGTCCAGCATCCCCGCAGTTGATAACCACGTCGGCTTTCTCAAAAAGACTTTTAATGATTTTAAACTGTTTTTGAATTCCTGAGTTTTGAACCACTTTGGTTTCGAACTTTTCAGGAAGCATGGGCAGATTGTTCAAATCCCAGCTTTTCCAATGCGGTTTATAATCGTTGGGTTCTTTTAAAGTGCATAAATGCCCGAAAGTGTAAGTTACTGCATAACCATTCCCTTCGTAATAGCCATCGTGTTTGGTATTGGCACCCAAAACAGATGCAATTTCACGCGCTACACTTGGTTTCTCAGCAATACAGACCTTCATTTTTTCTTTTCTAGTTTGACATGCGAAAGTACGGATTTTATGGGAAAGGGGCAAAGATTATTAGGTCCAAAGGGGCAAAGCTTTCTAAAAGAAAGTTTAATAATCAAACATTTTGTAATATGCCTCCAATTCAATCGCTCTTCTTTTTACTAAGTCTCTTTTTAAGCTTTCGGAAACGGCATACCACAAAGTTCCTTGCTTTATTTCGGAAAAGTATTTCGAGCTAAACTCATATTCTTTATCGCGAAAAAGAAGCCATTGTTTTTGAGATTCTTTTAAAGTTTCAAAATTTTCTTTTGGGAGTTTTGTTTTTAGTAAATTATAACTTTTGTTCAATTCTTTGTCCCAAGATTCGCGGGCTTGTATGATACAATTGCACTTGTCTGCATCAGAGATGTCTTTTTGGTTTATACATTTTGATTCTAAAAGATCGATTGGATAATCTTTTTTGGTTTGTGAAAATGCTGCGACTGATAAAATCAGACAAGTTAAAAGAAATACTTTTTTCATTTTTCATTTATAATTTAAAAACATCGATACTCTTCATCCAGAAAATTTCCGATTCTAAAAATTGAAGTTTGGTCTTAACAACCTTATCGCTTTTATCTCGCGGATTTTTAGCAATAAATCTAGCGGTTGAATTATTGAAATCTAAAGTATATTTTGAGTCGAAATCTTCTTTTTTGTTTGCTGAAAAAGTAATCAGATTGTCTTTTGCAATCCATTTTCCTTTTCCGTATTTATTGTCTTCTGCTGAATTTCCGCCTTGGATTTTCGAATACGAATGAAACAGAAAAGTTCCGTCTGGGTTTAAAGTCAGTTTATATTCGATTGTATGTTTCTCTTTTTCAGAAAGTGAACGAGAATATTCGCCAACAAATTGATTGGATTGTGCGGATAAAGTTAAGGTGAGAATTAAAAGAAAAGAGGTGATTATTGATTTCATAGAGTTTAATTGGTTGAATTTTAGTGGATTATTTCTTATTCATTGTCTGTTATTTCAAATACTTTTCTAAAATTGTTTATAAATTTTCTTTTTTTGTAGCTGGTGATTGTTCTGGAAATCAAACTAGCAATTAAAAGAAACGAATTGAAAATAATGTATACTATAAATGGCGCTTTTTTAACAATAAATACTGTATTGAATAATAAAAATGCAAAATAAGGAAAATAACGACTCCAGTAATAGCCAAACTTAATTGGAATTATTTCATATAAAATCTCTGTTTGAGTTGCATTTTTTGATTTAAATTTTCCTTTTAAAATAAATGGAATAGGATGAAGTATAGCATTTTGGGTTATTCTAAAATCATTTTGATTTATTATGCCAAAAAAAAGTTTGTCTTTTTCTCCAATCATATTAAAAGCATGAAGAGGAGTGCCACTAATTTTTGGATTTCCTTGTTTGGTATTGGCTTTAAGTCTTTTTCTGAATTCGCTAATATCAATTTGTGATATCATATTCTTAATTATTAATCATCGGATCCAAATTAAGATCCTTATTTCTCAAATCTAATCCACCTTCGTAAACCGATTTTAGATTTGTGAGATAAAAATGCCAACCGTTGGAACAGCCCAATCTAATGTATTGTTTCGAATGATCATCTGTTGGAATGTTATAATGGCGAAGTTCTACAATCGTGTAATCGTCTTTCTGGCTTAGATTTATATCTACAAGACAGTTTCCTTCAAAAGTAAATTGCAATTGATCTATTCCATTGGCAGAAACGATTTTTCCTGACATAGTATCATCATACAAATACCAAAGCCATTCGTACGTATTATCCTTTTCTGCGTTTTTGTCTTTGCTTATAGATTCCTGATTAGCTCCAAAAAAAGATACTTTTTCGAGAAACCATTTTTCTAACTCATTCGCTTTTGTCCACGCATCATAAATGTCTGAAAGTTGAGCTTTAACGGCTATTTTTTTGGTGAAAGAAGTCCAATCGAAGTTTTCCATGATGGTTTATAGTATTTTGCGGTTAGCGAAAAGAGATCTAAAATTATAACATTGATTAAAACAAATGTAAGCTATTTCTTCTTACTTTTTATTTCAGAAAAAAAGCTGCAGAAAATGTTTCTCTGCAGCTTTTAATTTTACGCTTGATATTATTTATTTCTTTTGTTTCAAATGTTTGTCTAGGAATTTTTCCATGGCGCCATAAAAATCAAAACGATTGTCTTGATTTCTAAAACCATGTCCTTCATCATTTTTAACCATGTATTCTACAACGACACCACGTTTTTTCAGCGCTTCAACCATTTGGTCGCTTTCAGCTTTATTTACTCTTGGATCGTTTGCTCCTTGTGCAATAAACAAAGGCGTTTTTATTTTGTCTGCGTGTAATGCAGGCGATGCAGAGGCCAGCAACAAACTATCTTTTTTAGGATCGCCCACCATTTCATGAAACTGATCTAGATAAGGTGTCCAATAAGGCGGAATCGTATTCATGAAAGTAAACAAATTGCTCACGCCCACATAATCTACAGCCGCGGCATACAAATCGGGTGTAAAAGTGATTCCGGCAAGTGTTGCATAACCACCGTAACTACCGCCATAAATAGCAATTCTATTTGGGTCTGCAATGCCTTCTTTTTTCAGCCATTCGACACCATCGGTAATGTCGTCTTGCATTTTTTTACCCCATTGTTTAAAACTAGATTGCCAAAATTCCTTTCCATAACCGGTGCTTCCTCTGTAGTTCATCTGTAAGACAGCGTAACCACGATTTGCCAAGAACTGAACTTCTGGATTATAATACCAGCCATCTCTTGCCCACGGACCGCCATGAGGGTTAATAATGACAGGCAGATTTTTAGGTTCAACTCCCAACGGAAGCGTTAAATAGCCGTGAATTTCAAGACCATCTCTCGATTTATACGTAATAGGTTTAATATGGCTCATGTGTTTCTCTTCGATCCAAGGAAACGGATTCGCAACTTCTTTAACTTTTGTAGTTTTGAAATCGTATATATAGTATTTTCCTGGAGTTCTATCGTTTCCAGCCCAAACAATAGCTTTGGTTCTTGCATCGTCGTAGTTTACAATTTCAGTTTCGTAACCTTCAATCTGCTTTTTCAGATTGTTTTTGATTGCTTCCCATTCTTTATCAAAAAAATGTTCTTCTTGTTTTTCGGCTTCCCAAGTTACAGAAGTCAAGACTTGTTTTTTTCGATCGTAATTAACCGCATCTAAATCATATTTAGGGTCAGCAAACAATTCTTTTACATTTTTTTTGCCAATTGGGTCATATTCAACCAAAACCACTTTATCCTTGCCAATATTACTCAAAGCATAAATGTTTTTATTGTCTTTGTCAAAAGAAGCAGGAGAAAAGAAATCTTTGAAAGTTGTGGTAATAAGAGGCGTAAAAGGTTCTTTATCAGAATTTCGATAATTCCAAGTAATGTTTACACCATCCGTTTTTGAAGCAAGACGGATAACGCCATTATTGTCTGTAACCCATCCGTCAAAATTTTCCTTGTTGTCGTAAAGAAGTGTCAGAGTTCCAGTTTCGACATTTAAAAGATAAGGATCAAAGTATTCTTTTACCCTTTTGTTGATTTGTACAATTAGTTCTTTTTCTTTGCCTGGAACATCAATTAGAGCGTCTATAATGTCACTTCTAACACCCGGAAAAGGTGTTAATGCTTTTAAATCGGTTCCATCTGTTTTTACCGAAAAGAGTTGGAAATTCTCGTCTCCGCCTACGTCTTGCGCATAAATAATTCGGTCACCTTTCCAGAAATAATTGAAAATGCTTCGCAAAGTGTCGTTTGTTACGCGAACCGCTTTGGTGTCGTTTACTTTCTGAACAAAAACGTTGGTTTTTCCTTTATAATCGGCACGATAGCTAAAGTAATTTCCGTCGGGCGAAATTTTGAAAGAGCTTTTTTCTCCATTCTTGAAGAAGGTCTTTACATCAATTAATGGGGCAGGTGTTTCTTTTGGTTCCTGTTTGCAGGAATTTAAAGTGATTGCCAAAAGAACTAAAATGGATAAAATGGATTTTTTAATCATGTTTGGTTTGTTTTTGGTGATTGATGAATTATAAAACTACTCTGGGAATATATTGTAATGGTATTGATAATCTGTTTTTTATCAACTCAAAAATAGGAAAAAGTTTGCAATATAAATGGAGTTAAATTATTTTGCTACTTTATTTGGATTACACTAGGAAATTAAAGCAAGTTCTCTTGACGCTTCATTTTTTTGTAAGATAAAAAAGGCGTATATTGCCGAGATAATTTGATATTATAATGGTCACTGCAAATTTTTATTTAATAAACAGTTCTTTAATGTGCTTAATGTGCACGTTATTGTATTTGCATGACGATACTTTCTTAAAAAACTCAAAAGAGTTTATTTCTTTAGCCCTGTCACAACTCTAGGCAGGGGATATCTTTACTATTAATTTTTATTATTTAATCTCATTTTTTCAGGATAGGATATCACTGAGTAGTTCGTTTTGCGTGCTATTCACTGAAGAGTTGTGTCCTATTTTAGAGAAAATGAAATCAACGAGAAAGTCATGTCACAAAATATAATTTTAACAACAGGAACATACGATTTAATTAAAGATCACGTAAGAAGAAAAAAAGTAACCATACAAGAAGAAGAACTTTTATTAGGCCAGCTAAAACATGCTACGCAAGTATTGCGAAAAAATTTGCCTGAAGATGTAGTTTCGATAGATCGAAAAGTTACTTACAAAGACCACATCAATAACGAAGAAAAAACAATTCTTCTGGTGGGTCCAGATAAAGCAAAAGCAAGTAAAAACAAAATTTCGGTTCTTTCAGACGAAGGAATTGCAATGGTGGGTTACAAAGAAGGCGATATTGTTGAATGGCCTGCTAAAAAAGGAAATCTCAAATTAGAGATTTTAAAAGTAGAGGAATAGGTTTACTATCGTTTTCGTTTTAAGTTTAGTAAAATCCCAAAAGAGTTTTTCTTTTGGGATTTTTTTATGGATACTATTTTAGAATAATCTATTTCATTCCAGTTTCGAGATAATCTTCAAAACCTCCGTTGTATATTTTTTCGACCCATTTTTTAAAATCTATTGTGTTTTCAATTACATACGTTTTAGTATATTCTTTGCCAATATTTTCAATGATTTTGATCGTTTCTCCGTTTTTAATCCTTTCGTTTATTCTGTAAAGATTATTGGCACAGAATTTAAAAACCGACAAAGTATCGTATTCGCTAGAATTATTGAGGTATAAAATCTCTGTTTCAGCATTATAAAAATGATATCCCATTTTAATTGAATGGTTTCTTATTACGTATTAAAGATAATGAGCAGCATTATGAAACCGCCTAAAAAAAGAACCCCAATCATATGATTTCGATTACTATTATCATCTTTTTTTTGGTTACTTCCGCTTGGCGACCAGAAACTTGAAAATGTTCTAAAATCATTGTCGTTAGAAAGAGTCCATAAATTATAACCAAGAAATCTCGCTGAAGCGCCCAAAAACTCCAGAATAATTCGTCCTACTATTATTTGTTCAAAATCCATTTTAAGCGGTTCAGTCGAAGTTTTCCATGATTTGTTTTTTATTAATCAACCTCTTAAAGCTGCATTTTTTTAGAGCTATTCGAAGGAATCTTTTTCTTAAAAACCTGCTCGTAATTGGCATCCATTAATTCTCCAATTAATTGAGGACTGTTGTGGTTGAGTAAAATTACCATTCCCCAGTTTGATTTTTTATCGTAGGCAAATATTGTAGCACATCCCATTGTGTTTCCTGTTTTATAAAAATAAACATCGTCGGCAACTCGTTCCATCTGCTGTCCAAAACCTACTTCTCTTTCTGTATTTTTAAAAAACGTGGTTTCGGCAATTGCTGTTGCTTTTGAGATTTCACCATTATTTGACAAAATAGTTTTTAGCAATTTTGTCAAATCTGAAGTATTCGATTTTACAAGACCTGCGGGAGCGATTAAATAATTCCAGTTAAAAAAATCCTGCGGAATTCCATTAAATTCATAGCCCGTAACTTTATTTTTTACATTAAAATTACTAGTCAGCGTATTTTCCATTTTAAGAGGCAGAAGCATTTTTTCTTTCAATATATCTTCAAAACTCTTTGCGTAGACTTTCTCTAATATCATTCCCATTAGCGTATAACTGATATTAGAATAACGATAACTTCCGTAATCTATTAGTTTCGTATTTTCGTTTATAAGAGCATGAACACTCTCTTTGGTTATATCTAATGGCTGTTTTGGATTTGTTTCCATTAGTTTTCTAAAATCAAAATTAGGCAGACCAGATTGGTGCGAAGCCAAATCTGAGATTTTGATCTTGCCTTTTATTTCGTTTGATAAAACATATTCTTTTGGCAGATAATCGTCTATAAAATCATCGATTTTAAGTTTGCCTTCGTTGTGGGCTTGCGCTACTAAATTTCCTGTAAGAAGTTTGGTAATCGAGCCAATCTCATAAATAGTATTCTCGTTTACGGCCTGTGTACTTTCTTTGCTGATTTTTCCGTAGTTGAAAAAAGTAGTATTGCCATTTTCTACAAATCCTACACTCATCGCTATTTCTGGATTGTAAGTGGCAATCGAACGAAAAATCGAATCAATTTTTTTTGCAGCTGTTTGTCCAAAAGTAATTTGGGAAATAAGTAATAGCGTAAAAATACTGGTGGTTACTTTCATTAGTTTTTTTGAGATTAGTTTTATTTTTTAAGATTGTACAAAGGTTATTTTTGAACTTGTAAAGTAGGTATATTTTTCGAAATATAAGAGAATTCTGCAGCGAGTTAGTAAATTTGTTTTTGGTATTTTCTAATTTATAAATTTCTTGATAAAATACTGATTTAATGAGGGGTGTTTTTTGTTTATCCGCACAGTTTTGTCATTTCGACGTAAGGAGCCCCGAGCGTTAGCGAACTGGCGAAGCAAATCTTCGCAAGTAGCTCTACAAAGGTTTTCCATATTGTAACCACAAAGTATTGTCATTTCGAGGAACAAGAAATCTTCGCAAGTAGCTCTACAAAGATTGGCGATTTTGATTGCGAAGTTACTTGCGAAGATTTCTCCTTACGTCGAAATGACAAAACTAGAAGGAAACAGAATGATTACGTTCACGAGAGAAACGCTCGCACTATAAAGGGGTTTTAAGTTTAGTGCCCTAGATTTTTCTGAATCAATGAAAAGATTAATCCAACAGTCAAAATAATGATAAAGATAAGCCATCCATATCCTTGATAGCTTTTTATACTTTTATTTCCTGTATGTAATTTAAAATAGGACTTCGTGACGTTTTTTAAATTTTGTGCTAGTATTTCGTAATTCGATACTTCAAAAGAAGTGATTGTTATTTTCTTTAGTTCAAAAAATTCAACCGTAATTTGTCGGCCATTATAAACTTCAATTCTACTAGAATCATGTGAAGAATTTATTTGGTGATTGCCTTCAGAAACCTTTTTTATATCGTCTAGTGAAACTTTTTTAGTTTTAAAAAGTAAAGGATATTCAATCGATAAAAATTCATTTGTCAGTTCTACTTTTTTTGAGCATAATAACATATATAAGCAACCGAACGCGAAGAAGCAAAAGAGTGAAACTATAACCCACATTGCTCCATAATCTGCTTTCTGATAAGATTCGACTTCAGGATTATATGCTAAATAAGCCAATGATAAAAAAAATAGCATTCCAAATATGCTGAATCCAATTTGAAGAAAACTTGGATTTGCAATTATTTTATTGTTATTCATTTTTAAATGTGATGTTTAATTTTATCAAATCCATGGAGTTTGTAATTTCTGTAAAACTAGAAGGAAATAGAATGAGAAAATAGGCTTCCTACGTAGATTGCGTTCACGAGCGGGACGCTCGCGCTAGCTCAGGGCTAGTATTTCGTAATTCGATACTTCAAAAGAAGTGATTGTTATTTTCTTTAGTTCAAAAAATTCAACCGTAATTTGTCGGCCATTGTAAACTTCAATTCTACTAGAATCATGTGAAGAATTTATTTGATGATTACCTTCAGAAACCTTTTTTATATCGTCTAGTGAAACTTTTTTAGTTTTAAAAAGTAAAGGATATTCAATTAATAAAAATTCATTTGTCAGTTCTACTTTTTTTGAGCATAATAACATATATAAGCAACCTAACGCGAAGAAGCAAAAGAGTGAAATTATAACCCACATTGCTCGATAATCTGCTTTCTGATAAGATTCGACTTCGGGATTATATGCTAAATAAGCCAATGATAAAAAAAATAGCATTCCAAATATGCTGAATCCAATTTGAAGAAAACTTGGATTTGCAATTATTTTATTATTATTCATTTTTAAATGTAATGTTTAATTTTTTCAAATCCATGGAGTTTGTCATTTCGACGTAAGGAGACCCGAGCGTTAGCGAACTGGCGAAGCAAATCTCCGCAAGTAGCTCCGCAAAGCTTTTCCAAATTGTAACCACACAGCATTGTCATTTCGACGTAAGGAGAAATCTTCGCAAGTAGCTCCGCAAAGATTAATTTGCAATTTGAGTCTTTTTCGTGGTTACAAATCCTTAATCAATTCACTTGGATGAATTTTTAAAGCTTGTGCAATTTTATTCACACAGCAAAGTATCAAAATCTACATGAAGTTGACTTGTATCTTGGTCAATATTTACCCAATTAAAACTTTTTAAAATGTAAGCATTTCCTCCATCAATTTTAACCCATTCATCTATTCCTTTTGCAGCATTTGTCAAATCGTTTTTTGGTGTCATTCCAATGGGAGCGACGTAGCTTCTGTTTTTTGTTAAGGGTTTGCAATTACTTGTTTCTATTTCTGATTGTGTAATATATTTTGATTTGGTTAAAGTCGGAAGTGTGTTATGTACTTGAAGTGGAGACATTGAAGTACAAGAAGTAAGAAATAAAATCACTCCAACAAGATTTAGTTTGATTGGCTTATTCATTTTGGATAGGTTTAGTTTTTTCAAATATAAGATATTTCGCGTAAGTTTTAAATATCGGTTGTATACGCTCGATTGTTTACGATCACGTAAAAATAATCTATTCTTTCTAATTTCGTTTCAAAGAAAAACAACTAAAAATCATGGAAATACAAAATAAAGAAAGAGCCGAAGAATTGTTAGAGTTAATAAATAAAGGAAAGTATTTCACCAAACTAAAACCAGTGCCCAAAGAAACCAACTCGTTTACAATACCACTAAAAGTATCTTCTTACAACGAATTAAATCTAATGGTTTCAGATTTGCTAAAAGCAAGTATTATTTTGCTTAATCCTGATGCAAACGGTTTGTCGAGTTTTACAAAAGACAATAATGTCAATGTTATGACTTTGCTTGAAATTGCCTTGCAGTTGTTGCCAGAAGATGAAATGGAGTTGTTGGATGATTTGTGTAAGGTTCATCTAGAATATTGATGGAAAAAGCGCAAGAAGTTTTTTAACTTCTGCACTTTTTTAGTTCTATTTTAAAATAAAATCAAGTAAGTTTTCTATAAAAATTTTGAGCCAATTTTTCTTTTTGGGTTAGTCTCGTTCATTTTTTTGAAATTATTATGAATTAATTTTTGATTTTAGTTTGATATTGTGCACGAGCTGAAAGCTCGTGCTAACGTAGGGGAGTGGCTTTATGAAAAGCCTCCTGTATGAAAAACATCCATCCAAATTCTTCTTCTGTTTGAAAGTCATTTACTGTTTGTGATAATGCATTGTACACTGCTAAAGGATTTGGCACTACAGTTGGAATATTCTCAATTACGCGTGACAAAACGTTTATTCTAGTCAGTGGTTTCTTTTGCCTTAAGAAATTGAAATTAGCTTCTTTAATATATTTATCAATTTTTTGTTCAAATAATAGGGAATTATTAGAACTTTCCAATTCAATTAGCCATTCAGAAAATTTAACTCTAAAATCTTCCAAAAATCTGCTTTGCTTTAATTCTATTATTTGATCCCAAGATAATTGACTAAAATCAAAATAATTTACAGCTCCAATAGATTTTAAAAGAGATTCAGGAGATACTGTTTTTTCACTATAAGTTGCGAGGTATGCATCTTTATGCAATTCAGTATAAAGAGCGGAAACTTCTGGTAATTTTTTTGAAATTTGAAAAAGATAATTAACGTCTGCTGATAAAGCACTAGTATAGTAATCTAGAATCTCGAACTCATTTTTTGTTTTATAATTATTTGGATCAAAATCAAATTTCTTTTTTATAAAATCTTTTATAAAATTCATAAAAAGATCTCTGTTCGGACCATAATACATATTTGATTCGGGCATTACTTGAAAACTAATATCGGAAATATATTCCTCATCAACGAATTCTTTTATTGGTTTGAAAGCGCTTAAAACGTCTTTTTGTACGTTTGAGAAATTAATTACTTTTTCAAGAAAACCATCATCTTTTCTTCTTGGTGCTATATAGGCCATTTCATCAAAGATTATAAACGATCTTTTTAAAAAATTAACACTACTTTCATTGTAATAGTCTGCATGAAATTTTAATGTATATGGTGTGAATAATCCAATTTTTTTATCATTCATATTTTTTAATTTAAAGAATTTTTGAGAATATTTTTTATTTTCTGCTGGCACGAGCGTCTTGCTTGTGAGCATAAAGTAAGCACAAGCGAGAAGCTCGTGCCAAATGAGGGATCTCTTTAAGAATTATTTTATTTTTTTTTCGAACCTTCGTTTAGAACGATCAAAAGCTGTCTTTTCCCATGAGCTATCGAAACCATTCCAAAACAATCTAATCGTATACCCTGGAGAAGAAGAACAAATTAAAACATCCATATCATTATGTTTAAAGAAGATATTATAATTTTCTGCCTCTTGAGTTATAAATTTTTTATTATCCTCAATTGCGGTTTGAATTTTATTTAGAAATTCAATTGCTTCATTTTTTTCAAAATTTTTAAAAGCATAACCTTGATAAACAACACCAGAATCTTTCCAATAATTGCCGAAAAAACCTAGAATTAATCCTTCTTTTTGTTTACTCTCACATTTATACAGTAAAGTTGTTAGTTCTCCAAAGCTTGCTGCTGCAAGAGGTATTATTTCAAATTGTACGACTTCTGTAGTTGAGCCTAAAACATTTTTAAACAAAAATTCTTTTGCGTTGAATAATGCTATATCCTTACTAAATTCTTTTGCAAACCAAATGTCGTCGTTTGTTTTTACTTGAGCAAAAGATTTTGTAATTGATATGAAAAAGATTATTGTAAGTAGTTTTGTTTTCATCTTTGTTCTTTTTAGAAAATTTATAACAGTTTGTACTAGCAGGACAACAAAGATTGTAAATCTGAGCTATCGTGTTAATATTTGTTTTAATTTATCTCATTTTATTTTAGCTTCTCAATTTCGATATCTCCATATCCTGAAATGTAACCAATTGAACCATAATTACCTGGATTTCCGTAATTTCCAACGTTTCCATAATTCCCATAAATGCCGAAATTAGTACCTTTCCAAGGATTTTGTTTGTTATACAACAATCTATTGTTAAACATTATTTCTCCAAGATATTTTCCATTCAGATCAATGAAAATTTTATAATTTTCAAGATAGTGTCCTATGTTTTTTCCACTCGTTGAGTGAAGTTGTCCATTAACAAAATTTGCAATGTGGTTTCCGTTACTATTGAATAAAAATGTCATATTTTAAAATTAAGATTAGAAGTTTAATGATTATTTTGAGAGTACATTTTGTCTATGAAAGCTTTTCATGAAAAAAATCTAGAACCTTTTTAAAATTACTTTTAGTTACTTCATCAAATTCAAAAATTTCTTTGTTTATCAAATATTCTTGAATAGTGCGATTAAAAAATGTCTTTTTATAATTTGTAGCATCGGGGTATTTAGAGAATTGTACTAAATCTTTATCTTCTGTAGAAAATAAATTCTCCATTCTATAGTTATTCCAAGAACTCTCAATATCCCCCAAGGTAAATACCTTAGATTCAATATATTCACCATACACTTTAATATAGCGTTCCTTTTGTTTTTGACCTTCCTTGTCAGAATCAAGTAAAATAATAAATTTTTTCCCCAACCAACATATAGACTTATTAAAGTATCTAAATTGCCAGATCCTGTACTGGGAATAAAATTGAAATTACTACAATCTTTTAAAATAGTATCTTTAAAATATTTTAAGGTGTAAAAATCATTTTTACCTTCCATTAAAATTGCATTAGTAATATTTTCAAAATCGCTTGGAACATAATCTAATACATCTAAAATAGGTTGGAAGTATGCTGTGTTATGAGGATGTAATGTTACAAAAGTTCTGTAGGGTATAATTTTAATATCAGTTTGTTTTATATTAAAATCTTCAATATTCTCTAAATTCAAACCTTCATTTTTTACCACATATGTACTTTCCAGCCATTTCGAATTTACTAAATGATGGCTATGTGTAGCATAAATTATTTTATTGTTTTTGGTTAAATTTTCAAAACTTTTTAAGAGTTGTTTTTGAGCATTAGAGTGCAAATTGGAAGCGGGTTCATCAAATAAAAAAATTATATTTTGGGTAGAATCTTTTCTAAAAGGTCTAAATTGAGTAAATAATAAAAACGTGAAAAACCACCTAAATCCAAGGGAGCGCTCATTAATTTGATATATACCATCTGGCGTTTCAATATCAAATTGTAAATAACTTCCTTTTTTATCAACTCCATTTACAATTTGAACTTTTGTTCCAGTTAAGCTTTTTGAGAAAATTTCATTCCAAGCGCCAAAAACTACATCGGTAACCTTATTACTCATTTTTTTTAGTAAAGTCATAAGATTTCTTTTATCATTTTCTGTGGCATTAGTAATTCGGCCAATTAAATGAGTTTCAATAGTAGTTTCATTTTCTAATGAAAATAATATGTCTTGAATTAATTCTATATAGAATGTGTCTTTTGATGTAAGTTCTTCACTACTTTCTAGATAAATTTTTGAAGGAAAGTCAAATAAGAAATTTGGAAAATATAATATACTTGGAATTAGTGTTTTACAATAGTCAGCGATTTTCTTGTTTTCTTCTGGACTTAATTTGCAAGCTTCGTAAGAACCTTTTTTTATACAATCAATACCGGTCCAAATATTACTCGTTTTAACATAAGTGGAATCTTTAAACTCATAGTTCCTTGTGATTTTTATTTCACTTATTGTAGCTATTTCTTCGTATTGAGTATTTTTAGAAATAAAATCATTTATTTTATCAATATCTTCGTCTTCAAATTTAATTGTTGCTTCAATTGAAGATGTGCCTGTGTAATTATCTCTTTTACTAATTGGAATTATTGAGTTGTAGTCTTCAATTTTTGAGCCAGGTAAATCTAATGCCCGAAGGGCCTCATTATTTTGATCGAAGAAATTAATCGCTTCTAAAATGCTTGTTTTACCACTTTCATTTAAACCTATGAGTGTATAAACATTAGCGTTAGGTGATTTATCTAAGCTGATGGTTATATTGTTGATTCCTTTGAAGTTAGTGATTTTAAATTCCTTAAATTTCATTTTTATAATTTAAAATGTGAATACATCTTTTTGATAAAAAAAACTGCGATGGCCGAAAGTTTTGATAATATAAAACAAACATCGTTCTAATTTTAAATATGCTAACAAGTAAAAATACCTGATCTTTTTGTTTTGTTAAAAGTAAATGCTTTATATTCAATTATATTACGGAAAACCGTAAAAAATCTTATGAAAATCAAAGCCCTAGCCCTGATAGAAGCGGCATCCTTTTTAGGCAAACGAAAAAGATCTCATTAAACCGTAAACCTTCAGCCTAAAAAGATATAGCGGATAGCAGGAAACAGCTCCTAAAAATCATTATAATTCCACTAAACAGTCAAGATAAATTCCCTAAAAAAGGAACACTAGAATTTTCGATAAAAATTTTGTAATTTTGCCGTCCAATAAAAGGAATTAGAAAATGTTAGATAGACTTCAATATGTAAAGCAGCGTTTCGATGAGATTTCGGATTTGATTATTCAGCCGGATGTTATTTCTGATCAAAAACGTTATAAGCAACTTAATCAAGAATATAAAGGGATTAAAGCGCTTGTTGAAAAGAGAGAAGAGTACATTGTAATTTTGGCAAATATTGACGAAGCAAACGAAATTATTGCTGACGGAAGTGATGCTGAAATGGTGGAAATGGCCAAAATGCAATTGGATGAAGCAAAAGAACGTCTGCCAGAATTGGAGGAGGAAATCAAATTTATGCTTATTC
>Ga0308157_10002256_pt1 | contig 32669 bp, 30 predicted proteins | sample PhyBR1_FD_201035 | JGI IMG/M metagenome (GOLD analysis project Ga0308157, IMG submission 201035) | Phyllosphere microbial communities from UC Gill Tract Community Farm, Albany, California, United States - DLSLB.R1 | ecosystem: Host-associated > Plants > Phyllosphere > Unclassified | place: USA...
GAATTTCAGGATTTTAGCAAAGATTTGATGGTGCGTAATAAAGCGCATCTTAATTTGGATATTAAAGATGAAGCGCCGGGAAAATTTTCAGCAAACATGGGCTGCAACAGCATGTTCGGCCAGGCAACTTTTAAATCCAATGACATGGTGCAGTTTTCCGCGATTGGAAGTACGATGATGTACTGCGACCAAAATATGGATTTGGAAAAAGCGTTTATCGAAAATCTCCCAAAAATGACAAAATATAAAGTGGAAGGCCAGTATCTCACTTTAAGCGCACCGGATGGCGAGCAAATGAAATTTGTAGCTGCCGACTGGGATTAAATTATCAGCAAAAATTTATCTTAGGTTAAATGCCTGAGATTTTTTAATAAAAAAATGCAAAGTAGTATCTTTGTTTAAATGCCGTAGCAATTTATGTTAGAAAAAAACGACCACCAATACGAAAAAGCCGTTTTAGTCGGTTTAATCACTCAAAATCAAAGCGAAGAAAAACTTACAGAATACCTCGATGAACTCGAGTTTCTGGCCTATACCGCAGGTGCCAGCGTGGACAAAAGATTTACGCAACGTCTCACAAAACCGGATTCCAAAACTTTTATCGGAAGCGGAAAAGCGCAGGAAATCCGTGACTATGTAAAGGAATACGAAATCGGAACTGTAATTTTCGATGACGAACTTTCGCCTTCGCAGCTGAAAAATCTTGAAAAAGAAATCGAGGTAAAAATTCTGGACAGAACCAATTTAATCCTTGATATTTTCGCGCAACGCGCGCAAACTTCCTACGCCAGAACGCAGGTAGAACTCGCGCAGTACGAATATCTTTTGCCTCGACTTACCAGAATGTGGACTCACCTTGAGCGTCAGCAGGGTGGTATCGGGATGCGTGGTCCGGGTGAAACCGAAATTGAAACCGATAGAAGGATTATCCGCGACCGGATTTCCCTCTTAAAAGATAAGCTGAAAACCATCGACCGCCAAATGGCGACACAACGCAATAACCGCGGAAAAATGGTGCGCGTCGCACTTGTTGGTTATACGAATGTTGGAAAATCAACTTTGATGAACGCGCTTTCGAAATCAGAAGTTTTTGCGGAAGATAAACTCTTCGCGACTTTGGACACGACCGTTCGAAAAGTGGTCATCGGAAATCTGCCTTTTCTTCTTACAGACACCGTAGGTTTCATCAGAAAATTGCCGACCCAGCTCGTTGAAAGTTTTAAATCCACTCTGGATGAAGTTCGCGAGGCTGATCTTTTAATTCACGTCGTCGATATTTCGCACGAAAGTTTTGAAGATCATATCAATTCCGTCAACCAAACGTTGATGGAAATTGAAGCGCATCAAAAACCGATGATTATGGTTTTCAATAAAATCGATGCGTTTGCTTACGAACAAAAAGCAGACGACGATTTAAGCCCGGAAACACGTAAAAATATTTCACTGGAAGAATGGATGAAAACCTGGATGTCCAAATCAAAATATCCGACCGTTTTCATTTCCGCGTTGAAGAAGGAAAATTTCCCGGAGCTGAAAAAAATGATTTACGACGAAGTTTTGAAAATTCATATTTCGCGATTCCCGTACAACGATTTCCTTTTCCAATATTTCGACGAAGAAGAAGAATCCACCGAGGAACTTTAAAATATTTGCCGCTATTTCACCTAATTTTTTCGTTTTAGCTCATGACGCCTGACTATCAAAAAATAATCTCAGAAGTTTTTACGCAGGTGAAAGCCGAAGAGAATTTGGGTAAAATTCCGGATTACATTCCCGAAATTGCTGGTATTTCCGCGGAAAAGTTTGGTGTAAATTTTACCGGCTTAAATAGCCAAAATTTTGGTTTTGGCGATTCCGAAGAAAAATTTTCAATCCAAAGTATTTCCAAAGTTTTCGTCCTTGCTTATGTTTACGACAAACTGGGCGAGAAACTTTGGTCGCGCGTCGATGTGGAACCTTCCGGAAATCCTTTTAACTCGCTTGTACAACTCGAAGCCGATAAAGGAATTCCGCGCAATCCGTTTATCAACGCCGGTGCGCTGGTTATTTGCGATATTTTGCTGGAAAGATGTAACGATCCGAAAGAAGAAATTCTAGCTTTCATCAGAATCCTTGCAGGCGACGATAATATCAATTTCAACGAAAAAGTGGCAAAAAGCGAAATGCAGAACAGTTTCCGCAATTCTGCAATCTGTAATTTCATGAAATCTTTCGGAAACATTACCAACTCGCCGGCGGACGTCATCGAAATCTACTGTTACCTCTGCGCGATAGAAATGAGTTGCAAACAACTCAGCAAAAGTCTTTTGTTCCTGGCGAATGAAGGAAAAATTCCTGGCTCAGAAGCACAAATTTTACCTTTTACCAAAGTCAAAAGAATCAATGCGATTTTGCTCACGTGCGGTTTTTATGACGAGTCTGGTGAGTTTTCTTTCCGCGTCGGTTTGCCCGGAAAAAGTGGAGTAGGCGGCGGAATCATTGCAATTTATCCGAGCCATTACTGCATCGCGGTGTGGAGTCCAAAGCTGAATCCCAAAGGAAATTCCTATCGCGGAATGAAGTTTCTGGAAGAGTTTACCACCAAAACCGGCGAAAGCATTTTCTAAAAAAAGCATCAAATAGCACTGAATTTTTCAGCAATGTTCCACGTGAAAAGCTGTGGTGCTTAAAAAATTTTTTTACCGGCAAAACCGCCATTTTTTCCGGTTTTAGCTTAATTGCTGTTTCCTGGTTTTAAGCACTTTAAGCTCAGGAAAGTTTGCGCGCCACCTCCATTTTGTGGCCCATCAAATTCGCAATATTCGTGGCTTTATAAATGGCAAGTTCCGCCATTTCGCCCGTAAAATTTTCCTCCACGGTTTCGGTCCAAAGTTTTATCCAGTGCGCAAAATGAAATTTTTCGATCGGAACCTCAGCATTGATAGGAAAATGTTTCGACATCGGGTTGCCTTTGTAAGAAATTTGCCCAAAAAGCAGCGTTTCCCAAAAAGAATACATTTTCGGCAAGTGGTGCGACCAATCCACCTTCGCCACATCATTAAAAAAGAAGCCAATTGTCGCGTCTTTCTGCACCTTTTCGTAAAAAAAATTCACCAGATTTTCAATATCTTCCCGGCTTTCTAATTGTTTCATGTTACAAAATTACTCAAATTTTTAATGTAAAAATTCGGCGTTCTTTGGGCATTTTTTTTCAGGGCGGACATTTCGTGCTATCCGCTATTACTCCTCGGTTGGCGGCTCCGCTGCGCTCCGCCGCCGCCCTGCGGGGTAGCCGCTTCTATCACGGCCGCAGATTCTGCTTCCTTTTCAGGCATTTTGTTTAAAACTTTACCCGTATTTTTGCAAAATGGATTTAGCGTTTTACAAACAGCAGGCCTTGGCTAAAAATAAGGAACACCAAAAGTTCCTCGCCGGCCTGAAGAAAAAACCGCCCCGCAACCTGGATTATCTGGCGCAGGAAATCCACGATGAGGTTTTCCAGAAAGTGGATTGTCTGCAGTGCGCGAATTGCTGTAAAACTACCGGACCGCTTTTCACCGAAAAAGATATCGAAAGAATTTCGAAACATTTCCGGATGAAACCCGCAGAATTTGAAGCGAAGTTTCTAAAAACCGATGAAGATCAGGATAAAGTTTTGCAAAATCTGCCGTGTTGGTTTTTGAACGAAGACAACACGTGTTCAATCTACGAAATCCGGCCGAAAGCCTGCCGCGAATTCCCACATACCGACCGCAAGAAAATTTACCAGATCAATCATTTAACCGTGAAGAATACGGTCATCTGCCCGGCAGCTTTTGAATTTGTGGAGCGCATGCAGGAAAAAGTTCTGAAAAATAAATAACGGAAATTTTTGAAAAAAATGTCCATTTAGCGGCAAATATTTAAATAATAAAAAGCATTGAAAAATCAATGCTTCTTATCCTTTCACTTTACTTTTTCTCCCATTTCCCCGGGACAGGTTTACGAAAAAAGCCGGCAAAAACCGGCTTTTATTTTATTTAGACAACACCTTGCGCCAGCATGGCTTCAGCTACTTTTACAAATCCAGCGATGTTCGCGCCTTTCACGTAATTCACGTAGCCATCTTTATCTTTACCATAATCGCTGCACGCTTTGTGTATGCCGATCATGATTTCCTTTAATCTCATATCCACTTCTTCCGAAGACCAGTTTAATCTGATGGAGTTTTGCGTCATTTCCAAACCGGAAGTGGCAACACCACCGGCGTTGGAAGCTTTTCCTGGAGAGAATAAAACTTTATTGTCAAGGAAATAGTTGATCGCATCTAAAGTTGACGGCATGTTTGCCGCTTCAGTGACACAGATTACTCCGTTTGCTACCAACATTTCTGCGTCTTCTAAGAACAGTTCGTTTTGTGTAGCCGCTGGAATTGCCACGTCACATTTAACCTCCCACGGACGTTTTCCTGCGAAGAATTTCGCGCTTGGATATTTGGTTGCATAATCTTCAGCTCTGTTGTTTCCGGAAGCACGAAGTTGAAGCAAATAATCGATTTTATCACCGGAAATTCCGTCTTCATCGTAAATATAACCATCCGGTCCGCTGATTGTTAAAACTTTTCCGCCTAGTTCAGTTACTTTTTTCACCACGCCCCAAGCAACGTTTCCGAAACCTGAAACTGCGAAAGTTTTCCCTTTAATATCCTGACCGATTGTTTTCAGCATTTGCTCGCAGAAATAAACCACACCGTAACCTGTAGCTTCCGGTCTGATGAGGGAACCACCGTAGGCAAGACCTTTTCCTGTAAGAACACCTGTAAATTCGTTTCTGATTTTTTTGTACTGCCCGAACAAATAACCGATTTCTCTTGCACCTACACCGATGTCACCGGCTGGTACATCGGTTTCAGGGCCGATATGCTTGCAAAGTTCTGTCATGAATGCCTGGCAGAATCTCATGATTTCCATATCGCTTTTCCCCTGTGGATCGAAATCTGCACCACCTTTTCCACCACCCATAGGCAATGTTGTCAACGAGTTCTTAAAAGTTTGCTCGAACGCTAAAAATTTAAGAACGGAAAGATTAACGGTTGGGTGAAAACGGATACCACCTTTGTATGGTCCAATAGCAGAATTCATCTGGATTCTAAATCCTCGGTTTACCTGAATTTCTCCTGAATCGTCTACCCACGGCACGCGGAAGATGATTGTTCTTTCCGGCTCGGCCATTCTTTCTAAAAGTTTTTTGCCATCATATTGTTTGTGAGCGGCAATAAACGGGATAACGGTAACAGCTACTTCTTTTACGGCTTGAAGAAATTCTGGTTCGTTTGGATTTCTCGCTTCAATGTCTGCGATAAAATCCTGGATTTTTTGTTCTACGTTATATTGTTCCATAAAAAGGTGTTATTTTACTAACAAATTTAATTTTTTTTTAAAAACTTCACAGAGAAATTTTCATCTTTTCAAAAATTCAAACAAAGCTGAAAAAGCGTAAATTAGCGGTAAAGAAAGCATTTTTTATATGCGGAAAATATAATGTAATGTGCAGAACACTACATTCTTATAAACCGTAAAAAATCACAAAAGCAAATATTGCCTACCGGAAAGTGCACGAATGTATCCGGAAATTTCCAGCTGAAGCAAATCGGGTAAAATTTTGTAGGAAGGCAATTGCAGCTTTTCCGAAATTTCATCTAAAGAGATCGGAATTTTTTTATGAAGCTGGTCTAAAATATCCTGCTGATTTTGTGGTAAAAGCAACCTGATTTCGGAAGAGGGAAAAAGTTCGCCGATCTCTTCTTTTTGCTTGTTGTAGCCAAGTTCGGTTATGAGACCGGAAACGGTGGAAATCGCGGTTGCTTTATTTTGAAAAATAAGCTGGTTGCAGCCCTGGCTGTATTTTTCATCAATTCTGCCCGGCAGCGCGTACACATCGCGGTTGTAATTATTAGCGAAAGTTGCCGTGCTTACAGAACCGCCGCCAAAAGCAGTTTCTACCACAATGGTTGCTGGTGACAAACCTGCAATAATCCGGTTTCGCTGGATGAAATTTTCGCGGTCGGGCTTTTGTGAAGAATTAAACTCAGTTAAAAGCGCTCCGCCTTTCGCGAAAATTCTCTCGGCTAAACGGCGGTTTTTTGCCGGATACAGGGTGTGAAATCCATGTGCTAAAACCGCGACGGTCGGCAAGGAGTTTAATAGGGAAACTTCATGAACTTCGGTATCCACGCCTAAAGCCAACCCGCTGACTGTAGTTACATTTTGAGTTTTTATTTCATGTAAAAAATCGTGGATAAAATTTTTTCCGTACACAGAAATATTTCGCGTTCCCACAATGCTCACGAAATTTTTGTGTGCGGGCAAACTGCCTTTTTGGTAAAGAATCGCGGGTGCATCGTCGCAGGAATTAAGCCGCGGCGGTAAATCGCCTAAATGCCGAAGATTTATTTTAATGTGGTGTTTTTCGCAGAATTTAATTTCCGCTTCCGCGAAATGCAAATGTTCTTTATTCCCGATTTCGAGGGCAATTTTTCTTCCAATTCCGAAAATATTCTGCAAGCCGGATTTCGAAAGTTCCCACACCTGCTTTGCGGAGCCTGCTTCATTGATCAGCTTCTGAAAAATGACATCACCAATAAGCGGACAGCGGCGCAGCGCGATGGAATATAAAACCTCTTCGGAACGCATTGGAATATTTTTATAAAAATATCAAAAATTATTCATTCCGGCGGATTTCATCCAAGTGATTCCAGATCGTATCTTTCTTTTTCTGAGGCAGTTCCAAAAAATCGTCCGGGTGATTCTCTTTATATTCCTGCCAAAGTTTATCATCTTTTTCGCTGTAGTAATTCGGGAATTCCCAAATAAATCTTTTTTTTCGTTCACCATTCTTGCGGAAGACAAAAGCCATGATGATTCCCACGGCCGCACCGGAAAGATGCGACTGCCAGGAAATTCGGCTCGGCTCTGCCAACTGGGAAAAAAGTTCTTCGGGCAGCACGCCCCAGATTAAACTACCGTAATACAGGGCCACCACCATCGATACCGTAAGGAATTTCATATTCCATCGGAAAACACCGCTGAAAAAGAGAAAAAAAGCCAGAACGTAAACAATTCCGCTGGCGCCAATGATGCAAACCTGATTATACTCACCGGTGAAAATGTCGATGGGAGGCAGCAGCCAGACTAAAAAACCGGTAAGCACCCAACCAAGAAAAAAAACTTTTTTGGCGATAAAAGGGTAAAACTGGAATAGCAGAAATATAAGCACAAAAATAGGCACAGAATTTCCGAAAATATGCTCTAAACCGCCGTGTAAAAAAGGGGAAAGGAAAATTCCTTTTAAGCCGAAAGGACTTAAAGGTATTATCGCTCCCTCGCACCCGCTGAACCAACCTAAATGCTGCAGCAGAAAACCCAGCCACATGGCAGCAACCATAAGCGTGGCATACAGTACAGCGGAAAGATTAAGGGTTTTATCAGGCATTCGGTGTTTTGTCAAAACTTTGACCAAAAAATAATTGAAGAAAATATGGCTAATACTTTTCTAAAAGTAAAAAAAATCGGCCAAATAATGCCAAGTTTTGTGTTTCCGGTTTTTAATTATAAATACTTGTCTTATTTTTGCTGGCTATGAGAAAATTATTGTTATTCGTCTCGCTTTTTATTGCTGTAACTGCTTTTTCGCAAGAGGAAAAAAGTATTCTCGCAGAAATCGACTCTATTTCACAAAGCCGCTGGAAAGCACGTGCTCTGGATTTGGACAGCTTAGGCGACCCGAGATTTGAAAAGTTTGAAGTAAAGTTTAAAGATACTTTAGTCATCAAAGATAAAACCGCGATAATTCCCGAAAATGAAGAAATTCCGGTAACGCCGTATAATCTGCTCCAACTGAAAGATCCGATAAAATGGTTCTATTACGGCCAGAATAATTTGGTTTTTAACCAGTCTTCATTTTCCAACTGGAACTCCGGGGGGAACAATAATATTGGTATCATCGGAAAAATCAACTACAACCTCAGTTACAAAAACCGGCGGCACTTTTTAGATAACAATATTCAGCTCGGTTATGGCTTTGTGGCTTCGCAAAATGAAGCATCGCGGAAAACAGAAGATTACATCAACATCATGAGTAACTACGGTTACGATATCGGAAAAAACTTCTATCTCTCGACCGGTTTTCAGTTCCTGTCGCAGTTTGCGGCGGGCTATAATTATTCCGCGACACCAAATCCAACATTTGCAGACCGCATCTCAAGATTTATGTCACCCGGATATTTGTACGCCGGGCTCGGGATTTTGTATAATCCAAGCGAAAATTTTCAGGTGATTTTCCGGCCTGTAAACGGCAAATTTACCTTTGTTAATGATCCGCTGCTGCAGAGGGCCGGCAGATACGGTTTAGAACGTGATGGCCAGTCTGCACGTGCCGAGCTGGGTGCTTTGGTGAACGTACTTTACCGCTTAAAAATTTATAAAGACATCAATTTGGTGAACCAGGTGAACTTTTTCAGCAATTACATTTCGCATCCGGAGCGCGTGGATATCGCTTACAACGGTGCTTTAAATATTAAATTCAACAAATTCATCACCACCGTCATCAGCCTGGATTTAATTTACGATCACGACCAGCTGCAGAAATTACAGATGAAGCAAACTTTGGGCGTGGGTTTTTCATACAATCTCGGGTACGAATTTAAAGAACGTAACAAAAAGCAAATCAAGCCGTTCGTGTCTAATTAGCACTATTTCATCAAAGCATTTCAGCTCGAAATTTTTCAAAAATTTGCCGTTTAAAGGGCAAAAAAAAATATTTCGGCACTTTTTTCGTTTGAAAGATAATTTAACTGATTACAAATTAAATAATCGTTTAATTAAGAAATAAACAAATGAAAAAACTATTCTTCGCGCTCAGCGCAATGCTTTTGGCAGTTACTTCTTGTCAAAACGACGGAACTTCCGACGGAAATGCATCCTTAAAAGTTCATCTTACCGATGCCCCGGCGAAATACGACAAGGTAGAAGTTGACATCCAAAAACTGGAGATCGGAAAATCTGATGCAGAATGGACAACGCTAAACTTAGCTAAAAAAGGCATTTATAATCTTTTGGATTTAAATAACGGCGTAGATGTGCTTTTAGGCGAAAGCATATTACCAGCCGGTGCAATTACTCAGATGCGTATGATGTTGGGAGCAGATAATTTCGTCACCGTTGATGGCGTACGCTACCCGCTGGCTACACCTTCTGCGCAGCAATCCGGAATTAAACTGAACTGGAATCAAACTTTACAACCTAACGGCGCGTATGAAATCTGGTTAGATTTTGATGCGGATAAATCAGTGGTAAAACAGGGGAACGGAAACTATTTGCTGAAACCTGTCATCCGAATTTTCAGTAAAGAAACCGATGGTCAAATCAAAGGTTATGTGGCTCCTGCCGAAGCACAAACTACTGTTAGACTTCTGAACGCTACCACGAACGAAGAAATGATGACAGCAATTCCGGAAGCGAACGGCTATTTTATGTTGCGCGGTATCCCGGAAGGCACCTATAAATTAATGTACGACGCGGTGGATGCTACCAATTATAAAGATGTTACACAGGATGTAACGGTAACTTTTGGAAAGGTGTTAGACCTTGGCACAAAGACTTTAGTAAAATAAAAATGCTTTTCCAGAAGTAAAAAATTGCCTGCTTTAGCGGGCAATTTTTATGAATTCCAAAATTCACGGTCCAGGCTCCGGTATTGTATGGCCTCCGAAATATGCGCCGGACTTAAATTTTCTGTTTGCTCCAAATCAGCAATGGTGCGCGCCACTTTTAAGATTCTGTCATAAGCACGCGCGGAAAGGTTGAGTTTATCCATCGCGGTTTTTATAAGCTGCTGTGAAGTTTCGTCCAATTCACAAAACTGCTCGATTTCCTTTGGTCCCATTTGCGCATTGTAATGAATCTGCGAATCCTTATAGCGGCTACTTTGAATTTCGCGCGCCAGCAATACCCGCTTTCTTATTTCATCACTTTTTTCACCTTTCCGGCGGTCGGCGAGTTGGTCGAACTCCACTTTCTGAACTTCGATATGAATATCAATTCTGTCCAAAAGCGGCCCGGAAAGTTTGTTCATATACCGCTGCATTTCAAAGTGCGAAGAAGTATTGTTCGGATCATCCGGAAAAAATCCGCTCGGGCTGGGATTCATACTCGCCACCAACATAAAACTTGCAGGATAATTCACAGTGAATTTTGCGCGAGAAATCGTGACTTCACGGTCTTCCAGAGGTTGGCGCATGACTTCAAGCACGGTTCTTTTGAATTCTGGCATTTCGTCCAGAAAAAGCACGCCGTTATGTGCTAATGAGATTTCGCCCGGCTGCGGATAGCTGCCACCACCGACTAATGCGACATCGGAAATTGTATGATGCGGGCTGCGAAATGGCCGAACGGTCATTAATGAAGTTTCGGTCCCGATTTTTCCGGCAACGGAATGAATTTTTGTGGTTTCCAAAGCTTCGCGCAATGTCAAAGGTGGTAAAATTGTCGGGACACGTTTCGCAAGCATGGTTTTTCCGCTGCCAGGTGGGCCGATGAGAATAATGTTGTGACCTCCAGCTGCCGCAACTTCCATGGCGCGTTTTGCAGTTTCCTGACCTTTCACTTCGGAAAAATCATTTGGGAAATAATGAATTTTTTCCTGAAATTCCTTTCGGATGTCGATGGTGGTTCGTTCCAATGGAATCCCTTCATTAAAAAAATCGACCACTTCTTTAATATTATCAACGCCGTACACTTCCAAATCACTGACGATTGCGGCTTCACGGATATTTAACTTTGGTAGAATAATACCGCGGAAACCTTCTTCCTTAGCTTTAATGGCAATCGGTAAAACGCCCTTAATGGGCAACAAACCGCCGTCTAAAGACAATTCGCCCATAATGAGGTATTCGCTGATGTTTTCGGCTTTAATCTGCTCAGAAGCGGCCAGAATTCCCAGCGCGATGCTGAGGTCGTACGCCGAACCTTCTTTTCGCAAATCTGCCGGCGCCATATTAATGGTAATTTTTTTGCCCGGAATCTTGAAGCCGATATTTTTCAGCGCGGCGGAAATACGGTAGCTGCTTTCCTTAATGGCGTTGTCTGGCAAGCCGACAAGATGATAACCAACGCCGCCGGTATCAACATTCACCTCAATAATAATGGTTTGTGCAGAAACACCGTGGATGGCGCTGCCGTAAATTTTAACTAACATCGTTTGTGATTTTAGATAAAATTAATAAAATATTATAAAAGTAAAAGCATGAATTTCAGCTACTTGAAAAAAGAAAAATTTGCTGCTTTAAGGGCGAATTTTTCAGATAATTAAAAAGTGGTTTAATGAATGGGAAAAGGTTGAAAACGAAAAAATCCCGCCAAACAGCAGGAAAAATATTCGTGGGCAGTACTGGGTTCGAACCAGCGACCTCTGCGATGTCAACGCAACGCTCTAAACCAACTGAGCTAACCGCCCGAAAAGAAAAAAACCTCGGACAAGCTGAGGTTTTTTTTGTGGGCCCTGAGGGATTCGAACCCCCGACCACTCCCGATTTAAATCGGGATGCTCTAAACCAACTGAGCTTATTTTTCAATCAATTTTTCAATCAAAATTTTGCTTTTCCAGCTTTTAATCATTTTTTCTCTCGCCAAAGCTTCAATTTTGCTCTCAAAGGTTTCGGTATACACAATTTCCCAATCTTTTGCTTTGGCTGTATAGCCGTGGTGATTCGATAAATGACGTTTTAGTCTTTCAGCAACATCCGCTGTGGCTCCCACGTAATAGGAGTCCAAATTTGCGGAATAAAGAATATAGAGGTAAAACATTTTATTAAAAAAATCTCACCAGAAAGCAAGATTTATTGGTGGGCGGTACTGGGTTCGAACCAGCGACCTCTGCGATGTCAACGCAACGCTCTAAACCAACTGAGCTAACCGCCCGAAAATAAAAAACCTCAGCCAAGCTGAGGTTTTTTTGTGGGCCCTGAGGGATTCGAACCCCCGACCCTCTGGGTGTAAACCAGATGCTCTGAACCAACTGAGCTAAGAGCCCGATACCGTCATTGATTTCTCAAATTTTGGTTCGGCAAATATACAACGTTTTTTTATTTCTCCAAATTATTTTCTAAAAATTCTCCCACTACAAAGTTACTGCCGCCGATAAAAATCATTTCATCTTTTTTAAGTTCCTGTCTCGCAAAAAGATAGGCTTCCTGCAGGTGATCAAAAATTTTATAATTTATTTTTACATTTTTTAATAAATCTTCATAATCCTGCGGATGTCTGCCCCGGCTGTTGTTTGGTTTAATGAAATAATAAGCCGAATTATCAGGCAAAATTTCCAAAACTTCTTCAATTTTCTTTTCTGCGACAAAACCTAAAATTATGTGCTTAAAGCGCGGAATTTCCTTAAGTTGCTGAAAAACAAGCTCCAGACCCGCAAGGTTGTGCGCAGTATCGCAAACGATTAGCGGGTCATCCGAAAACTTAAACCATCGTCCTACAAAGTTTGTATTTTTTTGGACGTTCAAAAGGCCTTTTTTTACGTTTTGCTCGGAGATTGAAATTCCAAGTTTTGCTAATTCCTGAATTAATGCCAAAACCACCCGAATATTTTTCTCCTGGTAATTTCCTTCCAGATCAGATTTTAAATCGGTTTTTATTTCCGTGGCATCAATGAAAGGCGCATTTTCAGTCGCCGCTTTTTCTTTAATAATTTTTTTCACCACCCCATTTTCATCACCGGAAATGATCGGAATCAAAGGTTTAATAATTCCCGCTTTTTCACGCGCAATTTCTTCCATCGTTTCACCCAAAAGATCCTGATGGTCCAACGCAACATTCGTAATTGCGCTCAAGATTGGAGTGATGATATTTGTAGAATCTAAACGGCCGCCTAAACCTACTTCGATAATGGCATAATCCACCTGGTTTTGGTAAAAGTATTCGAAAGCCATTACTGTTGTAAATTCAAAAAAAGACGGTTGAAATTCTACCGGCAAAACACGCATTTTTTTGATAAAATTATAAACGAAATGTTTGTCGCAGTTTTCGCCGTTTATTTTAATTCTTTCGGTAAAATCGATGAGATGCGGCGAGTTGTACAGTCCAGTTTTGTAGCCGCTCTCCTGCAGAATTGAAGCAAGCATATTGCTTGTAGAACCTTTTCCATTGGTTCCACCGATGTGAATCATATTCAGCTTTTCCTGCGGATTGCCGAAAATTTCACATAGTTTTTTGATGTTGTCAAATCCAGGTTTATAGGCGGTTTTTCCGTCCGTTTGGTAATTCGGCAATTGTGCAAAAAGCCAGTCGATTGCTTCCTGATATTCCTGGTTCGTCATGAGAGATATTTTTTTGCTAGAAAGTGATGCTGTACGATCCTGTGGAAGAAGATGTAGCGCGTTCGGCTTTCACATATCTTTTCACCCAGCTTATGGATGTAGACACCACGCAGGCATCTGAAACACCACTGCTGCGGCGTGCAGAAACTACATTTCCGGCTTTATCAACGGTGTAAGCGATAGTGATGGTGCCACTCGCCGTACAGCTGTGGGAAGGTTGCGCGCCGCCGCGGCCCATGGTTCCGGGAATAAAGCCAACCAATTGGCGGTCAATTCCTATCTTGCTATCGCCGTTTCCGTCGCCACCGAGAGGATCACCAGAATTTCCGGTGGTTCCATTGGTTCCCTGAGTGCCGATTTTCGTACCGCGGCCTTTCAAAAGATTTCCAATTGCAGCGGTTCCTTTGCCGTCACCAGTTCCGGTTTTTGCATTTGGTGTTGCCGTTTTCGTGGCGGTGGTTTTTGTGGGCGCTGTTTTTTTTGCTTCAGTTTTTACCGGTGTTTTGGCTGTTTTTTCGGCTTTTGGCGCTTTCACCACGGGATTGTTTCCGGTGATAATTTTCTCCGGAACGGTGGGTTTTGCAACTGCTTCCGATGGTTGAGGCTGTTCAACTTCCGCGGAAGCGGCCAAACTTCCTTCCTGATTCGCAGGTTCTTCCTGTTCCGCGCCGTTTTGATTATCACCAAAATTGATGAGCATCGTAGTAAACTCCGTCGGTGTCTGGATTTCTTTGGTAAAGGAATAAAAGAAAATAAGCAAAAAAACCAGCAGTGAAAAGACTAAAGTAATGATGAGGCTTTTCGTGCGGTCTTTCTGTTCGTTTTTTTTATGTTGAAGAATATAATTCATAATACGGAATTCTTTCTGCAAGAATTGATCGTCTAATTTTCCTGGATGGTTGCAATAGCTAGATTAAAACGGTGTGCTTCTGCAATTCCCATCACAAACACTACGTCCTTGTGTTTTGTGTTTTCGTCTGCACGAATGGTGAACGAGGGATTTTCTTCACCTTTTAAAGTATTCACCAAATACTGCTCCAGTTCGCCTTTTTCAATGGGTTTATCATTAACAAAATAGTTGCCATCTTCTTTGATCGTCACCACCGCAGGATCCTGTACGCTCGCGTTTGTAGTGTCTGCCGTAGGCAATTTCACTTCGATGGAACTTTGGCTGATGGCCGAACTGGTGATCATAAAGAAAATCAACAACAGAAAGATAATATCCGTCATTGAAGCCATGCTGAACTCGGCGTTTACCCGGTTTCTTCTTTTTAACTCCATTATAACGGCGTATTTAAGGTGTCCAGAAATTCATTCACATGGGTCTGAATTTTCAAAACCAAACGGTCCACATTGGTCACCAAAATATTATAGAAAAAATAGGCGGGAATACCGACAAATAAACCGACAGCGGTAGTTGCCATCGCGGTATAAATTCCGGAGGCCAAAAGTTTTGGACTTACTGCGCCGGTTACATTTGAAATTTCAAAAAATGCCATGATCATTCCGACTACGGTTCCCAAAAACCCGAGCATTGGTGCTGCACCCGAAGCTGACGCTAAAATATTGAGGTTTTTTTCAAGTTTTGAAACTTCAAGCTGTCCCTGATTTTGCATCGCGTTGGAAATATCTGAAATTGGTCGCCCAATTCGTGCCAGTCCTTTTTCAATCATCCGCGCTTCGGGTGAATCCAAAGTTTTACAATAATCAATCGCTGTGGTTATTTTTCCTTCCTGCACGAAATCTTTAATGTTCTCTAAAAAATTCGGCGTTTGTTTCGAAGCTCTTTTGATGAAAAAATACCTTTCGAGAAAGATATAAAGCGCTAAAATTCCAAGTAAAAATATCGCAATCATGATTATATTTCCAAGCATGCCGCCGCCAAAAAGGATTTCCCAAAGTGAAAATACGTGCTTTTCTGTAGTGGTGGTGGTGATTGGTGTTGGAGTTTGTAAGAACATGAGTTTATTTTAGGTTAAAAATGGAACGGCAAAATTACCGTAATATTACGGACTAACGGAAAAAACAGAAAAAATGCTTGGAAAAGAAGGGTTTAATCTTCATCCACCACAATTTCGTCCGGCTTGAAATTGCACTTTAATTTAAAAGGAATGGTTTCTGAAGATCCGGTATAAAAATCATCAATATTTCCTTCCCAGAAAAGTTCCAGCACGCCTTCGGGATTGTTCTGGAAAGAAAGTTTGGAATTTGAAATAAACGCATCTTCATCGTCGAAAAGGTCTACTGCCGTGTAAGATTCCTCATCACTGTCTTCTACCGTAAGGCATTTGCCATTCAACTCGCCATCCGCTACAGGAAAATCTGAAATATTGAGCGCAATCTGCGGAAAATGATATTGCAGCGAATCGTCATCTATATGGTCCAAAGAATCGTCTGTAATAATTTCCACTTCCAAAAGATGTTCGGCGTTGCTGTAAACGGCTTTGCAATAGGTGCTTTGGATGTGATATTTCAGGGTTTCATCCGGGTGGTAGATTTTCAAAATCCCTTTCATTGCTAAAGAAAAAATAGTGTTAGTGTTTGTAAAACTTAGTGAACAAAGATAAAAAATTGCACGATTGCGCAAAATTTTTGAAGTTTTTTTTCGTTTTGCCTTCCTCAGCGCATTTTATTGTTCAGAACTTTATTCAAAAACATTAATTTAGCATAACAAATCTATTTTCGATGAAAAATTCTTTTTACGTTATTTTCTTTTCTTTCATTTATTTATTCGCTGCTGTAGGCTGTAAAAAAACCGATTCACCTTTAACCAAAGTTACCCCGATCTCCATAGATTCTATTGCTGCAAATTATTATGAACAGTATTTGAAACTGTATCCTTTGGAAGCGACAGCACAAGGCGACCCACGATATAATGATCAGTTGCCGAACAACATCGATAAAGATTTCATTTCGGGAGAAATTTCGTTTTATGCTTCAGTTCAAAACCAACTTAAAAAAGTAGATTACGATGCGCTAAATGACAATGATAAGACGGTTTATGATGTATTGGATTATACATTAAAGGATAAAATTGAACGCTACGCCTATCATCCAGAATATATTCCTTTTACACAATTTGGTGGTTTGCCGTTGGATTTTCCGCTGTTGGGAAGTGGTGAAGGAAATCAACCTTTTAAAACAGCGAAGGATTATGAAGACTGGTTGAGTAGAATGGAAAAATTCCCGGAATGGATGGAAACTGCCACAGAAAATTTCCGCCTCGGCATGAAAAACGGTGTTGTTTTGCCCAAAGCTTTGGTCGCAAAAATGGTTGTGCAGATGAATGCAGCGGAATTGACAGATCCTTCGTTGGAAAAAAATATTTTTTTCGGACCGGTCCGCAATTTCCCCAAGAAATTTTCAGCAGCTGAAAAGGAGAAATTTACAAAAGCTTACACCGATGTAATTACCAAGAAAATTATTCCGGCTTATTCTCAAATGGGAACTTTTTTAGAACAGGAATACCTTCCGAAAGCCAGAACTACAGACGGAATTAATGCCTTACCGAAAGGAAATGAAATCTACGCCTATTACGTAAAAAGCTGGAGTACCACCGGCAAAACTCCGGAAGAAATCAACATGGTTGGTCTGGAGCAGGTCGCCATGCTGCGTGGTGAAATGGAAAAGGTAAAAAAAGAAGTGGGTTTTGAAGGAACTTTAGAAGAATTTATCACCTTCGTAAAAGCGGACCCGAAAGCGATGCCGTACAAAAGTGAAAAAGAAATTTTAGCTGCTTTTAATGGCATTTTAGAGAAAATTACCCCGAAGCTAGGTGCAATGTTTGGGGTGAGCCCGAAAACGCCGTTTGAAATCCGCCAAACCGAAAAATTCCGTGAAGCGACCGCGAGCGCCGAATATATACAGGGAACACCGGATGGTAAAAGACCCGGGATTTTCTATATCCCGATTCCGGATCCTACAAAATTTAACGTGACCTCCGGCATGGAATCTCTGTTTTTACACGAAGCAATTCCCGGACATCATTATCAAATTTCGCTGCAGCAGGAAAATCTGCAGCTGCCGAAATTTATGCGTTTCGGCTGGTTCGGAGCTTATGGCGAAGGTTGGGCGCACTATTGCGAAACCCTAGGACCGGAGTTTGGATTATATACCGACCCGTATCAAAAAATGGGGTACTTAAGCGACCAGATGTTGCGCGCCGTGCGTCTTGTCATCGACACCGGATTGCACACCGGAACGATGAATAGGGAAGAAGCAATTAAATACTTTTTAAGCAATATTTCTTATGACGAAGCCAGTGCCACTGCTGAGGTAGAAAGATATATGGCGATGCCGGGGCAGGCCGTTAGCTATAAAATTGGTTCGCTGAAAATTCGCGAATTGCGGAATCTCTACGAAAAGCAGTTGGGCAGCAAATTCAGTCTGGCAAAATTTCACCAGGAAATTCTAAACCAGGGATGTCTGCCGCTGGATGTTCTGGATCGTAAAATGAGCTTGTGGGCGAAAAAACAGTGATAAAGCAGCCAATTTTTGCTTCTTTTTTCGCGTAAAGTGGTAATGTGCTTTATTTTATTCTCTTATAATTACCAATCACCACATTATGTTAGAAAAAAGTAGACCGCAAGTGCTTATGAATGGTTTTTTATTTGGCATTTCGAAATTATTTTAGCAATATATTAAATAAAGGCGTATTTTTACCGGTTATAAAACAATTCTGTTTATGGAGGCCAACTTTCCTCATAATCATCTTTTATTGAAAGAACATGTCTTAGGGAATGTAATGCAGAAAACACCGTTTGGTTTTTCGCTCGTCAATGAGGATTATATTTTCGAATACGCAAATGCTGCGTGGCTGGACATCGCTCAGAAAACCAGTGAAGAGGTTATTGGGAAAAATATGTTCGAACTGTTTCCGGAAACCGAAGACCAACTTCTTTCTATTTTCGATAACGTAAAAAAAACCAAGCAGCCGTTTTACGCGCCCGAGCATAGCGTTAGACTGAAACGCGGCGGCGTCATGCAGGATGTTTATTTCAATTTTGTATACCAACCCATATATAGTGATACAGGCGACTTGCAGTATTTTGCGACCGTCGTTGTCGAAGTCACTGATCTCGTCGGTATCAGAAGTAAAATACGCGACGAGGAAGAACGACTTCGTTTAGCAACAGAAAGTTCGCACACGGCTACGTGGGATTTAAATCTCAAAAATTCCGAAATCTTTCATTCACCGTATTTAAACAAAATTTTCGGTTATGACGAAGAGGAAAAGCTGACTCATGCCAAATTATTGACTCACCTGGTGGATGAAGATCGGGTAAACATCGTAGAAAAAGCCTTCAAAAAAGCCCTAAAAACCGGCAAATATCAATACGAAGCCCGAATCGTCGATAAAAATGGCGAGCTAAAATGGATTTTCACCAACGGTAAGATTTTCAATGACAGCAGCGGTGAGCCAAGACGAATGGTAGGCGTGATGCAGAATATAACTTCGCGAAAAAATAATGAAATTCTGCTTCAAAAAAGCCATCATCAGTTAAATACCGCGCTGGAGGCGACCAAGCTCGGCCGCTTTGATATGGATTATGAGACGCAACAGAAATATAATTTTTCACCGCGCTCACTGGCGATTTTGGGCTATGACCCGGAAACAGAAACCATTCCTTCAAATGTTTTTGAAAAGCATATTCACCCGGACTTTGCGGCAGCTCGCAGCGAAGCTTTAAAAAGGGCCAAAGAAACCGGCGATCTTTTTTACCAGTGTAAAATTATCCTGAGAAGCGGCGAAGTAAAATGGATTGAGATTTACGGGCGCTTAATGAAAAATGTAGGTGAACCAAGACCATACATTTCAGGAACAATCCGTGATATTACGACCTTAAAAGAATACGAAAAAAACATCAAAGAAAGCGAGGAAAAATACCGCTTCTTAGCCGATGCAATTCCACAGATTGTCTGGCTTGCCGAGAGTGATGGAAGTCTCACCTACTTCAACCAGGCGACCATGGATTATTCGGGGCTCAACTATAAAAAAATGTTGGAAGTTGATGGCTGGCTGGACCTCATTCACCCTGATGAACGCTGGGAAAACAAACGCCGATGGTTACAAAGTGTTTCCCAAAAAATACCGTATTTCAACGAACACCGTTTCCGCAATAAAAATGGAGAATACCGCTGGTTTTTAAGCCGTGCTATTCCACACTTTGATGAATACGGCAATGTCGACAAATGGGTAGGCACAAGTACCGACATCGACGATATGAAAAAACAGGATCAGCACAAAAGCGATTTTATTAAAATTGCCAACCACGAGCTGAAAACTCCCGTAACAACGATTAAAGGTTATGTGCAGCTGCTGAAGAAGATGCGTGGGGATTCCGAAGACAAGTTTTTGGTGAATACCCTAAACACCATTGAAAACCAAATCAATAAACTCAATGGTTTGATGGGTGATCTTTTGGATATTTCCAGAATTGAATCTGGTCAGTTGCCGCTTCATAAAAATGTTTTCTCACTCGTTAAGCTTGTTACCGAAACTATTGAGGACATAAAAGCGGCGCACAGTACACACAAGATTAATTTTGAACTGCAGCACATTTCGGATATTGAAGTGTTGGCAGATAAGCACCGCATAAACCAAGTGCTTAATAACTTGCTGACCAACGCCATTAAATATTCACCAAATGCCACAAAAGTCGACGTGGAACTTCTTGTGGAAGACAATTATGCAGTAGTGTCAGTCCGCGATTACGGTATCGGCATGGACGCGGAAGAACTCACCAAGATTTTCGAACGTTTTTACCGCGTTTCCGGCAAAGATGAGGTGACTTTCCCGGGATTCGGCATCGGGCTTTTCATTGTGAAAGACATTATGGATCGCCATAACGGAAAAATTTGGGTAGAAAGCGAAAAAAATAAAGGCAGCAAGTTCTGTTTCGCATTGCCCCTGAAAGAAAAGTTTTAGATAATTATGAAAATATTGGTTGTTGATGACAACAAAGATATTTGTATGCTCATCCAAAGTATATTGCTGGCTGATGGTTATGATGTAGAATCTTGTTGCAACCCCGCCGAATACAAAGAAAAGCTTGCGAAGTCTAAACCGGAGCTTATTATTACAGATATGTTGATGTCGGGTTTCGACGGCCGAACTTTAACAAAAGACTTGAAAAGAAATGCCAAAACCGCGGATATTAAAGTGATGCTGATGTCTGCGCATCCCGACGCGATGCAGATTTGTGATGAAATCGGTGCTGATGCTTTCCTGGGAAAACCTTTTGAAATTGATGATTTGGTTGAAAAAGTAGAAACCCTTTTGACCGAAACACCGGAATTAAACGGGACAGAACAGATAAAATAATTCTACTCAAATAACATTTTCGTTATAAAATCTTTATCCTTATTCCCCCGCGCTGGCGAAAATTCTCTGCCGTAGTAAATAATTTGCAAGTGAAGTTTGTTCCAGCTTTCTCTAGGGAATAATTTTTTAGCATCTTTTTCAGTTTCCACCACATTTTTCCCCGACGTCAGTTTCCATTGCGTCATCAAACGGTGAATATGTGTGTCCACGGGAAATGCAGGTACTCCAAACGCTTGGCTCATCACTACAGAGGCGGTTTTGTGACCCACGCCGGGTAATTCTTCCAATTCTTCGAAAGTTTGCGGCACAATTCCCTGATGTTTTTCCACTAAAATTTCCGCCATCCGGTGCAGATTTTTTGCTTTTGTATTGGTAAGCCCGATTTCTTTAATTAAATATTTAATTTCATCAACTTCAAGATCTTTCATTTTAAAAGGATCGCCGGCGACCTCGAACAATTTCGGCGTAATTTGATTTACTTTTTTGTCCGTAGTTTGTGCGGACAGCGCCACAGCTACGAGCAGGGTATACGGATCCGTATGATCAAGCGGAATTCCTACATTTGGATATAATTTTTCCAGTTCCGTTCGTACAATTTCCGCTCTTTGTTTTTTTAACATTTTAAATCTAAATTTGACCAAAATTAAACATTATGTTGCAAGTTGGCGATCAGTTACCAGAATTTGAAAGTGTGAACCAAAATGGTAAAACGGTAAAATCTACCGATTTTGCCGGTAAAAAACTGGTGATGTTCTTTTATCCTAAAGCCAACACGCCGGGCTGCACTGCCGAAGCTTGTGACATCAACGACAATATTTCTTTGCTGAAAAAAGAAGGTTACGAAATCCTTGGGATTTCCGCCGACTCCGTTTCAGCGCAGAAAAAGTTTCATGAAAAATTTGGTTTTCAATACGATTTAATCGCTGATGAATCCAAAGATATTTTAGAAAAATTTGGCGTTTGGCAGCTGAAAAAATTCATGGGCCGCGAGTTTACGGGAATCGTGCGCACTACTTTTATCTTTGATGAAAACGGCGTTTGCACGCGTGTTATCGATAAGGTAAAAACCAAAGAAGCCGCGGCACAAATCTTAGAAAATGCCTGATTTAGCTCAACATTTTTTGCGCTTTTCTCACACCTTCTGCTAAAATATCGATTTCATCAAAAGTATTGTAAACCGCAAAACTCGCGCGGACTGTTCCTGCAATATTGAAAAATTCCATGATCGGTTGCGTGCAGTGATGCCCAGTTCGAACTGCAATTCCGAGTTTGTCCAAAATCATCCCGACATCAGATGAGATACCAATTCCTTCAAGGTTAAAGGAAACCACGCCCGTGCGTTTCGCATTTTCACCGTAAATTTTCAGACCTTCAATTTCGAGTAATTTTTTCTGCGCATATTCCAGCAAAGCGTTTTCATGCGTCTGAATATTTTCGTGACCGATGTTTGCCATGAAATCTACCGCCGCACCTAAAGCGATATTTCCACCGACGTTTGGTGTTCCGGCTTCAAACTTGAAAGGCAAATCCGCGTACGTTGTTTTTTCAAAAGAACAGGTCGCAATCATCTCTCCACCGCCGTGAAATGGTTGGATTTTTCTCAGAATTTCTTCTTTTCCGTACAAAATTCCTGTGCCCATCGGCGCGTACATTTTATGTCCGCTGAACACGAAAAAATCACAATCCATCTCCTGAACATCAATTTTAAAATGCGGAACAGATTGCGCACCGTCAACCACTATCAACGCTGCAGAATTTTTACGCGTTATTTCGATGATTTTTTCAATCGGATTGATGACGCCCAGCGCATTGGAAACCTGGTTAAAAGACACCAGTTTCGTTTTTTCGCTTAAGTTTTTTTCGAGAAAATCCAGCTGAAGAACTCCGTTTTCATCCATCGGGATGACTTTCAGTTTGGCGCCGGTGCGTTCGCAAAGCAATTGCCATGGGACAATGTTGGAGTGATGCTCGAGGTAAGAAATAATGATTTCATCATTTTCCTTAATAAGATTCGTCATCGCGTAGGCGATGAGGTTCAGGCCTTCCGTCGTTCCTTTGGTAAAAATAACTTCGAAATCATTTTTAGCATTAATGAACTTTTGCACCTTTCTGCGCGAAATCTCCATTTCTTCCGTCGCCAGCTGGCTTAAAGTATGAATGCCACGGTGTACGTTAGCATTAATTTCGGTGTAATATTTTTCCCAGGCATCTAAAACCGAAATGGGTTTTTGGGAAGTTGCGCCGTTATCAAGGTACACCAAAGGTTTTCCGTTTACGGTTTGGGCAAGAATTGGGAACTGCGCGCGTATATTTTGAATGTCGAACATGTTGCTTATTTAGAATGCTTCAAATTTACGCAATTTTTAATTGAATTTTCCGTAGAAATTACGCCGGTAAAAATATATTAGCTGTAAATTCTGGCTGCTTCCTGAACATATTTTTCAACTTCTTTTGGTCGGCCTTGAGCATCTAAATTTTCCTTTTTATTCATTCCGGTTCTTACAATCACCATATTTTTTTCGGGAACAATGATGATGTATTGGCCGTACAAACCACGGAAATAATAATGCTTAATCGCCGCGTCATTATTGATCCAAAGTCCCATTCCATAAGCACCTTTTGAGAGTTTTGTCGGCGTGCGCATTTCCTCAACCAAAGTTGATTTTATTACTTCTTTACCGTTAAAATTTCCTTCATTTAAAAATAACTGACCCAATTTTGCAAAATCCCGCGACGTCGCATTGATACAGCAAAAAGTTTTTTCCATTCCAAAATCATCGGTATTCCATTGTGCGTTTGCTTCCATGCCCAGCGGCTGCCACAATTTTTCCGAGGCATAATCGGCAATTTTTTGGTTTAAAGATTTTCGCAACGCAAAACCTAAAAGTTGCGTCGCACCCGACTGATATTCGAATTGTGTCCCTGGTTCGGCTTTAAACCCGCGCAGCAAAACCGCTTCTTCCAGCGATTTTCCATAATATGCTTTGGCATTGGGTAAAAAAGGATTGTTGTAATCTTCATCCCAGTTTAAACCCGCTTCCATTTCTGCGAGATTTTTTAAAGTCAAATTTTTACCAAATTCTATATTTTTATAATTTTCGAAGAAATCAGAAAATTTAGCGTTAAAGCCGGTAATTTTTTTCTCTTCAATGGCTTTTCCTACCAGCATTACGCTCACGGCTTTCGCCATAGAAAAAGAATTCGTTTTCGACGTCTGCGCATATCCATCCCAATATTCTTCGTGTACTAATTTTCCATTTTTAATGACTAAAAAAGACGCGGTGTTTGAATTCTTTAATTCCTCAACGAAATCTTTTGGTAAAGCGGTTTTATTGTAAAGTGAATCTTTTTCCCATGGAATCGAAATCCCTTTGGCAATGGTGTTTGCCGGGAAATAGGTGCCGTCATTTATGGAAGAACCGGTTGTTCCGCGCAAATACGTTTCGCGAATTCCTTTGAAAAGATAACTGTAGCCTAATGAATACGATAACGCGATGGCGCCCGCCGCAACGACCAGAATTCCCTGAAGTATTTTTTGAACCATTTCCTCCTTTTTACAAATGTAGAATTATAATGCAAATTTTGAACAAAAAAAATTCCGGCCTAAAACCGGAAATTTTTTGATTTTAAAATGTGCTTAAATTTTAGAAAGCAGGTTTCTGAAATTCGTTTTCTCGTCGATAATTCGGCGTAAATCTGAAACCGCAACTCTTTCCTGTTTCATGGTGTCGCGGTCTCGCAACGTTACCGTGTTGTCGGTCAGCGAATCATGATCAATCGTAATACAGAACGGCGTACCGATCGCGTCCTGGCGGCGGTAACGTTTTCCGATGCTGTCTTTATCTTCGTAAATCATGTTGAAATCGTACTTCAACTCATTGAATATTTTTTCGCCATATTCGCCCAAACCGTCTTTTTTCATCAAAGGTAAAATCGCCGCTTTTACCGGCGCCAAAGCTGGTGGAAGCGAAAGAACGGTGCGTTCCGAACCGTCTTCCAAAACTTCGTCTTTCAAGCAATTCGAGAAAATTGCTAAAAACAAACGATCAAGACCAACCGAAGTTTCCACCACGTACGGAACATAATTTTCGTTTCTTTCCGCATCAAAATACTGCAGTTTTCGGCCGGAGAATTTTTCGTGCGCTTTCAAATCGAAATCGGTTCTGGAGTGAATTCCTTCCAATTCTTTAAAACCAAACGGGAATTTAAACTCAATATCCGCCGCAGCATTCGCGTAATGCGCCAGTTTTTCGTGGTCGTGAAATTTATAATTCTCATCACCCAAACCTAAAGCCAAATGCCAGTTCAAGCGTTTTTGCTTCCATTCTTCATAAAAACCAAGCTCAGTTCCTGGCGGTACAAAAAACTGCATTTCCATCTGCTCAAATTCGCGCATGCGGAAAATGAACTGTCGCGCAACGATCTCATTTCTAAAGGCTTTCCCGATTTGCGCAATCCCGAAAGGCAATTTCTGACGGGAAGTTTTCTGCACATTCAAAAAATTCACAAAAATTCCCTGCGCCGTTTCCGGTCTCAAATATAAATCAGTCGCAGAGTCTGCCGAAGCGCCCAGTTTGGTTCCAAACATGAGGTTAAACTGTCGAACATCCGTCCAGTTTTTCGAGCCGGTGTCCGGATCTGCAATTTCCAGCTCTTCAATCAACGCTTTTACATCGCCCAAATCCTCATTTTCCAGAGATTTTGCCATGCGCGACAGAATCGCTTTCTGCTTTTCACGGTATTCTAAAACGCGGCCGTTCGTGCTTTCAAATTCACTTTTATCAAAGGCATCACCAAATCTTTTGGCTGCTTTTTCGATCTCTTTTTGCGCTTTATCTTCAAGCTTCGCGCAGTAATCTTCCAGCAAAACATCCGCGCGGAAGCGTTTTTTCGAATCTTTATTGTCGATCAAAGGATCATTAAAGGCGTCCACGTGGCCGGAAGCTTTCCAGATCGCCGGGTGCATAAAAATCGCAGAATCAATCCCCACGATATTTTCGTTCATCTGCACCATCGCTTTCCACCAATACTGTTTGATGTTGTTTTTCAGCTCCGCACCGTTTTGTCCGTAATCGTAAATTGCTGATAATCCGTCATATATCTCACTCGAAGGAAAAATAAAGCCATATTCTTTCGCGTGGGAAATCAGTTTTTTAAAAACATCCTCCTGTTTAGCCATTTTTTTTGAATTTGTGCAAAAATAGGGAATTTAATTCTCTTTTCAGGAGCCGGGAACCTGCTTTCCGCTGTATCTTTTGCTCCGCTGCGCTGCGCAAAAGGATGCCGCTTCAATCAGGGCTAGGGATCGGTGTTTCTTCGAATTTTAGCAAAAAAGGCGGAAAAAATTCCGCCCTATTTGTATGTTTTTTTAAATTTCTTAGAAGTTATAGCTCAAAGCCATGCCGTTGCCCGCGCTTTCCAAACGGAAATACGGTTGAAATGCAGTAGCCGTTCCGCCGTTTTCAAGCTCCAGCGCTTTTTTGGCATTTTTGTTTGCTGCAATCGCAAACGGAATTCCAATTCCCACCAAACCAGCGCCAATTCCCACCACGGTCCAGCCGCGCGAAGGTTGGTTTTCATAAACCACGCCGTTTTTTACTTCCTGTTTTTTACCGCTTAAAGCAGGAATTATTCCCGCGCCGATGGCGAATCCGCCCGCATAAGCAAAAATTTCACCTACAGTGCTGTTTGTTCTGGCTTTTTTAAAGTGCGACACCGCTTCCGGATTGCTGAAAACGTCTTTGTACTTGGACATTTTATAAGTTTGTCCGTCTTTTTCAAGTTTATTACCGTTCACTGAAACCTGTGAAAAAGCGGTTTGAAAGCTGATTACAGCGCTCAAGAGTAGAATTTTCTTCATAAAAGTTTTTCCGGCTAAAAAAGGCAAATTTTTGAAACCACACAAATTGTTTTTTTCAGCACGCAGAAAACCTTAAATTTGCTAAACTTCTCTGCAATGTACAAAAGCCTCATCCGCCCGATTCTCTTCAAATTCGATCCGGAAAAAGTTCATTATTTCACTTTTTCAATTCTGAAAAATTTCCCCGTTTTAGCCCGTATTTTTCTGCCAAAACCCATCGAAGATTCACGTCTGGAGCGCGAAGTTTTCGGTTTAAAATTTAAAAATCCCGTCGGTTTGGCCGCAGGTTTTGATAAAGATGCGAAAATGTTTCAGGAACTTTCAGATCTCGGTTTTGGTTTTATCGAAATCGGAACTTTAACTCCGAAGCCGCAGGACGGAAACCCGAAAAAAAGACTTTTCAGACTGATTGAAGATTCTGCCATTATCAACCGAATGGGTTTTAACAACGGTGGAGTTGATGCCGCGGTGGAACGTTTGAAAAACAAAAAAAAAGTGCTTATCGGTGGTAATATTGGTAAAAATAAAATTACGCCCAATGAAGATGCGGTGAACGATTACCTCATCTGTTTCGAAAAACTTTTTCCGGTTGTAGATTATTTTGTGGTGAATGTCAGTTCGCCCAACACGCCGAATCTGCGCGAACTTCAGGACAAAGAGCCTTTAACAAAACTTCTTGGAACATTGCAGGAAATCAATTCCAAAAAAGAAAAACCGAAACCAATCCTGCTAAAAATCGCTCCTGATCTTTCGGACGACCAGCTTTTAGACATCATCGATATTGTAAAAGATACCAAAATCGCGGGTGTAATTGCGACCAATACGACGTTGTCACGGGAAAATTTAGTTTCAGAAAATAAAGCTGAAACCGGCGGACTTTCCGGAAAACCTTTAACCAAACGTTCCACCGAAGTTATTCGTTTTCTCTCCGAAAAAAGCGGAAAAGCTTTTCCTATAATTGGTGTGGGAGGAATTCATTCTGCGGAAGATGCGCTGGAAAAGCTGGATGCAGGCGCAAGTTTAGTTCAACTTTATACCGGATTTATCTATGAAGGCCCGGAATTGATTCGAAAAATCAACCAGAAAATTTTGGAAAAAATGTAGTTTTTACAGGAAGAAATTCGTCAGCGTGTAAATGATCAAACCCACCAAACCGCCGACAATCGTTCCATTCACTCGGATAAACTGCAGATCTTTCCCCACTTCAAGTTCCAGTTTTTCGCTTAATTCTTTTCCTTGCCAGTTGCCCACCGTGGAGCTGATGAGATTTGCGGCTTGATGGGTGTTTTTCAGAATGTATTTATACGCGGTAACGCGCACCCAGTGGTCAATTTTATCCTGAAATTTTTCATCCGTTTTCAGATTTTCCGCCAGTTCCGTCAGGTTTTTTTGCAGATAATTTTTCAGCGCAGAATTTTCCTCCTCCAATTCTTTGCCCAGCGATTTTTTAATGGAATTCCAGATATCGGTGGAATATTGCGTCATTTTTTCGGAAGTCAAAAAATCGTTTTTAATATTGCGGAACTCCTCAACCCATTTCGTCTCCGTTTTTATTTCAGCGGAAAAAGCATAGAGTTTAGCAGAAATTTCCCGCCTCAAAGGATGGTTTTTTTCAATTTCAACTTCTTCAAAATATTTAGAAAGTCCCACGGTAATTTTGTCGGCAATATTATCTTCGACAAATCTGGGGACCAGGAAAAAACTTTCACTTTTTACACGTTCTTTCACCAGCTGATGATTTTGCAGAACGTATTCCTTGATCTGTTTTGAAAGGTTGGTGACCAATTTCTGGTGGTCATTTTTATCGAGAATATATTCCAGACCGTTGCCAATAACTTGATTGATTTTCAAATCATCGGTCATTTCTTTGGCTTTTTTTTCAATGAAATTGACGACCGCGGTATCATCCAATTTATTTAGTATATCAAGCACGATATTCGACACTTCTTTCACCAAATTTTCCTGATTGCGTGGTTTTGACAGCCATTCGCCCACAAAATTCGAAATTTTAATCTTTTGGATGTATGGCCGGATATTTTGCGGTGAAAGAAAATTTTCCACCACGAAATTCCCCAAATTATCGCCAATACGGTCTTTGGAGTTCTGAATGAGATTGGTGTGCGGAATTTTCAGCCCCAGCGGATAATTGAAAAGTGCGGTAACTGCGAACCAGTCCGCCAAAGCGCCGACCATCGCCGCTTCCGAAAAAGCTTTAAGATAACCAATCCAATGTGCGGGATTGTCCTTTGCTAAAATAGTTGTTGTAACAAAAATAAGCGCCATCAGCAGAAAAAGCCCGGTGGCAAACATTTTGTACTTGCGCAGCTGCGCTTTTTTTTCGGAATCGTTCATCGTTTCAAATGTACTAAATTTGAGTTTTAAAAATTTTACTTGATACGATTTTGCCGGAAAATCAGTTTATAAAGTATGAAATATCTTCTTTTTGTAGCCTTCTGTATATCTTTGCAGATGTGCTCACAAGTTAAAAAACCCGAAATTTCTCAACAGAAAAATTCAACTACAATGGAAAATTCTACCACTCAAAAAGGAAATCCTTATTATTCCCGAACGGACCGTACGAAACTGAACGTTCCGAACTCCGAATGGAAAAAAATACTTTCACCGGAAGTGTACGCAGTTGCGCGTGAAGCGGATACCGAAAGACCGGGAACAGGAAAATACAACCAGTTTGATGAGTTGGGCGAATATTACTGTGTGGTTTGTGGAAATCACCTCTTCCGTTCAGATTCTAAATTTTCCTCAACCTGTGGTTGGCCAAGCTTTTTTGAAGCTGATAAAGAAGGAGTTGCTTACAAGCGCGATTCCAGCTACGGCATGGAAAGAACCGAAGTTCTCTGCAAACGCTGCGATTCGCATTTAGGGCACGTCTTCAATGACGGGCCGCCACCAACAGGTACGCGGTATTGCATGAATTCCGTAAGTCTGGACTTTGTTCCCGATTCGCAAGTCGCAAATAATAAATAAAAAAAAGCAGCAATTTGCTGCTTTTTTTTGGTTTTAGCTTTTTTAAATTAATGGGTCGCCCACCTGAAGATCGCAACGGTGGTACGGCTCGCCATGCGGTGGATTGACCGCAGGTTTCGGCCCACTGATTTCTGTTGGCGCTGCCGAAGATGAAACGGCCGGCGTAATCGGATTGGTATTAAAACCTGGTGCCACAGTTGTAGGCGCCGAAAGCGCTGGTGTTCCCGCATTTTGTGGTGGACTGTCTATTGGTGCGCCGACGGGAATATCACAACGGTGATGCGGTTGGCCATGTTCCGGGTTTAAAGCGGGTTTCGTTGCGGCCGAGTTTGCAGTGTTTTCTGCTATTGTTGTGTTCGCGCTTGTCGTATCTGCAACCGTCATCGCGTCTTTCTGTGGCGCATTTACCGGCTCGATATTTTGTGCCGCTGGCGCTTTTTTGTCGCAGGAATACAACAGCGCAGCGCCTGCAATTATTAGGGGTATTATTCGCATATTTTCTGTTTTTATCAAAAGTATCAATTAAAATTTGAAATCTACGCCCACGTAAACATTTGCCGGCATAATCGGTGCGTAAACCATTCCGGCATCGAAATAATTTCCGAAAGGATTTTTCACATCGATAATCGGATTTTCCTGCATATAGCTGGTGAGGTTTTCACCGCCAACATACGCGCGGAAATTTTTATTAACGTTGCGCGAAATCTGCGCATTCAGCGTAGCATAGCTTTTCGAATATTCCGGAAGTTGGTATTCAACCGGATTTGAATCTAAATTTGGAAGTTTTTGCTGACCGACCAATTGCAAAGTCGTGTCAAAATTCCAGAACCCTTCTTTTTCGTTTTTGGTGGTGGAATAGGAAGCGTTAAAAAAGCCGCGGTTTTTCGCCATAAAAGGAACTTCGCGGCGACCATCAGCAAAGTCTGCCTGTACATCGTAATATTTGTACGCCAATCGCATTTCTAGATTTCTGGCGGGTGAAAAATCAACCTGCGTTTGGAAACTGTTTGCGAAAGAATTTCCGTCTAAGTTGTAAAACACGATTTTCTGCGGAGAAACATCCAAATCTGTCAAGACCTGATTTTGGAAATCGGTGCGGAAGAAATCTGCAACTAAACTTGCTTTTCGGTTAAACAGTTTGAATTCCTGCTGAAGACTTGCGCCATAGTTCCAGGCAATTTCCGGTTCTAAATCATAGATTTTTCCACCATTTCCCTGAATTTCAATGTCGCGGTTTGAGGCGAAATACTGCTGGCTTTCAGCAAAAATATTTGCGGTACGGAAGCCGCGGCCTGCGGAAAGTCTCAAGATAGTTTTTGGTGAAAGGTCATATTTAAAGTTCAAACGAGGCGTAAACTGCGTTCCCGCTAAATTGTGAAAATCTGTTCTTACACCTGCTACCAAAGTATATTTCAAACCTGAAAGCGTGTATTCGAAAAATAAACCGGGAACGGTTTCTGCTCTTTCATAATTCTGGGTTAAATAGTCTTCGTCGTAGTTGTCGTACAGAAAACTTGCGCCGGTTTTAAACTTATTATTGGTGTTTCCGATAATGCTTTCAAAAACCAGGTTTGAATAAAAGGTGTTCTGTTTGCCCCAATAATTACGGTTTCCGAAAAAGCTGTCTTGTTGGTGTGTGGTGAACTGGTTCATCCAGCCAATGCTTTGGTAAGGTTTTCCTTTAAAGATATAGCCGGTTTTGTTCCAGATTTCGAAATGGTAAAGATCAATTCCAACACCGTATGCATCTTGCTGTGACTGATCAACTTTTTTGTCAAAAGCCTTTTGCCCACCGAAACGCTCATCTTTAACAAAGCTAATTCCGAAATGCGTGCCCCAGCCGGAATTTTCCAAATCGTTATAATTCAGCAAATAAGCAGCATTAATTTGATTTCCGGTCGGTTGATCCAAAAATCCGTCGTCGTTCGAATCAATTTTACCCAAAGTCGCGTTGCCGTGGAGCAAAACCGTCTGGTTCCACTTTTCGTTCAACGGAGTGGTAGAGGTGATATTGGTTTCCAACCGTCCGTTTGCGTCGGCGAAAACATTCAGCGCCGTTTCCGGCGTTTCATTAAATTTTAAAAGTTCGGTGTTGATCTGTCCTGTGATGCTTTCATATCCATTCACCACGGTGCTTCCGCCTTTCGTCAACTGAATTCCGCCAATCCATCGGCCGGGAATCAAATTTAAGCCATACGGCGCCGCCAAACCGCGAACGGAAGGCAAAAGTTCTTTGGTTAAAGACGTATACTTTTGGTCCAAACCCAGCATTTTCAGCTGTTTCGTTCCGGTAACCGCGTTGCTGAAAGAAACATCAACGGTCGCATTGGTTTCAAAACTTTCAGAAAGGTTGCAACAAGCAGCTTTCAGCAATTCTTTCGTTCCGATGTTGAAAGTTAAGCCGGTTTCTTTTTTGCTTAATGCCGTGGCATCCGCCAACTTCACTACGCGAACCTCATCGATGGATTTTTGGTAATGATCATCGAAGCTGCTGAAATCTTTTTTTGCTTTTGGCGCATCAGCGTGCACCCCTTCACCTTTCACCCCAAATTCCGCATCGCGGTCATAAAGACAACAGCCGGGAAGTTTTTTGTAAATGGTATCGGTGGTTAAAAATTTCTCGTTATCGTGCCCTACATCGGCAATTTTTTTCAAAATAGCATCTGCTGAGGTTTTTGCCGGATCGAATTCCAAAGAAACTTTTTGCGTTTCTGCGCTCCAGTTTGCTAAAGTTGCTCCGGCACTTTTTGCTGCGGTTTCAATTCTTGCTTTACACATGTCGCAGTTGCCACGAACAAAATATTCTTCTGTTGGCACGGAGGTTTCTGCTGGTGCTGAAGTAATTTCTGCGCTTCTTTCATAATGGCAGCAGCTTGGAAGATTGGTATAAACAGTGTCTGGAGCGCGGTATTTTTCATTGTCGTGCCCAACATCCGCAATGTTTTTCAGAATTAAATCTGCTGAAGTTTTTGCCGGATCAAATTCAACTTCCAGTTTTTGGGTTTCAGCGTTCCATACCGCGGTTTTAGCGCCGGATTTTTTTGCTGAGGTTTCAATTCTTTCTTCGCACATCCCACATTCTCCTTTTACCATAAAAGTAGATTTGGTAAGCGTTTGCGCGGAAATAAAGGTTGAAATTAAGAGGGTAAATACTAAGAGACTTC
>Ga0308157_10002258_pt1 | contig 32654 bp, 27 predicted proteins | sample PhyBR1_FD_201035 | JGI IMG/M metagenome (GOLD analysis project Ga0308157, IMG submission 201035) | Phyllosphere microbial communities from UC Gill Tract Community Farm, Albany, California, United States - DLSLB.R1 | ecosystem: Host-associated > Plants > Phyllosphere > Unclassified | place: USA...
GGGACGCCACGCAAAATCATCGACCAGATTGCGGCCGCTGCAGTCAAAACCGTACAGAGCGACAGATTCCGCAAACTGCTTCGGGACAATGGCCAAACTGAAAAAGCGGGAGGCCCTGACGCGCTGGATGCGCAACTGCAGGCTGATCGTGAGCACTGGGGTAAAGTGATCCGCGACAACAAAATCATCATCAACTAACGTTTTACGTTCTCTCTTGCGTGCTTATGACTATTGATATTGAACCGCTAGGCTCGGTCCGCGCTGCGCTTGGCGAGTGCCCTATCTGGGATATGGAAAATCAGCGACTCTGGTTCATGGACTGTCGCGCCGGCCTGATTCATCAGATTGATCCGGCAACGGGCCGGACTGTTGCGACCAGCGAGGTGCCGGCGCCGGCCGGTTCCTTTGCCCGGAATGCAGATGGCCGTCTGGTAGTGGCGCTCAGGCAAGTGATCGCGCTTTATGATCCGGCCACAGGTGTGATCGAGACAATCGCACAGATTGAAGACAGCCACCCCAACTTGCGTTTAAATGATGGCGAGGCCCTGCCCGATGGTTCCTTCATCGTCGGCACCATGCATGTGCTGCGTAACGAAGGCGAGCCGCCGCTTGGCGGTCTTTACCGGCTTTATCCAAATGGCTGCCTCGTCAAGCTGGACAGCAATATCGGCATCACCAACGGACCTTGCATCAGTCCGGTGGATGGACGATTCTACGTGAGCGACAGCAGTGTTCGCACCATTTATTCCTACGTCATTGCAACTGACGGCACGCTTGCCGACCGGCGCGTGTTTGTCAACACCCAGGCGTATGCATCCGGTCCCGATGGTTGCTGTTTTGATTCGGACGGCGGGCTGTGGACTGCCTTGGTGCATGCTGGTGCTATTGCCCGTTTCGCACCGGACGGCGTCCTGACGCACAAAATTGAACTGCCCTTGACGCATCCTGCGTCGCTCTGTTTCGGTGGGGCAAACCTGGACGAGTTGTTCGTTACATCCATCCGCGATAGCGGCCGTCTAAGGGGTGATAAGCCGCTGGACGGCGCCGTGCTGCGTGTTCGTGGCATGGGTGCGCAGGGACGGGCACCGGCTCGCACCCGTATCGGTATTGCGTGATAACCGCCTATCCGCCAAGCTGGCGGTATGCCAGGAACCGGCGGTCGCTGCCCGAGACTTCGGAGGCCACGAAATCCAGGAAGACCCGGATCTTGGCCGGGATCATGGGCGTGTCCAGAATCGTGGCATAGATACCGTCTTCGAAAGAGGAATTGGTTACCCGAAAATCGGGCAGCAGGCGTACCAGGCGTCCCTGGGCAATGTCGTTGGCTACCGTATAGTCGTCAAGCAGGGCAATGCCTTCTCCCAGCCTGGCCAGTTCCAGCTGGGCAATACCATTGTTGGTGACATGGCGCGGGTGCAGGGCCACTTCGTCAATGCCCTTATCCGACAGAAAGCGGAAAACATAGCCCTCACCCGGTTTCAAATAGCATATCAAGGCATGGTCAGCCAGTTGCGGCGGCGCTGTAAGCGCGGGCATCGACGCAATATAGTCCGGGGATGCCACAAGATGGCGTTCGCTTTTGAACAGAATCCTGCGTTTTAAGCCGGCTTCCACCGGCGGGGCGATGCGAAAATCGATATCTATTTGCGCAAGGCGCAGATCGGCCTGTGCTTCGGCCAGAATAAGTTCGACGTGAATGTCGGGGTACAGGGTACGAAAGCGCGCCACGAGCGGTGTGAGCACGCCCAGCCCGAACATGACCCGGGAATGGACCCGCAACAACCCCTGAGGCGAGGTGCTGATGGCCGTAATGCTGTCGTGCGCGTGGTTGATACTCCACAGGATGCCCTCCAGCTGATGGGCATATTCCTGGCCGGCTTCTGTCAGCATGACCTGGCGCGTAGAGCGCAGCAGCAATCTGACGTTCAGCGCCTGCTCCAGTTCGGTAATCATTCGGGACACGGACGTTGGAGAAATACCGAATTGCCTTGCGGTTTCGGTGAAACTGCCGCTGCGGGACACCGACAGGAAAAGCTCCATTGCTTTAAGACGATCCATTGATTACCTCAGAATATGCAGGACAGACAAGCGATTTTTGTCTATTCCATCATCTGGTAATTATAATTTAAGATTGCAGCAAGTCAATCAATACATATTAAAGAGGAATCCTTATGGAATTCGGTGTATTTATTCTTGCGCAACAACGTGGCTACCACCAGACGTCCAAGCAAGTCATCAGCAATTCGGTCGAGCAGACCATCGCGGCAGAACAGGCCGGATTCAATAATGCCTGGTATGCAGAGCATCACTTCAACAACTACTCGCTGTCGCCTTCGCCGCTGATGATGGTGGCCCATTGTGCGGGCGCGACCAAGCGGATTCGTCTGGGAACCGCTGTCTGCATCCTCCCGCTGTATCATCCAGCCCGTTTCCTGGCTGAAGTCGGCTTTGTCGACACCGTCTCGGACGGTCGCCTTGACCTGGGCATCGGCTCGGGCTATCAGGCTTTCGAATTCGAACGGTTCGGCGTGAAGATGGAAGACGCCTCCAAGATATACAACGAATTCCTGGACATGATTCCCATGGGCCTGACCCAACAGACCTTCGAATATCACGGCCAGTTCCTGTCCATGCCGCCCAGCTCCATTGCCGTACGCTGTCTGCAGGAGCCCATGCCGCCACTGTGGATTACTTCAGGCAATCCGGTAGCCCTTGGTCGCGGCGTACGCGAGAATCACAATCTGTTTGTCACCGCATTGCTCAAGGGTAACGATGGCATCAGAGAGCTGCGCGAGCGCCTGGAGAAGGTGGCTGATGATAACGGTCGCGATCTGGATCGTGACGTCAAGTTCGGCTTTCTGCGTTGTGGTTATGCATCGGATAACAAGGCTGAAATTGATGCCTATCTGGACAGTGCGCGGTTCCAGCGCCGTATTTCCGAGAGCCTGAAATTTCGTCGCGCCCAGTCCGAAGACGGCTATATGATCAAGGAAGTGCCTTCACAGACAGACGTCACTTTTGACGAGTTGCGCAAGAATCTGCCAGTGGGTTCGGTCAACCAGGTTATCGACAAGCTGCTGGAAGAAATCAGCATCCTTAAGCCGAACCATATTGCCTTGCAAACGCAGTTGGGCGACTTCGATCAAAAAACCATGCTCAAGCAAATTGAACTGTGGGGTGACAGAATCATCCCGGCCATCAACAAGGAACTGGGTCTTCGGGCTGCTGCCTGACCGACCCGCAGGGGACCACCATGCGCATTCATTTGACAAATACCGGTGCCATCACCGTGCTTGATGCTGCCGAGTTTCGCAAGCTTGACGTTCTGGTCGACCCGCTTGCGCCCGAAAAGCTGGAACAGGCCATTTTGAAAATCGGTCGACGAGAAGATGACAATCATATCCGGCTGTCACCGGCGGTACTGCGGTTTCTGGCGGATCGGGCCGGCGATGCGCAATGGGAGTCCGGATTTGCACAAATGATGGCTTATGCAACCAAGGCCGGTTGGGTGGATGAACACGGCGACGTGCGCGTGCATATCGAACGCAACGAAATTGACGAGGTCGTGACCGAAGTTGAATTCAAAGCCGCCATGCGTGCGCTGCCTGCGGGCATCAGCGCCGTGACAACCGGCAGCGGGCAACAGGTGGCCGGGATCATCGTATCGAGTCTGACGTCGATTTCGGCCGAACCGCCACTGGTGGGTTTCTTTATCAATGAAAGTTCATCGATTGTGCCGGCGTTGCTGGCCAATGGCCGTTTTGTCGCCAATGTGCTGGGCGAGGCGCATCGCGATGTAATGTCCGCTTTTCTGTGCGAAAAGCAAGGTCCCGCCCGATTTTCCAAGGGCGACTGGGGCAGCGGCCTGCATGACCAGCCGGTCCTGAACGATGCGCTGGCCAGCGTGGAATGCGACATTGTTAACACCCAGGCGCTGGGCACCCATCGGATGATCGTGGGCAAAATCCGCCGCTCGGTCAGCCGGCAAGCCAGCCCGATGATCAACTTCAATGCCGGCACGCACCGACTGGAGCCGCTACCGCTCTAGCTAATCCATTGTTGCCGGATTGACCAGGCAAAGCGGCCTGGTGCACTTGTCCGGCACGCAACACCCTTTCGAGACAAAACACCATGACTGAAAAATTTGTTCATATCGACGTATCCGATTATGTTGCGCTGGTTACCATGGATCGCAAGCCGGTCAATGCGCTGAACCGCGAGATGCGACGCCAGCTCGTGTCGGCTTTTGATGAGATATCGGCCCGCAGCGATGTGCGTTGCGCCGTTCTGACGGCTACGGGCACGGTTTTTTGCGCCGGTGCAGACCTCAAAGATCGTCCCGATGAAAACATTGCCGGCGACTTCCTGGAACACAACCGCATTACCCGGGAAACCGGCAACGCGATACGCGAGTGCGCCAAACCGGTAATCGCCGCCGTCAATGGGACAGCGCTGGGGGCTGGCCTGGGCCTGGCAGCGGCCTGCGACATCCTTTATGCCTCTGAAAACGCAACTTTCGGTATGCCCGAAATCAATGTAGGGCTGGCAGGGGGCGCCTCCATGCTGCGTACGCTATTTGGCCGTTCCACGCTGCGCCGCATGTTCTATACCGGCCAGCGATTGACCGCGCATGAACTGCTGCGTCGCAATGTCCTGGAAGATGTGCTCAAGCCCGAAGAGCTGCTCCCGGTCACCATGGCGCTGGCGCATGAAATTGCCGCCAAGGCGCCGCTGGCTACCATTTACGCCAAGCGCGCCGCCAATATGGTCGATGTGATGCCGCAGCGTGATGCCTACCGTTTTGAGCAAGAGTTCACCATGCTGCTGGCCAAGACAGAAGATGCACGCGAAGCGCGCATGGCCTTTCTGGAAAAACGCGAACCCAAGTTCAAAGGCTGCTGAAAAAATGGATACATGCATTGCACCTGAGCCGGGCGCCGGAATGAATGCGTTCTTCATGGCCAAGGGGATCGCCATTGTTGGGGCGTCCGACGACATTACCAAGATCGGTGGGCGTCCCATTTATTTTTTGCGCAAGTACGGCTACGGGGGAACAATCTATCCAGTCAATCCGCGAGGTGGCACCATCCAGGGCCTGCCCGCCTATGCGTGCCTGGCCGATGTGCCGCAGGCGCCAGACATGGCGGTGCTGGCCGTTCCCGCCTCGGCAGCCGTGCAGGCGTTGCAGGACTGCGCCGACCGTGGGGTGAGGGGAGTGGTTGTGTTGTCGTCCGGGTTTGCAGAAGCGGGGCCCGAAGGCGCCGTGCTGCAGGCGCAAATGGTTGCCATCGCCAGAAAGCATGGCATGCGTTTGCTGGGCCCCAACTGCCTGGGCATCATCAGTGTGGCTCAAGGGGTGATCGGCTCATTCTCTATTATTCTTGAACAGAGCATGCCTTGCGCCGGCCATATGGGCATCGTGTCCCAGTCCGGAAATATCGGCAGCTATGTCGTCCAGAACGTCGCCCGCAAAGGCCTGGGGGTGAGTCACTTTATCGCTACCGGCAACGAAGCGGACATTGACGTTGCCGATGGCATTGCCGCACTGGCTGAAGATGCGCAGACCCGCTTGATACTGTGCTGCATGGAAACCTGCCGCGATGCCGGCAGATTGACCCGGGCGCTGGACCTGGCACGGCAAAAGAACAAACCGGTGGTGGTGCTGAAAATTGGCTCCACTGACCAGGGGCAGGCGGCTGCCGCATCGCATACCGGCGCGCTGGCCAGTTCAGATGCGGTCATTGACGCCGTGTTCCGGCGCTACGGCGCCTTGCGGGTCGACTCCATCGAAGCATTGCTGGAACTGGGACACGCCGCCTCCATTCTGCTGCCGGGCGGCCTGCCAAAAGGAAACCGGATTACCGTGCTGGCGGCCTCTGGCGGATTTGGCATCATGATGGCCGATGCCACCGTCAAAGCCGGGCTCGCGCTGAGCACGCTGGAACAATCTACCAAGGACCGGATCCGGCAGGTGCTGCCGCTGGCCGGCGTCAACAATCCCGTTGACGCCACCGCCCAGGTATCGGCGCGCCCCGAAGTCCTGTTTGGCATGTTGTCGGCGCTGATGGAAGATGACAGCGCTGACGTTACCCAGATCTTTCTGTCGCTGGCGCTTTACAACCCCCGTTTGCGCAGTGTGTACATGGAAGCGCTGCGCAACATCCGCGCATCCTACCCGGACCGTCTGCTGGTCGTTACCAGCCAGGGACCCGCTGACGCAGTCAAGGAAATTAATGCGCTGGGCATTCCTGTATTTGCGGGCATTGACGCGACGGCCCACGGACTGGCCGGTCTGGTCCGCATGGCGCAACTGGCCCGCCTGGGTGCGGCACCGCGTTACCAGGATATTGTCGAGTCGCTGGAAGAGGGTGCCTTTCGCAACGAATATACCGCCAAGAAAGCCCTGGCCGCGGCCGGCATTGCCGTGCAGGATGAAACCGTGGCTGCCAGTGCAGACGAAGCGGTACTAGCGGCGTGCCGCATGGGTTTTCCAGTTGTCCTTAAAATTGCCTCCGCAGATATCGCCCACAAAACCGAGATCGGCGGCGTCGTCCTCAATCTTGGCGATGAGCAGGCGGTGCGCGCCGCCTACGGACAAATCATGCAGGCAGCGGCCACACATGCGCCTGCAGCCAGACTCGACGGCATCCTGGTCACGCCGATGGCCAAAGACGGCATCGAACTGATCATGGGCGTTTCAAGAGATCCGGTTTTTGGCCCGGTCGTGATGGTGGGCACAGGCGGCATCTATGCTGAAATCTTGCAGGACGTTGCCGTGCAGACCGCCCCGATTTCCGAAGACGAAGCACACGCAATGATACGATCACTCAAACTGTTCCCGATCCTGGATGGCGCCCGTGGACAACCGAAGGCCGATGTACCGGCGGCGGCGCAGACGCTGGCACGGCTGTCACAGTTTGCCTGCCGCTACGCACGCAATGTGGCCGAGATCGATATGAACCCGGTACGCATCCTTCCCGAAGGGCAGGGGGCGGTCGTGCTCGATGCACTTCTGATTCCGACCAACCACGCAGTATGACACTTTCGAGATCAAGCATGGATTTTCACGCCAACCCGCTGACCACTCAGCCTGCTATCGCACCTGACGCCTATCGTGCACATGCCCGCGACTGGCTGAAAAATAACCTGCCCGCGCATATGCGGGCGGACAGCCTGGATTACCGCAGCCCGACGCTGGAGGAATCGAGCCAATGGGAAGCCGCCATGTATCGCGCCGGCCTGGCCGGGATGACCTGGCCGGTGGAGTACGGCGGCCATGGGCTCACCCTGCGTGAACACCTGGCGGTCAACAAGGAAATCGGCGCGCTGGCCATGCCCGAGAGCGTCAGCTCTATCGGTAAGGAACTGGCTGGCCCGATCATTATGACTGTTGGTACAGAAGACCAGAAACAGACGTTCCTGCCCGCAATTTTGCAAATGCAGAACTACTGGTGCCAGGGCTTTTCGGAACCCGATGCCGGTTCCGACCTGGTGCGGTTACGGACCCGCGCCACGCAAGAGGGCGACCAATGGCGGATCAACGGCCAGAAAATCTGGACCAGCGGCGCGGCCAAGGCGCATTACTGCCTTTTGCTGACGCGCACCGGCACGGTGGCTGACAAACATCGTGGCCTGCTCATGTTTGCTGTGCCCATGGATACGCCAGGTATTCGTGTCGTGCCAATCCGCTCCATTGACAACAAAGAATCGTTCGCTGAGGTTTTTTTCGATGATGTCATGGTTCCCGACAGTGCTCGCCTGGGTGCACCCGATGAAGGCTGGAACGCCGCCATTCGCGTGTTGTCCATTGAACGCGCCACCAATCGCATGTACCGTCCGTGGCGGTTCGAGTGTGAGTTGCGCCAACTGGTTCAGGCGTGTCAATCAGATGCGCACCTTTGCGGGCGATTAGCAGAGAGCTACTATCAGCGCCGCATTGGCCAGCTTGTGTGTGAAATCGACGCGCTCAAGGGGCTGGTGGAGCAATCGGTCGACCAGTTGCTTGCCGGAGCGGCTATTGGTGCGCGAGGTTCGCTGACCAAACTGTTCTGGTCGGAATGCCACCAGGCATTCATGGCACTGGCGCAGGAAATCGTCTCCCAGGTCGGGCCGTCTTCAAGCCCGCTGGCGCAGCGCGCACGCCAGCATTTTTGCACTGCCTATCTGTTCTCACATGCCGAGACCATCTACGCGGGCACCACCGAAGTGCAACTGGACATCATCGCCCAGCGTATTATGCAACTGCCAAAGGATATCTGATCATGAGTCATCAGGAAGAAAGTTTGCGCCCCGAAGAATTCGCAGAAGCGGCCGCCGCTGCAGTCAGTGACGTGCTGGGTCGCGAGGTGCGCGACACCGCCACCGTACTGGCCGCTGCCGGCTTGTTCGGTGTGTGCGCCCAGGAAAACCGAGGTGGCCTGGGCCTGGGTCTGGCATTCGGCGTACCGGTATGCGAGGCTGCCGGCTCCCTGCAATTGCATTTTCCTTTGGTGCAGCAGATGGTGCTGGCAAAGGCATTTGGCGATAGCGACATTGCACAGGCTCTGGTGGCCGGCGAGAAAATCGCCACCATTGCCTGGCAAGGCAGTCTGACAGAAAAATCCGCAAGCCATGCCAGTTATGCTGACGCGTGCGACTGGATTCTGGTGGCCGATGAAACGGGCGCAAGCCTGCTCGAAACCGCCTCGCTGCGTTTGCAGGCTAACGGTACGATGGATCCCGAGTACCCGCAATTTGACGTTGATCTGGCGAGCGCCGTAGTCAAGGCGCGCCTGTCGGCAGACGCGTTTGCTACATTGAAGGATGATGCACTGGTCCTGAGTGCCGGTTTTATCAACGGTCTGAGCGCCGAGGCCTTGACGCGAACAGCGCAATATACGTCCACGCGGGTACAGTTTGCACGCCCGCTGTCGGCCAAACAGGTAGTGCGCCATACCCTGGCGCGCATGCAACTGCTGCACGAGACGTCGACAGCCGCACTGCGCCGCGCATTGCTCACCAATGAATTCGGTGCGTCGCGCGATGTGGCCCCGGCATTTTCGGGCGCGTTGGGCAATGCCGTTTTTATTATCGAAAAAGCCATTCACCTGCACGGTGGCATGGGGTTCACCTGGGAGCTTCCCTTGCATTACTCCCTCAGGGAAGTGCGCAAGATCGAAGCCGCTTTCAATAACGGGCGCAGACTGGAAGGTCTGGGTGCACAGTTCATCGCAACGGTATAAGGAATCAAAGCAATGCAACAGGATATGGCGGGCCGCGTGGCCCTGATCACCGGCGCGGGTAACGGCATCGGCAAGGAAACGGCGAAACAGATGGCTGCCCGGGGCGCTATTGTCGGTGTCAACGATCTGAAGGAAGAATTTGTCAGCGCTACCGTGCAAGAGATCACGCAGGCGGGCGGCAAGGCATTTGACGTGGTGCAGAACATGGCCACCCGCGAAGGGGTGGCCGCTGCCGTCGCGCAGGCGCATCGGCACATGGGTCGCCTGGATATCATGGTGAACAACGCCGCCTGGGTGCGCTATCAGGCGGTGCCCGATATCATGCCGGAAACCGTGGATCGCATGATTGACATCGGCTTCAAATCCGTGATCTGGGGGCTGCAGGCGGCCGTCGAGGTCATGGATCCCGACAGGGGAGGCGTGATCGTCAATGTGGCCTCTACCGCGGCCCTGCGCTCGGCCGCCAATTCAGTGGTGTATTCCGGCATCAAGGCCGGCGTTCTGGGTATCACTCGTGCAGCGGCGGCAGAACTGGGAGCGCGTCATATCCGAGTGAACGCCGTCTGCCCTTCGGCGGTACCCACGGAAGGCACGCAACGCAACCGCAACGCAGAGCGGGATGCCAATCGCGTCGCACGTACCCCGCTGGGGCGACTGGGCACGGTGACCGACATTGCCAGGGGAATTTGCTTTCTGGCCAGCGAAGAAGCCGGTTTCATCACAGGGCAGGCGCTGGTTGTCGACGGCGGCATCACCTTTACGAATATCTGACCAGCAAGCGAACGCCATGCCCACCATACTCATTACCGGCGCCGCTTCCGGCATTGGCCGGGCCAGCGCGATGCTGTTTGCCAGCCGGGGCTGGCGCTGCGTGCTGGTCGATTGCAATGCCACGGCACTTGCCCAATTGATGCAAATGCTTAGCGCGGCCAAAGGCGTTGCGGGTGTCCAGCATCTGGTGCGCACGGTCGATCTGACGCAGGCAACGCAGATACAGTCCCTGGCAGACGCCTCCCTTGTCCTGGATGCCATTATCAATAACGCCGGCATGTCCGATACCAGCGGTCTGCCACTGGTCGATCAGGATGCGACACAACTGGACCGTCTGGCCGCACTGAACCTGCGTGCGCCCGCCCTGGTGGTCCAGGCATTACTCCCGCAACTTGCGTCGGGCGCCCGTGTCGTCAATGTGGCTTCAGGCGCCGCATTGCGCGCCATTCCCTGGCGCGGCGCGTACAGCGCCACCAAAGCCGGCTTGCTTGCACAAACACAGGCGCTGGCTGCTGCCCGACCTGATCTTGCAGTCAGTGTGCTGTGCCCGGGGTTTGTACGCACCGAATTGGTGGCTGAACTGATCGACATCGGTCGTCTTCAGCCGGCCGATGTCGTGGCAAAAATTCCGCTGGGCCGCATGGCAGACCCACAGGAAATGGCCGAAGCCCTGTTTTTCCTGGCATCGGAAGCGGCAGCCCCGCTTAGCGGAGAGCGCTTCAGCCTGGATGGCGGTTCATCCGTATTCGGTGGCAGCACGCCTTTCAAAGCCGCCGAGCGCCTCCCGCTGCCGTCCGATAGCCCTGTGGCGTACCGGCTTGCCGGCAACCCGGCTGCGGCCTGGACCGCGGCACTGGCTGTTGATGACGCGACCAGTGCACCAGGGCACTACACCGCCACCCTTGATTTTTCTTGCCTGCACGCCCAAGCTGGCCAGATGCTGCACACCGTTCATGAAGCGGCACGGCGCTATGCCAGCCAGAACGTAGCGCATAGCAGCCTGACCGTGCTCCTGCCTGCACAAGATCAGGCCGTAAGCTGGCAGCAGGCAGGGGACATGGCCGCTGCGCGCATGCTGATCGCCACCCTGGCGTGTGAACTGGGTCCACGTGCCATGCGCGTCAATGCCATTGAAATGGATCCGGCTGTATGTCCCTCTGAACTGGCTCCGCTACTGCTGTTTGTGGCGGGCGCCCGCGCCCAGTTTCTGACGGGGCAGACCATTCGGGCGCATGCCACCTGATGGTGGTCGCCCTTGCCCCATCGCCACGAATACGAACACGAGCAACGCATCATGACCGACCATACCCTTGAGCAGGAACAGATTAAAGCGCATTTCATTGCCGAGCGCGGCTACTGGAGACCCTGGACACAGGCCATCTTGTGCCACAAGCCGCAATTTCTGAACGGCTATGCATCCTATGCCGGTTATCCGGCGCGGCAGGGTCCGTTGTCCGAGCGCCTGGTGGAACTGATCTACATCGCGCTCGATAGCTCCGCGACCCATCTGTACCCGACAGGCCTGAGAACCCATCTGGATTTTGCCCGCGCGGCAGGGGTAAGCGCGGCAGACGTTTTTGATGTGCTGCATATTGTGGCCACCCAGGGCCTCAGCCACGTCTATGACGCCGTGAGCATTCTTGCGGAAGAAACCGGCCTTGAATCCCGTGCGGCGATGTCCGTGCAACAGCGCGAGCGCGTGCTGCAGCACTTTCAGGAAACGCCTGCTTTCATGGAGACATTGGCGCAACTGGATCCGGGCTATCTGGACGTATTGCTCGATTTTCTTGAAGAGCAAAACGGTCAGTCAGCGCCCGGCGGCCTGGCGCCCGCCGAACGCAGGCTTATTGAAGTTGCCCTGGCTGCCTGCTTTACCGGTTTCAATGAAACAATGTTGCGCATTCGCATCCGGGGGGCGCTGAAAATGGATATCAGCCAGGCGGAACTGCTGCAAGCCATTCAGCTTGGGGCGCATTTATCCATTCACGGTACCGCGCTGGGAGCCAATACATTCGAAGAGAGCGTTCAGTCTGGTGTGCCGGGCAATTCTGCCGAAAAATGAAGTGCATTCCCGCTCAAGTACTTGGCTGCGCAAGGGGGCGCCAGTCAAACTCGGCCGCGTAAAGCCCCGTTGGCCGGGCATTGGCGGGCTTTAACCGGCTTTGGCAGGGGCTAACGGGCACGTTGGGCAAGCCGTGTAAAATGGCCGTCTATGCAAAGACAATGCGCCCGCCAATACTTTCCTGTTCAATTCAATTGACATATGCACCCGACTCAAACCCAAACTTATTCCTCCAGCGTTGCCGCCACGCCTGACGCGGATGTATTGCGTGTTTTGCAGGCCTTGAGTCTGCAGCGCATCAGCGGATGGCATCTTCCCGGCTACTATCTGGGTATTACATATGAATCGGTGGGTCTTGACGCGGCAACGCTGACAATGGATCTGGATAGCAATGTAGACCGCAACGGCCAGCCGCTACCGGTTGCCCTGTGCATACTGGCCGATGTTGCGCTGGCGGCCGCCATTCGCGGAGAAGTGGGATTTGCTACCCGGCTGGCGACGGTCAGCGCCAGACTCACGTTTACCGGTAGATCCGGAACACAGCGGCTTTCTGCCAGAAGCCATACCCGGTTTCGCTCGGACGCAAACACAATTGCAATCCGCAACAGCAGTGTGGCGGTTCTTTCCGGGGATACGGAAATATGTTTTGCGGAAGCCAATTTTGCCGTTCTGAATCGTCCGGCAGATAAACCTGCACAAGCGCTGCCAAGTCCTGAGTCATTGGAACAAGTTGAGCAACTTGGTATCAATGATCTTACTGATCAGGAAAAACGCGTTTATCTCAAAGCACAGAAAGCCAGTGTCGACGGCAGACATCAAAATGGAGACAGCGCGGGCGATCGCGATACAACAGCGACTTTTACAGAAAGGTTCTGGGGGTTGATGCCGCAAGCGCACGGCAAGGCAGCCACATGCGAGATCGAATGCGGCCTTCATATTGGCAATCGGGTCGGTCATGTACAGGGCGGGATACTGCTGGGGCTTGCGATCAGCACCAGCCTTGCTACTGTAGAGCACGGCTGGCGCATGCTTGAGATAAGCGCCAACTTCATTCGTCCAGGAACCGAAGGCATATTGAAAGCAAGCAGTCGCATCGTTAACCAGGGACGCAACCTTGCTCATGTCACCTGCGATATTACGACTGACACAGGCCGATTGGTGCTCCAGACCCAATCCACCCTGATCCGGGAATGAATAGGCCAACAAACTTGCGCTCACTACCATTCAGGATGGCAGCAAAGTATCCGTTTGCATTGCGCCTGCCTGAGCATGACGTAGCAATGAATCGTTCAGTCCAGGCGAATACCCAGTGACTTGATAACGGCGCCCCAGGTTTTCGAATGCGCTGCAATCAGATCGCCGAATGCCGTGGCGCTGATCATGCGCGCCTCGGCGCCCTCTGTCAAAAACTTCTTCCTGATCTCTTCAGAAGCAAGGGCTTCATTGACGGCCGCATTTAGTTTATCCGTAATGGCGTCCGGTGTTCCGGCGGGCGCCAGCAAACCGTACCAGGAATAGGCCAGCATGTTTGGCGTACCCGCTTCTGCAAAAGTCGGAATGGATGGCGCTGCCTGCGAACGCTTTTCAGATGTCATTGCAATGGCCTTTAATCGGCCGGCCTGAATATGCGGCAGCGAGGTAGTAATGGCATCGAAGAACAGATCGACATGCCCGGCCACCAGATCGGACATGGCTGGCGATGAGCCCTTATAGGGAACGTCCAGAATATCGGCACCCGTGGCGCCGCGTAACATGGACAGGACCAGATGGGTCGAAGAGCCATTGCCCAGCGTCGCCGCCGACAGTTTTCCCGGCTCTTTTTTTGCCAGATCAATAAGCTCGCGCACATTGTTGGCCGGCACGGATGGATTGGCAACCAGCACAAATGGCGTCAGGCCGGTAAGCGCGACCGGCTTGAAGTCAGACACTTTATACGGCAGCTTGCTGAACAGGTGTGGATTGGTCGACAGTGTTGTGGTGACGGCCATCAATAGCGTATATCCATCTGGCCGGGCTCGGGCGACCGTTTCTGCGCCAATGATGGTTGATGCGCCCGGTTTGTTTTCCACCACTACCGGTTGCGACAATTTTTCGGACAGCTTCTGCGATAACAGACGCGCCAGAATATCGGTAAAGCCACCAGGTGAATAGGGCACCACGATCTTGATCGGTTTATCCGGGTAGTGTTCTGCGGTTTGTGAATGTGCCGTGGTGACAGTAAAAGCCAGTACAGATGCGCCGATCAGGACGGCGCTTGGAAAAAAATTCATGCTTGGTCTCGCTCCAGTTGGAAACTTTATCTTCAATTACATTGCCATCTTTGTGGCAAAAGCTTTTTATACACTGACTGCTTTTGAGCGATAAGGGGCACACGTGCAGAACAATACTGCAAATTCAGGAGCAATGACCTGTGGTCAATTTGTATCACAGTCGTTATCAAGCGGCTGGGGCAAAGTGATGACAATAGTGATTCGCGCATCGGCTTGCTGCTTGCACTACTATTGTTCGCCAAAAGTTCGATTGTGTTTTGCATGATTTGCGGCTAGTGCGCGCAGCGCATGCCGGATAAGATGAAAACAGGCTGGCTGTGGCACGGCCCGGGCAGGTGACAGTCTACAGGTTCAGCGGGCTGCAGACCGGGGGCGTGGCTATCCTGGGCACGCTTGATCGGCAAAGCCCATGGCAGACAGGCGCAGATCAGCTATACGCAGCAACGGCAGATCTGCACACAGAATCAACATAAACCAGACGGAGCAAAGGAGTCAGGATGAATGATACGTGGTTGGGCATTGCGGGACGGGTCGTGGCGGTCACGGGGGCAAACGGCGGCATCGGACGCGCAACGGTGCGTGCGCTGCTTGAAAATGGCGCACATGTCGCCATGCTGGATCGTCAGGCATTATCGCCTGGCGAGGTGGCCCAGCTGCGTGCCAATGCCAAGGGAGAATGTCTGTCACTGGCCTGCGACGTTGCCAACGATGACCAGGTCGCTGCGACTGCAGAAATAGTGACCAGGCAACTGGGCAACTGTTTTGCACTGGTCAATAATGCGGCGGTTTCCGTACAGGGGCATCTTGATGCGATTGATATTGCAGACTGGCAGCGCCAGATTGACGTTAATCTGACAGGCTATTTGCGCTGTGCCCGTGCCTTTGGCCAGTCAATGCAGGCCCGGGGCGAAGGCGCTATCGTTCATATCGCATCCATCGCCGGTTCAAATCCTCAGCCGTTCAGCGGCGCTTACAGCACCACCAAAGCGGCAATTCTGATGCTCTCCAGACAACTGGCGGTTGAATGGGGGCCACAGGGGGTGCGCAGTAACGCGATCAGTCCCGGGCTGATCCGCACACCCCTGAGTGAACCCTATTATGTTGATCCGCAGGTGCGCGAGCAACGGGAAAATGCCGTGCCTCAACGTCGCATCGGCATGTCGGAGGATATCGCCAATGTGGCCGTCTTTCTTGTAAGCAATCGTTCGGCCTACGTCAATGGTGCAGAAATAGTGGTGGATGGAGGCTTTACGCAGTCGCTCATGAGTCATATTCCGCGACCACGTCGCGCATAAACTGAACGCGTCAGCGAAATGCGGCGGCCAAATACGCCAGCGCAAAATAAGTCAGCGGGTCTGTTATTGTTTTGCTGATGAGCGCGCTGCCGGCCGCGCAGATTTCCTACGTTGGTGTCATGGCAGGCCTGCGCTGTGCTCGGTGTTCTAAAAGGCAGGCCAGGCCTGCCTTCCGGTTCACATGAGTGCGATCGGACGGGCGCAATCAGGTGAAAGCGCTCTGGTACATACTATCAGCCTATTGCCGCTTCGTAGCGGCGTGCTACCTCTGGCCAGTTGACTACATTGTAGAACGCCGCAATATACTCGGGCCGGCGGTTTTGGTACTTCAGATAGTAAGCATGCTCCCACACATCAAGGCCCAGAATCGGTGTGTTACCGGTCATCAGCGGGCTGTCCTGGTTTGCTGTGTTTTCAACAACCAGTTTCTTTTCGGGCGTAACGCTCAGCCAGGCCCAGCCGCTGCCGAAGCGGGAAATGGCTGCTTTGGTGAAGGCTTCCTTGAATTTGTCCAGACCGCCCAGGTCCGTGTCAATGGCTGCGGCAAGACTGCCATCGGGCTGGCCGCCGCCTTGTGCCGACATCACTTGCCAGAACAGGCTGTGATTGGCATGGCCGCCGCCGTTATTGCGCACCGCGGCGCGCACGGATTCGGGCAGTTTATCGATATCGGCAATCAACTCCTCGACAGCCGGCTTGGGCAGGTTTGCGCCCTCCAGCGCCGCATTCAGGTTGTTGATATACGTCTGGTGGTGCTTGGTGTAGTGGATTTCCATCGTCTGCGCATCGATATTGGGTTCGAGCGCATCGTAAGCGTAAGGTAAAGCGGGAAGGGTATAAGACATGAACTGCTCCTGATGTAATTCAGTGATAAAGGAATCAGCAGGATGAGTCACCGGCTGGCGATGTTGATCCAATGCAAGACGCTCAACCTACGGATCGTGAATGCAAGAGAAAACCCGTCAATGAACGGCTATCTCAAGTGTGATACCTGCCGCACCCTGGCTGGCCACCAGTTGCGCCTGCTTATCGTCCGGGTGCAAGCCCAGAAAACGGGTAAGTTCACCATAGGTGCGCCGGCTCTGACTCATGGCCGCCATTTGCCACGCTTGGGGCAGGGCGCGATCATTCATTGCCGTGCACAGTTGCTCGTGGGCCAGGCACAAGTGCAGGCGTTGTAGGGCCACGCTGCCAAGACGCTCGTAAGTGTCGGCCAGATTGTGATGGGCAATCACATAGGCGGCAACGACGGTATCGGCGTCATCAACCTGGCCAAAGAAATCTGTAGCGATAGTCAGAGCAAGATCATAGTGTCCGATCGCTTCCCTGTAGCTGCCGCTGCTGAACGCATCATTGCCATCTGTCGTAGCCTGACGCCAGCGCACAAGATAATCCTGGCCGTTTACAGCACACGCTTCGGTCATTATTTCATTCAGCATAAAGCCTCCATCGCACTATTTTGTATCGCTTATGCAAATAGTAATGATTTTTATTATATATATCAATTATGGCCATCCTGAGAGTAATGTGATATTTAATTTATCATTAAAAATCAGTAAATTATGGAATAAATTGCCACGTATCCATTCCCTGTTAATGGCTTTTTCGTAGAATATTAGCTAAAAATTATCATGAAAATAATTGGCAATGCTGCTATTTCACTTGACTATTAAGATCATAAAATATATCGTAAGATATATATTTACAAGGAAATGAAATGAGAAAAGACAAGCAGCCAGGTCACCGCTTGCGCGAACACGGTCGGCATCGCCACGAAGCCAATTTTACTCGCGGCCGCAAATTTTCCTCTGACGATCTGCAACTTATGTTGCTGGCCTTGCTTGAAAAACAGCCCAGTCACGGTTATGAACTGGTCAAGGAACTGGACAGCCGTTCCGGCGGATACTGGAAGCCCAGCCCTGGCATGGTGTATCCGGCGCTCACCTACATCCAGGAAATTGGTTACGCTTCGGTGTCGGTCAGCAGCAATAAAAAATCCTATGCATTGTTGCCTGAGGGTTTGGCATTCCTGAATGAACACCGCGATCAGGCAGAGGAGCTGCTGGCCATGCTGGTGCATTTGGCCAACAAAATGAAGTACATCCAGGGAGCGATGGCCGCTGATAGCGATGCCACTGGCAATGACGGCTGGCTCCCTGAGTTTCTGGCAGCGCGCCTGGCCCTGAAGCGCGCATTGCTGCTTAAAAGCGCCGCCGATCCACAGGAGCAAAAACGCATTACCTCAATTCTGCAAGAGGCCATTGCGCAAATTAACCAGCCCTGTACACCGCCACGATAGGATAAACGGGTGAACACCTCTGCGGCGCTGCGCCTGCCCGAAGCTGCGGGCCGTTAGATACGCGCATCTGAATGCGCCGCCCAACCCTGTTTATCTGTTGATCGATGGCATTTTCAACGGATTCAAAATATGAGTACCCTCACAATGATGCAAACCCCGATTTCCACAGAACACATGCCCCAGCGCGTGCGCCACCCGCTCAAGGCCCGCCTGTTGCAAGTGAGGCAGGTCACCCGCCTGACGCCGCGCATGGTGCGTGTCACATTTCATGGTCCCGATCTTGGCGACTTTATCTCCGCCTCGTTTGACGACCATATGAAACTGTTTTTCCCTGCCGATGGCCAGCCTGTTGTTCCGACAAACACCGAAGCCGGGCCGCAGTTTCCTGAAGGAGCCGCGCGTCCGCCGGCGCGCGATTACACACCACGACGCTACCGTCCCGCGGATAACGAACTGGATATTGATTTTGTCCTGCACGGTGATGGGCCGGCTTCAACCTGGGTCGCCGGTGCAACTGCAGGCGACCAACTGGTTGTTGCCGGCCCTCGCGGCTCATTTGTCATGACGCCAGACTTCGACTGGCAATTGATGATCGGCGACGAAACCGCCTTGCCGGCTATCGGTCGGCGTCTTGAAGAGTTACCCAAAGGCGCCAAAGTCCACGTGATTGCACTGGTGGAAAACGCCGCCGAAGAACAGCACTTTCAGACGCAGGCCGATGTGCAGACGACTTGGCTGCACCGGCAGCAGCAGCCTGAGCAAACGTTGGCTGACGCCGTGCGCGCCTTTACGCTGCCGGCGGGCGAAGGCTATATCTGGGGCGGTGGCCAGGCCGCGCAAATGCGGGCCATCAGCCAGTACCTGCTTGAAGAAAAGGGCATTGATAAATCACGGATGCGTATCAGCAATTACTGGAAGCAGGGCAGTCCACAGGAGTAGGTCAACTGCGGCGCCCGCAGTAACCATAGCGTGCTATTGCACTTGCCTCAGGCAAAACGCTTGGACCCTGCGACGCATGCAATAACCGCGACTGTAACGCCGACCATCAGCATGCTGACCGGTTCATGCAGTAGCGTTGCGGCCAGCGCCAGGCCAAAGAAAGGTTGCAGCAATTGCAACTGGCCCACAGCAGCAATGCCACCCTGAGCCAGGCCGCGATACCAGAACACAAAACCGATCAGCATGCTGAACAGCGACACATAAGCCAACCCTGCCCAGGCGGGAGTGCCGATACCTGCGAATGAAGCCGGCATGGTCAGTAGCGACAGAACCAGCATGGCAGGTAAAGATAGCAATAAAGCCCAGCAGATCACCTGCCAGCCGCCCAGCTTGCGTGACAGCGCCGCGCCCTCGGCATAGCCCAGTCCGCAGACAAGCACGGCGGCAAGCATCAACAGATCGCCGGTCAGAGAAGCGCTTAGGCCCTGCGACAGGGCAAATCCTGCCACCAGCAGGCTGCCGGTGACAGAGAAAAACCAGAAGGCAGGGCGCGGCTGCTCGCCACCCCGCAATACGCCGAATACTGCTGTGGCCAGCGGCAACAGACCGATAAATACAATGGAATGCGCTGACGTGACATGCTGCAGCGCCAGCGCTGTCAGCAGCGGAAACCCCACCACCACCCCCAGGGCCACAATGAACAGTGGAGCCAACTGGGCCCGGGTGGGGCGTTTTTGCCTGAACACCAGCAACAGGATCAGTGCCAGCACGCCGGCAATGGTTGCACGGGCGACCGTTAAAAATATCGGATCAAATTGCAGCACCGCCACGCGCGTTGCCGGCAGCGAACCACTGAAAATCAGCACGCCCAGAAATCCATTGAGCCAGCCGCCTGCTGTATTTGCCTGCCCATTTCCGTGTTTCATGTATTCACCCGATTGAACATCCGTCATCTATCACACCTGCAATTGCGCCCGTATTCGTGAAACAGCAATGGCAAAATGCAATCTTAGAACTTATAATCATGACAATCAAATTATTGTCATGGATACATCTTCCTATGGCCCGCCTGCGATACAAAACAGTAGTCGATCGGTTTGCGCAGCAAATTCAGGCAGGCCAGTTAGCGCCCGGAACCCGGCTGCCGACCCACCGGCAACTGGCTGCGCGCGAAGGCATGTCTCTGGTAACCGCAACCCGCGTCTACGCAGAGCTGCAAGCCATGGGGCTGGTCAGCGGCGAAACCGGACGCGGCACCTATGTGCGTGCCATCACCCTCACGCCGGGTCAGGGAACGGATCAGCACGTGGTTGCTGCCGACATGATAGATCTCAATTTCAATTACCCTTCGCTGCCACAGCAGGCTGAACTGCTGCGCAATGCGCTCAGGCAGTTGTCCACTTCGGGCGACCTGGCTTCGCTGTTGCGCTATCAGCCCTATGGTGGAAGAGCACACGACCGGGCCGTGATGGCGCAGTATCTGGCGCATCGCGGGCTTACCGTGGATGCCGGGCAGATTCTGATCGTGAACGGCGCGCAAGATGGACTGGCCATCACGGTGATGGCACGCCTGAACCCAGGCGATGTGGTTGCTGTAGATGCGTTGACCTATCCCGGCTTTCGGGTACTGGCACAGATGCTGCATCTGGAACTGGTGCCCATCCCGGCAGACAATCATGGCCCCGATATTGCCGCGCTGGAAAAGCTGTGTCGTTCGCGTCGCATCAAGGCGATCTATACCATGCCCACCATGAACAACCCGCTGGGCTGGGTCATGAGCGAGGCCCGCAGAGAGCAACTGGTGGTGGTCGCACGCAAATACAGCCTGCTTATCATCGAAGATGCCGCCTACGCTTTTCTGGTGGACGACGCGCCTGCGCCTATTGCCCAACTGGCGCCGGATATTACAATCTACATCACCGGGTTTTCAAAAAATGTTGCTGCTGGTTTGCGCGTGGGCCTGGTGGCGGCGCCGCTTGCGCATGTTTCATCGCTGGAACGGGCTATACGCGCCACAACCTGGAGTACGCCGGGCGTGATGACTGCCATGACAATTGAATGGATTCGCGACGGCACCGTGTTGCAGCTTGAACGCGAAAAACGCGAAGACGCACAATACCGCCAGGCCATGGCACGAAAAATACTGGCAGGTATAGCGTGCGTTGGCCACCCTTCATCCTATTTTCTCTGGATCCCTCTGGCCGAAGAGGTACGGGCTGACCAGATCGCGATGGCCCTCATGCGCGAACAGATTTCCGTTTCAACTGCAGAGCCATTTGCGACCACCGTCCATGTGCCGCATGCAATTCGCCTGGCGCTTGGGTCGGTCACGCTGGACGTATTACAGTTGGCATTGGAGCGGGTCAGGCATTGCGTCATGTCTTATGGGTGACATGGATACTTGATCGCTGCTTATGCGGTTTTTATAGAAAAAAACCAGAGAGAATGGGCCCGGCCACGTGGTGATTGTCAGGTGCAGGGCATTGCCGGTTTTTGGCGGGCAACAAAGACAGCTTCCCGGCAGCACTTAAGTTTTACTTATAGAGTCAATAATTATAGGCGTAGCCGCTGGTACCAACTTCTGCAACACTGACCAGACTTTCCCCATTTGAGTTCTGACTACCATGAAGAAGTATTACCAAGCGAACGAAGCATTTGCAAGCCTGTCGGCCCCGGTCTGGCGCGCCTCCACTGTTGTTTTTGACGATGTTGAATCCTTCATACACAGAAAGTCGCGGCAACCTGACGGCTTTAGCTATGGCATCACGGGCACGCCAACCGCCCGTTTGCTGGAACAGGATATCGCGCGCCTTGAAGGTGGCCGCCACTGCGCGGTGACGCCATCCGGACAGGCCGCATTATGTCTTGCCGTGATGGCATTTGTTCAGGGTGGAGACCATTTGCTTATATCGGCAGCAAGCTACGGTGCCCTGAAAACCTATGCAGAAAAATGGCTGGCCCGCCTGGGGGTCGAGGTTGAATATTATCCGCCCGCTATTGGACATGAAATAGCGCGCTTTATCAGGCCCAATACGAAGATGATCTGTACCGAGGCGCCAGGAACGGTCACCATGGAAATGCCCGACATCCCGGCAATTGTGGCTGCAGCCAAAAAGCACGGTGTGATGACCATGATGGACAATACCTGGGCCTCGCCACTGGGCTTTCGCCCGCTGGAGCATGGCGTTGATTTATGTGTTGAGGCCGCAACCAAGTTTTTCGGTGGCCATTCCGACTTGCTTGTTGGCGCTGTCGTTACCAATGATGCCCAGCAGTTCGCACAGTTACGTGAGACGCAAAGCATTATGGGACTGCAGACCAGCCCCGACGATTGTTTTCTGGTATTGCGCGGGCTGGAAACCTTCGAGATCAGATACCGCCGGCAGAGTGAGAATGCCATGACAATTGCGACATGGCTGCAGCAACAGCCCGAAGTCAGGGATATGCTGTTTCCCTGCCTGCCCGGTGACAAGGGGCATGAAGTATGGAAGCGTGATTTCGGGCCGGGCGGCTGCCTGTTTTCATTTACGCTCAACCAAGACAATGAACAGGCGTATCGCGCATTTTTCGCTGCACTGGAGCATCTTGTACTTGGCGCCAGTTGGGGCGGCGTGCACAGTCTGATCGCATTCTATCCGGCGCAAATGCAGCGCGACAGGGTGTTTCCGAGAACGGACCAGGCCATCATCCGATTATCGGCAGGATTGGAAGACCCGGACCTGATTATCCAGGATTTAAAAAAGGCCCTCAGCGCCTATGCCCGGGCCTGCGCATAGAAAATGCGTGGGCGGCAGGCGTCAATAGATCAATCTGCTGAAAACAAAGAAGCTCACATCCGGTATATGCCAGCGACTGCGACATCGGATGCCGATCGAACGCAACATCAAATCAATGTGGAGACATGATATGAAAACAACGACATGGGTACGTGGATCACGGCAATTGGCAACCATCCTGGTCTTGGCCATAGGGGGAGCCAGCGCTACTGCGCCCGCACATGCAGAGCAAACAGATTTGCTGGAAAGAATCAAAAGCACAGGCGTCATACGCATTGCCAATACTCAGGCCAGCCCACCCTGGAGCATGCTCGACGAAAAAAATCAGCTGACCGGGTACGATGTTGCCATTGCCAAGGAGATGGCACAACGCATGGGAACGCCCAAAATAAAATTTGTTGGCGATACCTACAAGAATTTTGTAGAAGGGTTGAAGACCGATAAATACGATCTGGTCATGAACGATATGACGCCCACCGAGATGCGTCGCAAACAGGTTGATTTTTCCATCCCTTATGGGGTCGAAGTGTTTCGCATTTTCGTTCGTAACGACAATGCTGATATTACAGACAAGGCAACGCTTGCCGGCAAAAAGGTCGGGGTTTCGACCGGATCATCCAACGAAAGCTGGGCCCGTGAGAATCTGACCGATTCGGATATAAGAGGCTACGATAATGGCGCGCTGATTTTCAATGATATCGCCAATGGCAGGATTGATGCGGTCATCATTTCGCATTTCGGTGGTATGAAGTACGCGCATGCCAAAGGGATTCCGGTCAAGGAGGTTGGCGAGCCCCTGACATACCAACTGGCCGCTGCGGCGCTGCCAAAAGGACAGGATGGCTTGCGTGAAGCCGTCAACAGCGCATTGGACAGCATGCTCAAGGACGGCACCGTCGAACGCATAAGCAATGAGTTTGTCGGCAAGGACTACCACATGCTGGGTTCAATAGCGGCGGCCAAAGAAGAAATCGCAGCAAAGGGGAAATAACCATGCTAGAGCTGTTCATGCGAGCCTTGCCGCTCCTGCAAAACGCACTGCTTTTGACATTGTTGCTATCGGCCAGCTCTTTCATCCTGGGTTGCATACTCGGTCTGTTTATTGCGCTGGCACGGATCTCGTCATTCAGAGTACTGCGCTATGCGGCATTCGTTTATGTGTCCATTTTTCGCGGGACGCCGTTATTGGTGCAACTGCTGCTCATCTATTTTGGTCTGCCGCGCATAGGTATTGTTCTTGAACCTGTGCCCTCCGCCATTATTGCCTTGACGCTGTTTTCCGCTTCCTATCTGAGTGAAAACTTTCGCTCCGGTATCAGTGCCGTAGACAAGGGGCAGTGGGAGGCAGGGCTGTCCATGGGATTGAGTTATCGCAAGCTGATGCAGCGGATTATCCTGCCGCAGGGTTTGGTCATCGCCATTCCAACCGTAGGTAGTCGCCTGATTGCGCTGGTAAAGGATACGTCGCTTGCATCCACGGTCACGGTGGTGGAGTTGACCAGGGTGGCTGACCAGGTAGGCGCGGCTACGTTCCGCTACATGGAGATGTTTTTGATGGTTGGCGCCATTTACTGGATCATCAACCAAATATTGACAATCCTTCAGACTTATCTGGAGCAACGGTGTGCGAGGCATATTCGATGACATCTGAACTTACAAACGCAGTACGGGCACGCGCCATTTGCAAAAGTTACGCGGGGACACGCGTTTTGCATAGTGTTGATCTGGACGTCGATAAGGGAGAAGTGGTCGTTATCATGGGGCCCTCGGGTTCAGGCAAGACCACGTTGTTGCGATCCCTGAACTTTCTGGAGCAACCGGACAGTGGCATGGTCCAGATCGCCGGGATTCGCGTAACAGTGGAGCCCAAACAGCACTATACAGGCAGGCAAAAGCATGAGATCCAACAGATCCGCAGAAAATCGGCCATGGTCTTTCAGTCTTTCAATCTGTTCCCACACATGACGGCAATTGCAAACGTCATCGAGGGCCTGATCAGTGTTCAGGGCATGGCCAAAGCGCCGGCAACGGCCAAAGGCATGCAACTGCTCGAGCGCGTCGGTCTGGCGCAAAAGGCAAATGAATATCCGGCCCATTTGTCGGGCGGGCAAAAGCAGCGGGTTGCCATTGCCAGGGGGTTGGCGATGGATCCCGAGGTTATCCTGTTTGATGAGCCGACTTCTGCGCTTGATCCCGAATTGCGTGACGACGTGCTTCAGGTCATGCGGGCATTGGCCCGTGATGGCATGACCATGATTGTTGTCACCCATGAGGTCAGGTTTGCCAAAAGTGTCGCAAACCGTATAATCTTCATGGAGCAGGGTTCCATACTGGAAAACTGCCCGGCCAAACGCTTTTTCAGCGATCTGGGCAATTCGCGCATTACCCAGTTTCTGGGACAGGTGGACTAGCCTGACCATTAGCAATTCGTAATGGGGCGGCCGGCCTTGCCTGTTTGAGCTGGCCGCTCACGTCTGTGTGCATACTGCCGGCAGCGATCATTTTCCTTCCAGGAGCTGCGTATGAACGCCCGGGACATCGAAATTTTCCGCTCGGTCATGGTGTCCGGGACGGCCAGCAAGACCGCTGCTTTGCTGGGCATTTCGCAATCGGCAGTCAGCCAATCACTGCGTAAGCTGGAAACCTCTGCAGATCTGTGCTTGTTCGAACGAATCCGCGGACGCCTGGTGCCCACCCGCGAAGCCCAAATACTGCTCAATGACATAGAGCGGCATTTTATCGGAATGCAGGCAATAGAACATCGCGTTCGCAGCCTGAAGTCCGGTGGCGCCGACCGGCTGATCGCTGCCGTGTACCCTGCACTGGGCTTTAGCTTTCTGCCGCACGTTGTCGCGTCCTTTCGTCATCGCTTTCCCGAGACTTTTATCTCATTGCAAATCATGAGTTCCAAAGATGTGCATGCGCATGTGACTTCAGGGCAGGCCGATTTTGGTTTAATGGCAGATGAAATGTCGCTGGCCGGCCTGGAGCACTCGCTGTTCTACAGAACCCAATCCGTGGTCGTCATGCGCAAAGACCATCCGCTGAACAATAAGCAGGTCATTGCGCTTACCGATCTTCAGGATATGGATTTCATCGCACTCAACGCCGAAGACAGTAGTCGCATTCGCCTGGATGCCCTGCTACAGAACGCCAACGTGGTGCCCAGGCGTATTATTGAAACGCCTTATTCGCAAACCGTATGTGAACTGGCCAGGCAAGGGGTGGGCATCGGCGTTGCCAATCCGGTCACCGCGATAGGCTATGCCGACAGCGGGTTGGTCATCAAACGAGCCGCATTCGATGTTGAGTTTCGCGCGATCCTGCTGTTTCGTACAGATAAACTATTTTCGGAAAGTTCCAAGCAGTTTCTTAAATTTATGCGTATTCAAATGAGTGAAGTGCAAACACAGATAGATGATCTGCTGGGTGCCTTACCGGCTAAATCCTCAGGCCGAAAATCACAGTAAAGGCAATACACATATGTGGTGAGCGCAGCAGCATCACAGCTGCGCTCACCGGGCTCTGGATCAGATAACCGCTTCAATCAGAAACGGCCCCTTGCGCGCCATGGCGCTGCGCAGCACATCGGATAAGGCTGCCGTCGTGGTCACCCGGGCAGCTTCAACGCCGGCCGCGTTGGCCATGTGTACCCAGTCGAATGCGGGATTGTCCAGATCCAGCATGCGATGGGCATTGCGGCCGGGCGCGCCGGCGCCAACCTGTTTGAATTCATTATGCAATATCGCATAACTGCGATTTGCAAAAATAACAGTGACCACATCCAGTTGTTCGCGGGCCTGTGTCCACAGGGCCTGCAGGGTATACATGCCACTGCCGTCAGCCTGCATCAGCACGACTTTGCGATCCGGGCAGGCAACAGCTGCGCCGGTGGCCATAGGAATTCCGATCCCGATGGCACCGCCTGTGATCTGCAGAAAATCGTGTGGCGCCGAGCCAAAGGTTGATTTGAACGAATCTCTTCCCGAGGTAACAGACTCATCGCAAATAATCGCGTTCTCGGGCAGCAGGCTGCCAATCGCCTGAATCACGGCAGCCGCGTCCAGCGTCCCGGTCGGCAGGCCGATATCGATTCGCTCTGCCAGCAGGCTGATGGGCGTGTTGGTTGCGCCTACGGCATCAGCCAGGGCTTCCAGGGCGTCGGGCAGATCATCGTCCGGCTGCGTCAGTTCAATACGTTTGCAATTTTCCGGAACCAGTTCGCCAGGCTTGCCCGGGTATGCAAAAAAGGCAACGGGCGTTTTCGCGCCCACCAGAATCAACTGTTCGGTATCTTGTAGCGCTTTGAGAGCAAGATCAACGCTGAACGGCACACGTTCTATCTTCACACGCCCTGCGCCCCGCTCAATACGACCGTTGGACTGCTGCGCCATCAGCCGCGCGCCGGTACGCTCGGCAATCCGGGCCGCGGTCTCCAGCGCTTTGCTGCGCAGTGCTTTGCCAGACAGCAGGATCACTGTATTACGACCGTTATTGAGCGCTTCGGTTGCTGCTTGCAGGGCCTGGGGACTAACTTGAGTGCGCTTGGCCGGTGTCGCCTTTTGTATGGGCGTCGATGTTTCCGTCCATGCGGCATCGGCCGGTAGAATCAGCGTGGTAACTGCACCATAGCCGCTGTTTGCCGCACTGATGGCCGCCGCAGCTGCGCCCGATACATCGTCGGCCGACGCAATACGCCTTACCCAATCGGACATCGGTGTGGCCAGGCTTTCAATATCACTGGTCAGCGGTGCGTCATATTGCAAATGATAACTGGCGTGATCGCCCACGACATTGATCATGGGGGTATGGGCGCGCCTGGCATTGTGCATGTTGGCCAGGCCGTTGGCCATGCCCGGCCCGCAATGCAGCAGCGTCGCTGCTGGCTTGTCAGCCATCCGTGCATAACCGTCGGCGGCGCCTGTCACCACGCCTTCGAACACACCCAGTACGCAGCGCATCTGCGGCTTGCGATCTAGCGCTGCTACAAAATGCATTTCCGAGGTGCCGGGGTTGGCAAAACATACATCAATATCGTTTTCCAGCAAGGTATCGCAAAGACTGTCTGCTCCGTTCATGAATCTATAAACCTTTTTCAACTATGTTCCGCGCACGGAACGGGTTAACAATAAAATTATTTGGACTGGATATTTATTTAGATTGAATATGCTTGTCGTTGATCAGCTTGCTCCAGCGCTCGCGTTCCTTCTTCTCGAAGGCAACCAGATCGTTACCGAAAAGCGTACCCGGCCGTGTGCTGGTCTGTTGCAGCTTTTGCTTCAGATCGTCTGAAGCCAGCACTTTTTTTGCCGCCGCCGTCAGTGTTTCCATTGCTCCGGGCGGCGTGCCGGCAGGCGCGTAAAGGGCAAACCACGCGCTTACGTCAAACCCAGGAAGACCAGATTCGGCCACTGTTGGAATATCCGGCACCGATGGATCTCGCTGTGCGCCGGTCACCGCAATGCCCCGCACATTTTTACCATCTTTTACCTGCGAAAGTGTGCTGGGAAGATTGTCCATAAGTATATCCACTTGCCCACCGATGAGCGCCGGCATGGAGCCTGAAACGCCCTTGAAAGGCACGTGAAGCATACTGATGCCAGCGGCATCCTCAAGATACGCGCCAGTCAGATGTACGGAAGAACCCACGCCAGGCGATGCATAGCTCAGCGGCTTGTCCTTGGCTGCTTTGGCCTTGGCGATCAGGTCCTTCAGCGATTTAATATCTGATTTGGCATTCACAGCAATCACATTGGGCGTGGTTCCCGCCAGTGCGATGGGTAGAAAATCCTTTTGCGGATCAAAAGGCATATCCTTGTAAAGAAACTGATTGATGGTTTGCGTGCCCACGGTTCCCAAACCTATCGTATAGCCATCAGCCTTCGCACGTGCCAGCGCACCCATGCCCACATTGCCGCCGGCGCCGGCCCGGTTCTCAACCACAATGGTCTGGCCCAGCTCCTTTTCCAGTGCCTGGGCAACATGCCGGGCGATCAGATCGGTCGTGCCGGCAGGCGGGAAGGGCACAATCAGGGTAACAGGGCGTTCGGGATAACCGGCTGCGTGCGCTGCGCTGGCGACACAGCAGGCAGCAAGGGTCGCCAGCGCCAGGGACCGGATCGGTGTGACCGTATGGGAAGTGGATGTCATAGCATGTCTCCTTTGGATGCGTGTTTTTATCGTTATGTCGTATTACTGTCGGGTGTCCGGGTGGACACCCCTTCCGCATAGTGTATCCGCTTCCAGGACCAATACAAATGAAATATGAATGAACTGGTTTCATCTGCCCGATGTTGGTTCGTTGGGCGTTTTGCACGGCGGAATGGCTGATTGTCGCGCTAAGATCATTTGAACGCGCGAGCGGTAACGTTGCCCAGTATCGGTTGGGCAAGTTCAATAACCGGTCTTTTGTGCAGCCGCAGCAGCCCATTGGCGGCCGGCACAACCGTGCCGGGTTCCTGGGCTTGCGTCGGGCTGCATTAGGACAGCATCAGGACCATCATTTTGCCTGACCGTAGCCACCGCCGCCCGGTGTTTCAATCACGAATATATCTCCCGGCAGCAGATTGGCGCTATCCTGCGGGCCCAGTTCCGTCACAGAACCATCGGCCCGCTCGATATAGTTCCGGCCTGTCTGGCCAGGCTCTCCACCCTTGAGGCCGAAGGGCGCGTATTTGCGATTATTGGAAAGAATGGCGGCGGTCATCGATTCCAGAAAACGCATGCGCCTGACGCCGCCATCGCCTCCGTGCCATTTTCCCTTACCGCCGGAACCGTGACGGATTGCATAGGATTCAAGACGTACCGGAAAACGCAGCTCCAGCACTTCGGGGTCGGTGAGCCGGGAGTTGGTCATATGCGCCTGCACCAGCGATGTACCGTCAAAGCCTTCGTCGTCCGAGTCCAGGCGCAGGGGGCCGGCGCCGGTGCCGCCAGAGACGGTTTCGTAATACTGGTAGCGTGCATTGCCAAAAGTGAAGTTGTTCATGGTGCCCTGGCTGGCCGCCAGCACTCCCAGTGCACCATACAGGGCGTTGACGATGCACATGGATGTTTCCACATTGCCGGCCACCACGGAAGCGGGCGGCTCGGGGTTGAGCATGGACGCCGGTGGTATCACAATATTGATAGGCTTAAGGCAACCGGCATTGAGCGGGATCTCATCGTTCACCAGCGTACGGAAGACATAAAGCACGGCGGCCACGGCGATGGAGGCCGGTGCATTGAAGTTATTGGTCAGTTGTGCAGATGAGCCGGTAAAGTCCACAGTCACCGATTGACGATCGTCATGAATCCTGATCGCTACCTGTATTACTGCGCCATTGTCCAGCTTGTAGGTGTAGCTGCCGTCACGCAGCAAAGGGATCACGCGCCGCACCGACGCCTCGGCATTATCCTGGACATGCTGCATATAGGCTTGCACTACCTCCAGTCCAAACGTCTCGCACATGGCGTGCAGTTCCCTGACGCCCTTTTGATTGGCAGCGATCTGTGCCTGCAGATCGGCCAGGTTCTGGTCGGGGTTGCGAGCCGGATACTTACCTGACATCAGAATGTCTCGCGCTTCCCGTTCACGGAACCGACCGTTGCGCACCAGCTGGAAATTGGTGAAAAGCACGCCTTCTTCGTCAATGGTCGTCGAATCCGGCGGCATTGAGCCGGGCGTGAGCCCGCCGACATCGGCGTGGTGACCGCGCGAACCGACATAAAAAATGATCTGCTTTTGGTCGCGATCAAACACGGGTGTGATAACCGTGATATCCGGCAAATGAGTGCCGCCGTGATAGGGGTCGTTCACCACATAGGCATCGCCCGGGTGCATATTTCCGGCATTTTCCCGCATGACCGTCTTGATCGATTCGCTCATGGAACCCAGATGGACCGGCATATGCGGCGCATTGGCAATCAGATTGCCCTGGTCATCGAAAATGGCGCAGGAAAAATCCAGCCGCTCCTTGATATTGACCGAATAGGCAGTGTTCTGCAGACTCAAGCCCATCTGGTCGGCAATCGACATAAACAGATTATTGAAGACTTCAAGCATCACCGGGTCGGCATCCGTGGAGACCGCCAGCGCATTGCGCAGGGGGACGGTACGCGTCAGAATCAGATGATCCTTGCTGTTGAGGGTTGCTGACCAACCCGCTTCAACAATCGTGGTCTGGTTGGCTTCGGAAATAATCGCCGGGCCGGCGACAACATCACCTGCCTGCAGCGCTTGCCGCCGAAATACCGGTGTGTCATGCCAGGCGCCGTTGCTGTACATTTGACGACGTGCATCCGCCACAGGCGCACTGTCATCGCGCCTGGTAATAATCGCCTCGTCAATCCGGGTGCCGGCAATCACCGCTTCAACCAGCAAGGATTCGACAATCAATGGGCGATCTTCGATCAGAAACGAATACCGCTGGCGGTATTGTTCATTGAATGCAGCAAGCATCTCTTGGGCATTGGCAAAGTCCACTTCCAGGGCGCTGTCGGTGCCCTGGTATTTCAATTGCGCGCGGGTGTTCAGCACGATCTGCATGCCGGTGGTCAGCCGTGTCAATAATTCTGCGCTGGCCGTCTCGCCTAACTGGCCGCGTAATTGCTCCAGTTCCGGGATCAGGCTGTCTTGTAACTGCTTTTCCACGGTCTGCTGGCGAATGGCCACCTGATCGGCCAAACCCATGCCGTAGGCTGACAGCACGCCACCCAATGGATGGGCGAACACAGTTGTCATACCAAGCGCATCGGCAACCAGGCAGGCGTGCTGGCCACCAGCGCCGCCGAATGTGGTGAGCGTATAGCGCGTGACATCATGGCCTTGCTGTACGGAAATTCGTTTGATTGCTTCGGCCATGTTTTGTACGCCAATGGCCAGAAAGCCTGCGGCCATCTCTTCGGCGCTCACCTGCCGGCCGGTAGCCTGGCTAACCTGAGTGCTTAGCAAACCGAACTTTTCGGTCACAACCTGCGCATCCAGCGGCTCATTGCCGTTCGCGCCGAATACCGCCGGAAAGTAATCCGGCTGGATTTTGCCCAGCATGACATTGCAATCGGTGATGGTCAGGGGCCCCTGCTTGCGATAAGAAGCGGGGCCGGGGTTGGCGCCTGCCGAATCCGGCCCGACACGCAAGCGCGCGCCGTCAAAATGCAGAATGGAGCCGCCGCCGGCGGCCACCGTATGGATACGCATCATGGGCGTGCGCATGCGCACGCCGGCCACAGAGGTTTCGTAGTCGCGTTCGTAAACGCCGGAAAAATGCGACACATCGGTCGAGGTGCCGCCCATGTCAAAACCGATTATTTTCTTGTAACCCGCCTGTTGGCTGCTGCGCGCCATCCCCACGATGCCACCGGCCGGGCCTGACAAAATGGCGTCTTTGCCGCGGAAGCGATGCGCGTCCGACAGGCCGCCCGAAGACTGCATGAACATCAGATTGACGCCAGGCAATTGCGCAGCGACGCGATCCACGTAGCGCCGCAGGATTGGCGACAGATAGGCATCCACTACCGTAGTGTCCCCGCGCGACACAAACTTGATCAGCGGACTGACATCGTGCGAGGCAGAGATCTGCGTGAATCCAATCTCCTGGGCCAGTTGTGCAGCCCGCTGCTCGTGAGCCGGGTTGCGCCAGGCATGCATAAATACAATTGCAATACTGCGCAAGCCCTTTTCGTATGCTGCCTGCAGTTGCGCGCGCAGCGCCTGTTGGTCCAATGCTGTGATAACTTCGCCGGCAGCGTCGATCCGTTCGTCGGCTTCCAGCACCAGCTCATAAAGCATCTCGGGCAGCACGACATGACGGTCGAATAATCGCGGGCGATTCTGATACGCAATCCGCAGGGCGTCGGCAAAGCCGCCGGTTGTCAAAAAAACAACACGTTCGCCTTTGCGCTCCAGTAGTGCATTGGTGGCAACGGTAGTCCCCATTTTGACGCAGTCGATGTTTTGCACCGGGATCGGATCGCCCTTGGCAACGCCAAGAAGATCGCGTATTGCCTCAATCGCTGCATCTTCATAATGATCGGGATTGTC
>Ga0308157_10002259_pt1 | contig 32644 bp, 36 predicted proteins | sample PhyBR1_FD_201035 | JGI IMG/M metagenome (GOLD analysis project Ga0308157, IMG submission 201035) | Phyllosphere microbial communities from UC Gill Tract Community Farm, Albany, California, United States - DLSLB.R1 | ecosystem: Host-associated > Plants > Phyllosphere > Unclassified | place: USA...
GCCACCAGGCCGAACTGGAGCAGACGGTGGCGGCACGCACGGTCGAACTGGAAGAATCCAACCGCAAGCTGGCCGCCTTGAGCACCACCGACGGCTTAACGGGCGTCAGCAACCGGCGCGGCTTCGACGCCGCGCTGGACGCCGAATGGCGGCGCGCCGCCCGCAGCGGCCAGAAGCTGGCGCTGCTGATGCTGGACGTCGACTACTTCAAGCGCTACAACGACCACTACGGCCACCTGGCTGGCGACGCCGCGCTACGCAGCGTGGCCGAGCTAATCACCGCGCACGGGCGCCGCACCAGCGACCTGGTGGCGCGCTACGGCGGCGAAGAATTCGCCCTGCTGGCCAGCGCCGCCGACGGCATCGACGCACTGGGCGTGGCACAAGGAATCTGTAGCGAGCTGGCGTGGCGGGCCTTGCCGCACGAACAGTCGCCGTTTGGTATCATGACGATCAGCATCGGCGTCGCAGTGATGGCGCCAAGCGAAGACAGCTCGCCGCAGCAACTGGTGGAGCGCGCCGACCGCGCGCTGTACCAGGCCAAGGAACAAGGACGCAATATGGCGCTACTGGCGCCAGAATGAAGAACAATGGAAGACCCGACACCGCAACCACCTGTCCCGCCCGAGCCGGGCGACTGCTGCCACAGCGGCTGCACCTACTGCGTGGAAGACCTGTACCAGGAAGAACTGGACCGCTACCGCGAAGCCCTCAAAGCCTGGGAGTCCCGCCAACAACCCGGTGTCAGGTCTGACAATCGCACACAGGCTCAGCCATAACAGCTACTACGGCTGGGCTCGTGTGCGAATGTCAGACCTGACACCGGGTTTAGATTAGAAGGCTTCCCATTCGTCGCCGCCAACCGTTTCCTTGGCAGGTTTCTTGATTGCGACGCGGGCGGGTGGGGCTTTGACGGTGGCGATCACTGCGGCCGGTACCGATGGCTTGCGCGGGGGCGGCGCAGGACGTGCCGGCGCGCTTGCCAGCAGCTTGAAGACGCTCACCACTTCGCTCAGCCGCGCCGCCTGCTCCTGCATCGATTCGGCCGCTGCGGCGGCTTCTTCCACCAGCGCGGCGTTCTGCTGCGTTACCTGGTCCATCTGCACGATGGCAGTGTTGACTTGTTCGATGCCGGAACTCTGCTCCGCGCTGGCCGACGTGATCTCGCTCATGATGTCGGTCACCCGCGTGATGCTGGTGACGATTTCGTTCATCGTCTCGCCGGCCTGGTTGACCAGCGCCGAACCAGTCTCCACCTTCTCGACAGAGTCGCTGATCAGCAGCTTGATGTCCTTGGCCGCCGCCGCCGACCGGTGCGCCAGGTTGCGCACTTCGCCTGCCACCACGGCGAAGCCACGCCCCTGCTCGCCGGCGCGCGCTGCTTCCACCGCCGCGTTCAGCGCGAGAATATTGGTCTGGAAGGCGATGCCGTCAATCACCGAGATAATGTCGACGATCTTGCGCGATGATTCGTTGATCGACGCCATCGTGCCCACCACCTGCCCCACCACGTCGCCACCCTTCAGCGCGATGCCGGAAGCCGATTGCGCCAGCTGATTCGCCTGGCGCGCGTTGTCGGCATTCTGCTTGACGGTCGAGGTCAGCTCTTCCATCGACGATGCCGTCTCTTCCAGCGAACTGGCCTGCTCTTCGGTACGCGACGACAGGTCCTGGTTGCCGCTGGCGATCTCCGCCGAGGCGGTGGCAATCGTATCCGTGCCATGCCGCACCTGGCTGACCAGGTTTTGCAGGTTGCCGGTCATGTCTTTCAGCGCCTGCATCAGCTGCCCGGTTTCGCACGCGCTCTTGACGTTGATCGATCGCGTCAGGTCGCCATCGGCGACATCGCGCGCCAGCGATACCGCTTCCTGCAACGGCGAGGCGACGATGCGCGCCACCCACAGCGCCAGCACCATGCCGATGCCGATGTTTACCACCAGCAGGGCAATCGAAGTCATGCGCGCACTGGTGTAGATGGCCGACGCCAGCTCGCTGGCCTCGTCGCCGCCATCGACGTTCAGCTTGACCAGCTTGTTGACATTCTCGGTAATCACCGTCAGCGCCTGCGCCGAGGTGGAGGCGGATAATTTACGCCCGTCAGCCTTGTTGCCGCTGCGCGACATGGCAATCATCTTGTCGTGATCGATCATGAAAGCCGCCAGCCCCTTGTCGAACTCGGCGGCAATGGCTTTCTCTTCCGGGCTGGAAATCAGTTTTTCGTAGACATCACGGTGTTGCTTGAGCGTGGCCAGCACTGTGTCCATGCGCTTTTCATAGTCGGCCATGGCGGCCGGCTCGTCATTGAGCAAATGCGCCAGCTCCCAGCGGCGCAGCTCGCCCACGTCGGTGCGCAGGTCCATCACCGCACGCACACTGGGCATCCAGTTGTCCGCCAGGTCGGTCGAGGCCTGGTTGACGCGATCCATCGATATCATGTTGCTGACGCCCAGTATCAGGGTCAACAGCAGGACGGCTCCAAACGAAACGATCAGCTTAGTGGCTATTTTCAGATCGTAAAACCATTTCATGGCGCATCTCCTCATCGCTGCGGGCTGGCTATCCAGTATGCAACTATGTGGAGCGCCATGCCAGCGCCACGCCGTGCCTGTATTTTTCAAGCAACAGCGTGGCGCCAGGGACGGCTTACAGCTTGCCGTTCAGGGTGACGAAGAACTGGCGTGGGGCGCCGTTCAGCAAGGTTTGCGCCGTGCCTTTCGGATCGCTGGCCTGGAAGCCGTTGGTGCCGATGGTGCTGATGTACTGCTTGTCCAGCAGGTTGGTAACGTTGACTTGCAGCGACAATTCTTTCGCCCAGCCCAGGGACTTCAGCTTGTAGCCGGCCGACAGGTTAGCTACCCAGTAGGCGTCCACCGCGTTGTCGTTCAGGTAGGTGTAGTAGCGCTTGGCGGTGTACTTGCCGCCGACGCGCGCGAAGAACGGGCCGCCGTCATACGATACTTCGGTGTTGAACAGCTGCTTCGGCGAGTTCACTACCGTCTTGCCGCTGACCGCCACCAGCGTGGTGCCGTCCGTGTAGTTCGACTTGTACTTGGAGTCGTTGTAGGTGTAGGAGTTGAACCAGCTGAATTCGCGGTTGAACTTCCACACGGCGATCGCTTCCGCGCCCTTGGTGTCGACCTTGCCGACGTTAACGAAGGTCGATGGGCAGCCAACGATGCCGGCGCAGGTGGCGACGCTCAGTTGACGGTCATCGAAGCGCGCGTTGTACACCGCCAGCGAACCCTGGAAACTGGCGCGCTTGAAGCGGTAGCCAAGGTCGACATTGGTCGAGGTTTCCGGTTTCAGGCTGGCGATGCCGGCGTTGTACGCCTGTTGCGTCTGCGAGAACGGACCGCCGACGCCCGGCTGGTGGGCGCGCATGTTTTTCGATGCCGAACCGAACACTTCGTCGTCCTGGCTGATGGCGTAATTGAAGCCAACCTGCGGCAGGAATTTCTTCTCGGCGCTCAACTGGCCGGCGGCACGGGTGCCGATCAGGTTGCGGGCGGCGATGTCGACGTCCAGCGACTTGAAGCCGGCGTTGATTTTCAGCTTGCCATCCATCAGCGCCAGCGTGTCCTGCAGGTAGTACTGCGAGGTGGTGGTGATGAAGTTCTGCTTCCAGTCCACCTGGAACGGATTGCGCAGGTAGTACATGGTGTCGCCGGGGCCGGTGGCGCCGTAGTAGGCGCGGGTGCCGGTGTGATTGCTGCGCTCGCCCCACAGGCCGGCGTTGATGGTGTGGCTGCCGATTTCCCACGTCAAATCGCTGGTGACGCCGTCGCGGCCGATGGTGTACTCGGTGGTGCGGATCGAGATCGGGTTGGCGGCGTTGGTCGGCACGTAAGGCGTGTACCAGTGGCCCTGGCCTTCGTTGTCGTGGTGGTAGATGGTGGTTTTCAGGCCGACGCCGCTGGCCAGGTTCAGGTCCAGCGTCAGGCCGCTGAGCGTATCCTTGCGCAGGCCGCCAGCCGAGTAGTAGGCGTCGTCCAGGCTGGTGACGCCGCCGCTGTAGACGCCCTTGGCAGCGTTGATGGCGCGCTGCCAGTCAGGCTGGTAGTTGTCCCAGTTGTAGCCGAGGCGGCCGATCATTTCCTTCGACAAATCCTGGTAGTCGATTTCCTTGCGGTCCGAATAGTTCAGGAAGCCGGTCAGGCTGTTGTTTTCGCCGAAGTTGTAGACGAAGCGCGAGTTCCACTGATCCTGGTCCTGGCCGCCGTCGCCTTTCCACTTGTCGGTGCGCTGGCGGGTGCCGCTGATGAAGGCCTTGACGGCGCCGTTGATCAGGCCGGTATCGACGCGGACAAAGGTGCGCGCGGTCGAATCGCTGCCGAAGGTTTGTGCGAAGGTCAGGCCGCGCTCATCGGTTGGTGCCAGCGTGAAGAATTGCACGGTGCCGCCCAGGTTGCTCGACGACGCGGTGCCCAGCGAACCGGCGCCCTGCGACAGCGCGACGCTGCCGATATTTTCCGACGAGATGGCGCGGCTGATGTGCAGGCCGTTGTTGTTGGCGTAGCTCATGTCGCCCAGCGGCACGCCATCCAGCGTGTAGCCCAGCTGGCTCTGGTTGAAGCCACGCACGCTGAAGCTGGTCGACCATTCGTAGGCGCCGAACGGGTCGGCCGACTGGAAGTTTACGCCTGGCAGTTTCTCCAGCACTTTTAGCGGGCTGGTGCCTGGCAGCGCTTCGGCCAGGTCGGCCTTGTTGATGTTTTGCACCTGACGCGACTGGCCGCGGCCGGTGATTTCCACCGTCTGCACCGGACCGGCCATGGCGGCAACGGTGGCATCTTCGGCTGCGCCGGTCTCGGCGGCGTAGGCATGGCAAGCCAGGGCTTGCAGCACCAGCAAGCACAAAGGTTTCAGAGGGAAGCGCTGTGGCATGGTCGGTATACTTTCTTGCTAGGTTGGTGGAAATTTAACTTGCAGAATTGTAGAAATCCCATGTGACCAAGCGATGACTCGCGCATGACATCTTTGTGACACAGCAACACTTTTGAGTACGCGTGCGTACAGTGCCGCCTCTGCCGCCGCGCTAGCATGGCAAGCAAGGAGGCAAACATGGACACAGACTTGCGCCCTCGCGCGGAGGCCGAAACAGCAACGGAGACGAAGCCGGCAAGCGCCAGCAAAGGCTGGCTCAGCAAGCTCGGGCCCGGCCTGATTACCGGCGCCGCCGACGATGATCCAAGCGGCATCGCCACCTACACGCAAGCTGGTGCCCAGTTCGGCTACGGCACGCTATGGACGCTGGCGCTGGCCTATCCGCTGATGGTCGGCATCCAGGCCATCAGCGCCCACATCGGCCGCGTCAGCGGACACGGGCTGGCGACCAATATCCGCCGCCACTTCCCGGCCTGGCTGCTATACACCATCGTCGGCCTGCTACTGCTGGCCAACACCATCAACATCGCTGCCGACATCGCTGCCATGGGGCAGGCCGCCAGCCTGGTGCTGGGCGGCGGTGCGCACTGGTACGCGGCGGCAGCTGGCGTGCTGTCGGCGGTGCTGCAAGTAATGCTGCCCTATCGCACCTATGTGCGCGTGCTGAAATGGCTGACGCTGGCGCTGCTGGCGTATGTGGCCACCGCGCTGTCGCTGAAGCTGCCGTGGCTGCAGGTGCTGCATGCGGCGGTGCTGCCGTCGCTATCATGGGACAAGGATTACATCACCACCGTGGTGGCCATCTTTGGCACCACCATCAGTCCGTATCTGTTCTTCTGGCAGGCTTCGCAGGAGGTGGAAGACTTGCGCGCCGAAGACAGTGCGCAAGCGCTGAAGCGGGCGCCGCAACAGGCGCCGGCGCAGTTCCGCCGCATCAAGATCGACACCGTGATCGGCATGGGCTTCTCCAACCTGGTTGCCATGTTCATCGTCATGACGGCGGCAGCCACGCTGGGCGCGCATGGCGTGACGGAGATTACGTCGTCGGCGCAGGCGGCCGAGGCGCTGCGCCCGATCGCCGGCGACTTCGCGTTCGCATTGTTCAGCATCGGCATCATCGGCACCGGGCTGCTGGCGGTGCCGGTGCTGGCCGGCTCGGCCGCCTACGCCATCGCTGGCGCGATGCGCTGGAAGAACAGTCTGGAGCTGCAACTGTCCGGCGCCCGCAAGTTTTACGCCATCATCATCGGCGCCACGCTGGTGGGCACGGCGCTGTGCTTCACCTCGATCGACCCGATGCGCGCGCTGTACTGGAGCGCGGTGGTCAATGGCGTGATCGCGGTGCCGGTGATGGCAGTGTTGATGCTGCTGGCGACACGGCCGGCCGTCATGGGCACGCTGGTCATCTCGCGCCGCCTGCGCGTGCTGGGCTGGCTGTGCACCGCCGTCATGACGCTGGCGGCGCTAGCGATGTTTGCCACGCTGGAGTAAGCTGAGGTTTTTCCGGGAGGTGCGATGTCTCGACTGCTTGCGCTGCTGCTCGTTGCCGCCCTGGCGCTGCCGGCCTTCGCCGTCGAGCGGCTATTCCCGCCCAACACCTTGCGCGGCAAATTCACGCCCGGCTACTTCCCCGACATCACGCTGGACGGCAAGCAGCGCCAGCTGTCGCCAGCGGCGCGTATTTTCAACGAGGACAATCGCATCGACATGCCAGCCACGCTGCGTGGCAAGGACATCGTGGTCAACTACACGGTGGACGGCATGGGCTATATCGATCGCATCTGGATACTCACCGCCGAGGAAGCGGCGCAGAAAGTGCCATCGGCAGCTGCCGTCAAATAGCGTAGTCGGTATAGGCCGGCTGGGTCGCGTGGGCGCGTTCGCCGGCAAAGCGCAGCAGCTCGTCCGGCGGGATCGGCCGCGCGATGTGATAGCCCTGCAGGTAGTGGCAGCCCATCTTTTCCAGGATGGCTGCCTGGCCCTCGGTCTCGACGCCCTCGGCCACCAGTTGCAGGCCCAGGCTGTGTCCCATGGCGATGATGGCGTGCACCAGGCTGTTGCTGCGCTCGCTATGCTCGATATCCATGACAAAGGCGCGGTCGATCTTCAGCGTGTTGAGGTGGAACTGGGTCAGGTAGCTGAGCGACGAGTAGCCGGTGCCGAAGTCGTCCAGCGAAATGCCGACGCCCAGCGCGCGCAACTGCGCCAGCACGGTTTGCACATTGGCCGTGTCCTCGATCAGCACGCGCTCGGTCATTTCCAGTTCCAGCTGGTGCGGTGACAGGCCGTTCTGGATCAGCGCCTGCGACACCAGCGTGACAAACTGCGGATCGGCCAGTTGCCAGGCAGAGACGTTGATGCTGATCGTCACATCGTCCAGCACGCTTTTCTTCCATGCGCCCAGCTGGCGGCAGGCCTGCTCCAGCACCCAGGTGCCGAGCGCGATGATCATGCCGCTGTCTTCCGCCACCGGGATGAAACGGTCCGGCGTTACCTGCCCCAGCAGCGAACTATTCCAGCGCAGCAGCGCCTCCACCTTGGTCAGCTTGCCCGAGTGGGCATTGGTGATGGCCTGGTAGACCAGGTAGAACTCGTTGGCCTCGATGGCGCCGCGCAAGGCGCCGTCGATGACCAGTCCATCCTTGGCGACCGCGTTCATGGCATCGTGGAAGATGCGCTGCTCGCCGCGGCCGGCTTTCTTGGCCTCGTACATGGCGATGTCGGCGTTGCGTATCAGCGTGTCGCTGTCGTGGCCGTGCTGCGGATAGCAGGCGATGCCGATGCTGGCCGTCACGCTCAAGGCGTGATAGGACACTTCAAAACCCCTGGCCATGGCGGCAATGATTTCGTTGGCGCAATCAGTGGCCATCCACTCGGCGCTGTCGCGCGCCAGGTCGGGGATGATGACGATGAATTCATCGCCACCGAAGCGGGCCAGCACATCGTCCGGACGCAGCAGGCTGTGCAGGCGATTGGCGGCGCTGCGCAGCAGTTCGTCGCCAGCGGCATGCCCGAAAGAATCGTTGACGCGCTTGAACTTGTCCAGATCGATGAACAGCACGGCGCACTCGCGGCCCTTGCTAGCGGCTTTTTCAACTTCCTGGGCCAGGCGGGTCGACAGGGCGTGACGGTTGAAGCAGCCGGTCACCGGGTCGATGCGGGCGGCCTGGTACAGCAAATCATCCTTCTTCTTGCGTTCGCTGACGTCCAGCAGCTGTACCAGACAGTACAGTTGTCCGCGTTCGATGTACGGCGAGCCAAGCAGTTCGACCGGCAGGCGGTTGCCATTGCGCAAATTCAATATTGCCGTATCGGCAATGGGATACTGCACGCCCTCGGCTTCGAAGCGCTGGAAATACTGGTCGGCCATGTCGCGGGTCAGGCCCGGCAGCAGGTCGGAACTGTGCAAGCCGATGAGCTCCTGGGCGTTGTTAAATCCCAGCAATTTTGCACAACGTTCATTGGCGACGTGGATGTAGCCACGCCGGTCGCGTATCAGAAAACCGTGGCTGAGGCTGTCGATGGTGTGGGCATAGCGCTGCTGGATTTCATCCTGAACCGCGTAGATCAGGCCCAGCATCGACAGCATCTTGAGCACGCTGGTGCCAACAAACCAGATGCCATACATTTCCGGACTGAGGCTGGCGGCAGTTAATAAATTAAATCCGCCGCGCAGTATCAATGTCAGGCCAAGCAGGCGATAACGATTATGTACACTGGCCAGGCGTGAGCCTATCCATAACATCACCAGACCCAGCGCGGAGGCGCTGCCAGGCACCAGCCAGGTATTATTAGTCCGCCATAAAAAATAGAATACGCCGCTGCAAATTAAAATGCCCGGCGCCAGCCAGTGCATATGACTACGACGCAAGCGGCCGATAAAGAACTGCATGCCGGCCCAATAGCCAGCCATCCCGACAGTTAAAAACAGCGCGCATAAATATAATTGCCACTGCAAAGAAACCAGATTACCAGCCTTGAACCACACCACCCCGCCGGCCATTACTGATAATTGGCCAGCACCCCAGAATAGTGCATGCTTTTCCTTACGCTGCATCAGCCAAAGGAAAATCAATAACACGCTTAATATTGCGTCGGCGGTAAATTCCACCATCATGGCGGTGAGGTAGCTCGGATCTGCGCTCATCAGCGTTGGCGCCGAGTGGCGCGGCTTAATTTGACCTTGTCATTGTAAGCCGAACTCATCAGATCATGCCAACAATTAGCATATACCCGCCATTTTCGAGCATACCTCCCCTAGAGAAACAACGAAATAGCGAGGCTCCACATGACGATGGCGATAATGCCGTCCAAAATCCGCCAGGCATTGGGGCGCGCGAATACCGGCGTCAAATAGCGTGCGCCCAGACCCAGGCTGCTAAACCATACCGCCGATGCCAGCATGGCGCCCAAGGCAAAATACAGCCGACCATTGGCTGGCTGCTGGCCACCAATGGAACCTAGTAACACCACGGTATCCAGATAAACATGGGGATTTAAAAGGCTGAATACCAGCATCGCAGCGACGACTTTCTTGCGGTCTGGCTCAGTATTATTATCTTTGGCCACCAGGGCTGATGGATGCATCGCCGAACGCGCGGCACGCAATCCATACCAGAATAAAAATCCAGCACCGCCAATTTTTATCCAGAATAAAAGCACAGGTGCTTCAGTAATCAGTTTTCCCATGCCTGCCACGCCTGCGCCAATCAGTGCGACATCGCAAATAATACAAATGGCGATGCAGGTAAAAACAAATTCGCGTTTTAACGCCTGCCTCAGCAAATAAGCGTTTTGTGAACCGATGGCAACTATCAGGCTGCCGCCGAGTCCGATACCTTTCAAAAAAGCGGTGCCTTCCATGGCTTTCTCCGAACGAAAAACGTCAGATTACGGCCCGCGCAAAGATAAGTATAATTAATATTATTTGCCAAATATTAGGTAAGCTAATGAGCCGCGTGGACTACCGGGGACTGGCCGCGCTGGACGCGGTGATCGATTATGGCAGCTTTGACAAGGCCGCAGCCGCCTTGTCGATCACCCAGTCGGCGGTGTCGCAACGCATCCGCATGCTGGAAAACAGCGCCGGCGAATTGCTGATCGTGCGCAGCCAGCCGCCCTTGCCGACCGAAGCCGGCCAACGCCTGATCGCCCATTACCGCCAGGTGCGGCTGCTGGAATCGGCGCTGGACAAGCGCCCCGGCGACAGCGGCGCACCGGCCGAAATCGCCATCGCGGTGAATGCCGACAGCGCCGCCACCTGGCTACAGGAAGCCGTCACGCCCCTGATGAGCGACGGCAACTGCATGCTGCACATCCGCCTGGATGATCAGGATCACACACTGACCATGCTGCGCGAAGGCCGGGTAGTCGGCTGCGTCACCAGCGAAACCGCGCAGGTGCCCGGCACCACCGTCACCCCGCTGGGCACGATGCGGTATGTATGTGTGGCCAGCCCGGCCTTTGCCACGCGCTGGTTCCCGGACGGCATGACAGCGCAGGCTGTCCAGCGCGCACCGGCACTGAATTTCGACCGCAAGGACATGCTGCAAACCCGCTTCATCGCCCAGCGCATCGGCTACACCGGCCGCTATCCCCATCATGCGCTGTCCAGTTCGGAAGGATATGTGCGTTTTATCGAAGCAGGCCTGGGCTATGGCATGCTGCCGACGCAGCAATGCGAACGCCAGCTACGGGACGGCACACTGATCGACCTGGCGCCAGGCGCCTGGCTGGATGTGCCGCTGGTATGGCATATGTGGGATATCCAGACACCGTTCACGCGCGCATTGTCGGATAATCTGATCGCTACTGCGCGCAAATGGCTGCTTTAGCTACCTAATTCCTCGCGCGCCCGCGCTTCCCAGGCCTCCACGTCAGGCTGGTGCAGATAGCGCGTCTCGGCCGCCGGCTCGCTCATCGGCGGGCCAACACGCCGGTAAATCATGACGCTGGTCCACGACAAGGTGCCTGGCGGATGTGATTCCAGCAATTGGAAAGCAGGATGGCGGATGGAATAGGTGGTAGTGGTCACCACCGCGCCTTCCGGAAGTTCGCGCGCCAGCTTGTTGCTGAGCGCATCCATCAGTGGTCCGAAGCAGGTGCTGTACAGGAAAACCAGGCTGGCACCGCGCAGGTCTACCTTGAACATATCGTTTTCGATGAAGACGATGCGCGCGCCCAATTCCAGCAGATGGCGGCCGTTCACCGTGATACCGGTTGGCAGCCGCAGCGGCGTTTCCGGTTTCAGCGGTTCGGACAAGGCTTCCAGCCCCTGGCGAGTCAGGGTCAGCACGCGCACCAGGCGCTCCTGGGCCAGACGGTGCCGGTAATTCATCAACTCCACGCCAATGCAGCGGGTGAACGGGAAGCTCAGCGCGGCGGTCATCACCACCTTGCCCAGCCCACTGCCGAGATCCACCATGATGCCGCCCGGCGCAAGATAAGCCTTGACCGCGTCGAAATAGTTTTCCAGCTCGAAGCGTTGCATTTCGCCGTAGATCAGCCCACCTTCCTGGATCAGCCAGTGATGGATTTCATCGTCTGAAATCTCTTCCAGCTGGCGGAAAGATGGCAGCGGCGCCAGCTTGGGCAGCATGCCCATCGGCTGGATGCTGGCCGGCAGCGTGCCGACCATCACGCTCAGATGCGGACGCAGGCGCTGCAACAGGTAATCGTGACGCGCCGGCCTTTCCATGCAGGCGCGCAACGCATAGCCAATTTCCAGGAAAGGCATGAAAGGCGAATCCGGCGTCAGTTCCAGTGTCGGACGGGAATGGGCTTCGCCACCCTGTATGCTTTGCAGCAGCGCTTCGAAAATATCGGCCGGCTGGCGGACGCGCTGCACCGGTGTGGCAGGAAGGTTTACTGTACGGAAGGTCGTGCTATTCATCGGAACGAGGATTGCATCTCCCGACTTTTTTGTAAATAGAACATCACGCCGGGCGCAACGGTTTTAGCATCTTTACAACATCATCATAGTGGGCCTGCCAGCCGGAGTCGGCCAGTTTGGGCGCGCATACCGGACAGACGGCAAACGGGTCGCAGTCATGCTGCAACTCAGTGTAAAAACGGCCAATGACCGGCTTGCCGGCATACGAATCGGTCATCACCGGGCGCGCCTTCAGCGACGGCTTGGCGATGGCCGGCACGAAATCGGCGCCGCCCGGTGGCAGCCAGCGGGCGAAGGCGCCGGCGTCCTTCCCTTCCGGCACGTACCAGGACTTGCGCTCATTGTTCCAGCGCGCGCCGAGCGCCTTGGCTTCATCTTTTTCCGCGAACGGCACTTTTAAAAACATCATTTGAAATCACTCCGCGACAGCAAGATTGTCATTTTACTGGCTGGCGCTTATATTGGCCTATATGAACCGCATACACCGCGCCACCGCCGCCGACCTGGACCACGCCCGCCAGCTGCTGCACGAGTATTTCGACGCCGTCAACGTCGTGTTGCGCGACGATGACGACGCCATCCGGGCTTTTCTCAACGATGCCAGCTCTGCCATGTGGATCGCCTACGTCGACCACGTACCTGCAGCCTGCGTAGCGATGCGGCCGCTGCCCGGCATCGCCGGCGCCACCGAATGCAAGCGGCTGTATGTGCAACCCGCCGTCCGCCGCCTCGGCCTGGCCGAATTACTGATGGCTGCGCTGGAAAGCCATGCGGCGCAGGATGGCCATGAGACCGTCTACCTTGACACCAAGGACGACCTGATCGGCGCCATCAAGCTGTACGACCGGCTCGGCTACGAGCGCTGCGCACGCTATAACGACAACCCTCAAGCCACCATCTTCATGCGCAAGCGCTGCGCGCTATGAGAAAATGGCGGCATGCCTACTATTGAACCTCTGACCCTCACGCTGGCCGAACTGGCCGGACGCTGGAACCTCAGCCCGCAGCAGGTGCTGGAATCGCCACACGCGCTGCCGATGTATTTCTACTTCGACGGCCTGGTATTCGACTTCAACGACAAATGGCACCGCGCCAATGGCGACGCCAGCGTGCTGCAAACACTGGAGCAACACAAGACCCGGCTGGGCACGCTGGAAATCGACCTGCAGCGCCAGGCCATGCACAAGCGCGGCCTGCTGAAACTGACGCAATGGGAAGAAGCGCTGAGCGATGACGAGCTGCAAAGCCAGCAAGCCGAAGCCGACCGCCTCACCGAAGAAATCGCCTATCTGAGCGCGCAGCTGAAGCAGCGCGCCGAAGAACGCCAGCGCCGCGTGCGCAACGGCCTGCTGCGCGCCGCGCCGCGCACGCTGAACGACATCGCCCAGCGCGGGCAGACGCGCTTCCCGCAATTCGCCTATATGCCACACACACCGAATCCACCTGCCGGCGACCAACCCGCCATCAGCGAAGGCGCCGTGGTCGCGATGGAAGACGGCTTCCCGCTGAAAGAAATCCTGGACGTGGCCGACCTGGTGGTGGCGATGCTGGACGTGCGTGCAGCCGAGCAACGCGGAGCGGACTAACCGCCCGCGCTGTCGAGGATTGCTTACGCCAGCACAATCCGTTTCTGCTCGCGCGCCGAGCGGTACACCGCCTCGATGATACGAATATCGCGCAAGCCCTCTTCGCCAGCGACGATCGGCTCCTTGTTATTGATGATGCACTGCGACAGGTGATCCAGCTGTCCAGCCCACTGGGTCTTGCCTGGTCCCGGCGGCGGATCGACCTGCTTGCTGCGGTCCTGGCCGACCCACAGCTTGTTGCCGTCGTAGCGCGTGCCGGGCTCCAGGTCGATGCGGCCCTTGTCGCCCATCAGCAGAATATGGTTCTGGTTGGCGCTGTACATCGACATGCAGGAACCGATAACCCCGGACGGGAATTCCAGCTGGAATTCGATCATGTCCTCCACTTCCTTGAAGCGTGGATCGTTGCGGTCCGTGGTTTCCTTGGCGTAGACCGAGATCGGTTCCTCTCCCGTCATGTAACGTGCCGCGTTCAGCGCGTAAATGCCGATATCCATCATCGAACCACCGCCAGACATGGCCTTCTTCAAGCGCCAGGCGTTCGGATTGCCGGCGGTAAAACCGTGCTCGGAGCGGAAATAGCGCAGCTTGCCGATCGCGCCTGAGCGCGCCAGACGGACCGCTTCCAGATTGTGCGCCTCGAAGTGGCAGCGGTAACCGATCATCAGCTTCTTGCCGGCCTTCTTGCAGGCGGCGATCATCGCCTCGCACTCTTTCGACGACACCGCCATCGGCTTCTCGCACATCACGTGCTTGCCGGCCTGGGCCGCGCGGATGGTGTACTCGGCATGCATCGACACCGGCAGGCAGACGTAGACGATATCGATCTCGGGATTGTCCTTGATGCTATCGAAATTCTTGTAATCGTAGATGCCGGTCTCCGGCACGCCATACTCGGCCGCCACGCGCCTGGCCTTGGCCGGGTCGCCGCTGACCAGCGCCACCAGCTTGCTGTGTTCGCAGTTCTTAAACTGCGGAATGATAATCCCCAATCCATAACCGCCCAGCCCGACAATCGCATAGCCCAGCTTGCGCCCGGCTGGCGCCGCCATCGCCGGCAGTCCCACCGCCGTCGCCGTGATAGCGCTACCAGCAGCGATCACCAGCCCGCGTCGATTGATATCAATCATCTCCTGCTCCTCTTTTTTGTGGATGTGGCGACAATTTTAGTCTAAGCACAATGCATTGGATCATCCGTACCAAAAAATAGGGCCTTGGACGGCGATTGACATCAATGAAAATCAAACTAGACTAAGAGAACTTAGTTTAGCGGAGAGACTAACATGCTAACTGTCAATATTCATGAAGCAAAAACGCACCTTTCCCGGCTTGTAGAACAAGCGGTCAACGGACAACCCTTCGTTATTGCCAAGGCTGGCAAACCCTTGGTGAAAGTGGTGGCGCTTGACACTCCCACACATGATCAAACTCGTCGCTTGGGCTTCTTGACCGGAAATATCAGCGTGCCAGATGATTTCAACACCATGGGAAGCAATGAAATCGCACAGCTTTTCAATACTGAGTCATGAAATTGCTGCTGGATACGCATTTACTGCTGTGGGCAGCAGGGCAACCTGATCGCCTTTCACCAGCCGCCCAATTATTGCTGGATGATCCAGACAACCAACTGCTGTTCAGCGCCGCCAGTCTATGGGAAATCACCATCAAGCATGGACTTGGGCGCAGCGATTTTCAAGTAGATCCTCGCCTGCTAAGAAGAGGACTACTGGATAACGGATATGCCGAATTACCTATCACGAGCGAACACGCTGTTACCGTCGATACCCTTCCTTCACTACACAAAGATCCGTTCGACCGCATCTTGGTAGCACAGGCAATTGTTGAGGGTGTCGCCTTAATCACATCTGATCCACTGGTCGCGCAGTATCCAGGCCCAGTGCGAAGCGTATGACAGCAACAATAAAAAAGGACTTAGGCTTGCACCTAAGTCCTTCATTTTATTTGGTAGGCCCTCGCGGAGTCGAACCGCGCACCAAAGGATTATGAGACACGTCCACTACCGACAACAAAAAAAAGTAATTTACGCAAACCGCTACCAGCACTGAAAATCCTCTATTTCCTTCTTCAACTCCAACGATGCCGACCGGCAGCTAACGCCCCATCTCGGACCTTCGCTATGCTTATCTATAACGCGTGGGCTGATGCGCTCCTGATTAATCAACCACATCAGAAGGGTAGCGCGGAGACCGATATATCGTACTATCTACGCCGTCCGAGATTAACTTACTGAGAGCTTTTTCAGCCTCCTCGAGGTTAAAGCCTTCCAGTGTTCGCTCCATCATAAGCAAGAACTCATCTGACTTTTTAAAATTGAATTCAAGGCTGTCCTGATGAAACTCAGCCATGAAATCAAAGCAAACTGTCCCGGGGGATGTTGCAAGAGATATGTGTATTCTTTGCGTTAGGCACCAAGGAATCATAGCCTTATGACCGGAAGTAGTCTCCACGTTTCCATACCCATCTTCGTCATAGACAGGTTGATAGGAATAGGAAGACTGGGCTTTACGCGAGAGACTTTTATTTTTCGCTGCCCTTCCTCGCCCACTTAAAAAAGAGAAAATTCCCATTGATTGTTTTTTGCACCTATAGTCAATCGAGTCGTGGCCCAAGCGTATCGGTCCGGTAATGGCCGCTGGCGGCCTTTTATGACATATTGAAGACAGAGGTGAACGCTAGCCAAAGCACCGGTACTCCCATTACCAATCCAATGATCGCCCTCAGCGCAGTGACAGCGCTTGAACACAAATTAGGATACTTCCGAGTTAGGGCTACAGACCACAAGAGGCCAACTCCAGAAAGCACAATCGTTGACACGTATACCGCTATCATCAATCCCACCATACTAATGGGGTCGAGCATAACTACGCGTGGAGATTCGCCAGGCGTGTTTAATGTAAATATGGCGATGACCCATCCCATCATAGCTATCCATGACGTGCCTCCCACAACCATCAGCAAATTCGCAATCCATGATTGATGCTTAGGCGTCATAAATCCTCGACATTCTGAAACGTCTGCTCTTGGCCGACAGGCGTCTTAGTTCTTCACCGACGTTGCGACTGGCAATTTTTCAGCCCAGGTAACATATTCCTCTAGCTCATGTTCCACAGAGTTTGGACCGATGCCGGAGTTCGAGCGACGTGCTGACTCAGCGGCAGCCGCAGCTCGCATTCGCCAGTACGTCTTCAAGCACTCCAAGTCATTCGCCGAGACACACTTTTCTTCTAAGCGCACAAATGTAGCATTCACGTATGCAGTCCGTCCTAGCGCTCGGTTAACTCCAGCATTAAAGACAAAATAGCTCCAAACGCTCAGCACTAAGATAAAAATCAAAATTCTAAATATTGCTCGACTATGTAACATTTACTATCCATTTTATTTAAAGCGTACAATCGTCGGCCAATCAAAAATGTCCGCTGCTGGCCGATAACGGCAACCTAGTTAAGTAGCATTTTATATAACACACCTATAGTACAACAACTATACGGGAACAGTAAGATTAGGAAGCTTACCCGCGTAAGCCGCCAAATGACTTACTGAAAAATGAGCGTAACGTCGCACCATCGAATCACTTTCCCAGCCGCCCAATTCTCGCAATGCATGCAAAGGCGTACCGCCTTGAACATGCCAGCTGGCCCATGTGTGCCGAAGATCATGCCAACGAAAATCTGTGATGCAGCAACGTTTCAGAGCCTTGTACCACGCCGCTGTAGTAGTCTGATGCACCGGCTTGCCTTCATATGTGAATACGAATTTCTGGTGCAGTCCACGCTGCAAAGACAAAACACGTACAGCATCATCGTTCAGCGGCACCCCAATGGCCACACGAGATTTAGACTGATCGGGATGAATCCACGCGATACGGCGTGCCAGATCGACCTGAGACCATTGCAACGCCAACACATTCCCCTTGCGCAAGCCAGTGGCCAGCGAGAATGCCGCCATATGCGACAAGTGCGGCGGCAACTCAGCTAACAACGACTCAGCTTCAGCTTTCAGCAAATAACGCACACGCTTTTTAGGCTCAGCCAGCAATCGAAATTTAGGCGAGCTGTCAATCCATTCCCAATCACAGGCAGCACGAAGAACTGAGCGAATAAGCGCCAGTGTCCTATTTACCGTAGCGGGCTTCACACCGGAGGCGATCTTCCGCATCTTCACGGCATCCACAAACGCCCGATCTATCGTTCGAAGCTCCTTGCCAGTCAAATGCGGACGAAGCCAACCGAAAATGAATTTATCGGAATGGAGGGAAGCCTTGCCAGCCTTCTCAACCAGCCATCGAGCCTCAGCATCATCCCAAGTCTTCACGCCAGGCGCAGAAACCAACTCAACAAGATCACTTGCCAAAACACGCATCTTTCACCCTTGGAGTTACCTGATGGAAACTATACAACAAAAACCATAAGCGTGAATTCATGTGAGAAGTCACGACCATTCCCTGACTCAAAACGGGACTTCAGGCTCAACCGGTATTCCCGGCGCAGTCGCCAAATAGACTACGCCGAGCGCATTGTTACACCACGTGTCCAAATTCTCCATCGCATGCCCTTCGATCATTCGGAAAGCCGCATGGACGGCATCCAGCATGCAAGTGCAGTTCGGCAGACGCCAATACTGCAACTCAGGCAGCACGATGCCACGGGACCGAAAATAGCGTTTCTGATCCAGATCGCGGCAGTCCATTTGTTTGCCGCAGTATTTTGCGATGTAACCCGCCAACCTGTGAGCGCCCTTGACGCCAAAGCCGAATGAATGCGGATCACGGACGTTGACCTGCCCCATTTGCTCGCCGGATTGACCGAGGCCCACAACACGCTGCCAGATCGAGCGCAACAGCACGTAGCTTTGACGGCCACGAACAGCGACATGGAAATGCAGCGCGCCACGCTCTTGTTCTTCGATCACGGCGACGTAATGGAACTTCTGCACTTTGCCCAGGCGGCGGCAAAACGCCTTCCAATCCTTGAGTGCCTTGTCACGGTCTGTCATGTTATCCCGATATGTCAGCGTCACCATGCGATCGGCGGAAATGGCCTTACAGCAGTCGCGCACTTTTTGCTTGGCGCGGCGGCCAGCATCCTCATCATTTTCAATACGCTTCTCAGATTCACCGCGCTTGGCGCGTGGCTTGGTCTGAGCAGGACCTACAAACGATTTATCCTTGGTGACGGTCACAACGCACTGGCCATCAGGATAAACGCGCTTGCGGGCCGTATATGTGTCTTGCCAAGCCCCCTTCACCCGGTCTGCCGTCCACCAGTCCGGCGTACTGGAATCTCCATCACGCGCAATCGGCGCGAAATCAATTGACTCTATGGCTACTTCGTAATCTAATTCGTTCATTGGTATCCCTGTTACAGCAGGTTTATCAAGGGCCTCGCTCAGTTGCCGCTGATCGGGGCCTTTTCTTTTGTGCTTCCAAATTCCGTAAGCTCACTATGGTGCGGCAGTGTTTTATGTGTGCTTTGTTCTTAAGTGTCCTCAATACAAGTTTAGGCGGCGCTGCCGCGCCGCCCTCCTCGCTGCGCACGGATGGCGTCACGCCAGTCCGCCCAATGCAAAACGAGTTAAACGGGCCTACACGCCATCAGCAAACCAAACCAGCATTCAGAGTGGGGGCCTGTGGTGAACGCGATCCTACGCGCCTAAAACACCGTCCACGGGCTACCCGCTAAAACTTTGGAACCTAAGGCGGGTTAGCCGCCATCAAACCCCACTACTTCGGTTACAGCTACTTCAACAGCAAACGCCCACTTCGATTCGCCCCCAAAGATTTTGCCCTTCGGGCCGCTTGTGCTGTGCAGGTCAGCGCTTGCGCATCAACTGCTGCCGAAGCAGCCTCTCTATCAACTGATCTTGCGTCTCATCCTTGAACTTCAGGAACCGGCGAACAGCGTCTATTACTTCATTAGGAAGCTGCACCGTCAGCGAACCAATGCCCGCAGCCTTTAGTTTTTCTCGCCGGGCTTTCTGGCGCTGAGCGGCAGTCATAGCCTCGCCGGTTGCAGGACGGCCACGCTGTCTATTCGCCCCTGCGACCAAATCCAACTGCCGGGGATCTTTTAAGCCGGTCATGTATTAGCCTCCAATTTCCGTGACAAGTTACGCATATTCCTAAGCTACTTGACGACCTTGGCACTAAGCACCAAGACCAAATCAGTTTCAGCTTTCGTGTTTGACTTCGACGCCCAACTAGGCAAGAACGACAGCGCCGACGAAGTATCGGACGACTGGCGGTCATTCAGTCCGCCGATAAGAAGCACCTCGCCATCAACAACCGTAACCTGTGTCTTGACCTGGCGCTTGATAAGCGTAGGCGAAGTGGTAACGCCGGTTACCGTGCTTTTGAAGTTGCTGATCTGACCGTCGACACTAAGCCGGATACGCCCATTGCCTAGAACCTTAGGCAGAACATCAACGATGACGCCGGAAGGCCTGTACACAATGTTCTGGACCGTGTTGCCGGCGTTGTCCCGGCCAGTGCTAGAAATTGTGGGCGTCTCATCGCCAACAATCAGCATGAGTTTTTGGTAATCCTCACCAACCAAGCGACTATTGGAAACCTGCTTAAAACGGGTGTCGCTTTTCAACGCATCAATCACCAGTTCGAAACGAGAACTTTTGATGCTGACGGCCGAACCAGAATTTACCGTACCAAGTGAAGCGCCCAACTTAACACCGAGAAAATTTGCCATCAGCGAAATGCCGCGGCCATCGCTGGCATTGTCCGTAACCTCAACCCATGAAGCTGACACGTCGACGAGCTTAGGCAGTGAATCCACCGCGTCCAAGACCTTGCGCATCTTATCGATATCTTGCTTGGAACCAGTCAGCAAAATATCAGCACCGACAGCCGTGCCAGCACGCGGACCAAAAGCACCAGTTATCACAGACAAAAGAAAATCAGCAGGACGGTTTTGAGAAACATACAGCTCAGACTCATCATCTTTTGAACGATGAAATAAACCACCCTCCTTTGACTCCGCATCAAGCGCAGGGGCAGCAACACCGCCCAGCTTAGGAGCTAAATCAGCTGGACGTAACGCCGAAGAGTCCGCAGCCAAAACTGGAGACTTAGAGGGCAGCAAATAATAGACCCCATCACGAACATCGAAGCTGACGCCCTGCTGCGCCAAGATGCCTTCAACGAATCCCAAAACCTTACTCTCGTCAACGGCGGCGACACTCATCGAAATCTTACGATCCATCGCCAAAACCTCAGGCGACAACACATAGTCAACATGCAGCAAGTTACTCAATGTAGCTTGAGTGAAATCCTTCAGTGGAACACCGTTAAAATTAAAGGAAACCGGAGCAGCCACGCACACCAATGGAAATAGAATAAACGATATAAATAGTTTTCTCATTGCGTACTCCGAACCCATTCACCACGACCAATCTCAGCTTCCCAAACACCACCGTCAATGTTCATGTTCAATGGCTCCACTTGACGGCCATCAGACAACGTGACGAGGAAATGTCTATTAGGCAGACGCAAGTAGCCCACCCCTTTTACCTTATCTGAGAACACGCGCTCAGTAGAAAGTGCAATCTGAGAATGTGTAGACGTGGGCATAAGAACCTTGAAGCCGAACGCCCCTAACACAACACCAAAGCTCATTGCCGCTAACAAGAATTTAGTCATATGTTTTGACACCGGTTTAAGTGGAGCAGTACGCCCCCGTAGCAAGTGAAGGCCTAACGGACCGGGCAACGAAGGGCCGACAAAATCAGCAGGAACGCCGACACGTGTGGACAGATGCCAGGACGATAGAAGGCAATGCGTGCCATGAGGATAAGACTCTGAAAATACCTGTGTAGTGTTATAGGCGTTGTTCAAGTCATCACCACGAAACACCCACCGGTCAGCCACCAGACCATCAGGCGAAGAACCTAAGCGCACAACACCAATGTGCAAGCGCGGCAGATTGCCGTCAGTAGCGCCAGCAGTTAGAAGCTTGAATAAGCCGCTGACGACTGGCACTTTCATTCGGTCCAAGCGGTTCATACGAACAACGTACTCAAACAAAGCATCGCGCAACTGTTTATCAATCTGCGCCGCATTCTGAGTAAGAAAATAAATATCCCACCCATATTTGCGGCCATGAATAGACCACTCCAGAAGCTCAGCGCGACCCTTATCCTGAAAATTGCGCGTATTCAGCCAAGAGCCACACTCATCCAATACGAGCGCGCCGTTATGTGCCTCATCGAACCCGGAAAGCAGACGCGGAGAAGGCGCCGAGGCACTCATCGACGAGCCGGTAAGATCGATAATCGGATCGAACACAATAAATTTGTTCCCACTTCCGATCATGTAAAGGTCTACCGCTGACGGCTTGTCAGGAATCCGAGTCACGCTGCCATGGTCGCGCTCATCCATCAAATGCTCAAGAAAGACATCGCAATTGGTTGCGACACGCTTTCCAGCGCGAAGGTAGCGGCGAATCTGATCAATCGCAGCCTTGCCCTTCCCGCTTCCGAGCTTACCTGTGATCGCGTAGACGGCCATCCTCGTCCTCCTTCAAATCCTCACGCTGACGACGCAGACGAGCAAGAAAATCATCAGGCAAATCAGCGACGATGAACTTCCAAATGAACAGCGCCAGAGCAATAAAAACGCCCGCGAGAATCACCCACTCAGGCAGTAACGGCCTCATATAGTGCGACTCCAAAGCTGCAGAAGATTCACCTTCCACTTGTATAGCTCCACGGCAGACCAGAACGTTATATAACTTGCTAATAACGCGGCACTATGTGGTGAAATCACGAGAGAAATCCCGGCAGAGAACATCGGATGAATGCCAGCGATGCTCACCAAGGCACCGGCAATCACTGATCGCAAGGCCAAATAGAGAGCGATAAAAAAACCCGACGCAATTCCGGCCAACACAATGGCAATCGCCACTTTTTGAGTTAAAAATTTTGCGAGCCATTGAACGGCACCACCGAAAATCGTCAACAAAAACTGAGCAAGTAAAGGCATTTCAGACCCCTTATTCAAGCAATAGGCTTAGCTGTAGCCCGTGCAACCAAACTCATTACAGCCAACACAAACAGCGCCGACCAAAACGCCTCAAACATTGCACCAAATATGTTTAGGTACTGGCATATACCCACTTCCCACGATCCGGCAAAGCCGGGAATCCTCACCGTAGGATTCGTGCAAGCCACATTCGGAATCTGCAATGAGAACGGCAGCGAGGTATCCTTCCCGTCATCACTCTTGAGATCGTCAAGCCCCTTTTCGCGATCCTTGCCGATACCATCAACAAGCTTCATCAACTCATCAAAGAGCCCTTCGCCCGTAGGCGTACCAGTCTCATCAATTTTGCAAGCAGGTTGTCCAGGCGCACCGCAATTCGCTTGCTGATCGCCACCTGAGCCACCACCCGTACCGCCGCCACCTGTCCCGCCACCGTCTCCACCCGAACCGCCGCCAGTTCCGCCACCAGTACCGCCATCGCCGCCACCTGTGCCACCACCTGTACCACCACCAGTTCCGCCACCTGTGCCACCACCATCACCACCCGAACCACCGCCAGTTCCGCCGCCGGTATCGCCATCACCACCGCCGCCGCTATTGCCGCCACCGTAACCGGGGACAGACTTATCCGGGCCTTGAGGCGCGCCACCTTTTTCGCCAGTCTCAGCCAACTTAACGTACTGTTCACACAGACCTACATTAGGATTTTCAGTTGACCGATAACATGTAAGGCTACCGGCGTAAGACACAGCAACTTTGCAACCGGACACCACCCCTGTTACTGACATCGGATCGCGAATACGCTGGACGATTTCATCGCCGCCCCATAAGCGATAAAACACAGGAATGTAATCCTCGCCGGCTTCACGGCCAGCTTTACAGTCTCCGGTCGCAGAAATCGAATATGGTTGCGGGTGACCGGTAGACTCAGCACCAGACCAACTAATTTGAAAATATGCGGTTCCCCCATTTTTGATTACCTGTTCACCAGCCGAATCAAGATCAATGCAAGCCCAATCTTTGACGCCAAACTTGCTAACAGGGATAGCACCCATGGCAACACAATCAAGCTCAGCGTAACTGCCCTGACCAAAGCCCTTCCCCGAACTGGTAGCAATTACGCTAAATACATGCCCAGCCTGAGCCGATTCGCTTAGCAGTAGAAGGCATATCAGCACCGCAAACAGGACCCGGCTATGACGCATATCAAACCCCAATTTTCCTAATTCGACACAAACAAAAAAGGGGCGCACACGCCGCCCCTAAGCCTGGACTAGCGCATCACTTAGCCAGCACGCGAGAAAGCTTTCTTCATCATGCTGATGCCCCAGAAACCGCCAGCAACCAGCACGGCCACGCCGAAGGCGGCAGTGATGTAGGTTTGAGCCGTGGCGGACAGTGCCGTGATCGCATCAACGCCGGGATCGCCAGCAGCCATCGCACCGCCAGCCACGCCGAGAGCAGCAACGGCCACCAGACCACGTTTGAAATGCTTGTTCATAAAAACTCCATAAAGTAAGGCCAACATAGGAGGACTGTGCGGCCAGCGCAGCCCAACACAACGAAATCAATCAAGTGTTTCGATAGCGCGCCGGATGATGCGCTGTACCGAACCCCCGGCATACCCAAGACCAAAGGCCGAGAAGCAAAGGGCGATAATTTGAATGGTGCTTAGTGAACTCATTTGAGATCAAAAATCCGAGAAACGATGTACTTAACGAGGAAGACGCAGCCCACATACAAGCCGAGAAGGAACAGGATCGGCGCCAAAGAGACGAGCAAATCTCTCATCGTTGCGCCCCTGCGATCCAACCGACGGCTAAACACAGGACGAGTGCTACGCCAACAAAAATATCTGCGGATACGTTCACATCACCACCTCCGACGGAGCCGCCCGGGCCATTAACTACAATCGGCGCATTAGACAAATATGCAGTGACAAACACGATATCGCCCAGCGTCACGCCATCCTCACGAATGCAGCGATTCGGAGCAGTAGCAGTTTCAGTTTTACCGAGCGGCCCTGTACCGATAGGAACGCAGGTAGCTACACGCGCTTGCACCTGAGCCATGATTACGACCTATCGAGAAGCAACGCGCTGTGAGCGCCAGCACCAAGTTTCCCGACGTAGCCGAAGCGCAAGCAGCTAGGCATAGTTAGGCCTTGTCAACGGCAATGACAGCCGCCTCAGGCACCTTGTTAGAACCGGACGGCTTACCGCCAGCGGCAGGAGCAGAAACCGAAGGCGACGAAGCCACAACAGCCTTTTTCGGCGTCATTTGCGACACACGACCACCGATGCGTTTGTCCTGGCCGATGGCAATTTCAAACTCGACTTCGTACATGCCCGGCTGAATATCCTTATAGCGATCTGGCACCAGCAGTTCGCCGACCAGCAAAGCGACTTCGCCCGTATCGCGGTCGACCTTGTGCACGATGCAATCAGCAAAGCGCATGTCGTAATCTTTGAGGGATTTTTTGGAGAAGCCGGCGCGCTCAGTGACGCTCAAAATTTCGACGGTAACGGCACGTGCCGGACCGGAATCGGCTGCACCATCCCATTGCTTCACATCGGCCACTTCCGACACGATGCGGCTGTTCTGGCCTACTGCTGCCTGAAATTCAACCATGTAGACCCCCTTGGGAACGTCTTTGAATCGGGCTGGAAGCGACAGCACGCCGATCTTAGGCTTGACCTCGCCCGACTGCGGATCGGTATCACGGACAACGCACTGTGCATTGCGGATGTCGTAATCGTTGCCGGTTTTACGCGAAGTGCCAGCGACTTGAACGACATGGATGATTTCGATTTTGGCTTTCATGATTTCCCTTTTAATGTTCGCCCTCTAGAGCGATAGATACGGCGCAAAATGCGCAAAATTTTTCGTTACATGTCACAGATGACTTACTTGACCAACATGGCGCAGTACACAGTGCACGTTGCCCTTGCATTCAAGTTGGCGACTATCTCCGCCGCTCTAGCCGCTGAATATGGCCCCGGAGCGGCAGCATCGGACCAAACATCACCACCTACGTTACGCACCTGTATGAGATACAAATCTTCCCCATAAATCGCCGCAACATTGTCTTGAGACAACATTGGATTGCCCGACAAAAAAATCTTGTCCAACTGCCGAAAAATGAAATACAGAAACCCGGCATGACACACCACGACGACTAAGACTTTCAGGAACGAAATGAGCGCAAATTCCATGTTCGATTCGATGATGCAAAAAAATTTTGAAATATTTATCGATGGCCTCTGGAGCGTCTTTTTTACCTACGGCACACCAGTCTTCTTACTCTGTGCCGTGCTTTCGTATATCAGTGCCAAGATCAGCGCACGTAGAAAAGCAAAGCGCAAAAACAACTACAACCGACGAGCGTGGCGCAAACGCTAAAGGCCCGACATCACTACAAATCCAGCAGGTGCTTATTGCCCCTATCGCAGAGAGCGCTGAATACACGACGCGCACTGTTCAACGCAGGGAGCCACACATCAGGTTGATGGTCTTCACGCGCCTTGAACTCCAGCGTCGCAATCTCAACCATCAAAGCAGCCTTCACCACGCGTAATGCCGGACGATCGAGCAAAAGTTTCATGACAGGTTCCTGTCCATCGACAGGCAAAGCCCGATAGACGAACTCGACGCCAGCATTCATAAAGCCGATCACACGATCAACCTCAGATTGCGACAGCGGAGTGATAGAAGTAACGAACCACTCATCGTCAGCGGCGGCATCAGCGCGGCGGCATTCGAGATGGAAGAGAGAAGGCATGTTCGTTTCCTAGTTAGCGTTACAAGTCACAACAATCTCGTATCCATTGGATACGTCATGTGCTATCGTTTACCTACATCCAGACGGATACAAAATACATCCGTTTGGATGCATCAAGAATACATCCGTTTGGATGCATATTGCTAATTGGAAATTACTATGAAATATCAAGAATTGATAGAACGCGCCCTAAAAGGCCGTTCGGTGCGCAGGGCAGCGATGATGTGGGACGTACCGCCACCTACCATGGATCGATACGCCCGTGGCGAGCGTATGCCGGACGTAGGCACGATCCTGAAGATTATTGAAGACTCTGGAGTGAGCGCAGACGAGGCGCTAAAAATAATAGCTGCCCAAGAGCAGCTATTGAAAGATGGTAGGCCCTCGCGGAGTCGAACCGCGCACCAAAGGATTATGAGTCCTCTGCTCTAACCAAGCATGAGCTAAGGGCCCTGAGGGTGTTACTGCGCTGGAGTCTGTCTAGCCTCTCTGATACGCATCCGTTAAGAAAACGAACACGCGAGCATAAAGGCTAGCCCTACACCAGTCAAGTCTTAGTTGGCTTCCAGGAAGCTCTTCAACTTGTCCGATCGGCTTGGATGACGCAGCTTGCGCAAGGCCTTGGCTTCGATCTGGCGGATGCGCTCGCGCGTCACGTCGAACTGTTTGCCGACTTCTTCCAGCGTGTGGTCGGTCGACATTTCGATGCCGAAACGCATGCGCAGCACCTTGGCTTCGCGCGGCGTCAGCGAGTCCAGCACGTCCTTGACCACACCGCGCATCGAGGCGTGCAGCGCGGCGTCGGATGGCGCCAGCGTGTTGTTGTCCTCGATGAAGTCGCCCAGATGCGAATCGTCGTCGTCGCCGATTGGCGTCTCCATCGATATCGGTTCCTTGGCGATCTTCATGATCTTGCGGATCTTGTCCTCGGGCATCTCCATCTTGATGGCCAGCGTTGCCGGATCCGGCTCGGCGCCCGTCTCTTGCAAAATCTGGCGCGAGATGCGGTTCATCTTGTTGATGGTTTCGATCATGTGCACCGGAATACGGATGGTGCGCGCCTGGTCGGCGATCGAGCGGGTGATGGCCTGACGGATCCACCACGTTGCATAGGTCGAGAACTTGTAGCCGCGACGGTATTCGAACTTGTCCACCGCCTTCATCAGGCCGATATTGCCTTCCTGGATCAGGTCGAGGAACTGCAGGCCGCGATTGGTGTATTTCTTGGCGATCGAAATCACCAGGCGCAAGTTGGCCTCGGTCATTTCGCGCTTGGCCTTGCGCGCCTTCATTTCGCCGGCCGCCATCTGGCGGTTGATGTTGCGCAAGTCCGGCAGCGGCAGCACCACGCGTGCTTGCAAATCGATCAGGCGCTGTTGCAGCTCCTTGATGGTCGGGATGTTACGGCCCAGGATGGCGCTGTAGGCGTGGCCGGCAGCGACTTCGCCGTCAACCCATTCCAGGTTGGTTTCATTGCCTGGGAACACTTTGATGAAGTGGGCGCGCGGCATGCCGCACTTGTTCACCGCCACGTCCAGGATTTGTTTCTCGATGTGGCGCACTTCGTCCACCTGGCCGCGCAGCGTGTCGCACAGCTTCTCGACCACTTTGGCGGTGAAACGGATGCCCAGCAGCTCTGCCGAGATGGCTTCCTGCGCCTTGACGTAGGCTTTCGAGTTGTAGCCTTCTTTCTCGAAGGCACGGCGCATCTTGTCGAATTGTAGCGAGATGGTGTCGAATTTTCCCAGCGCAGCGTTTTTCATCGCTTCCAGCTGTTCGGCCGAGTAGCCCGCCGCAGCACCCGAAGGGCTGGCTTCTTCCTCTTCCTCTTCTTCCTCTTCTTCCGCTTCCTCTTCGTCCTCTTCATCATCGGACCCGCCGGCTGGCGCTTGCGCGGAGGCATCTTCGTTATCGTCTACCAGACCGTCAACAATTTCGTCGATCTTGATTTCATCGGCGCGGATACGGTCGGAAGCAGCGATAATTTCCGCAATCGTCACCGGGCAGGCGGAGATCGCCTGGATCATGTCTTTGAGGCCGTCTTCGATGCGCTTGGCGATTTCGATCTCGCCTTCACGGGTCAGCAGCTCGACCGAGCCCATTTCGCGCATATACATGCGGACCGGGTCGGTGGTGCGGCCGAAATCGGAATCGACGGTGGACAGCGCCGCTTCGGCAGCCGCCTCGGCTTCGTCATCGCTGGTCACGGTGGCGACATTGTCGGACAGCAGCAGCGTCTCGGCGTCGGGCGCGTGCTCGTAGACAGCAATGCCCATGTCGTTGAAGGTGCCGATAATGCCCTCGATCGCTTCCGGATCGACGATATTGTCAGGCAGATGGTCGTTGATCTCGGCATACGTGAGGAAACCACGTTCCTTGCCAAACTTGATCAGGGTCTTGAGCTTCTGGCGGCGGCGTTCGAGTTCTTCTTCGGTCGCTTCGGTGTCCGACGAGAACGCGTCTTTCAGCAGCGCTTTTTCCTTGGCCTTGCGGTCCTTGGCCTTGGCCTTGTCGACCGCCTTCATTTCGGCGCGCTCGACCGCGTTGAGCGCGGCGACTTCGTCGTTCTCAGGCTGGAATTCTTTCGGTTTGCGCCCGCGCCGGCCCGGCACTTTGACCGAAGGCAGCACGTAACCGGACGTGTCGATCGCCGCTAATGCAGCCGCATCCGTGGTCTGGCTGACCGCCGGCGGGTTGCTGGCGACGCGCGTCTCCGGTTTGTCCGCCGTTTTAGCGGATTTTGCGCTCACTTTAGTCGGCTTTACAGCCGCTTTGGATTCAGGTTTCTTGATTGGCACAGGCGCTTTCGATTACGGATAAAGTTTCGATCCTTCTGGGATCACTACGTCTTCGAACTTGCCGACTACACAAGTCCGACAATACTACGACTTACTTACACCTGGGTCAGGCCGACCGAGTCTCTCTCTAGAACTCCCAAGAATTCTACTGCATCAGACACGTGCGTGGGGGCAAGAAACCATGACTCGGTTAGATAGCAAACAGACTATTTGCTGAACCGTAGCTGGCCCTGGCCGCCGACACCCGTCCTTCCGCGTCGATCAAGAGCCTAACTCACTGAAAACAAACACACTCTGAACAGAAAAACGATGCCAAAACATACAACACTTAGCGTTTTATTATAGCACGTCACTTTTCAATTTCCAGAGGGAAGACCGATGGGTGCTTCCCCTGGAATAATGACAGAAACATTACGATGCAAAACTGTGATCAACCTTAGCGTATCGACAACTCCGCCTGCGCCTCGCGCAACAACTGGTCCTGCTGCGCAGTCAGCTCGCGGTAGCGCACGCCGATCTCGTCCGACGACAGGCCGGCCGCAAACAGCTGGCTCAGCTCCTGCTTCAGCGCGTCGTGCTTGACCTGGCGGATCGCCGCCCGCAATACAACACGCTCGGTGTCGCGCTCGGTTTCCGGCTCCTTGACGATTTCGCCAATGATGCCATCGTACTCGTCGCTGAGCGACTTCAGGTGCTGGGCGAACGAGGCAAACGTGCCGCTTTCACCCAAGGCCAGGGCCTCGGTCAGCAACTGCGCCAGCCGCTCGGCCGACTCCTGGCCGAAGAACTGGAACGCCGCCTGCGCCTGCGCATCGACCTCCAGCGCCAGCGACGGATGCGCCACCAGCACGCGCATGATCTGCAACTCCAGCCCTTTCGGCTGCGGCCGCCCGCCACGCGGCGGCGCGATCTTGTGCACCGCCACCGGCTTGGCCAGCTCGAACAGCACCTCGATCTCCGACGGCGAGGTCTGCGTCAGCTGCGCCAGGCCACGGACAATCTGCAAGCGCAGCGCGGTCGGCGTCATCGCCTGCAGCATCGGCTTGGCGTCAAACTGCGCGCGCGCCCGGCCTTCCGGACTGTTCAGGTCATGCTCGCCACACGCTTCCTTGACGAGGAACTGCGACAGCGGCATGGCCTCGTGAATTTCCTGCTCGAACGCTTCCTTGCCGTATTCGCGCACATAACTGTCCGGGTCGTGCTCGGTCGGCAGGAACAGGAACTTGATGGTCTTGTTATCCGTTACGTGCGGCAGACAGGCTTCCAGCGCGCGCCGTGCGGCGCGGCGGCCGGCCTTGTCGCCGTCAAAACTGAAGATCACTGTGTCGGTCTGGCGCAACAGCTTCTGCACGTGATTGGTGGTGCAGGCCGTGCCCAGCGTGGCTACCGCTTGCGGGAAACCCATCTGCGCCAGCGCCACCACATCCATATAGCCTTCGGTCACCAGCACATAGCCCGCATCGCGGATCGCCTGGCGTGCCTCGAACAAGCCATACAGCTCGAAACCCTTAGAAAATAACGGCGTTTCCGGGGAATTCAAGTACTTCGGTTCGCCCTGGTCCAGCACCCGGCCGCCAAAGGCAATCACCTGGCCCTTGGTATTGCGGATCGGGAACATCACGCGCTCGCGGAAACGGTCGTAGCGCTTGCGGTTATTGCCGTCCTCGTCCACCTTGTCAATCACCAGGCCGGACTCGGCCAGCACCACCGCCTCGTAATCCGGGAACTGCGAGCGCAGGTTGTCCCAGCCGGGCGGCGCGTAGCCGAGGCCGAAGCGGGCGGCGATTTCGCCGGTCAGGCCACGGTTCTTCAGGTAGGCGATGGCGTTCGGCGCGCTGCGCAGTTGCAGCTTGTAGAAATCACTGGCGCGCGTCATGGCTTCCGTCAGCGCCAGGCTTTGCGCCTGCATCTGCGCGCGTTGCGCCGGCGGAATCTTGTCATCCTGTTCGGGCACCACCATGCCAACGCTTTGCGCCAGGTCCTTGACGGCATCGACAAAGCCCATGCCGGAATACTCGATCATGAAACCGATCGAGGTGCCATGCGCGCCGCAGCCGAAGCAATGGTAAAACTGCTTGGTCGGACTGACCGTGAAGCTGGGCGATTTTTCATTGTGAAACGGGCACAAACCCATGTAGTTCGCGCCGCCCTTCTTGAGCTGCACATAACGGCCGACCACGTCGACGATATCGACACGGTTCAGCAAATCGGCGATAAAAGTTTGTGGGATCACAGCGTTAAGCGGCCTTGGTGTTAATCAGACTATACCGCAGCAGCCGATGCGCCTTGATGCGCATCAAACTGCGGCAGCGGTGTTACTCAGGCTGGGGTCAGCGCTTTTTTGACCAGCGCGGACACCACCGTCATATCGGCGCGGCCAGCCAGCTTCGGCTTGACGATGCCCATGACCTTGCCCATGTCCTGCGGGCCGGCGGCGCCCGAGGCAGCCACGGCGGCAGCCACTTCAGCGGCGATTTCCTCGTCCGACAGGCCGGCCGGCATATAGGTGCTCAGCACTGCCAGTTCAGCTTTTTCGATGTCGGCCAGGTCGGCGCGGCCGCCGGCTTCGAACTGGGTGATCGAATCCTTGCGCTGCTTGATCATTTTTTCGATGATGGCGATGGTTTGCTCGTCGCTCACGGTAATCTGTTCGTCCACTTCCTTGCGCTTGATGTCAGCCAGGATCAGACGAATGGTTGCCAGGCGGCCGGCTTCCTTGGCGCGCATCGCGTTTTTCATGTCTTCGGTGATTTGGTCTTTCAAGGCCATAGCGTTTCTTTCAGAGAATTGTGGAGTAAAAATGCGAAAACCCGCTGCGGGCCAAGCCGGAGCGGGTGTTCTCTTAGATGCCGCTAAACGCAACCGGCATATGCCAGGTTGGCCTGCGTAAGCAATCTTAGAAGAGTTTTTTCGGCAGCTGTTGGCTGCGGATGCGTTTGTAGTGACGCTTAACAGCAGCAGCCAGCTTGCGCTTACGCTCAGCCGTTGGCTTTTCGTAGAACTCGCGTGCGCGCAGTTCGGTCAGCAGACCGGTTTTTTCGATGGTGCGTTTGAAGCGACGCATTGCGACTTCGAACGGCTCGTTTTCTTTAAGGCGAATAGTGGTCATGTAAAAATTCAAACCGTTGGAGGTTATAGGGAGACAGAGACTATAGCAGCTTTTTCCGGAAAATGGAAGCCATGGGCTGTTGGAAACAGCCAGGCATGCGGCTTGCGTAGGAAAAACAACAACGTGCAGACTGCCAGTATATCAGACTGCCTGCCCTGCCGCCACACCCGAGGCCCACGCCCATTGGAAATTGTAGCCGCCCAGCCAGCCGGTCACATCCACCGTTTCGCCGATGAAGTACAGGCCCGGCACCTTGCTGGCCATCATAGTCTGCTGCGACAGTTCACGGGTGTCGATGCCGCCCCGGGTGACTTCGGCCTTTTTGTAGCCTTCGGAACCGTTCGGCGTCAGCGTCCACTGGTTGATGGCGGCGCCCAGCTTGCGCAATTGCGTATCCGGCAAGTCGGCCAGGCGGGCATCCAGCGCGAAACCGTGCGCCAGCAGCAAGCCTTCGGCCAGGCGGGCCGGCAACCATTGCGACAGCACATTGCCCAACTGCTTTTTGATCGTCCCTTTGCCTTCGATCAGCGTGGCCGCCAGGTCCAGTTCCGGCAGCAGGTTGATGACGATCGGCGTGCCCGGCT
>Ga0308157_10002260_pt1 | contig 32617 bp, 29 predicted proteins | sample PhyBR1_FD_201035 | JGI IMG/M metagenome (GOLD analysis project Ga0308157, IMG submission 201035) | Phyllosphere microbial communities from UC Gill Tract Community Farm, Albany, California, United States - DLSLB.R1 | ecosystem: Host-associated > Plants > Phyllosphere > Unclassified | place: USA...
ATAATGTTGGCGTTTGGAAAATTTTCAGCCAGATAAAGCGATAGCGAACCCCATCCGCAGCCCAGTTCCAGAATGTTCATGCCATCGTGAATGTCGGCGTGGCTCAACGTCTCGCGCAGCGCGAATGTTTCTGCTTCGCCAAGTGTTGTGTTTTTATCGGGATAATAGCAGCAGGAATATTTGCGTTGTGGTCCCAGTGCCAATTCGAAAAATTGCGGAGGGAGTTCATAATGCTGGCGATTGGCTTCATCGGTGTGGGTAGCAACCGGGAAGTTCTTCATTGTCTGGAGGAAATCAAGTTCCGTTTGTTCCGGCGTTCCGGCCAGCCTGCGCTTTGTACGACCGCAAAGATAATCGATGCCTGCAAGCGTGATCGTATCGCTCAAAGGAACGCGTTCCGCTGCATTGATTGCATAGGCCAGCATATTCATATTCAGGCTCCTGACTTTTTGGGACCGGGAAAAAACGCATTAACGCGGCGTTGAAGGGCGCGGAATTTTTCACCGCGCGATTTGAGCATGTGTTCTTCGAGAGGGGGGATGCCCGATACGTGCACCAGCAGCCAATACATCTGGATGGGGGCGAGCAGCGACAGCCAGCTCCAGGGCGATGCATTAATTGCCATCAACGGCCATGCGCACCAGAAAAGCCATTCAAAGAAATAGTTAGGATGCCGCGAATAGGCCCAAAGGCCGGACTCGCAAATTTCAGTTTTTGCCGCTGGTGTTTTGCGAAATTTTGCAAGCTGCGCGTCAGACAATGCTTCGCCCGCAATAGCAATCGCGATAATTGCAACAGCGATAACGTCCCAGACATTGGGGAAGTCAGGACGGCTTACGGCTGCAAGATAGACTGAAAGCACAAGAATAAACGCCGCCAAGGCCTGTATCTGTAAAAACCAGAACAAGCGCTTTGAGGCGTTGTCGCCCCATTCTTTCATAAGCTTTGTATAACGCGGGTCTTCGCCGTGAGACAGGCTTCGCTGTGCGATATGAAGCCCCAAACGCAGTGACCAAACAAGGATCAGGATGAGGATTGCTGAGCGGCGTTGCCATGGCGTATCGGCCCAAAGCACAGCTATGAGCGAACCTAATCCAACAGAAATTGACCAAATCGCATCGATCCAGCCACTTTTGCCGGTCTTTCTTTCCAAGCCCCACGCAAAACTCATGATGAGCGACAGGCTGATGGCAACAATGAGAAGAAGATCGGGTTGCATTTGCGGGCCTTTGGTCGAGATTGCGTTTTATACAATGCATACGTATGGCCTTGGCTTTTGGTTTCCTAAGCCGCTCAAAAAAATCAAAAAAAGTTACAGTCTCCATTGAACCAATCAGCATCTTAAAACGTAAGATGAAGAAATGCGGCACAGTGAGGGACTTATGGATATTACAAACCATCCGAGCGGCGCTAAACGCCTCAAGCTCGCCATTATCGGGAGTGGGATTTCCGGCCTGTCTGCTGCGTGGCTTTTATCGCAACGCCATGATGTTACTATGTTTGAAGCCTCAAACCGCATCGGCGGACATAGCAACACGGTCGAGTTCGCAAGCAGTGGCGGGCCCGTCGCCGTCGATACAGGCTTCATTGTTTATAATGAAGTGACTTATCCCAATCTCACGTCGCTTTTTAAGCTACTCGACGTACCCACTTCTTCGTCAAATATGTCCTTTGCCGTGTCGCTCGGTAATGGCGCTTTTGAGTATTCGGGCGGTACAGGTCTTGGCCTTTTCGCACAGCGTTCAAATCTGGTTAGTCCGCGTTTCTGGGCGATGATCCGTGATTTACTGCGCTTTTATCGTAATGCTCCCAAGGATTTTAGCATGATGGGTGGCATTTCGCTGGATGACTATCTCGCGCGAAATGACTATGGCCGGGCTTTTCGCGAAGACCATCTTTATCCGATGGCAGCGGCAATATGGTCGACACCAGCCATGCAAGTCGGTCGCTATCCAGCCGCAAGTTTTGTCCGATTTTGCTCTAATCATGGTTTGCTTGCTTTGCGTGATCGTCCGATCTGGCGAACGGTCAAAGGCGGAAGTCGTGAATATGTTGAGCGTATCACCAGGCCCTATGCGGATAATATTCGGCTATCGACGCCGATAAAGTCGGTGAGACGGTTGGAAAACGCTGTTGAACTGATGGATGCGAGTGGCATTGCGTATTCATTCGACGATGTGGTGATTGCTACCCATGCCGATCAGGCTTTACGCATTCTTGCTGACCCAAGTCATGAGGAAAGCCGCATTCTTAATGCGTTTCAATATTCGCGCAATGAGGCGGTGCTTCATACGGATGTATCGCTGATGCCAAAAAGACGTGCTGCGTGGTCAAGCTGGAATTATCTAACCGATGCGGGTTCGGGGCCTTCGCAGCCATCGATAACCTATTGGATGAACCGCTTACAGCCATTGGGAACCGCGCCCGATACATTTGTAACGCTCAATCCATGTCGCGCGCCGCGTGAAGATTTAGTCATCCGCCGACAGACCTATGAGCACCCCATTTTCGATCTGTCGACGGATCGTGCACAGAAGGAAATCTGGTCGTTGCAGGGGCAGCGCAGAACATGGTTTTGCGGCGCGCATTTTGGTTCTGGCTTTCATGAAGATGGTTTGCAGGCAGGTCTTGCGGTGGCCGAAGACCTTGGCGGCGTGCGTCGTCCATGGCAGGTCGAGCACGAAAGTGCGCGGATTGTTCGCCAGCCTGTGCCGATCCGGGAAAGGGCGCTGGCATGAGCGAGATTTTTAAATCCGCCCTTTTTCCGGGTCATGTGACCCATGCACGTTCGCGGCCAAAGGTGCATAAGCTTGCTTATAAAATCTATTCGCTGCTGCTTGATCTTGACGAATTGCAGGCCCTTGACAGCAAATTAAAGCTGTTTTCTGTCAATCGCTTAAATCTGTTTTCTTTCCGTGAAAAAGACCGCGGCGACGGATCAACAACACCTTTGCGCGCGCAGATTGAAGATGCAATGCGCATCACAGGTATAGAGCCGGATGGTGGTGCGATCCGCCTTCTGACCATGCCGCGGATTCTTGGCTGGTCATTTAATCCGTTGAGCATCTTCTTTTGCTACAATCGTGAAGATCGCCTCACAGCCATTTTATGGGAAGTCGATAACACGTTCAAACAGCGCCATGGCTACATGATCCCGGTGGAGGCTGATGAGAGCGGACGCATCGTGCAGACCTGTGACAAGGCATTCTATGTATCGCCCTTCATGGATATGAAGCTGCGCTATGAGTTTGAGGTCCAGCCACCGGCAGACAAGCTCGCAGTCAGGATCAATACGTTTGACGATGAAGGTTTGGTGCTCACCGCGCGGCATCTGGCGCACCGGGTTGAATTGAGCGACGCGGCCTTGCTGCGTGCCTTCTTTGCCATTCCCTTTTTAACATTGCGGGTTGTCGGTGGCATCCATTGGGAAGCGGTGAAAATTTTGCTGAAGGGCATCAAACTTCGCAAGCGTCCAAGCCCGCCTCAGGCCGCAATATCCCATATCCATAGTGAAATTTCTGGCAGAGGAACAGGGTCGCATGAGCCAGTTTGATGAAACTTCCCACTTTCCTGCCTCTGCGTCGCTGGGGCGTTCTGTGTTGAGTCCTTCCGTGCGCTTGTTAAAGCGTCTGCTCAATCAGGTCCGATATGGCCGTCTGACACTTGTTTTGCCGTCAGGACAGTCGGTTGTTGCACAAGGTGCGCAGCCGGGACCAGAAGCGAAAATTATTATCAAAAGCTGGCGCTGCCTGCGCCGTCTGTTAGCGGGTGGCGATATTGGTTTTGCGCAAGCCTATATAGAAGGTGACTGGACATCGCCCGATCTGACCAGTGTCATCCGCTTTGCAGCGCGCAATCGTGACACGCTTCTTTCGACGTTTCGTGGATCACCTTTAATGCGTCTGGTGCATCGTGTCGGCCATTTGCTTAATGCCAATACCCGACGCGGCAGCCGTAAGAATATCGAAGCGCATTATGATCTCGGCAATGGTTTTTACAGCCAGTGGCTTGATCCATCGATGCTTTATTCGTCGGCCATTTTTAAGGAGACGACGGATAGTCTTGAGGCTGCGCAGGAGTATAAGTTGAAGTGCATTGCACAAAAGCTCTCTCTGCAGGGTGGTGAAAAAATCCTTGAGATTGGCTGTGGCTGGGGCGCTCTGGCAACCTATCTGGCCGATTATGGGGATGCACATGTAACCGGCATTACTTTGTCACCATCCCAGCTCGCATGGGGAAAGAATGTCGTTCAGAAGGCGGGACACAACGATGCCGTTGATCTGCGCTTGCAAGATTATCGCGATGTCAAAGGGCAGTTCGACCGGATCGTATCGATCGAAATGTTTGAGGCGGTAGGAGAAGCCTATTGGCCGGAATATTTTGCAACGCTCAAGCATTGTCTGAAGCCCGGCGGTAAGGCTGTTCTGCAGATCATCTCAATTGAAGATGCACGCTATGAAAACTATCGTCGCAAGGCCGATTTTATACAGAAATTTATCTTTCCCGGCGGATTCCTGCCATCCGATAAGGTTCTAGAGCGCGATCTCGCCAAAGCCGGTCTCGTTCTGAAAGAGATCAACCATTTCGGCCATTCGTATGCGCTTACGCTGGCCGAGTGGCGGCAGCGGTTCAACGCCAATTGGCCAGAGATCGAAAAACTCGGTTTTGATGATCGGTTCCGCAGACTTTGGGAATATTATCTTTGTTACTGCGAGGGCGGCTTTGAAGAAGGCGCCATCAATGTCGGGCTTTATACGATCGAGCATGCTTGATGAAAATGAATCCACGGATGCAGGAGGCACCGATGAAATGGATACTCATAATAGGTAGCATCGCCATGTTAACACCATCAATTGCGCAGGCTGCAGATATAGGCGGCAACTGGGCGCGCGGCGATGGCAAGGCGAGGGTCAAGATCGCTGACTGCGGCAATGATATTTGTGCCACCAACACATGGATCAAGCCGGGAACGCCGAAAGAAAAGACCGGCGACCGTCTGGTTATGACGATCAACCAGACTGCCAGCGGCCAATATTCCGGCACGGCTTTCGATCCACAGCGCAATCTTACTTATAAGCTCAGCGTGAAGGTGGACGGCGATAAAATGACGACCAATGGATGCGTTCTGGCAGGTCTTTTGTGCCGGGATGTGAGCTGGTCTCGTATAAAATAAGAGAGTGGTGTTTTGATGAAATCTTACATTGTAGCCTATGTGGTAACGGCCATCGCTTTTCTGGCCATTGATTCAGTGTGGCTGACGAACATGGCCAATGTGTTCTATCGCCCTGTGATGGGCGATATGCTTGCGCCAAGTTTCCGGCTTGCTCCAGCGGTTGTATTCTACGTGATTTTTGTGTTCGGGCTGGTGTTCTTTGCCGTGCGACCGGGACTTCTTGCAGGGAGCGGCGCAGTTACGCTGCTGAATGGTGCACTTCTGGGATTTGTCGCCTATGCGACTTATGATCTGACAAATCAGGCCACCTTGAAAAACTGGTCATGGACTCTGACCATTGCAGATCTGATCTGGGGTACTGTGCTGTCTGCCGTCTCCGCCTATATTGGCTATTGGGTAACGTCGCGTTTGGTAGGCTGAGCATTTCCAGCAAAAGTGCGTAGCGTCTACGCAGGGAAATCAGTTCACTGGACTGATTTCTAATCCTGCTACGATGCATAGGATAATGCGTAAAAACAGAGAAATAGAGCCGTTCCAATTGTCACGGTTCTAGCCGGAGTAATAGTATGCAGAAATTGGGTCTTCTGGCAGTCTTTGCCTTCGTGATCATCACGATTGGTATGGTGATGGGTATCAGCTTTCCGCCCGGCGAGTGGTATGCGTCGTTGCAGAAGCCTTGGTTCACGCCACCAAATGCTGCATTCGGGCCGGTCTGGACGATACTCTATGTGTTCATAGCGATTGCAGGCTGGCGCACATTTCTTAGCGATAATGGTTGGAAGCGTCGTGGACCTTGGCTTGGTCAGATGGTGCTGAATTTCATTTGGTCACCGATTTTCTTTGGCGCACATATGACTGTTCTCGGACTTGTTGTCATCATTGGTGCGTGGCTTTGTGTGCTTCTGTTTATCGTTCGTGCATGGCAACCAGATCGGATATCTGCACTGCTTTTTGTGCCCTATCTGGCATGGCTATCGGTGGCAACTGCATTGAATACGGCGATTATAGTTCTCAATTGAATAAGTAAAAGGCGGCAAATATGCCGCCTTTTACTTATGTTTTTACGCATTATCCTTCGCAAAACCTCGTCGCACTTTTGTTCTAAATGCCGATTAGTGGCTGAACCATACGCATCAGCCAGCCCTGGAACTTCAGCGGTGCGTCTGTCACGGCAAGGCATATGCAATCTCCGCCGCGTGACGCAATCGGCTGATGCACAAGATCGGCATCGGCTTCTTCAATATCACCGCGTGCAAAAACGCCTGTTTCATCCTCAAAACTGCCGCAGAGCACCAGTGTGAGTTCGCGTCCGCCATGGCCATGTTCAGGCACAGGCTTTCCGGCCGGAATTTTGAGCAGCCTGACATTGGTTTCGCCATCGTTGATTGCAATCGGAACTTGATAGGCACCGCGGCCAAGCGCTTTCCATTTCAAATCCGGCAGATCTCCGCCCACATAGGAGCGTAGCGGTTCAGGAAGAACTGCAGGCGCTGCAGTGGGTGCTGGACGTTGCAGCGAGGTCTTCGGTTGAGTTTCGAGCCTGCTTTTTAAGGCGCCCCATGCATCAAGTTGAATTTCTGCCGGTGCGACTTTCTCCAGAAGCTCACCACCAATATGCTCAAACTGCTTAAGACGCGAGCGACAGGCCGGGCAAAGTGCGAGATGTGTTGCTACTGCAATGCTCCAGCCTTCGGCCAATGTGCCGGCTGCGTAGCTTGAGAGAAGTTCGTCGCTCAGATGGTGTTGAATATTCATCAGTACGCTCCCGAATTGTCGAGCGCAGAACGCAATTTATTGAATGCCAGCCGCAGACGGGATTTCACGGTTCCAAGCGGCAGATTTAGTTTCTTTGCAATTGCACTATGCGTGCTGTCTTCAAAATAGGCGAGTTCAAGCAATGTGGATTGTTCTTTCGGAAGGCTTGCCATCGCAGCGCGCAATTGGCTGGCGGATTGCCGCTCTGCAATCTGAATATCGGCGGGCCGTTCTTCATCGGGCACAAAGGCCGGGTCGGTTGGGTCAAATTGCGGACGTCGCGCACGCCGGACGGCATCAATGCGCTGATTGCGTGCAATCGTGAAAATCCAAGTCGATAAGGCTCCTTTTGAAAAATCAAATTGGTCTGCCTTATTCCAGACCATAATCATGGTTTCCTGCATTAATTCTTCCGCTGTTTGCGTATCGGCAGACAGTTTCGCCATATAGGCTTTCACGCGCGGTGCGAAATGTTTGAAAATCGCCTCGAATGCGTCCATGTCGCGTCGCGAACTGACTGCCAGCATCAATTGTTCCAGAGAAGGCTGATTTTCAGAAGCAGTCCGCTCGGTCATTCGTGTTAAATCCCATATGCTCAGATGCGACAAAGCCAGAAGCGGCGAATTGCGCTCTATTTTCTTTTGCCACGCCTGTGAGCTTAAGGAAACGTTTGTATTCATAAAGCCTGTTACGAAGGCAAAATGAAACTGGATCACAGTTTAGGGCAAAAACTGTTAGTTTTTTGCGGTGTAGGTCTTTATCACCGGTGTCTGCATGCGCTGTTCATACTGCCCGCAGTCCCGCAAAAGCATAGTGGCTTTTTCATAATCCACGGCTTTCGAGAAAGCATAGCCTTGGCCGAGCTGACACCCCATCTTCTGGAGCGTTTCAGCCAGTTCAAGCGTCTCAACGCCTTCTGCGACAAGTTTGATCTTCAGGTCACCGGCGATCTGCACAATGCCTTTGACGATCGCGACACTTGGATCACCGGGGGCTAGGCGGCATACAAAGGACCGGTCGATTTTGATAATGTCGACCGGAACAGTCAGAAGATGCGCCAGTGCTGCAAAGCCGGTGCCAAAATCGTCAAGCGCAATACGCACACCGAGCAGGCGCAGGTTTCTGATGCCTGATGCAACGACATCGTCGCGCTGCCCGATATAGGCGTTTTCCGTCACTTCTATGATAAGATGTGTGAGCGGCACATCATATCGAGCGAATGTCTTTGAAACAAATGCCGCCAGATCGCCGACGTAGAAGTCGGCGGCTGTCACGTTAACGCCAACATGCTGCACCGGCAGGCCAAGATCAAGCCAGCGTCGAATGTCCTGTGCGACGATTGAAAGCATATATTGGGTAATTTCGGATGCGATATGAACATCCGAAAAGGATTCTTGAAACATGGCGGCGGAAAGTATTTCGCCCGATGGCGTGGTCATACGGCTCAACGCTTCAAAGCCGATGATTTCCCTTGTATCAAGCCGCAAGAGGGGCTGATAATGCGCGGCGATACGCTTTTGTTCGAGTGCTTCGCGGACTTCCTTGATCGAATTGCGCCGATGGACGATGCGCGTTCCGACATTGGCTTGATAAAGCACGAAACTCCCACGCGCATTCTCTTTGGCATGATAAAGCGCGAAATCCGCGTTGCGACGTACGGTTTGCGGTTGCGTGTCGAGCGCGGCAAGGACTGCCCCGCCGATTGTCACGCGTGGTAAGATTGTCTGGCCGTCATAATGGACAGGCGATGACAGCGCCTTGAAAACCAGATCGGCTGCATGATATGGGTCATAGAGCGCATCATGGTTCTGGATAATCACTGTAAATTCATCGCCACCAGTGCGAAATGTTATATCCGGTGAAAGACTATCTGAAATACGCGTGGCAATCGTTTGAATGAGGACATCCCCAACTTCATGCCCGAATGTATCATTGGTAACTTTGAGATTGTCCATATCAATAACGAACAATGCCCAGCTCCCCGGCAATTCACAACGCAGTTGTGATAGTGCGTCGTCAAAGGCTGCGCGATTGGCAAGACCAGTCAGAACATCGACTGTCGCTCGCCTCTCATAGTTGAGGATTCGCACTTCGCGCACCATTGCAAGCTTACAAAGCTGTGCGCCTATATCGATAATTTCACGTTCAGATGCTGTTGGAGTGTGTTTCTTGTCGAAATAGACCGCCAGAGCGCCGATCGCGTCGCCTGTGTCGTTGAGGATTGGCACAGAACTGCATGCAAGCAAACCCAGGGGCAGGGCAAGTTGCTTGTAAGATGCCCATTTGGGATCATTCTCAATATCTGAAACAACGACCGGAATTTTGTTATAAATTGCACTGCCGCAAGAGCCGACCTCGGGGCCGACGACAATTCCATTGAAAGCGTAGCCATAACTATCGGGCAGCTTTGGAGCGGCGAGCATATTAAGCATGCCCGCCTGATCGACGGAGCAAACCATCGTGCGGGCATCAATGATCAGTTCTTCAATTTCAACGCACAATTGTTCGAGCGTTTGCTTCAGAGGCTGGCCTCTGGCTATCAACTCAAGAACAGTGTTCTGAAATTTGAGCACGATTTCCTCATGGTATTAATGGGTATTTGGATCTCAATCTTACACGCTTATATGGTTTTTCAAAGGACTGTGTCGTGCGAGTGCCGAATATAGTTACTTCAATATTTATTGAAGATTCAAAAGTTTATTGCCTTTTTACTTTGAAGAATTTCAGTCTTAAAATTAAAAAAGTGAGAATGGAAGCGGCGCTTTCTCAATAATTGATTGTTACCACAACCGTATCGGAATACGTGCCCGTGAACGGTGTGGCTTGCGGAGCAACACGGCCATAAACTGCAACATTTTCGGAAGCACCGGTGCCTGTTCTGGAAACAATTTGTCCCGCAGTGTTACCCCATGGTGCTGTGCGTGCGCTGTTAGAATAAAGGCCGTAGATCACGGCATTTGTACCGCGCGTCATCCGCCTTTGGGTCGGTGCTGCGTTGCTCAGTCCACCGTTCAGTGAGATACTGTAAGGCAGGCCGTTGGTACAATTGACAACAATCCGGCCATTTGCATCAATGTTCGAAGTCAATGCACCATGGGTGCCGAAATTGATCGCATCAGCTGAAACCGTGCAGCTTCGATTTACATTTGCTTGCACTGTGAAGCTTGGTTGCAAGGGGTTATCTGTTACGGCTGCACAGTCTGGCGTCGCTCCAAGGAGATAACGTACATAATTCACACGTGCTTGCCCACCTGAGAATGTTGATAAGTAGGTTCCAGCAAGTTTCGATGCTTGTGATGGCAGTATACGGCCATAGATGGTCCGGCTTGCACTACCCGGCAAAAGCGGGAGCATGATAATGTCGATGGGGGTGACCGAACCCAATGACGGGTTGGTTGTGGAACCCCATGGAATGGTCCGGTTTGCATCCTGATAGAACTGATAAGACAATGCATTGCTATCATGCGTCATTAGTCGCGTCGTACCTGAAATGCCGCCGCTGCCGGCCTCGAGATTAGGGCAGATTCGCATGAACAATTGCAGGCTCAATGTATTGGAACACGAGACATTGAGCGTGGCTGTCGTATCGATTGAACCACCCGCCTGCAGATTAACGGTTCCAAAATTCATATTTGTAATACTGGCGCTACATGTCTGAGCGATAGCCAAGCTCGTTCCTGCAAGACATAGGAACATCACGGCAAAGATCGTCAAACATTGTTTTTTCATAGCTCTTTCCGGCATATCGCGTCAGGAATGATGGTTCGCTCATTGGTGATTGCAGGTGCGGTGAATGCGACCGAGCAGCTTTCGCCGTTGGATTGCTGGACAGTGAGATTGTTCGATTTTTCGATGTTCTCGACATAAATCTGACCGTCATAACCAACAATCGTGTTTTCGCCGCCGTTGAGCTGGGCGGTTGCTCCGGTTTCAACGTAATCACCTGCCTCGTTGCGGACTGTGATCAGCGCAGGTCTGGTTTGCGCAGACACATTGAAGTCAACGACTGCGCCACCGCGATCACTTGGTCGAACGACCTGACGTGTGGTGCCAACACTTGCATCAAGTGGTAAATTGGAAGGATCAATCGAAATCGAATTATCTTCATAAGACCGCAAATCTGGCACGAGCAGTTTGCCGCTTCTGTTCGTCTTTCCGATTGGGCGGTTTTCGTAGAACACGTCAACACCCGGTGCCCCAACATCGACTACGCTGAAAGCATCATCAACGCGGTTTGATAAAAATGCCCCGCCACCCGCCAAGATAAGCGCACCCTCAAATTGCGCGGTTCCACGAATATTGTCATTGAACTTTTCAACGCCACCTTCCGCGCGTCCAACTGAGCTTCGATAGCTGCCGCTCGCTGCAAGAATGTCGCTTTCACCGTGAGATCCGCGCAAGCGCCATCCTGTGCTGCCGACAGAGGCCTGCTCTGACTTCATGAGATCAGCGGTAACACTCGTGCCCGACTCATTCGACGATACGCTGCTTGAGGCTGTTATATTGCCGTCCAACATCCACGACAGGCCTGCAAAAACCCCGAAAGAACCTTTGCGCTCAAAATCCGTAAAGGCTGTAACAAAGACATTTCCCTTTTGTCCGATGGCTTTCGTTGCCGTCATTCCGAGCAGGCGCGACTTGTCAAAATTTGCAGTTTCAAGCTCTGTATAGGAGAAGTTGAAATTGAGGTTCTCGAACATAGCGGGCAGGGAGATCGAGGCCTGATCAAGCGAACGCGGCGGTTTTGTGCTATAAATCGTTGATGGTAATCCGAATTTCCGAATATCGGCAGTGATAGAAGCAATGTCGTTATAGTCGCCGAATGTCCGTTGTGTTCGCGCGAAAAATTTGACGTTCCAGAGTTCTGCTTCAACGCTTGCTGCAATCTGATAACCGGTTTCGCTACCGAAGCGACTACTGGATGCAGCTACGGAGCCAATGCCGAAAGTGCCGATATTGAAGACGCTACCCGCGCCTGCATTGTAAAAATTTTCGGCACCTTCGACATGGGCTTCGAGGGTGAAATGATTGTTTAATCCATAGCGCATCGTGGCAGAGCCGACGGGACGATCATCATAATCGTTGGATTCAACACCATAATAGCGCCTTGCAAAACCAAGCTCCGCCGAAAAGTCGAGAAGCCCTTTCGTCAGAAGGTTGGACGACGCATAAAACGGGGTTTCCGATATGGTCTCGCGACCCAGCGCATCGCGCACAACCAGTCGTGCTGTGCCCGCACCCGTTACAATCGGCAGATTGGTGATTGAAAATGGGCCTGACGGGACAGAACGAGAAGCGTTTTGCGCATTGTTGACATACACATCGACCGTTGACGGAACGGCGGCGGACCCGGAAATTTCAGGCAGCGGCATGGTTACAAGATCAGGGCGCAACGTAAAATTCCGGCGTATCTGTATGCCTCCCAGACGCGTCGGGCGCGTCCATGAAAGTCCGCCTGAAATTATATCGCCAACGTTATATGTCATCAGCCGTTTTGGATCGGAGTAGGACCATCGTGTATCAAGCCGCGTTGAGCCGAAATTTTCGGCGTCGGAAGAGCTTGCGATCTGTGATGAACTCAGCACCCCATAAGGACCAAACAGACGTCCCTCAAACAAGCCGGATAGTCCCTGAAATGATGTGAGGTCATCCCATTCCTCACCGCCGGTCGCGCCAAATAGAGTATAATTGACAAGCCCGCCCAGATTGCTCGTTGCGACTGGCGCTTCCTCCTCCTCAATATTCAGGGATATTTCATCGGCCTGTGCATCGATAATGCGTGCCGCGCGGCTCTCCTCGATTGCGTCAAAACTTAAGGTCTGGTTTTCCTCATCATAGGTTGCTACCACGCCGGGCAGTCTACCAATGTCGACCCAACCGTCCTCTCTTATCGCTTCCTTTGCAGGATTTATGCCTACGTTTTTAAGTTGCACAGGCTCGATCAATAAAAGCCCATCGGATGTTTGACGAAATGCGGCAATCAGCTCTGTGGGGGCGCCATTTACGAAGACTTCAAGTTGCAACTCAAGGAACCCATCGTCAGGAAGCGAAACTCCTGTCGAAGGTGGTGGCAAATTCTGAGCTGCAGCCTTCGGAAGGGCCGAGAAAATTGTCAGACAAGCAATCGTCAAAACAGCGAGTTCAGCCGCCCCTGACGTTCGCTTGTGCATGAATGGGGCCTGTATCGCTTTGTGCCGAAATTGTCAGCGGGCCACCACTCTGACTGTTACGGGTGCCGGGAATGAACCAGGAAACACTCGATTTTCCAAGCACATATCCGACTAGACCCGGATGTTGTGCGACTGCCGCACCACCTTTGCTTTGTAAGGCAAGATCGGCAACGCGCATTCGCTTGTCGCCTTTGTTGTTCAACGTTACCTGATAACCGCCAGATTTTTTCTGCACGTTCCAGGCAACATCCGCCCCTTTGTTTTCTGGAGGTGAAAAGAAGACCGGGATAGAATGCCGTATCACGAGTTTTACGGTTCCCGATTTCTGCTGTGCTGCATTTGGCAGTTCATCCACGATCAGACGATAACTTTCCTCCGCCCTGACAGGGCGTTTGGATGTGCGTACCACGCGGACCATATTTTCGCCGCCCGGTTTTAGTTGTGAAATAGGCGGGCTGACTGCAACGTCCGTGGCGGGGGTATAAGTGTCGACGCCATTGCTCTGGCTCCATCGGAAAATTCGAACCTGAACATTAATCGGGCGCTTTGCATCGTTCCAGATTTGGACGCTAGAGGCTGCGGTTGGCGCATTGAGATCAATAAGAACAGGCGAAACTCTTAAAGATGCTGCACTTGATGGTGCAGTCGAAAAATGCAGACCAGCAAGGGCCAGTGCTGCGAACACGAGAATACGCATGCGTTTCTCCTTCGCGCTTAATACGTTATGGTCGCAGTAACAGTGTCAGTATAGGTGCCCGGAGCCGGGGTGTTCTGCGGAGGCACTCGACCATAGACCGTTAGCTGCTGGGCGGCTCCCGTTCCTGTTCCTGCAAGCGTATTGGTGCCGGTGGTGTCGCCCCACACGGTATCTCGTGCAGCATTTCGATAAAGCGAATAGGTTATTGTAGCGCCACCCGGGCCTGTCATTTGCCGATTGGCGATGGTAGCAGTTGCTCCAGAGCCAGCACTCAATCCTAAATTAAAAGGCGTAGTGTTCGTGCATTGGACAGTGACTGTGCTGCTCGCATCAGAGTTTGTATTGAGAACGCCGTGGCTATTAAAATCCATATTGGTTGCTGAATTGACCTGACAGGATCCAGTGATCGTTATCTGAACTGTGAAGTTTGCTGTAGGTGACTGGGCAACGGCAATAGTGGGTAGAAATAAAGCTCCCGCAACAGCGACTTTAATCGCACTTAACTTAATACACATAGTCCCTCCTGAATGCTGAAAACAAGCTGATTTCAGCCGTCTTTCAAGTTTGTTCGCATTACAAGTATATGTATTATTTTTCTTTTTATGGTTGTCAGTGTGTCAATTTTAATATTAGAAATCAATGTGCATAAGTGTGTTTTTATATAAAAATGTAATATATTTAAATAATTTCCCTGTTGTGCTCATTTTTCATTAATTTTAAATGATGCATTCGCACCTTATATTTAAGTTGATGTCGATTTTAGGCAAAAAATATCATAATTATACTATGTGATAGAATTTGCGTTAACTCCGCTTTTTTGAAGGTTATTCTTGATTCGGAATTTTCGAAAAGCGGCAGCATAAACTTGCGGTCCGCCTCTTGTGATTTGTGTCATCGCTCTGTCATGGAGGAAGCATAAAAGCGCGCAAACAATCAAAGATTGCGGGCAATGTTACAAGTATCTAATATATATACTGATTTTGCTGTTCAGACAGAAGGTCTAAGCCTTGCCTATGGTGCAAGTAAGATCCTTAAAAATATCGATCTGGATCTCACCAAAGGTCAGACACTTGCGCTGCTGGGTCCTTCAGGCTGCGGCAAGACAACATTGTTGCGGCTGGTGGCAGGTCTTTTGGCGCCCACGTCAGGATCGGTCACGATCAATGGTGTAAAAGTTGCTGATGCTACCACGGGCAAGTTTTCGCCGCCGGAAAAGCGTCATCTTGGCATGGTGTTTCAGGATTATGCGCTTTGGCCGCATATGACGGTTTATGGCAATGTTTCATTTCCGCTGGAGATGCGGGGCATCGGACGTGCCGAGCGCGAAAGCCGTGTAAAATCGGCGCTGGAACGCGTCGGTCTCACTGGCTTCGGCGATCGCTCGATCAGCGATATGTCTGGCGGTCAGCAACAGCGGGTGGCGATCGCACGCGCGATCGTTGCCGAACCCGGACTTGTGCTTTTCGATGAGCCGCTCTCTAATCTTGATCGCGAATTGCGCGAGAACATGGTCACCGAAATTGGTCAGCTCGTCGCTAATCTTGGTCTCACCGCAATCTATGTGACCCATGATCAGAGCGAGGCTTTCTCACTTGCGCATCAGGTTGCGATCATGCGGGCTGGCGTCATCGAACAGCTTGCAGCGCCCGAAATGCTTGTTGCGCAGCCGTCTACGCCAGCCGTTGCGGATTTTCTGCGGCTTGGCTGTGTGATGCCGGTTGAGCGTGCAAATGCTGGCTATCGCATAACGCAAACGGAAATCCACCTGTCGCACCATGTCGCGCCCGCGAAGGCGACACATGTGCTGGTGCCGTCACGCTCGGTTCGCAGTGTCGAAATGAGCGACGCCTCTATTCCTGCCACTGTTCTGCGCACGCAGTTCCGCGGTGATGGACATCTCACAACAGTCCGCATCGGTTCGCAGCATGAAGGTCACGAACTGACCTATCTCGATGGCGCTCGTCATTCCCCGGGTGTTCCGGTGGGCATTGCAATCGATGCGGAACAGCTTCGCTGGTTCGCCTAATAACTCTTTCATCTCAGGCACATCTCAGGAGAGATTAATGAAAAAGTCCCTTATCGGCGCAGGCATGGCTTTCGCCGCAGCTCTGCTCGCAAGCACGACCGCTTTTGCCGACATCACAGTTTACTCGGCTGGTCCGGGCAAGCTGATTGAAGGCCTTGCCGCTGGCTTCACAGCCAAGACCGGCACCAAGGTCAATGTCTTTCAGGCAACGACCGGCAAGGTCATGGCTCGCATTGAGGCCGAAGCTGGCAATCCTGTCGTAGATGTTCTGATTTCGGCTTCGTGGGATACAGCAACCGATTTTGCCAAGCGCGACTGGCTCGTTGCTTATACCAGCCCAAATGCCGAAACCGTGCCTGATTTCCTCAAGACTGAAACCGCTGTTGCACAGGGTGTGTCGGCGCTTGGTATTGCATGGAACCCAAACAGCAAGACGCCAAAGCCAACCGAATGGGCCGATCTGGCCAAGCCAGAATATAAGGATCTGGTGAACCTTCCAGATCCATCGCAGTCGGGTGCAACATTTGAACTCGTTGCCGCACTTTCGGAAACACAGGGCTGGGACCTGTTCAAGAACCTGCAGGCAAATGGTGCAGTTGCAGCCGGTGCCAATGCAGAAGCGCTGAACCCTGTGCTTCAGGGCGCAAAAGCAGCGGTCTTTGGCGCTGTCGATTACATTTCGCTTGCTGGCAAAGCCAAGGGCGAAGCTATTGATGTTATCTTTCCAGCATCGGGTACGGTAATTGCACCACGTCCTGCGATGATCCTCAACTGGTCGAAAAATCAGGACGAAGCCAAGCAGTTCATCGACTACATGCTTTCGGATGAAGGTCAGAAGATGGTTGCTGACACTTACCTGATGCCTGCACGTTCTGACGTTGCGGCTAACCGTCCACTGATTAATGATCTGAAGATTCTCAAGATCGACGCAGCAGCTGTTTATGGCAAACGCAATGAAACGCTGAAGGAATTCAACGCGATTTTTGGCGTGAAAAAGTAAAACCCGGATGGCTCTCTTCAAATCGAGGAGAGCCATTTCATTTGGTGATTTTTAAATTGCTGTCATTGTTCATGGCAGCGGGAATACCGCAGAGGCAATTATGAGTGCAAAGACCGCTACCGCTGCAAATCCGCTTGGGCTTGTGGCCATCATCGGCCTTGCCATTGTCGTCGCGGTTCCGTTTATTTTCATTGTCTTACAGGCTATTTTTCCGCGGATCGGGCAGGGCGTGTTCAGCGCGCCTTTTGTGCATCTGCCAGCCTTGTTTGAAGATCCAAGACTGCTGCGTATGACCGGCAACACAATTCTGCTTGGTGTCAGCGTCGTGGTGTTATCGGCGATTATTGCTGTACCTCTCGCGGTTTTTCGAGCACTCTACAAAGTGCCTCTTGCGCTGGTCTGGGACGTGCTGATGCTCGTGCCCTTCATGATCCCGCCCTATATTGCGACGCTTGGCTGGATCATGACGTTGCAGCCGCGCGGTTATCTCGATCAGCTTGCCGGTTTTAACCTAGCGCCATTCCTATTTTCGTTGGCTGGCATGACATTCGTAATGGCACTCAACACGTTTCCGCTGGTGTATTTCGCCGTGTCGCGGACGATTGAAGCCGTTGGCGCACGTTATTCTGATGTGGGCCGCGTTTTTGGTGCGTCGCCTTGGCGTTCGTTTTTCCGCATAACCTTGCCACTGGCAACGCCGGGACTTGCGGCAAGTCTGCTTCTCGTATTCGCTTCGGCAATCGAAGAATATGGAACGCCTGCAGCTCTTGGCAGCCGCTCGGGCTTTGAAGTGCTGGTCACAGAAATAGATATGCGCATATCCGACTGGCCGATTGATCTTTCCGGTGCTGCGGTTTTCTCGCTGGCACTAGTTTGTTTGTCGCTTGCGGCATTCATGTTCCAGCGCTGGATTCTGACGCGCCGTTCCTATGTCACGACGGGCGGTAAGCCACAGAACAAGGACAAGCGCGAGCTTGGTGCGTTCAAGGTTCCCGTTGTCATCCTGTTTGGTGTGGTCGCTTTTACGGCGACTGGCGTTCCGCTTCTCGCAATTCTTGCGACGGCGATGTCGAAGACAATTTCCGGTGGACTTACACTATCCAATCTCGGCTTTGATAATTTTGCAGATATTGCGGATAATAGTGCAGGGGCTATGCGCGCGCTCACGAATAGCCTTTCTTTGGGTGTCGCTAGTGCGCTTCTGACAGGGTCGCTTGGAGCGATAGCTGCCTATGCAGTTGTGAAAATGCGTTTCCGTGGGCGTTTCTGGCTTGATGTTCTGACGGTGTTGCCAAATTCGCTGCCGGGTGTCGTGGTTGCAGTCGGCCTTATCCTTGCATGGAACCAGCCATCGCTCCTGATTTCACCTTATAATACACCGCTGATCCTACTACTTGCATATTGCTGCATTCTGCTGCCGCAGCCAATCCGCTATGCGACCGCAGCGTTTCATCAGATCGGAGACAACCTCGAAGCCGCTGCGCGTGTTTGTGGCGCTGGTAGTTTTACAACTTTCCGCCGCATCATGCTACCGCTGATCGCGCCAAGCCTGGTTACTGCAATGCTGTTGGTATTTGCGGTGGCGACGCGTGAGCTTGTTGCTTCCATTCTGGTTGCCCCTGTCGGTATGCAGACCATATCGATCTTTATCTGGCGACAGTTTGAACAGGGATCAATTGGCCTTGGCATGGCCATGGCCTTCATCGCGATCCTGCTCACGACTTTGCTGCCTTTGCTTTTGATGGGAGTCCTTAAAAGAACAGGTTTAGTCAAAATCTAATCTGTCGACAAATTGCGTACAGAGATTTATCCTTTCATCATACCATCGAGTCCGTGGCAGGCTGAAAGGAATAAGCAATGTCTCTTACAACTCAACCACCTTGCATTTCCAATGATGAGCGGCTTGAGCGTATCAACGTTCTGCGCCGCAATTTAAGCGAAAAAAACATCGGTGCCTTGCTGCTTGGGTCGACTGAGAGCCTGCTTTATTACACTGGCCTTGTCTGGCATTCGAGCGAACGCCTGCTGGGTGCTGTGATCACGCAGACCGACATTATCTATATTGTTCCCGGTTTTGAGCTGAGCCGCGTGGAAAGCCTCCCGCACTTGCCGGGTGAAATCCGCATCTGGCAGGAAGAAGAAAACAGCGCCGTGCTCGTCGCTTCACTTTTGAAGGCGGGCGAAACGCTCGCCGTCGACAATGCCGTTCCGCTCTCTGTCTATAATGCGTTGCGTGAGCAAGTTGGCGCTGACCGCCTTGTCGACGCTGGCCCAATCATTCGAGAACAGCGTATCCAAAAATCACAAACCGAAATCGATATTATCAAATATGCGATGGGCTTGACGCTTGAAGTGCATCGCCGTGCGCATCAATTCATTCGTCCCGGCGTTGCTGCATCCGATGTCGTGCGCTTCATCGATGAGCAGCATCGCGAAATGGGCGCAAGGGGCTCAACCTTTTGCATCGTCTCCTTTGGCGAGGCGACCTCTTTGCCGCATGGTGCCGATGGCGAGCAGTTCTATAAAAATGGCGATGTTATTCTTGTTGATACAGGTTGCCGGATTGATGGCTATCATTCGGACCTGACCCGCACCTATATGCTTGATGAGCCTACAGCTGATTTTGAGCGTATATGGGCGATTGAGCGGCAGGCACAACAAGCGGTTTTTGATGCGGCAAAAATCGGTGCTGCCTGTTCCAGCCTTGATGACGCAGCGCGTGCGGTGCTGGTAAAGCATGGCTTGGGGCCGGATTATCAGCTTCCCGGGCTTCCGCATCGCGCGGGTCATGGTTTGGGACTGGAAATCCATGAAGCGCCTTATATCGTTCGTGGCAATCAGCTGCCGCTCGAAGCGGGCATGTGCTTCTCGAATGAACCGATGATCGTCGTGCCGGGGCAGTTTGGTGTGCGCTTGGAAGATCATATTTACATGAGCACCGAGGGCGCAGAGTGGTTTACGCAGCCTGCAAAAGGACCAACGGAACCGTTCGTCTGATTTTTGCTTAAGGAAGTTAACGATGACGGAAAGCGATAATAACGCCATCCCTGAACGCAAACGCGGTTCCGGCGGGAAAATGGTCTATGATCTGCTGCGCGATGAAATCCTCGATCTGGTGCTGCCTCCTGGTAGCCCGATCGATGAGGTGCAGCTTGCGGAGCGGTTTAAAATGTCCCGTACGCCGATACGTGAGGCTTTGGTGCGGCTTGCGGGTGAGGGGCTTATTGATACGCTGCCCAACCGCTCGACGATGGTGTCGAATATCGACTTCCTTAACATGCATACATACTTCGACGCGCTGACATTGATGTATCGCGCCACAACTCAGCTTGCCGCCAAAAACCATCGGCAGGAAGATCTGGACATTATCGCGTCTTATCAGACAGAGTTTACCGCCGCTGTTGAAGCACAGAACGCACTTGGGATGATCGCGACCAACGCAGCGCTGCATCTTGCAATCGCAGAGGCAGGGCGAAATCCATATTTCACCAGTCTTTTTAAACGATTGCTGGATGAGGGGCGGCGTATTCTGCGGCTTTATTATCAGTCCTATAATGATCGCCTGCCAAGGCGTTTTGTCGAAGAGCATGAAGAAATGATCGCTGCAATCGCTGCACGCGACATGAAGCTTGCCGAACAGCTGGCGCATGAACATGCAGAGCAGATCGTGCGTCAGGTGCAGAAACTGGTGATGCGCGATGACCGTCTTAAAATAAACCTTTAGTACCGTGTAATTTCTGTCGACAAATAAAATACAGGCTGATATATCAGTTGCGGTGAACTGAAAATGGCCAGACCCATGACAGTCCAATCGCTTTGGTTTTGTTTGTTGCATTGTCTCTTGTGAAACTGCACCGTAGTTCGATGGCAATGCTCTGAGAGGAGTTTTCGATGGCTGCCAATATTTTTTCCGGCGTGATTCCGGCTCTGATGACCCCGTGCAAGGACGACCGCACGCCTGATTTCGATGCGCTGGTGCGCAAGGGGCAGGAACTGATCGACGCTGGTATGTCGGCTGTCGTTTATTGCGGTTCGATGGGCGACTGGCCTCTGCTGACCGACGAGCAGCGTATGGAAGGCGTTGCTCGCCTGACCGCTGCTGGCATTCCGGTTATCGTTGGTACTGGCGCCGTGAACACCGCTGTTGCTGCGGCTCATGCTGCACATGCGCAGAAAGTGGGCGCAAAAGGCCTGATGGTTATCCCGCGCGTTCTGTCGCGTGGCTCGGTGATTGCAGCGCAGAAGGAGCACTTCAAGGCTGTGCTTTCGGCTGCTCCTGATCTTCCTGCCGTCATCTACAACAGCCCTTATTATGGCTTTGCAACGCGTGCTGATCTGTTCTTCGCGTTGCGTGCGGAGCATCCGAACCTCGTTGGCTTCAAAGAGTTCGGCGGCCCCGCAGACATGCGTTACGCAGCCGAAAACATCACCAGCCGTGATGACGATGTCACGCTGATGATCGGTGTTGATACGGCTGTGTTCCATGGATTTGTGAACTGCGGCGCAACAGGTGCTATTACCGGCATCGGCAACGTTCTGCCGAAGGAAGTCATCCAGATGTGCAAGCTTTCGCAGGCTGCAGCAAAAGGAGATGCCGACGCGCGTCAGCGTGCGCTTGAACTCGAACAAGCGCTTGCTGTTCTGTCTTCTTTCGATGAAGGTCCAGATCTCGTGCTTTACTTCAAGCACATGATGGTTCTGAAGGGTGACAAGGAATACACGCTGCACTTCAATGCAAGTGACGCTCTTTCCGATAGCCAGCGCGGTTATGTCGAAGCGCAGTTCAAGCTGTTCAACAGCTGGTATGCCGAGTGGAGCAAGCTTCCCGGCGCGGTTCAGACATACAAAGCTTGAATATAGCCATGGATTGAAAAAGCCCTCCGTTTGGAGGGCTTTTTTGTTTTTAGTTGATGGCTTCGAGGCCTTTTTCCAGCAGCAGATCGAGCTGATCAATTTCCGCTTTGGTGAGCTTGATACCTTCGCTTTCAGATTCGGCGCGTGCCTTGAAGCGACGCTGCGAAGGCAGGCGTGCGCCTTGGCCGACAATCGCATCGAACAGGCTTTCGGCTCGCGCAAACGGATCACCGGGACGACCTTTGGCAAAAGCTTCCGGCGAGAACGCAATGATCAGTTCCCCATGCACTGGCGACAGAGTTGTCGTGCCAAGGAAATCAAGCACTTCCGGGCTGGTCAGATCGCCGATCATGATGGCAGCAAGCAATTCGACCATGGTGCTGATGGCTGAACCCTTGTGCTCGCCGAAAGGTAGCATCGCACCAGCAAGCGCTGTTTCAGGATCAGTTGTTGGGTTGCCTTCCGCATCCAGCGCCCAGCCTTCCGGCAATTGTTTGCCGGCGCGACGATGAAGTTCGATCTCGCCACGCGCCGCAACAGAGGTCGCAAAGTCGAAGACGTAAGGCGAGGTTTCCTTGCGCGGCCAGCCGAACGCAAAAGGATTGGTTCCAAGCAAGGGCTTGTTGCCGCCGGTGGGTGCAACGGTTGCGTAGCTCGGGCACATGACAAGCGCTGCCAAACCTTCTGATGTCAGCGCTTCAACTTCTGGCCAGAGGGCGGAAAAATGTGTGCAGTCATTGATGACAAGTGCCGCAACGCCGTTTTTCCGTGCACGCTCCGCGAGAACGGGCACGCCCACTTCGAATGCGGCATTGGCGAAGCCGAAATTGGCATTCACGCGCACGATGCTTGAAGCTTCATCGGCCACGATTTCGGGAATCGCGGCTGCTTTTACCTTCCCGGCCTTGACTGTGCGAAGCGCACCCTCGATACGATATATGCCGTGAGATTTGCAGTGATCGCGTTCACCTGCAATAATAACACGCGTGACAGCGGCAGCCTGTATAGCGTTCAGCCCTGCTTTACGAAAAATCGCCTCTACGCGGTCGTGAAGCGTGGCAATGCTCAGGATGGTGGTCTCGCTCATCATGCATCTTTCATGGCTAAACCTGCATGGAATGTCCTGCAGGCAATTGATATCTGCGCACACACTGTATACAAACAAACAGGGTATACAATCATTAGACAAGTACAATTTAGATTCAGTGAGATACTGGCTTAATTGTGCGTTGATTTCTACAGGAGGATGGACGAATGGCATTTACGCCCAAAGGGAAACACTTTGTTGCTGGCGAATGGCTTGATGGAGCCGGGACCTTTGAATCTTCACCAGCAAGTGGGCCAGCGCATTCGTTCGCAGTCGGTACAGTTGATCTGGTGAACCGCGCTTGTGAAGCTGCGGAAGATGCGTTCTGGTCTTATGGCTATTCGACCCGCGCCGAGCGCGCTACATTCCTGCGCGCAATCGCCGACGAAATCGAAGCACGCATTGCAGACATTATCGTAATTGGTTCGCAGGAAACCGGCTTGCCGGAAGCGCGTCTTCAGGGTGAAACTGGTCGTACCACCGGCCAGCTGCGCTTGTTTGCTGACCATATCGAAAAGGGCGATTATCTTGATCGCCGTTTTGATGCAGCACTTCCTGATCGTCAGCCAGCGCCGCGCCCGGAAATCCGCCTTGTTCAGCGTCCAATTGGTCCTGTCGCGGTTTTCGGTGCATCCAACTTCCCGATGGCATTTTCGACCGCCGGTGGTGACACTGCGGCAGCACTGGCTGCTGGTTGCCCTGTCGTCGTGAAGGGCCATTCTGCACATCCTGGAACGGGCGAAATCGTAGCGCAGGCTATTGAAGCCGCGATCAAGAGGACTGGCGTTCATCCGGGTGTGTTCTCGCTCATTCAGGGCGGACGCCGCGATGTCGGTCATGCGCTGGTTCAGAATCCAAACATCAAGGCTGTTGGCTTCACGGGTTCGCTGGCTGGTGGCCGTGCATTGTTCGACCTTTGCGCAGCACGTCCAGAACCAATCCCGTTCTTCGGTGAGCTTGGTTCGGTCAATCCGATGTTTCTGCTGCCAGAAGCAATGAAGGCGCGGGCCGAAACGCTCGGACAGGGTTGGGCTGGGTCGCTCACTATGGGCGCTGGCCAGTTCTGCACCAATCCAGGTATTGCTGTTGTTCTCGACGGTGCTGATGCCGACACCTTCACAGAAGCTGCTGTTGAAGGTCTCAAAAAAGTTGCTCCGCAGACCATGCTGACTGATGGCATTGCGCAGGCATACCACGAAGGCAAAGAGCGTTTTGAAACGCGCAATGCTGTGAAGCCGCTTTATGAAACCGAGTCGTCGGGTCGTCAGGTTTCACCAAATCTGTTTGAAACAACTGGTGAGCGCTTCCTGTCCGACCATGCGCTTGGTGAAGAAGTATTTGGTCCTCTCGGACTGGTCATTCGCGTTGGTTCCGTCAATGAAATGGAAAAGCTTGCGCGTGGCTTTGAAGGTCAGCTGACAGCAACCATTCACATGGATGCAGGCGACATAGGTGAGGCACAGAAACTTCTGCCTGTGCTTGAACGTAAGGCTGGTCGTGTTCTCGTCAATGGTTTCCCCACTGGCGTTGAAGTGGTTGATTCAATGGTTCACGGCGGACCATATCCGGCATCGACGAACTTTGGAGCAACTAGCGTTGGCACAATGTCGATCCGCCGTTTCCTGCGTCCAGTTTCTTATCAGAACTTCCCAACGGAACTTCTGCCAGAAGATTTCGCGTAATCTTATCGCATTGTAAAAAACAGAAAGCCCCTCCAGTGGAGGGGCTTTTTTTCTATTCGTAAAGAGCTGCCGCTAATTTTCGCACGGCTTGCGCTGTTCGTGGTCCGAAGCCAAGCATATATGGGCCCTCTAGCACAACCAGCGATTGACTGCGCGCTGCTGGTGTTTCTTGCAGCGCTTTTTGGGAAAACACATCCTCGCGTGTGGGGCCGCCATTGCCATCTGAGAGCATCAACACCACATCTGGTTCTGCCTTGACCAACCATTCCTCGGACACGGGTTTATAACCGGAATAGACTGATAGCGGATTGATCCCGCCGGCATAGCGGATGAATGCATCTGCCGCAGTTTCGCTTCCCGCACCGCTCAGCCTGGCCAGACCGTGGAAAAAGACGACCCGCTTTTGCTTTCCAGCCGAAACCTTTTTGGCATAGGCTGTTGCAGCATCGAAATCTTCAACCACTTTGCGGGTAAGTAGCTCGCCTTGGTGTTCGCGATTGAGCCGCTTCGCAATCAGCCCGATCTTTTTGATTAGACCCTCGCGACTGTTATCGACCGGGACATAGAGAATTTCGAGTGCTGACTGGTTCAGCACATCTGTCGTTTCCGGTGGTCCAATATCTTCGGATGCGATAATCAGATCGGTGTCGAGTGTGAGGATTCCTTCTGGCGAAAGACTGCGGCGATAGCCGACATTAGCCTTACTGGATGTCTCCGCGGGATATTTGCTGCTTCGATCAACCGCTACAACCTTATCGCCTGCGCCGAGTGCAAATATTATTTCAGTGACGTCAGGGCCAAGGGAGACAATGCGTTTGGCCTCTTTGTTCTCGGCAAAGGCCGCTTGTGGTGCAATGCAAATTAGCATCAGCACGAGCACAGTTTTTGCTATGCTGCGCAAAGGGAAAACCCGGATATGAGGTGTAAAATGCACGTCTACCTGATCCATCTGATTGTATGATCGATCAGTAAACCTTATTTAACATGAGTATAATAATCAAGTTAAAACGCCCTCGTTGGACGTTTTAACTTATGGGGCTTTTGACTTACGAGGCGAATATTTCTTCACAAGGTGAAAGCTTTGCTTTGTCGGAGGACGGCCGGAATGATCGACCAGTGCTGACAAGGCGCGCGCATAATCAAGCACTAGTCCCGGCGTCCATGCCATGGATTCTGCGCGTTTGCGCATAAGGCCTGCGGCCCATAGCTCAGGAAATACGAGTGCTTGCAAAGCACGGAAAACGGGCCATCTGTGGTCGCGATAAACGCCTTCAAGGGCGGCGTCGAGAGCATCGGCAACAGCGCTTGAACAGTTTCTGTTTGTCAGATTGTAAGTGTCGTTTGCGCGATAATGTTTCCAGAACCGGCGTAGGCGTGCGGCATCTATATTGTTGATTTCCACCTGTACGGTGGATGAACACCAGTCACCGGATTCAAATTCGTAGCTTGGTAAAAAACGTCCGGGAACATTGTTGTCTGCGGTTGCACGCAGGGTACGGCTGAATTCATCCGGGTTGCGGTCGATTTCAGCAGCCGGATAATGGCTGATATAGAGATCCGGTTCCATTTCCAGCGCTGCATGTCCTGTCGAAATGACACCATTGCTGTCGACAGCTGCAATATAGCGGTTGATCGCTCGTTGCCGAAGCGATGTCATCGCAGTTCCGGTTGGCGTCCAGACGTGAACAACCAGCTTTTTGCGGTTTCGGGCACTGCGCTTTTGATGAAGCTGTGCTGCACGATAATTAAAAGGGTTTCTGCTAAGGATACTGGTCAGCGATGCGTCGGCTTCCATGCGCTTGATACGAAACGCTATGCTAAGCAAACCGATACCAGTGAGAATAAGCACGGCGCCGACATTAACGCCGACGGTTCCTTCGTACCATGTTGGCCATGGTTGCAGTGTGCCAATAGCAATCAGGACTTCAACGATACCGCCGGTCAATCCCACGCGCCAGCGCGGATAGCGAACCACCCATGCGCTTGCGATACGCACGACACCGTCAATGAGGAAGCAAAGCCCGAAAAGCATCGCCAGTGTAAAATTGCTGGCTGGTGTCGAGCTTATGATCAGTATGCTTACGCCGAGCAGGGCTATACCTTGTACCAGGCGCATTCTTCGCGCAGTTCCAGAGCTCGCAATGGCTGCAAAAAGGCATAAGGCAGCTTCCGGGAGCAGGAAATAACCAAACACGCGGGCAGGTAGAACTGTCTTGCCGTCCAGTGCATCTATGACGATCAGGCTGCCGCCGATTATCCAGAGAATGGAAATCGCCAGCAAGGTTCTCCAGTGCCGCTGAATAATCTCGCGACCCAGTAGAAGAAACAATATTCTTATCACCCCACCACCCCGCGACTTTCAGCGTTACCTTTAATAGCTTCAACAAGTAGGGTGTTTCAATTTAAAATGCATTTAAATTAGCGATAAAGAAAAGCCCCGCAGTGCGGGGCTATTCCTTTTATGATTTGAGCTTCAACTGATTGCCCGACCGACCCAGATCAATATGCAGGCTCCGATAAAGCCTGCAATCAGATAGCCAAGCCAGCCACCGAACGACACACCGAGGAAGCTGAAAATAAAGCTGGCGATAGCTGCGCCGATGATACCCAGAATTATATTCATGAATATGCCGGTATTGCTATTCATGAAATTCGACGCGATCCAGCCTGCTAGTCCCCCAATGATGATTGCTGCAATCCAGCCAATACCTGCCTCACCCATTCGCTATCTCCCTGATCAACAAGATAAGAATGGATATGTATCAGTTCTGACTTTCGACAAGGGGTACGAGAAGGCGGGCAGAGACTTATCATCACTGTCCGATCGGATCTCTGTTTTAGAAAGGCCAAGCGCGTTGCGCGCCGCGCATTTCTTCCCACGCATGCGCCATTTGCAACACGCCGAGATCATCGAAACGACGACCGGCTATCTGCAGTCCAATCGGCACACCCGCGCTGTCATAGCCGCAATTGACCGAAATGGCTGGCTGTTCGCTCATGTTGAAAAGCAGTGTAAAATTAATGTGTGATTGCGCACCCTCTACAGTATTGCCGTTCGGATAAGTCCATTCCGCGGGAAAGCTGACATTGGGTGAAATCGGCGTCAGAATGAAGTCATATCCGGCTGTCGCTGACACTGTTTTAGAGCGGATCTCCAGTGTCATCAGATAATTATGAAATACTTCTTCGCCTGACTTTCCGAGGCCAGATTCAGCCCATTCGCGCATTATCGGCAGAATTTTCTCTCGCGTATGCGCAGGCAGGGCCTGCACGTCCAGACCGGACCTTGTGCGCCAGAAATGATCGAGGCCATGAAGCATTTCAGGTGTCATCCACGGTTTAAGCAGTTCGACATGTGCTCCCGCATTTTCAAAAACCTTAGCAGCAGCCTGCACGGCCTCTGTTACCTGCGGATCGACAGGCATCCCGCAGCCCGGATCGAGCAGCAAGCCGATTTTAAGACCACGAACGTCACGTTCCAGATTGAGCCAGTCAATCTCAGCGTCAGGAAGGCTCATATGATCGCGACAATCCGGTTGTGAAAGAACCGCCATTGCAATGGCAGCGTCCCTCACACTACGCGTCATCGGTCCTGCAGCACGTCCCATAAATGGTGGTTCGATAGGTATACGCCCCAGGCTGGGCTTATGTCCGACCAAACCACACCATGCGGCTGGTAGACGAACGGACCCACCGATATCCGTGCCAAGATGGATGGGGCCATAGCCAGCGGCTCCGGCTGCTGCAGCACCTGCACTCGATCCGCCCGGATTTTTTTCCAGATTCCACGGATTGCGGGCAAGCTTGTGAAAACTTGATGTCCCCGATGACGCCATCCCGAAATCTGGCATTGTCGTTCGTCCGAGAAAGACCGCCCCTGCTTCACGCAGACGAGCAGCCGGCGGTGAATCCGCAGTCTTAGGTGTCATATCACCGGACGCGGTGCCAAGCGGCATTGGCACGCCCTTTGTCGCGATATTTTCCTTAAGCGTTACAGGAATGCCGTCTAACGACACGCCCCTCAAACGGATCGGCTCTCCGGCTTGCCAGCGTGCTTCAGAAGCGCGTGCGGATTCCATTGCGCCTTCGGCATCAACAAACCACATCGCATTGAGTTGCGGTTCGCGACGCTCAATGTGTTCAAGAACGTCTCGGGTAACATCCACCGGAGAAAAAGTGCCAGCTTGATAGCCGTCGACCATTTCTTGGACATTGAGAGCATTAAGTTTAGTCATGATTGAGATCGGTCCATAATAAGTGAATGTAGAAATCCGGTTCGCAGGATGCCGGTTCAGGCATTGTGGAGTTCCCGGAACTGGGCGAAATCCCATTCTCTGCCGGGAGCCGCATCAATAAGGCTGCGCGTATAGGCATGTTTTGGCTCGGAAAGCACATTGAATGCGGTGTCGTATTCGACGATGCGTCCATGTTGCATCACCAGTACATCGTCGCAAATCTGAGCTGCGACGCGCAGATCATGGGTGATGAAAAGAATGGCAATGCCGAGTTTTTCCTGTAATTCGTCAAGCAGTTGCAGCACCTGCGCTTGAACCGAAACGTCGAGCGCTGAAACTGCTTCATCGGCGACCAGAACTTCAGGTTCCATGGCAACGGCGCGGGCAATAGCAACACGCTGACGCTGTCCGCCGGAGAACTGATGCGGATAGCGATTGATGGCATCTTCCGGCAATCCGACCAATTGCAGAAGCTCTGCGGCACGCGCAGTTGCCTTACGCTTGTCCACGCCCATATTGACCGGGCCTTCAATCAGACTCCTGCCAATTGTCCAGCGTGGATTAAGCGAACGAAACGGATCCTGAAAGATGATCTGGATATGTTTACGGTGGGGTTTAAGCTGACGCTGTGAGAGTTGCGCAATATCAAATTCCGCTACCTTAATCTCACCAGATGTCGGCTCAATCAGCCGCATGACGCAACGCGCCACAGTCGATTTTCCCGAGCCGCTTTCGCCAACAATCCCGAGCGTTCGACCGCGTTTGATCGTGAAATTCACATCGCTTGCAGCAAAGGTTTGATCGCCCTTTTTGAAGACGGAATGCGTTCCATAGCTCTTTTGAAGATCATTGACGCGAAGCGCCATTTTTTCGGAAGCCTCGTCGCGGGCCGCACGCGGCGTCAGACTTGGTACCGATTGCAGCAGCTTCTTGGTATAGTCTTCCTGTGGCGCACGCAGAAGCGTTTCAACGGGCGCATGCTCGACGACGCTGCCATGTTTCATCACATGCACAGTGTCGGCGATTTCTGCGACAACCCCCATGTCATGCGTGATGAAAAGCACAGCCGTTCCGTGCTTCTCCTGCAATTCGGAAATCAGGCTGAGGATTTGCTTTTGTGTGGTGACATCGAGTGCAGTCGTCGGTTCATCGGCAATCAGCAATTGTGGTTCAAGAACCAGAGCCATGGCAATCATGATCCGCTGACGTTGACCACCTGAAAGCTGATGCGGATAAGAACGATAGACGCGATCAATATCCGGCAGATGTACCTGCTCCATAATATCGAGAACGCGAGTTTTTCGTTGGTTCGCAGACAAATTTAAATGCGTCCGCAGCACTTCTTCGATCTGTTCGCCAACGCGCAACACTGGATTAAGTGCTGTCATCGGTTCCTGAAAGATCATGGATATTTTTCGTGCACGAATGGCACGCATTGCCTGCGGTCCAAGATCGAGAAGGTTTTTGCCTTCCAGATCAATGCGCCCGCCAGCAGGTTCAAGCGCACCTTTTGGCAAAAGCCCCATGATCGAAAGTGAGGTCACAGACTTGCCTGAGCCACTTTCACCGACAAGACAGACCGTCTCGCCTTTGCGGATTTTAAGCGAAATACCATTGAGAACTGGTGCCGCATTGGTATTGCCTGCAAGCCTGACGGTCAGGTCGGATATTTCGAGCACTGTCGGCTCATTTTCAAAATTGCGGTTCTTGAAAATCATGATCAGCCCTCGCGTTTCTTCAGGCGTGGATCGAGCAGATCGCGCGCCGTATCGCCCAGAAGGTTGATGGAAAGGATGCACAGTGACAGCAGCAGACCCGGCCAAAAGATCAGCGACGGCTTGAGCTGGAAATAGAGCCTTCCCTCTGCCATGATATTACCCCATGTCGGAATTTCGGTCGAAACACCCGCACCAAGGAAGGACAGAATTGCTTCGGTCAGGATTGCAGATGCGCAGACATAGGTGGCTTGCACTGTTAGCGGTGCCAAAGTGTTTGGCATCAGATGCTGCCAGATTATCTTTGGTGTCGAAGAACCAAGCGAAAGCGCTGCCTCAATATAAGGCTCTTCACGTGCTGAAAGCACAATCGAACGCACCAGGCGTACCACGCGCGGAATTTCCGGGATGGTGATAGCTGCGAGAACAGACCAAATGCTTGGGCCGTTGAGTGCAATAAGTGCGATGGCGAGCAGGATTGATGGGATTGCCATAAGGCTGTCCATGATGCGCATGATGATTGCATCCGCAAAGCGGAAGAACCCGGCAATCAGGCCAATAAACAAGCCGAGCAACACGCTGACAATCGCAGCCCCTATACCGATGAGCAGTGAAACCTGTCCGCCCATCAGTACACGTGACAAGAGATCACGACCATAGCCGTCTGTACCCAATGGATAAGTATCCGAAGGGGGCTTGAGGCGTTGCAGCGCATCCATGCTCATTGGATCATGCGGAACAATCCATGGCGAAATCAGTGTCATTGCAACGATGGCAATGAGGACGATGGCCGCGACCACCGGGCCGATTCCGAGCCGCGTGGCCTTGGAAAAGGATAAGGAATTGAGCAGCCATTGCAGGCGTGCTGCCGGGCGATGTGAGGCTGTCATCAGTAACGAATCCTTGGGTCGAAGAGAGTGTATGAGAGGTCAATCAGCAGATTGACGAACACATAAAGCGCACTGGTGAGCAGGATCATGCCCTGAATAACGGGATAGTCGCGCGCAAGAACTGCATCTACTGTCAGGCGTCCGATACCCGGAATGTTGAAGACGCTCTCCGTCACCACCACGCCGCCAATAAGCAAAGCGAAGCCGGTTCCGATCACAGTCAGGATTGGAACTGCTGCATTGCGCAGCGCATGGTGAAAAAGTACAACATTCTCGCGCACACCTTTGGCGCGTGCCGTGCGAATATAGTCTTCACCAAGCACTTCGAGCATTGATGCGCGTGTCATGCGGGCAATCAGCGCCACATAAATGACGGCAAGCGTGAAACAGGGCAGTGCTGCGCGTGACAGAAACTTGCCGAAGTTTTCGGACGGTGCCGTATATCCCTGAACTGGGAACCAGCGCAGGTCGATGGAAAAGAACTGGATGAAGAGATAGCCAATTACAAAAACCGGTATGGAAAAACCCATAACCGATAGCGTCATAACCCCATAATCGATCCAGCTGCGATGACGCCATGCCGCAAGAATGCCGAGCGGAACAGCGATGACAACCGACAGAACAATCGTCAGAAGCGCGATATTCAGGGTAGGCCAGATGCGCTGCCCGATCATCGCCGTAACCGAAGTTCCCGAGATCAGTGATGTACCAAGATCACCCTGAAGCAGATGGCCCAGCCATGTGATGAACTGGATGTGAAGCGGGAGGTTAAGTCCCAGCGATTCACGAATGCGGTCAAGCTGTTCGCTCGTTGCAGCATCACCTGCAATGATCGCAGCCGGATCACCCGGCGTCAGGCGCAAAAGCAGGAAAACAAAGATCGCTACGATTGCCATCACCGGAATGACGGCAAGAATGCGACGCAGGATGAAACCGAACATCGAGTTGTCCTTGTCGAAAAAATAGTCAAGCATGTGTGAAGCTTGTTACACCCAAGCAGTACTCACTTCATATACTTGTCTGATCCTGTAAGGCGGCAATTCGTAACACTCAGAACTGCCGCCTGTTTGGTAACTGCCGCTTTTGTGCGCGGTAGTTTCGAAAGCCTATTCGGCCTTCTTCACGTTCCAGAAGACCTGTACCGGAGACATGACCATGTCTTCGAGGGCTTTGCTGCGTGCATGTGGCGAATAGAACTGGCCAAGCGGCAGGTAGCTGACAGTGTCCATCGCGTGGATCTGAATCTTCTTCGCAATTTCCTTGCGCTGTTCAGGCGTCGTCGCGTCAATGAATTCCTGACGCATGGTTTCGATTTCGTCATCCTGCGGCCAGC
>Ga0308157_10002261_pt1 | contig 32598 bp, 43 predicted proteins | sample PhyBR1_FD_201035 | JGI IMG/M metagenome (GOLD analysis project Ga0308157, IMG submission 201035) | Phyllosphere microbial communities from UC Gill Tract Community Farm, Albany, California, United States - DLSLB.R1 | ecosystem: Host-associated > Plants > Phyllosphere > Unclassified | place: USA...
AGGCACTGCAAAGGGAAGTTGGCCAGGCACTGCAAAGGGAAGTTGGCCAGGCACTGCAAAGGGAAGTTGGCCAGGCACTGCAAAGGGAAGTTGGCCAGGCACTGCAAAGGGAAGTTGGCCAGGCACTCAACTGCGCGTAGGCTTCGCCATTAGTAATAGGCACGGACTTGTCTCAAGCTACTAAGCTGACCGTTCAGCCCGTAATACGCATGGACTTGTCTCATTATTATTAGGCATGGGTTTTCCAGCGCGATACCAGCTTGCACGACTCATACCCAGGGCTTCCCAAGGCTTCTGACGACTAAGAGAACTGGCTTCGTAGGTTTCTCTGTCGATAGCACCAGCGGCACGTCTACGGGCTTCCTCACGCTTCCTATGGCGTTCCGCTGCTACGTTTGAACTTATAATTGTTCGCAGCTGAAGCTGTTCTTCATCAGTGATTTGAAATAGCGTGATAAGTGTGTCGTTCTTGGGCGTATACAGTGGCGCATATTTTTTACCGTTCAGCTCTATTTGTTCCCCACGTTCGTGGGCTTTAGCTTTCTCATACAGCGTAGACAGCTCTTGTTTTCTGCTTGTCCAGTTTGGGTCAAGTTCTGCGGCCAATGCCTGGGCTTCGTAAAACATTTGGCTGGAATAAGTAGCACCAGACAAAAGCAAAAAATTCATACGCCAGAAAAGGTGCTTCATACGTTCACCTTCCCCCACACCACCGCGCAGCTCGGCCAGCTTGCGTATATCTTCTAAGCGATCCCATGCCAGCTGACGACCTGAGAATTTTTTAAGCCCTGTGTTGTGGCCACCAGGGATCACCGTTAATCTGCTTCTTCTGGCGCGTTTTTCTGCTTCAATATCCCAACGTGCCACCGGCAATAGAACCTCCGCTAAATACTCAAAAGAATACTTAACAGGCTCCCCAGAAGAATCTTGCTCAACGTCAATAACATGACAGATCTGGCCACTTTTGGTATTGACGGTATCAACCAGGCGCAGCACACGGCTGGCGTCTTTAGCTTGTGGGTCAGCCCCTAGTGACTGCAATTTATCAACTAGATGGCGTTGGCATGAGTTCCAGCGTGGCAGCGCCTGGCGGGGAATAGGGGAGTCTAAGAGCCACTTAGCTTGTAAGCCACGACCCGAATAAACGATCAAGGAAGGGGGGGGAATGCCCTGGTCTGCACAAAAGAATTTCAGTGCATCTGCCATTTGATCTGGCGTTTTGTCTTTAGCCCAGGAAAGTTTGTACGCATCTATATCAACAAACAGTAGTCCAATCCTGGCCAGGTTAACGACCCGTCTATTTGGCCTGATGAACTCTGCCTGGCTTAACCACGTATCCCTGTTGGGGTTGACTAAGCGCAACACAGTAGGCATGTCTGTGAGCAGGTGCGATGATTGCCGCGCCTTACCTTCTTCGTCCCTTACTAACAGGGAGAAGAACCCTTTTCGCTCTGGCCAATGGTATGCGTTGGCTTCAGTCTCGCTGTCAAACAGCGGCATCTGTAAAGCTGTAGCTGTAGCCACAATTACCCCCTCTCACTTGCGGGGTGGGCTTTCTGCATCTATAATGGACGCAAAACACCCTGCCTCATACGGCACCCCTTAGACAGTGAATCCTGCCGCCAAGCATAGAAAACACTGTCACACCAAAAAATGCCCCGATAGTTGCCGCCAAGCATAACTATCGGGGTTTGTCTTTTATGCAGCGCCTACCAAGGGCTGCATGTTTCGTAATCTTCCTCTACCTAGTTCAGACTGCATCGCTTCCCATAGATCAGCGTCACGTTGCAGCTTGAGCCAGAACTCTGGCTTTGTGCTGAGAACTCGCCCAAGAACTAAGGCACTCTCTGGCGTGATCGCCACTTTACCTCTGCATAGCTGATTAACATGCTTGCGAGTCCAACCAGTGGTTTCAGCCAACATTGTTTGAGTGATTTTGTTCGGGCGCAAAAACTGGCTAGTGAGTACATCACCAGGCACTTCAGGGCGAACATTCATCATAAAAACCTCTGACTAAAATAACTCTCGCAAGTGTAACCTATCAGGTTAACTTGTCAATCGTCACCGGCAATAAAACCTAAGACAAAATCATACAGAAACGGCAGTAAAACCATGCTGACGGATAACTTGCCCATGTTCCATGCAAAGCCTGGATCATCAAAGAGAAGCAAGGAAAATGCTACGCCAACAAGAGAAATCAACAAGAAGAAACTGGCGAACATTCGCACCGGTTGCCGCAGTAAAAAGCCGATCCACGCTACACCCTGACGGATGGCCTTAAACACCATAGATAAAACCTGTCGGTGAGTCTGGCGCTTCACTTGTACGTTGTCATAGCGACTCATAATAGCACCTCCTTTTACATTGCCCTCAATGATAGGCCATTATGTCCTACAGATCAAGCAATTATTGCGAGTTCGATTATCAATGTGATATATTTTGATTATCAAAATAGCCCACAACGTAAGGAACGAACATGCGTTTTAAGACCAAAGTTTTACTTGCTACAGGCTTGCTGGCTGCAACAACTTTGCCAACAGCTGCTTTCGCAGCCAGCCAAGCTGAATGTGCTATCTGGCTATGTCTCCCTGCTGGATTTCCTGGCAATTCCGGCCTACCGTCATCTGTCACTTGCGGCGATGCTAAACGAGCCATGATTAGCCGGATTAAAGACCTTAAATCACCATTACCGGCGTTCGGCTCTTGCGCTGTTCCTGGGCTTTCTTCAAATACGCAGGCAAAAGATGGCATGGCTACTTATGTTCCCGCACATCAAGTCTGCACCCATTGGGGGGGTGGTGATGCTGGCGATTGCATCCGTTGGGAAACGATTCCTGAGCAATGGACTCAAAGGACTCCTGCCGTATGTTATGGAGAAGGCCGCAATGTAAGACACACGGTGAACTGCCAAAGCGTCAGATGGGTTGAGGTCTACACTGATGGCGTTCAAATTGGCGGTAAGTATTACTTCAACTTGAACGGGTACGGCAAATTAGTTGGCGGTGATGAAGCTATACATGAGAACTTGAGGGCTAACCCATGAGCCTAATAGCAACTCTGGCCGCTTGCCTAGCGTTAACAGCAGATCCGGCTGTTAATTGCGATGAAGTCAAAACTGAGTATGTGACCAGGCTCAACGCGCTAGAGATTAGCGCCGAAGATCGCGATGCTATCGCAAGAGTGGCATATGCTGAAGCGTCAAACCAGGGCGATGATGGCCTGGCCGGTGTCGTTTACACAATTATTAATCGCACTATAAACGGCAACTTCGGGCAGGACATTAGTTCTGTTTTGAATGCTCGAAATCAGTTTGAGCCAGTGACAAGGGCAGGGGGGGATTGGAAAAACCTTCCTGTTATACCGAAAGAAAAGCAAGCGCGAGTAGATACGATTATTAGCCTTGCTTTAAATGGCCATCTTCCTGATTTAACTAATGGCGCTTTATTTTTTCAGAATCCAGAAATAGTAAAACAACGCGAAATCGAAGGGAAAGTATCAGCCGGTTTAACGAATTTCGGTGGATCTAATCCTGTCGCTCAAATTAAAGATCACACATTCTATTCTGAAATAAAAACCGCAACACAGAATAAGAATCCAGTCAAGCCGCAAATTTCTTTATCAAATAAAAACTCCCGATTAGCGGAACAACGCCGCCGCCATTTAGCTGGTTTTAAGAGCGAATGGGATGAACCTGGGAGTGTATGGGTAGACGATAGTAGCACGTTGTAAATAAACAACAGTCAACTAACCATATATAAGCGACAGGGAATGAAGGCGGCTAACTATCTGGTTTTTCTTCGTATGTACGAAATTACCGTGTGCCTGAATGGATTTGGCTATTAACTACAATCATCAATATATAGCATTTTGATAATCAATATGGTATATATTGATTAACGCAACTGAGGGGGAATGATCGAACAAGAACCGCGCTCTTATCCGCAATTTGGGGATTCCAACGTAGCATATAGCTCTTTAGAACAAGACCTAGAGAGCGACATGAGCGAAGCCCAAATCAATGAAACAACGCTAATTACTAACCTCGAAAGTGGTGGTATTAGAAGGCTGAAACTAATTCAAGGGAAAGACCGCAAATTTATGATTCGTGCGGTATTCGCTTGGAAGGGGGGTGAATACACATTAGTAACCCAACGTAAAACTCCACGCATTTGGGCAAGTCTCGACAGACTGCTTAAACATATTGAAACCAAGTATCACAATGTACCTGTGATCGAATTGCATTTATGGAAAGAAACACATGACCACGATGACGAAAAAGGCGGCTCAAGCTGAAATTAATACCGTTTCAAAAGAAACTGAAGTTTCATCTTTTCGACAATTCATGGCTTATGCCTGGGTAGTTCTCTGCTTAATTGCTCTGCCTGAAACCGCCTCTGCTAACCCCGCCCTAGAAGCCCTGAACTGGGGTGTAGATCTTCTTACTTCCACTCTTGCGCGTAGTGCCGCTATCGTTGCTCTAGCAGTCTGCGGCTATATGGCCTGGGCTGGAAAAATGTCTTGGGCGCTTCTCGTTAACATCCTCATTGGTATGGTGCTCGTCTTTGGTGGCGCTGCCCTCGTAGACTTGTTCTCCAGCTCTGTTTCAGGCTAATTCTGGAGCAGTCGCTATGAGTATGGAAACTGATCCTTTACTCGTAGGTGCCACACGCCCCACATTCGTGGGGGGTATCACTTACGAAGCCATCATATTTTGCGGCATGGTTTCATCCATAGTTTTTCTTGCTGCAAACAATATCTTTCTACTTCCCGCTGTTTATATCCCCCTTCATGCGATTAGTTATCTGATCTGCATGAAAGACCCCCGTGCATTCCGTCTAATGGCGTTGTGGGTTACTACAAAAGGGCGCTCTACGGCAGCGCGCTTTTGGGGGGCTGCTACAGCTTCGCCTTGGCATAACACCAGGAAGCACAAAGGTAAGGGGTTCTAATGAAACACAATGCATTAAGAAAAAGCAATTGGGCTGGTGAAAACGAAGTTGCTGAGTTCATACCTTTCAAAGCACACATCAACCCTCATACTGTCTCGACAGAAGGCGGGGATCTCATGCAAGTCATCAAACTAGATGGACTTGCTCATGAGTGTGCAGATATCACTGATCTTGACCACGCCAAAGCCCAGCTCAACTCTGTACTAAGAAACCTGGCCAGAACAAATGAAGTAGCTATCTTCACCCACATTGTTCGTCGTGCGGTAAATAAATTCCCTGGCGGGGAATTTCACAATGACTTTTCTAAACATTTAAACGAAAAGTATGAGCGGCACGTTACTGCACAAACCATGTTGGTTAACGAGTTGTACCTTACTGTCATTCTGCGGCCTAGCGCAATCAAGCGGGGTTTCAAAGGTTTATTTCGGAAGCTAGAAACAAGCGTTGAGGTTATCCAGCAGCAACGTCAAGATGCTCTAACACGCTTAGATGGCTTAAGCGGAATGATGCTTAAAAGCCTTGAAAAATACGGCGCTCGGCTCTTATCCACGTACCAAAAAGACAGCATCCTTCATTCAGAGATCTTGGAACTATTTTCTTTCATCCTGAATGGTGGCGGCGACTGGAAGCCAAGAGCAGTACCGCGTGAAAACCTGAAACACAACCTGGCGTATAACAGGGTATTTTTCGGCGCTGATACTTATGAGGTTCGCACCCTATCCACACAACGATTCGGCGCGATTCTTACTGTAGGAAAGTACCCTGAAGAAACCTTTGCTGGTTATCTGAATGTACTGTTATCAACCCCATTCCCTCTAATAATTACGCAATCATTCAACTTTCTAAAAGAAAGCACAGCAAAGGATTTGATTCTACGCCAGCAAAACCGGATGGAAAACGCCGGTGACATGGCTGTTTCTCAAATCGAGGCTATGGATGCTGGCTTGGATGATCTGGCATCAAGTCGGTTGTTGTATGGTGAGCATCACATCACTATCAACATACCTGCTGATTCAATAAAGCAGCTCCAAAACCGGATGCAGGCAGTAGAAGGGGAATTGGCCAATACGTCTTTAACGATTGCTCGCGAGGATTGGGCAATCATGGCGGCCTACTACTCACAATTGCCTGGTAACTTTGCACAGCGGCCACGACCATCGCCTTTGTCGTCCAGAAACTTTATCGCGTTTTCCTCCTTTCACAATTACCCAACTGGCCGCTTTTCTGGCAACCAATGGGGGTATGCGGTCAGCCTGCTAAAAACCACTTCTGGCGCTCCATACTATTTCAATTTCCATTTGCCATTAGACGCAGCAAAAGCCAAAAAACGTGAAGAAATGTTGATGGCTGGCAATGAAAAGGCAGTATTAGAAGCTGAAGCAAAGGAAGAACAAAAAGCCCTGGGCAACACTATTATTATCGGGCCAGCGGGTTCAGGTAAAACAGTGCTTCAAGGTTTCTTGCTTGCTCAAAGCGATAAATTTGGGGCTAAGCAATTCATCTTTGACAAAGATAGGGGCTTAGAACTGTTTGTACGTGCGTCAGGCGGCTCTTATTTGCCATTGAAAAATGGCGAAAGAACTGGATTCAACCCATTCAAACGACTGCCAATAAATGAAGAAAACACGATGTTTCTTCAAGATCTGGTAGCCAAATGCTGCGGCGGCGAGATCACACCCAATGAAGAACTAGAAATACGCAAAGCAGTGGTTAGTGTGCTGCGTCTGCCCGTAGAGCTAAGAAAAATATCTGCCTGCCTTAGTTACATCGACCCAACAGTCGAGAACGGGTTATTTGACCGGCTAAGCAAATGGTGCGCCGATGGAAGCCTAGCATGGGTCTTTGACAATGATGATGACCTGGTTGATTTGTCTGGCGTTCAAAAATTTGGCTTTGACGTTACGGACTTCTTGGAAAATCCAACGACCAGGACGCCTATCGTTATGTATATCTTCCATCTTATAAAAAGCCAGATAGATGGAAGTCGGGTACAGGTTTTCTTGGATGAATTCTGGAAACTGTTACAGGACAAATACTTCATTTTCTTTGTGGAAGATGAATTACGTACTATCCGAAAGAAAAACGGCATTTTGGTGATGGGAACACAATCTGCGGGGGAAGGGCACAAATCACCTATTGCTGACGCCATTCGTGAACAAACAGCAACTATGGTTTTCTTCCCGAACCCGAAGGCTGAGAAAGCAGATTACCTGGCCTTTGGTTTAACGGAGCGAGAATTTGAACTGATCAGGCATGAAATCCTACCTGGCTCGCGGGAATTCTTAATCAAGCAAGGCCATACAAGCGTTGTTGCAAAGCTCGATTTACATGGTTTTAGTGACGAGCTGGCAATCATTTCTGGTACTACTGACAATGTGGAACTTGTAGAAAAAATCCGTGCTGAAGTAGGTGATGATCCCAAAGATTGGGTTCCTTTATTTCATCAAAGACGCAACTTGCAAAAGGAGACTTCTCATGAAGCTGTCGCTGCGTAAATCTATTGCTACCGTTTTCATGGCCATTTCTATTGGCGTTCCAGTCTCAACCATAGCCGCCCCTGCTGGCGGCATACCCACGGTTGACGTAAGTTCCTGGATGGGACACCTGGAACGCCTTCAAGCCATGCAAAAACAGCTTGAATCTATGTCTGGCTATCGCCTGGGCGATATGAACTTCAACACAGAGTATTTCGCTGACCTTGCATCAAGCCTGGACATTGATGCAATCATGGGTGAATTCGGTTTGAAAAAATCATCGGACTACCAGCTATCCGGTGATGTCGCAGCGTTATTTGACGATATCAATGCTAATGCAGCAAAAGTCGCTGCTGTTGCAGACCAAACATTAACGCAATCTCAGCAACGCTTCGCACAGCTGCAAGGACTTATAAATCAGCTTGGAGCTTCGCCTGATCCCAAAGACGTCATGGATCTTCAAGCACGAATCAGCGGCGAACAAACTTTTCTGGCCAATGAACTTGTTAAAGTTCAATTGTTAGAGCAACAAGCTGAAGCTAACAAAGTCGTCTATGACCAGCGCATTAAGCAAATGGCCATCGAGTCTGCTGGTGAAATCCGTTCATATTAAAGGGGGGGTAATTATGGTTTCGTACATACGAAATTTTCTAGTAGTGTCAGCCACAGCTTTGTTCCTGGCTGGCTGCAATGAGACTGTGAACACAGTCGATTACTACGTTAAAAACACAAGCGAACGCCAGGCGAAAATGGCAGAGTGTTCCAACGATGCGTCTAAAGCGGAACGCGATGGAAATTGCAAAAATGCTATTGCCGCTGAACTCAAATTGAGCGCGGGTGAAATACGCTCATATTAAGGAATAGTTATGGCGGCTAATGCGTTCACTATTATTTTTGACACTGTAGATAGTGCCATTGAAACTTACGTTACTGATACGTCAACTAACGCCATCGAGTTTGCCACTCCGGTTTTTACAAGCATGATGATTCTGTTTGTAGCTATCTGGGGTTTCATGATGATGTACGGCCAGATCCAAGAACCATTGAAAGATGGGGTGTTTAGAATCATCCGAATTGGTTTAATTATGACCTTGGCCTTAACGGTAGGGACTTATGCGGAAGTAGTAGTATCTCTACTCCAAACGGGACCCGAATATATTGCATCAGCAATTACCGGAAGTGAAACGGCAAACACGGCTGGAACGTTGGACACTTTATTCAGTAAGGTTTTGACTGTAGCAAAGTCAGCATGGGAGAAGGGCGGTGTGATGAATGGTAACTTTGGTCTTTACCTGGTTGCCGCTGTCGTACTGGTAGTGGGTGGGATATTAACGCTCTTAGTAGCGTTTCTTATTCTCTTGGCCAAAGTAATGCTTGCTCTAATGTTGGGGGTCGGGCCATTGTTCATCATCATGTTGTTGTTCCAATCGACTCAAAAGTTCTTTGAGTCTTGGTTGGGCATGACGGTTAACTTTGGAATTCTCATGGTTCTTGCAACTGGAATTGGCAAGCTCATGACAGACATTTCTGAATCGTTCATCTTCAGAATGGCTCCTACCGAGTCGGCATTGAAAAATATGTCGAACCTGGTAGACGCCGCTGTAATGTGCATCATGTTCGGCTTGTGCATTTTGGTAATGAAACAAGTAACCTCTTTGGCTGCTTCGCTAGGTGGTGGTATTGCTCTACACACCCAAGGCGCGATTTCAAATGGCTTCCAGAAGCTCCGGCCATCTACCGCCGCTAAGGGCATCAAAGGCATACGACGCGATTACCGTGCAGCTGTTAACGGTGTTAGAAAGCCTGTTCAAGCAGGCGCAGCGGCCGCAGCAGCAGTACGTAAACGGTTTAATCAAAACACCGTAAGTTCTTCGTAATTTCTCGGCAATTTGCCCCTCACTTTTGTGGGGGGTTTCTTTGCGCTTTTGATAATCAAAATGATATACTTTGATTATCAATATCAATCACTTTGAGGGAAGAAAATGAAAAATTTTGCAGTCCTGCTTGTCTCTCTTTTAATGGCCGGTTGCGCCTTTAAGCCACCACCTCCCCCTGCTTGCGTTGATGATGGCCGTGGCCTATACCCCATCAACCCAACCCGCATGACTCCTGAGCAACTGCAAGCTGGCCAACAAAAAAATCTGAAAGACACTCAAACGGAGACTTTCTATGTTTCACCGTAATAAAAAAGACAAATCTGAAAAGAAAACTACGCCAGCTGATTACTACAAGGAAGCATCTGCGTGGGATATCAATGATGAAATTCAGCGCAACAAGTCAGAACGCCGTGCCTGGATGGTAGCCAGCTGCGCTGCAATTATTGCGGTTGCTGAAGCTGTCGGCATTGTTTCTATGCTGCCCTTGAAGTCTGTTGAACCATTAATCTTCAGAGTCGATAGCAGTACAGGTATTGCTGATTTCGTTTCTACTCTCAAAGAAGTTGAATATTTTGGCCAGGAAGTCGAAAACAAATACTGGCTGAACCAATATGTCAGCGCACGAGAAGGGTGGTGGTGGGATACACGCGATGAAGATAGAAGAAAGGTTGGACTACTTTCTTCAAACAGTGTTCAGCAGGACTACATGGAGATCACAGATCCTAGCAAAAACCCGAAAGCACCTGTAGTCGCTTTCGGTCAACACCTTAAAAGCACTGTCGAACCAAAATCAATCTCGATTATTTCTTCTGAAACTGTTAACGGCGAACGTAGGGAAACGGCGCTGGTACGGTTTATCAAGCGTTCACAACGAACAGGTGAAGGCGTGATACCGAGTCATTGGGCTGCAACCGTAACTTTTACATACCGCCCAAAAACACCAATGTCTACGTCTGACCGGTACATCAACCCATTCGGTTTTCAAGTTTTAAGCTACCGGATTGATGAAGAAAGCGCGGGGGGGCTGTAATGAAAAAGCATCTTGCAGCCGCGCTGCTTATCTTGACTCCATGCCTGGCACAAGCAGTAGAAGTACCCCGTTCAGGGAATTATGACCATCGCGTCAGATTCGTCAATTACGAACCTGCCCAGGTCGTCAAAGTCATTGCTCACTATGGGTACCAGACACACATACAGTTTGCAGAAGATGAAACTGTAGAAACCCCTTTATTTGGCGATGAACTTGCTTGGCGCTTTAAAAAAATCCGCAACCATCTTTTCTTGCTTCCTATTGAGGATGAAGCAGACACTAACTTAACGGTCGTCACAAATAAACGTGTCTACAACATAGAACTGCTGGCCAAGGAAACCACAAACATTCGCGCTCAAGACTTGTTTTTCCAAGTCAATTATCGCTATCCAGCTGAAGAAGCAGTAAAACGCCAGGCAGCACTAGAAGCTGCAAAAGTCGATGCGAAGCTGAGTGTCCGGCCTGAGCCGGTGAACTGGAATTATTGGGGTAAAGGTACTCAACAAGTCAGCCCAACAGAGGTTTGGGATGATGGGACATTCACGTATCTACGCTTTCCAAATAACAGAGACATTCCAGCAATTTTCTTGGTTGATGAAGCAGGGAATGAAGGCCGTGTAAACAGCACCGTAGATCCCAATGAACCAGGCTTAGTGATTGTTGAGCGTGTCGCTCGTCAATTTGTACTTCGGAAAGGGGAAATGGTGTCTTGCGTGATTAATGAATCGTTTGATTCTTATGGAACAACGAACACAACAGGCACAACAATTCCAGGCGTTGAACGTGTTATCAGGAACTGACAATGAGTGATAATCAGCAAAAACCAACAGATGATGAAGTCACGAACCACGACCAGGACGATCATCAGCATAGCGAAGATCAAAGTGTCGCAGACCGTGGTATTCCGAGTGTCGCAAAGAAATCAAGCAAGGGGGGCATTGGCCAGAAATTAGGGATCATTACATTTGCAGGCATCATCATATTAGCTCTGGCTGCGGTCAATGGTGCTTTCAGCGGTGATGGCGACACTAAGCCTAAAAGGAATGACGGAAAAACTCTAATTTCAAACAGGCTTGGTGCTACACCCACACCACCACCACCGCCCGTTAGAAAAGTAGAACGAGATCCAGACAATACTGAGTCGCCCCATGTTGTCACGACGTCAACGCCTCCACCACTTCCACGCGCTCCTGCCGCCGGTGGGGGTAATAAACAGCAGCCAATGACGCCAGCACAGCGCAAACGCTCGGGCTTTGGTAATTCAACAGGCTCTGGCAGCGCAGGCGCTAGTGTGCAAACTGTCTCCACTGGCGCATCATTTGATGGTTCTGGTGACGTTGAAGAAGCCGATGGTTTAGCAGCTCGTCTTAAAGTGTCAAAGCTAGGCGGCAATCGTGCATCTATCATGCGCGATCGCAGCTTCTTTATTACAAAAGGGACTGAGCTTGATTGTTCATTGGGTACTGCTATCAGTAGCGATCAACCAGGCGGGCTTACGTGCATATTGTCCAGAGACGTTTACGGCACTGACTTGAAAGTCAAACTTCTTGATGCAGGCTCAATCGTGACTGGCCAATACAAAGGTGGTTTGATGCGCGGCCAGGCCAGAATCTTTGCCATTTTTGAACGGATCGAAACTCCTTCTGGCGTAATCATTGACATTGATTCACCCGCTACTGACGCCCTCGGTCGTGGTGGTATCGGCGGCTATGTTGATACCCATTTTGCTGACCGTTTTGGTGGAGCTATCCTGCTATCAATCATTGGTGATATTGGGCGCTACGCAAGCAATACTGCGCGATCAGGGGACAACAACCAGATCCAATTCAGCGGCACTACAGATTCCATGAAAGATGCAGCAAGCATCGCTTTGGAAAATTCGATCAATATTCCTAATACGCTCCACGCGAACCAGGGCGATCACATTTCCATCTATGTTGCACGTGACCTGGACTTCAGGGGTGTTTATGCACTGAAGGCGGTTGACTGATGGCAAACGATGTAATCCGTAGAGTGGTGCAAGAGGAACTGAGCATTCTTGCTCCGTTCCTCGATGACCCCAAAAACACTGAAATTGTGGTGAACAAGCCTGGCCAAGTGATTACAGAAACCAGGGAAGGCTGGCACATTCACGATGTGCCAGAACTTTCACTAAATCGTTGTGCAAGCATTGCCAAAGCGATTGCCGGCCACTCTAAGCAAGCTCTCGACACACGAAACCCAATTATGTCGGCTACTTTGCCTGCTGGCCATCGCATCCAGATCGTCCAACCTCCTGCCGTGATGGACGGTTTTTTCAGCATGACAATGCGAAAGCCAAGCCTGGTTAATTTCACAATGGACTCATACGAAGAACAGGGGTTCTTTGATGAAGTTGCTGACCACTCAAGTGAAATTGACGATGTAGAGAGAGAGTTGCTTTCTCTGCGACAGAATAGGGACTTCAAGACATTCTTCCAGCTGGCCGTTCAGTCGCGCAAGAACATCATCGTTTCAGGTGCTACGGGCGCAGGAAAAACAGCGTTCATGAAAGCATTGGTAGATATGGTTTCTACCGATGAACGTTTAATCAGCATCGAGAACGTAGACGAATTAAAGCTCTATAACTCACACCCCAACGCTGTCCCTCTTTTCTATAGCGCAGGCAAACAAGGGATCGCTGATATCACACAACAGCAGCTACTTGAAACTAGCTTGCGAATGAAACCTGATCGGATCTTTGTGGCTGAGCTGATACGTGGTGATGAAGCGTTCTACTACTTGCGTAACGTCAACAGCGGACACCCTGGCTCGATCACTTCTATGCACGCAAACAGTGCTGCACTGGCCATTGAACAGTTGGTCTTGTTTCTCAAAGAAAGTGCAAGCGGTAGCACTTTGTCCAGGGAAGATATCAAGCAGCTGATTTTCCTTTGCGTTGACATCATCGTTCAAATCAAAAACGTGCGTGGTAAGCGCGTAATGACGGAAATCTACTATGACCCTGAGTTCAAACGTAAGCAGATGGCTTAAAGTTGCAGCCTTGCTTTCCAGCCTGGCTGCACTTGTAGCATTGATGGCTTGGTTAGGCGGCAGTGTTTTCATGGCATGGGTTGGGTACAAATTTGAGGACGCCAGTATTACTACCCTATACCAATATTGGTTTCACTATGGCGACCAGGCCGATATCAGAACCAAGCTGCTCTGGTCGTCTTTGATTGGCATTGCCATCGTAATCATCCCCATATTGGCCATCATACTCACACCATCGAAACGGTCTTTGTTTGGTGAGTCTCGACTGGCCACTTTGTCAGATATAAATAAGTCCGACCTCATAGGCACGAATGAAGGCATTATTCTTGGCGTAAAAACTTACTTCTTTGGAATTTTCCAAAGAATTATTTACCTCTCGGGTCACGTTCACGCCCTTCTATATGCCCCAACACGAAGCGGAAAAGGCGTTTCTGTTGTGATTCCCAACGCCTTGGCCTGGAAAGGCTCATTGGTCGCTTTGGATATGAAGGGCGAAATTTGGGACACAACCGCAGGTTTTCGCCAAGCGCATGGCCAAGAATGCTACCTGGTCAGCTTTGCCCCAAGGGACTTGAAAACATGGGGTTGGAACCCTTTATTTTACATCTCAAATGATCCGCACTTCAGAATAGACGATATTCAAAAAATCGGTCAGATGCTCTTTCCCAATGTGCAGAGTGAATCCCCGATCTGGCAAGCATCGTCCCGCGCTTTGTGGCTTGGCCTGGTGCTACTTCTCATGGAAACAAAAGGGTCTGTGGTATCCCTAGGAGAAGTTGCGCGTCAGTTATCACAAGGCGATGAACGACTTAAAAATTTAGTCAAAGAACGCCAAGAATCAGATAACCCACTTAGCGAGGAATGCTATCTGTCGTTGTTTGACTACTTGGAAACTCCCGAGAAAACAAGAGGTGGCGTTAGGCGCTCGTTCTTGTCCGCTTTGGAGCTTTTCACTAACCCCGTTATTGATGCCGCTACATCACATAACGATTTTGACTTTGCTGACCTTCGTAAAAAGCCCATGAGCATTTACTTGGCTGTACCGCCTGACAACTTAGAGCGACTACAGCCACTGATCAATTTGTTCATGCAGCAGTTCATGGACGTTAACACCCGAGTCAGACCAGAAGAAGATCCAACCATTAAGCATGAGGTTTTGCTCCTAGCTGATGAATTTAAAGCCTTTGGCAAAGTGCCTGCTATTGCAAATGGCATTTCTTACTTCGGCGGGTACTGGATACGTCTCTTAACCATCATCCAATCACCTAGCCAGATCCGCAGCGTGTACGGTGCAGATGATGCTGATACGTTCTTCCAGAACCATGCAGCTCAATGTGTGTTTGCTCCCAAAGACATAAAAATCGCCAAAGAAATTTCTGAAAACATCGGAACAACAACAGTCAAAAGCAAGTCACGCACAACCCCGCTAATGTCGCTCTCAAACAAAGGGAAAAGTGAGAACTCTAGCGACACTGGCCGCGCGGTTCTTTTGCCCCAGGAAGTAAAGAACATAGGGCGCAAGAACACCATAATTTTTATTGAGGATTGCCCCCCCATCCTGGCGCGAAAACTGGTCTGGTACGAACACCCTATTTTTTCTAAATGGGGTAATAACCTGGTCGCCAAAATATACCCTTACCCTGCACCTGTCCCCCCAACAGTGAAGATCAGAAGCCTAAAGGGAACAGTTGATTTCTCCGGCATCAGCAAAACCAAGGAAAAAGCGGGTGGTGCAGTCACTATTGTTGAACGCCCCATCACAGCAGCTGATGTAGACAAACTGGACGATATGAGCCTGGCTGACTTCTCCTGCGACTTCTCTCAAATCGAGATCCCACAAGGCCAGCTGGACGATAAGCAGATGGACGATCTAACCCGTCAATTCTTTGAAGGATTAGCAGCATGAGTGAGGAAATTACTTATCTGGCCATCCCCTATGAAGAACGCACTGAAGCATTTGCAGCTGCGGGTAAGTTAGAGAATGGTGAGAACGCTCTTGGCTTTGATAAAGACGCCAAATCATGGTTTGCAAAGCCTGGCGCCAATATTGAAGCCTTAGCTCGTTGGCTACCAGAAAATGTTTCTACTATTACCGATGGAGCAGAGGTAGAAAAATCATTTGCTGCGGAACTGATCTCTGCCGGGTTCATCCTCGACGGTAATCCGGTGATGGATGGCAAGTGGCATCGTGTGCCTACAGCAGCTGATAGAGGCAGTGCTAAATCTGGTAGTTATCGCGGATTTTTAGATGGCACACCGGCGGGAATTTACCAGGATTTTCGTAATCATCCTGAGCCTGTCAAATGGGTCTATGACGGCCAGCAGACTATTGATGCTGAACGTCTTACCCACGTTAGAGCCGCCGCCGCGCAGCTCAAGATGCAACGTGATGCACGTCAGAAAGCCACATATGCACACCACGCCAGGCGTGTAAACCAAGCGATTCTTCTGATGAATGGCGCGAGCGCCAGAAACAGCTACTTGGCCAGAAAACAGGTTGAAGCAGTCGAGGGGCTTAAAGAGGACAAACGGGGCAGGTTGATTGTGCCGCTGCACGATGAAAACGGTGTGATTCACTCACTTCAGCGAATCACCGGATCAGGTTTTAAAAGCCAAAAGAAGGGCGCTCAAAAAAGCGGTAACTTTTTCCGTGTTGGTGAACCTATCCAAGATGGCGACCCCATCTTGTATGCCGAAGGTTACGCCACAGCAGCCAGCATCCACATGGCAACAAAACGAACTGTGATTATGGCTATTGATGCGGGGAACATACCTACGGTGGCAAAAAAACTGGCAAGTCAGTACCCGAATAGTAACCATGTTTTTTTGGCCGACAACGACTTCAAGAATGACCAAAACAAGGGGCTGGAAAAAGCCCAGGAAGCAGCAGCTTTAACTGGTGGCGTTGCGATTATTCCTGATTTCACCGACGAAGAACTTGCGGCCGGAAACACTGATTTTAACGATCTACACGTCCTGCACGGACTAGACGCCATAACCAAACAACTGGAAGGAATTGAAGCTATGCAACCTGCCACAACGGAAAAGCTGGATCAAGAAATTACAGCCGCTTTGCAGGCCGAAGGCATGATGCCAACACCTGACCAAGAAACACTGGAACAAGTGCAGGGCGCAGACCAGGCTGCACCAACTGCCCAGGAACAGGCCACGCCATCAACACCTGACACCATCACCCTGTATCACGGTTCGCCTTCGACTTTCAGCTCTATTGATTCTGAGAAGATCGGGTTAGGTCAGAACTTTGTCGGTCGCGGTTTTTATACCGACACCACTGTTTTAGGTGTGCATTATGTGATGGAAGAAATCAACCACGAGGACTATCACGTTTATGCGTTAGATCTTCCGGCTGACGCCACTATTTTAGATAGGTTTGATAATTCTTCATTGACGGATGATCTACGTAATCGCATCAGAGAAGCTGGCTCAACTATTCATCAACGCTTGGTTGAAAATGGGGAACCATCACGCGCAAGCCTGGGCGATGACATGGCCAACTGCAAAGAAATTGACGGTGCATTTCTGAACTACGCCAGTAGTCCGCAGGGCATGAGTATCCTCAAAGAAGCTGGCGTTGATGCTTTGAAAGAGAACTCCTACATTGCCGTTGTCAATACTGACCTGGTTGAAAATGTCCGCTTGCACTCTGCCGTTGGAAGCAAAGCAGCAGCAATGAAGCAATACGTTGAGCAGGCTTTAAATGACTCTGCTCAAGATACCTCACGCTTGTCTGCAATCATGCAAGAACAGCCTGAAATAGCAACGCATTATTCCGCTATCCGTTCCGAGCTGGAAACCCTTGCTAACGCCCAAAACAAACCAGAAGAAGCTGAAAGACTAACTACGTTGCTCACACATACTCTTGTTGATACTGTTGATAATCAGCCTGACAGGAAAGCAACTATTGCCCCACTGAACCGTCTTTATGCAGAAGCTGTAAGTAGCCTTGGGCTTGATAGATCGGCACAAAATCAAAGCGCAACCCTCGGCCATTTGATTGATCGTGCCACGATAAGCATTTACCCAAGTCAGGAGCAGGCCGCAGACCAGGCTGCACCAGCTGGCCAGGAGCAGGCCGCAGACCAGGCTGCACCAGCTGGCCAGGAACAGGCCGCAGATCCAGCTGCACCAGTTGGCCAGGAGCAGGCCGCAGACCAGGCTGCACCAGCTGGCCAGGAGCAGGCCGCAGACCAGGCTGCACCAGTTGGCCAGGAGCAGGATCTAGTCACCCAGGCCAATGAACGCATCGAGGTCGTACAAAATGAAGAAGGCACTGTCATTGCGTATGACCGCGAACTAGGCGGCAGCGCAAGCCATCCTGATTCTGTACTCGGCTTTTGGCCAGCGAACGAAGTTACTCATGAGCAGGCGCTTTTGAATGGCTACGATGACGCATTGGCCAATGATCGAGCAACTGAGAAAGATCAACAACGTGTTGCATCCGCTAGCCAGGAACAGGCAGCAACACCTGAAGCTGATGGCAGCAATGTCGTTATATCAACGTCACCAGATCAGAAACCCACTACTGCTGTCCCTGATAGGGTGCTTGATAAATATGTAGAAGTGGAAGGCAAGTTTTACTTTGAGCGCAATCCTGAAGCATTAGCGTTTATAGATAAAGGCAGCAAGATTCAGACGAAGCTATCTAACGCCACTGTAGCTGCTTCCATGATTGATATTGCTGAGTCCAGGGGCTGGACTGAAATTAGTGTTCGTGGTGATAAAGACTTCAAACGAATGGCCTGGCTGGAAGCTGCTTCCCGTGGTTTGTCTGTCGTTGGGTATAAACCCCGCGAAGAAGATTTAGCCGTACTAAAAAAAATGACTCAAGAACGCCAGGTCAATGAAGTGGGTTCTACAAGGGAGCCAGAGAAAGTTCAGGGTCAAACCATGACAGCTGGCCAGCGCAATGAGCCAGGCGCAGCAGAACCTGTGAACCCGATGGCTGGCAAGTTGGTAGACCACGGCGCAGCGCCTTACAAGCACGAGAAAGGGAATAGCAAAAGCTACTTTGTCACGCTTGAAAATGCAGATGGTCAAACCCGCACCACATGGGGGAAAGACCTAGAGCGCGTAATGCACGAAGCTGACATTCAGCCAGGCCAACAAGTTGAGTTAGAAAACTTAGGCAGGAAGGACGTTACGGTCACAGTACCTATCAAAAATGAAGCAGGCAAAGTAGTAGGCACTGAGCAGATCGAAACTTATCGGAACGAGTTTGCGATCAAAGCAGAAGCCCTACGCGACACCAGCCGCCCACTCTCTGAAACTGCACAGCAACACCCTGAACTAATCAATGAAATTGCAGTTATCAAGATGGCTGAAAAGTTCTCACAGAATCTGCCTGCGAATCAACGTGACGACTTCGTGAATCGTGTGCGTGAACAAACTGCACAAAACGTAAATGCAGGCGTAGCAGCACCGGAAGTCATGATTAAAGAACGCCAGCAAACCAAAGAGGAACAACACAATGCAGAAGAACCTGAACGCTAATCTATTGGCGCTAAATTTTCCTGGCCAAGCGGTTGAAGTATCGCAAGAGGAAGCAACGGCACTAGGAGCTATCGAAGATCCTGCGCTTTCAGAGCAAGAAGCGGCTGAGAGCAAACACGGCCTTTCTGATGAACTGATAGCAGAGTAAGGAGATCGGTAGCTTCGGCTACCGATAATCGTATGACAGACAAGAAACCATTTTATGAGGTCGTAGCAGACCGCTTAATTTCGCAACTTGAAGCCGGTACAGCCCCTTTTCAAGTTCCTTGGGAACCAGGTCAAAGCATCGTTCCTCACAACCCCGTATCAGGCACAAAATACAAGGGTGCAAATGCTTTTTGGCTTACGATGCAAGGCCGGTCAGATCCTCGCTGGATGACGTATAAACAAGCGCAAAGCGTTGACGCTCAAGTGATGAAAGGAGAGAAGGGAACACTAATCCAATACTGGAAGTTCTCGGAAACAAAACCTGTACTGGATAACGCCGGTAACCCCATTCTTGGCGCTGACAAGAAACCACTCACAAAGAACGTACAGCTTGAACGTCCTCGCGTTTTCTCTGCTGTAGTTTTCAACGCTGAACAGATAGAAGGCTTGCCAGAACTAGAACAAAAGCCCATCAGTGATACAGAGGTTTTCCAGCGTCATGATCGCGCTGAAAACATCCTGGCCAATGTCGGCGTTCCTATCCACCATGACCAGTCTGATAGTGCGTTCTACAGACCATCTACGGACTCTATACACCTTCCTCAACGGGAACAGTTCATCAGTCCAGATCGCTACTATGCCGTAGCCTTGCACGAAGTAGGACACTCCACCGGCCACCATTCCCGCCTGGATAGGGACTTAACGGGGGCTTTTCGTTCTGAGTCATACGCCAGGGAAGAATTACGCGCTGAAATTGCATCGTTAATGATTGGCGACGAATTAGGCATTGGTCACGATCCTGGCCAACATGCAGCATATGTAGGCAGCTGGATCAAAGTGCTTCGAGAAGATCCAAAAGAAATTCTAAGAGCGGCCAAAGATGCCGAAGCGATCAAGGATTATGTGATGGAAAGGGAAAAAACCATTTCTATCGCGCAAGACCAGGCCAGTCACCAACCAAGAGAAGCTGTAGAAGCTCAAGAGCAGTTTAAACCTGCCATCCAAGGCGAAGCATTAGGTAGCGATGATAAAGGCCGTGTAGCGGCTACAGACGCTTCACAAGACCAAGCAAGGACTAATACAGCGCAGCAAGAAGCTATCGCCAAGATTGCTGAGAAATTTAGTGCTGACATGGATGAACGAGCACGCCAAGATTTTTTAAGCCGTGTTGCCGCCAGGCTGGACACTGAGAACAGCCCTGAAATCAAGATCAAAACCCTTGAACCTGCACAACAAGAACTCGACTTTGAGCGTTAAGCAGGATCACAAAACCATCGCATAACATTCATTATGTAAAGTAACTGATTGATTTAAAAGGATAAACAGTGGCCAGATATCAAATTGGGAATCAAGTCATAGACAGCACTGATACCGGACTTGCTGAAGCCCTGGCAAGAATCCACGGATCTAAAGAACGTCCCCTATGCTTATGCAAACAGCCAGGCGTGGCCATGTATGTGGCTAAAGTGGGCAACCTATTCATCATCAAACGGATGCCCAACAGTGGCACAGCACACAGCCCTAACTGCGACTCTTTTCAACCACCAGAAGAATTATCCGGTCTTGGCCAAGTCGCCGGTACAGCGATTGAAGAAGATCCCGATGCTGGCGTAACTAAACTGAAGCTAGATTTTTCCCTAAGTAAAACGCCAGGGAAAAAAGCACCTGCACCGTCCAGCTCTGAATCAGATAGTGTCAAAACTGATGGTACGAAGCTGACCCTTAGAAGTACCTTGCACTACTTATGGGATCAAGCACAGTTCAGCCGGTACACGCCAGCAATGGCAGGGAAACGTACTTGGGGTGTAATCCGTCGTCACCTACTCCTGGCTGCGGCAGACAAGGCTGCAAAAGGCCAAGGTTTAGGTCAGATACTCTTTATTCCAGAAACATTCATCCTGGACAAGAAAGACGAAATCACGCAGCGTAGAACTTCACGATTCATGAAGATTGCAGCCCAGGAAAAAGGGGCGCGGCAATTGATGATTGTGATTGGTGAAGTGAAGGAAATTACAACGTCCCGATACGGCTTCAAGGTGGTATTTAAGCACCTGCCCGACTGCCACTTCATGATGAACGAAGATCTGCATAAGCGCCTACATAAACGCTTTGAATCAGAGCTGGATCTTTGGGGTGGTCTTGAGGATAGTCACTTAATCTTGATTGCTACATTTGGCGTTAGCAAATCCGGCATACCCACTATTGAAGAAGCTGCACTCATGAACGTCTGCGGCGGCTCTTGGATACCTTTTGAAAACGTGACTGAGCATAATTTTGTTAAGCAGCTGTGCGAGGACAACAGAGCTTTCAACAAGGGGCTGCGCTATAACATGCCTTCTAGTAAGCCTATGGCTTCGGTGGTACTCACTGACACAGGTACTGATCCTGTAGCGTTATATCTAGTTCCAGCTGGTGCTGGTGATAGCTACCGTGAAGAACTTGATGAACTCACATCGAATAGCGACCTTCAATCTTGGATCTGGGATACAGCCGAGTCCATGCCAATTTTACCTGGAGCAACACCATGACCTACAACCCGAACTCGCCAACATCTACCAGACGATTAGATACTCATGTTTTGGCCAGGATTGGATTTACTTTGATTCGTAGCCTGATCCAACGCCGTATACCTGGTGGTTTAGCTGCTGCACTTGATCTGGCTGATGCGCTGCATAATCTTCCCGAACCGGGCAACGAATTCCTTGTAGAGCTTACATTAAAAAGCCTAGACGAGTTCGTTTCCAATTACCCCGAATTTAAATCTTCCCTCTCTGCCGCTGTCGATTTCTAAACAAAATAGGCCGCTGTTTAAAAGCGGCCACCCTCTTTTACTGCATAGCTTTGGGCGATGCAAGACTTAGTAAAAAAGCTGCCAAGTCCACCCCCCCTGCCCTTCTAAACTCACTTGCCACCAACATTGAGCGCCTGTCATTCTTTGGGAAGAATACGGCCTTTCCATTCCCATGATAGGGTTTAGGCAAATGATGCCAAAGCCAAGTTGCTCGTATATCCTTCATGGCATCGTTAAAAGCACATGCGGCAAATGGGTCACTCATATCAACAGCAAAGACTTCATAATCACTAAACAGGCTTCGTAGCGCATCGCCGTTAATTTCGTATGTACGAAGTCGGCCAGTTAGCGGTACTGGTTTTTTAAGCCTCCGTGCGATATATTGCGCCGCTGCTGTATGGTGAGAACCGTCCGTATTAGATAGCCACAAACGGCCATCCCAGGCATAGGTAAAGAAAAAATCAGTCGTTTTTTTTGGGTTATGGATAAGAGCTATCCCATGATGACTCAAACACCGTTTCAGACCGTCTACAGAGATATCTTCTATCAAGTTTTTGTATGTCCGCTTAGCCATTTCATCTACTGACTCGAACAAACGCAAATCTTCTTTTGATGCTCCAAACCCATCTATAGCTGTGATATCAACAGTCCAGTTTTCCTGTGTTTTCTCGACTTCTATTCTGTCGTATTCCTCTCGCTGAACACTAAAGCTATGCCAATATCCAGACCACTTCCAGCCTGTCAACACGCCTTTTCTTTTTCGCGGAAAAGTAAGGCCAAAGTCGTAGCCAAACTCATGCCAGGGAACAGTGCTATATGCACTGATTGATCTTTGAGGCTCTTCCAAGGTCATTATCAGCGAAGGGTATTTAGCCAATAATTTTGATACCTTGATCGGACTACCGAAGCTCTGACGAATATCATCGACTACCGATATAGTTAGTTCTCTCATTTGTTCAAAGACCTTAAAAACATAATCGTTGAAGCCATGTTTCTGAGGGTTTTTAAGTCTCCCTTATTGACTGTCTTGCCCTCTTCTAATTTTGCGGTCAGATCCTCTCGTAGTTCAGGATAATCACCTAACAATTTCTCAATGTCTTTTTTGTTTGCAGTGGCGCTATCACCAAAAAACGCATCCCAGGCGATTAACAAACCAAAAACCACCACCACAGCAACAAACGTGGAAACAAAAACCAAAAATGAAAGCTCCATCCCCCACCCCTCAATAATACCCATTTCTTTCATCTTTCCTCTCCCCTTCCCTTCTCTGGCGAAACCGTCCTGGCATTCTCGGCTTCCAAAATCTTGGCCAAACGCATGGCCATCGTCTGACGCTCCGTGTCTATAGGTGGCATCGAGTTTACGAAATCAACCACCTTCTTGGCCATTGCTGTATCTCCCTCGGCCTGCAACTCTTGTGCTTCTTTCAACCACGCAGTTCTGACTTTCTTTTGTGTTGCCTGTATCTGAGTTTCCCAGGGCTTCAACTCTCGCTTGCCATCCTTGAACTCGGCAACAATCTCTTTTATTTTTTCTTTATCCGTTTGCGCCTGGCCTCTTTTTCTCAAATGGAAAATCGGCTGGCTAGTTGGCTTCTTGACCACTCCCCTAACTTTCCTTGGTGTAGCTTCAGCATCAATGCCTTGCGCCCGTAACTGCTCGGCAAATTCTTCGCGCCAGATCTGAGGATCACCACGCTTTACATGCAACCTCGTACCGTCAAAGCCTAGCGACTTAACCGTCAAATGAACATGCGGGTGGTCTACATCGGTATGCAACGCGAAAACATATTGATGATTTTCTGCAAAGCGGTTCTTCGCAAACTTACGAGCTGCATTCGTCAATCCTATAGGATCAGTACCCGCTGGCATAGATAGAACTATGTTCACTGTATCCCTAGTGTTCTTTTTCCGCTTCCCTAGATCCTGCTGCCATTCTTTGATTTTCTCTTTGAGGGCATCTTTAGAATTAATTATCTCACCCTGCTCTGTCTCTATTTCTAGCTTCCCATTTCTACTGATGTACAGCAAATGAGATCCGACATGCCCGCCGCCCTTAGCATTACCGCTGATCTTTACCATAACTTCTGGTGTTCGATCTACCACGCTCTTTATTTTTCTCTGCCGCCCTACTTTGCTTTTCCTAGCTTCAACAGGGCTACGCATGAAATCGTCTAATGTTTCCCAGGCCATTAACGTACCCTCCCCGAAGCCACGGAAATAACGGCTCCTACAAATGCCTTATGTTCCTCTATCACTTCGCCCAACATATCCAGATATTCTTTTTTCAATTTATCTGACTCCCTGAACTCAACATTGATAGACCTGGCTATCTGGTTCAAGTTACGCCCAATCGCTGCAATCTGCCGATTAGACTCACGCAAAGCTGCAAGCTCTCCACCAGACAAAACCGGCTCTTGGTTTATTTTTCCAAGTACGATATTTCGGAGCCAGACTGTTCTATTTGAAAAGCCTTCTGCTTCAGCATGAGCACCGACTTTTTGGAAATCATCATCTTCCAGCCTTACCGTGATTTTCTTATCCTTCACTTCAGAATTTTCTATCTGAACCCTCTCACCAGAAACCGAAGCCAGCGCCCTATTAATAAGCAGCCTTAGAAACTCTGACTGAGTGATTCCATGATCCTGGCAAAAAGCCTGGATCTTTTCTTTTTCCTCTGGCGTAACCCTTCTCACTAATCGCATATAAATTCCTCCACACTTCATTATACCTTTGGCGGTGCCAAATGCCAGCGGAACGCGAATCCTGCCCTAGAAACAAACATCGAGGAATTTTCATACGTACGAAGCCTGCGAAGTCTCGCCCGTCTGGGCAAAGCCCAGACAAAAATTTCACGCCAGTGAAAACAGGGCTTGAAGGGTCTGGCTCTTTTTAGTTCTTGGGTTTCGTACATACGAAAAAAAACCAGCTTTGAGCTGGTTAGAAATTAAGGGATGATTGGTTTATGAGGAAATCAGGCGCTGCTATAACCTCTTTCAGATAGCCCATAGAGAACCCAATGTTTAAACTGCGGTAATTTATTAAACACAAGTTCAAGAATTTCTACTGTGATTTTTTTCTTGCCCATGATGATGTGTGCCCAATCATCAGCAGAGATATGCGAGTCTGATTCTTCTTCTAAAAAACGAAACGCACTTGAGCCATGAACATAAGCCCATTGTTTTACCACCCACAGCAAACGACTTTCTATAGACCTACTTTCTTCGTGGGGTGGCCTCGGAATTTTCAATCCACCTACCTCAAGATTCGGACTGCCAACACCTGAACAAATAAAATCATGGTCATTGGGATTCACTTTTCTAACAAACGCCAGCATTTCCAAAGTAGCGAATTGCTTCCTGTAATACAAACTTTTCCACCTATTAGCAAGCACTCCGCTATCTTCCTGCAACTTAGTAAACTTCCCTCTACTCGGATAGTTCAGTTTTACCCAGGCAATAAGCCTTTCCGTTACAAGATCCTTTTCTCTTTGTCTGTAAGGTTTCATCGTCATAGTTAGATATACAGCCCAAATTAATTTATCCAGGATGCCCCGACAAAACTTGTCTTGTCAAAATAGGTTGTCGAACCATCATTAGCCGTCACAGAATATGTACCAGTGAAAAAATTCCGTCTGAAATCGCCTTGGTAGGTGACTACTTCATTCCCTAGGCGCACGGCAACTGTAGCGTTTTTCTTCAGTTGAAGGGTTCCAATGGTCATGTAACCTACGACCACAATAATCACACACACAATCAAACTTCTCATATCAGACCTCAAGGGCAGGGTAGGGGCTAGAATTTTCTAGCCCCTTATTCTTTGACCTACATTAGTTTGACACTGGCTTTTTGCGCTTTCAGGATATTGACCGCTTTCTTATCAAAAGAAACAAAGGTTTTGCCACCCAACGCAATCCCCATGTGCCACAGAACACCATCAGCAAAATCACCACCGTTATTCATGAACATCAAGCCAGCATCTACAGCTACGGTATCGGTGCGTACATTAGCTGCGTTAATCAAGCCACGAATAGCGGTTTCAATGTCTGCATCTGGCACTTTGTAAGCCCTGCTCAAAACCCAATACAACTCGCATAACGCGATAGGCGAGACAGCTACTATGCTTGCACTAAGCAATGCCTTTTGAGCTGCTGCCGCTTGATTAGGGTCGTCTGCAACGATTGCACGGACTAAAACATTTGTGTCTGCAATAATTTCCATCACTTATCACCTGTCCAGCCAGCGGCTACTGCTTGATTCATTTCTTCGATACTAACCACTGTTCCAGCGGTTCTATCTTTGAGCAAGCCAAAAACATTGCTGATAGGCTGTGTCTGTTGCTTCGCCTTAATCCGCAACTCACCATCAGGAAGTTTTACTACTTCAACTCTCTGGCCTTGCTGAATACCAATATGCTGTAGCAAATCCCGTTTCAGAGTGATTTGACCTTTTGCTGTAACTGATAATGTAGTCATCGTTTCCTCCTGTAGAACATACCTATATAGTAATGTAAATTTACATTACCGTCAAGAGGAAAAGGATTTCGTACATACGAAAAACCCCGAGAACATCGGGGTTAGAGTTAAAGTCTCACGTAGTCAATTTTGACAAAAATAAAAGCAGTATGACCAGCCCCGCTCCGATTGCCATGTAAGGCGCAACCTCGAAAAAATCGACCTCAATCACCTTCTTTTTCCATTGCCGATATGCCAGGTTAAAAAGCATCATGGCGGCAAGCACTGAGCCAAAGACGGGTATCACCCCAAGTTCACCAGGGTTCATCAATGTAAAAGGTACGCCAGCAAGTGCCAACAAGCCGAGTAATCCCCACAAAAACGAATTGACAGTTGGTGTAATTTTCACTTGTTTCTCCTGTAGAACACACCCACACTGCAATGTAAATTACCATTACCCCAAGGGTAGGGCAGATTTCGTACATACGAAAAATCCTGAGAAATTCGGGGTCTTGTAAGCAGCTTCCAGCTTGGTTCACTTTTGGCGTAAAAATTTCATGAGTAGTTGTCTCATTCTTAGTCCTCTTCAAAGTAGTCAGCAGCGCACCTGTGCAAGTCACGATTGGATAGTGTCGGGTACGCCTTCCTTATGCACTCCAACGCGAATGTCATTGCCGATGCTTCGTCTGCGTGAAATACAGGCTCGACGAAAGGCGACACGTTGGGGCAAGACACACCAGGCATTCTGTCGAATCTTGTACTCCCGCTTCCGCTGTCCACCTCTACGAACCATCGTCCATCCTGACATTCCACAAGGTTCAAGCCCTCGTCAGGAAATTCCCCGAGAACCCAATATACAAACGAGTCCAAGTGGATGTGTCTCACCGTTCGGTACATCGAGTGCGTGTTGACCGCCACACCATCGCTCATACGTTCTCCTTGGTTGTCCGGTTGCATCGTTTTATTCACGTTTCTGGATTACTTGGTTTCCATTCTTTGTGCTCACCCTTCGGATCAATAAAGAAAACTTCTTCGTTAAAATTATTATTAAAAAAGGGCTGTTTTTCTGGTTCATCCGCTCCTAATGCATGGAGAACACAAAGGCACTGGTATATATCAATGGACTCAACGTCTTGTTGAACTATGTTTGCTTTCTTCCCTACTTGAACAATTGCCTTCACGAGCATTTGCCGGTGAGCACGTGCTTGGAGCAGAGATTGGAAAATACCGCCTTGCGTTAATGCCTGTAATTCTAAGTGCTGCAAGTTTTTAAGATTGTTGTTGTCTGAAGTCATGCCTTATCCTTTGTCCGATCGCGTGGAAGGTGTTTGCGACTTATCTTTTACTTTGCTCATACCTTTTTCTTTCAGGTATTGGTTTATAAGGCTGTTCATCAGGAATGACTTACCAGATCCTGGTTTATGATTAGCTAGGTCAAAGAAGAACGACTGGCCAAATAATTTCATTTCATTTTCCAGAGCGATTAGTAACGTTATTCAAAATAGCCCCCGCAGGGGCTTGGATCTGTTTCAGACCTTGAAATCTTCTATTGATTTTCCGGCTTCGACAGCCTTCATAATCCACAAAGGTTTACGTCCTCGGCCTGACCAAGTTTCCCCACTTGGAGAACGGTATCGAATAACGGCTGGTTTTTTAGGCTTGGCAGACAAGTCTTTAATGCTGATATTGTATTCAGCCATTTTCAGATGAATTTCTTCAATGACTTCAGCGACTTCTTTCTGTCGTTGTATTTCTGCTTGTGCAAGCAGTTCTTCAGCCTTCGCTTTTAGTTCAAGATAAGTAGACATAATGGCCTTAAAAGTTTTCTCACTGAAAAAGGGGACAATCCCCGCGCAAGCGTCCTCTGAATAGGGAAGGGCGCTTGCTGCTGATGCTGTCCGATTAATTTAAGCCGGGTTTTTGGGGCTGTTCTCCCCAACCCAAAATAGGAGTAAAAACCTTCTCTGCTTCTGCTCTGCTACGTTGATGCGCTTCGATAGTAAAGCTGTCTGCAATTTGTGGATCAGCTTTCACCCGTGCAACGATTTGAGCCAATTCACTCAAATTATCTTCAGTAGGTTCTGGATGGGTTCTTCTCCATTGTGAAGCCAGCTTCTTGCTTCCCTCTGTGCCTACCTGCTCAAGATGAATGAGCAGCGCACGTTGCTCCGATGCCCTGTTAGCCGCCAATGGTGCTTCAACGCTGTAATTAATGTAAAAGAAACCAAGAACAGCCAGAACAACCACTAATAAAAATTTCATGTCCTTTCCTTGATGTTGACCGGAACAATCCCCAGGCAAGCGCCATATTATGGGTAGGGTAGGGCGCTTGCTGCTGGTGCTGTCGTTATTGCTGGTGGTTTTTTAGAAACCAAACAGCTTGTGCATCGCCTTCTTGCGCTGCTTGAACCATAAGTTGATAAGCCCGATCCGGGTCAAATTTGTAAACAGTCCGAGCTTTAATCACCATTGCTTGAGCCACACCTTGATCAATCAAGGCATCAAGTTGTGTGATGTAGCCGCTATCCGGGTATTTTTCAGCCAGCCATAGAACAGCGGCACTCTTACCTGAATCAGCAAGAACAACCATGTCATTCTTGATTTCATCGTCCAAACTTTGTTGATAAAGTTGATCAGCCCAAGGACGAACAAACATAACAACGAGAAAAACAACGACTGAGCAAGCCAATAAAACCATAATTAGTTTTTTGGCAGAACCGCGTTTTACTACAATAATGTCGCCATCTTTAGACATAAATGCCTGATCCATGTTTTAACTCCAAAAAGTCCAACATAATTAAGGCAGTCTTAGTGACAGCCGGTTGCCCTGGCCATCTTTGTTCTATCGCCATACAAAACATCAAATTCTGTGGTGCTGTTATTCGCCTTTGTCCCGGTGTACGTGCTTCAAACCGAAATAGATGATGGCTATGATCACCAGACCAAACCACACCACCGGCCAAGAGTTCATCAAGAATTCACGCCATCCACCGTGATTAAAAAGCATATTTATCCTCATTCATAACTTCCTCACTAGATACACATTTTTTGTTCAAGCGTCACGCTACTGGCGAACCGCAATGATCAATATATGCGGCAAAACTTTCCCCTTAGATTAGAAATCAGGTTCAGTCTAGTAACGATAGAAATACGCCCAGGTCATGCACGGTCATTAAGGGCATGGTAAAGGGCTGTCCAGCTGAAAATGCTTGTTTGAATTGTTCTGCCAGCTGGCTAATGATAGAATGGCTCATCGCTCAATCTCCTTGTCTGAGGTTTTTTTGCGGTGTGCCCCTGACACGGCTGCAACCATGTCAGGGGTTTTTTATTGATGCTTAGTATTCAGCGATCAGTAGGTCAATAAGTTCTTCGGCTGCATCCAGTTGAGTCATATCACCATCACGCACTTTCGCTAAGATCTGCTTCAGATCTTGCAGCAATTCTTTCTCTGCCGTTTTAGATGTGCCTGGTTGATCGTCCTGGCCAGCTGGTGCGCTTTGCTCTTGACCTGCGCCTGGTTGATCGTCCTGGCCAGCTGGTGCGCTTTGCTCTTGACCTGCGCCTGGTTGATCGCCCTGGCCAGCTGGTGCGCTTTGCTCTTGGCCTGCGCCTGGTTGATCGCCCTGGCCAGCTGGTGCGCTTTGCTCTTGGCCTGCGCCTGGTTGATCGCCCTGGCCAGCTGGTGCGCTTTGCTCTTGGCCTGCGCCTGGTTGATTGCCCTGGCCAGCTGGTGCATTACGGTCAGTTTTTTCTTTCAAGCTCTCTACAAAAGCGCGAATCTGAGCCACTGAAATTTCTTCTTCCTGCTTCACGCAAAAAGATTGAACAGCATCAGGGTTCTTCTTTGCTGCACGATGTAGAGTGGCCAAGCCTTGCATCGACGTACAAATATTTTCATCATATAGCTCGCGGATGAAATCAGGCATTTCAAAGAAAATAACGTGGTCAGAAATAAAAGACGCTGGTTGCCCAATTGCTTTAGCAATATCTCCTTTGGAATCGCCAGCTTCGATTCGACGATTAATAAAAGCCGCCATTTCCATGGCTGTAATGCCAACACGCTTCACGTTAACAATCAACTTATCGTAATCGTCAGCATCATCATCAATGAAGCAAGGAACTTCAGTATCCCCGGCCTTGATCGCAGCAAGTTTCCGGCGGTTGCCACTGTTAATCACATATTCACCCTCGATTTCAGGATGACGGCGAACGCTCAAGGGTTCCTTGATTCCTCTCCGCTTTCCTGTGGTTTTGCTAACCCACTTAATCGACTCTGCTAGATCGTCAATCTCTTTTTCGTCAAATATTGTCCGTGCATTATCAGGATCGTCATGCAAGATGGAAATAGGCAGATATACGATCCCGCCAGTAGTATTTTGATTATCCAGGGGCGCAGCTGATGCAGATGCCGTACTCCCCCCCATCAAGTCGGACACATTGAAACCATCCAAGCCGCCCAGGTCTACCGATTTTTTTTGCTTACTCACTTCCAACCTCCATTTTCTTAAACACAATTTCCAGCACTTCTGCAAATTCCTTAGCTGCTTCCCTTGCCGATGTTTTACGTAACTTCCAAACAGGGATTCCCTCTGCCAAGGCTTCAGGTATTGATGCTCTTAACCCAATCTTGGCAGGTATAACCAGGTGGGCATAATTCTCTAGCAACTGTGCCAAAGTCTCTTTCTGACGCTCTGATCTAGGGTTAAAACGATTCGGAAACATACCTAAAAAAACTAGATCTGGATTCCACTTCTGACGAACCCCAAAAATTGTTTTCAGCATGTCTGTCACGCCATCAATGGAATATTCTTCCAGCTCGATAGGAGAAATCACATAATTTGCAGCGATTAAAGCCCCAGACATAGCAATGCTCAATGAAGGTGCAGTGTCAACCACGGCAAAATCAAAAGCATCAGTTACAGCTGCCAAATTACGTTTGTAATTCACCATGACTTTAGGGTCTGCCCTGGCAACGTCAGCCATCACAGAGTCACCCTCGATCAAGAACAGGTTAACGTCCTTGTCAGCCTGTGCTACTTGATCCAAAATGCTTGTAGAAAAGTCCGAATCCAGAAAAAGGCTACTTGCACAACCCAAAGTAACTGCACCAAATTTCTTAATTGTTTTTGATGAATTACGCTGAGTATCCAAGTCAATAAACAAGACTTTCTTACCCATATCAACCAATGCTGCCGCCTGGTGAACTGAGTAAACAGTTTTACCAACACCACCTTTTTGATTGGTCACTACCAGATTACGCATCACTGTCCCCGTTCAATATTTTGGTGTCCCAAATAACACCGAAACCCGCTTCATAACACAGTACACACCAGGCGGAGTAGGGGATATTTGACTCTCCGGCAACCCAACGCCTATATGTGCGACTGCCACGACCAACACCAGCAGAACCGCTAAAACCTACAATTTGAGCCACATCAGCACCCGTCATACGAACGCCACGGATCAAACCAAGCCTAGCTACAACATTCTTTATTTCATCTGGTGTAGGTACTTCCCAATTCACAAATGGCTGTAACGTAGCTGCACGAACAACACCATCAACAATTTCATCCATTTAGACAGTCCTCAACCCCCTGCCGAAGCAGGGGGGAACACAATCAATCAATGGCGCGTCGGATCAGTCCTGATTCATCAGGGACAGCTACTAAAAAATCCTTAAGCAGGTCGTACTTTTCAGCCATAGCTCGATCACGCGCCGCCAGGTAATTCAATGCAAACAAAGTAAGCGTGATACCAAATGCTTTAGCACTTAGAACACCTTCAAAGCCATTGCCAGAAACAAAGATCCTGAATGATTCATCACTATCAGGAGCCATAAAAAAAGCACCATTGCTGCACTCATAAAACTGCCAGTAGCCACCTTTGTAAGCTGTGCAGAAGGCACGAGCAAAATCAAAAACAGCACGTTCAAAGAATGGAAAAACTTTGCCACAATGCGTGGGCAAGAAATCCATACGATCTTCGTCGGCAACAACAGTAAAGGTAAAGGGTAAGTCCATCAGATTATCTCCGGTAACGACCACAATCAGGCCATAGGGGTATAATAGGACAGACTGGCCTATAAGTCAATCAAAATATGCATTAATGATTTCGTATGTACGAAAACAACATTGTAAGATCACAACAGAAAGGCATACATAAACACTAGGAGAAAAGCAGTACAACAGCGCGTAGGCTTCGCCATTAGTAATACGCATGGACTTGTCTCACTGCAAAGGGAAGTTGGCCAGGCACTGCAAAGGGAAGTTGGCCAGGCACTGCAAAGGGAAGTTGGCCAGGCACTGCAAAGGGAAGTTGGCCAGGCACTGCAAAGGGAAGTTGGCCAGGCACTGCA
>Ga0308157_10002262_pt1 | contig 32564 bp, 27 predicted proteins | sample PhyBR1_FD_201035 | JGI IMG/M metagenome (GOLD analysis project Ga0308157, IMG submission 201035) | Phyllosphere microbial communities from UC Gill Tract Community Farm, Albany, California, United States - DLSLB.R1 | ecosystem: Host-associated > Plants > Phyllosphere > Unclassified | place: USA...
CGTACCTGATCCTGGAACTGGTGCAACTCGTCTGGGGCCGCTCCACCGTGCCCTACGGTCTGCCCACGCAACTGCAGGGCCCGCTGTTCACGCTGTACGGCACGCAGTTTCCGAAGTCGCGCTCGTTCGTCATGCTGGTCGCGCTGCTCATGCTGCTGTCTGTCTGGCTGCTGCTCACCCGCACCCGCATCGGCTTGGTGATCCAGGCCGCGCTCAAGCATCCCGACATGGTCGAGGCGCTGGGCCACAACGTGCCGCGCGTGTTCATGCTGGTGTTCGGTGGCGGCTGCGCGCTCGCCGGGCTGGCCGGCGTGATCGGTGGCAACACCTATGTCACCGAGCCCGCCATGGCGGCATCGGTGGGCTCGATCATCTTCGTCGTCGTCGTGGTGGGCGGCATGGGCTCGCTCGCTGGGGCGTTCCTTGCCTCGCTGCTGATAGGCGTGCTGCAGACCTTCGCCGTCGCGCTGGACTACTCGCTCGCGCACGCGCTGCGTGCGGTGGGCATGGCCGTCACCGAGCAGACCTTCGGCTGGCCGCTGCTCAAGCTCACCGTGTCGCAGGTGGCGCCCATCCTGCCGTACCTGCTGCTGGTGCTGATCCTCATCTTCCGGCCCAAAGGCCTGCTCGGCACGCGGGAGGATTGAACCCATGCGCTCTCCCAACTCCTCGCCACCGGCCTACCGGTTCAAGCCGCTCAACATCGGGCGCATCGTCATCTGGGGCCTGTTCGCGGCCGCGCTCATCGTGGCGCCCATGCTGTTCACCAGCAGCCTGGCGCTCACCATGCTCTCGCAGATCGGCTACCTCATCGTCATTTGCCTCTCCTACAACATGCTGCTGGGGCAGGGCGGCATGCTCAGCTTCGGCCACGCGGTGTACACGGGCCTGGGCTCGTTCATCGCCATCCACGCGATGAACCTGGCCGGCAAGGGCGCGCTGCCGATCCCGCTCGTTTTCATTCCGCTCGTGGGCGGGCTCGCCGGGCTGTTCTTCGCCGTGCTGCTGGGCTTCGTCACCACCAAGAAGTCGGGCACCACCTTCGCCATGATCACGCTGGGCATCGGCGAACTGGTGGCCTCGATGGCGCTCATGTTCCCCGAGTTTTTCGGGGGCGAAGGCGGCATCACCACCGACCGCGTGTATGGCAAGGGATTCATGGGCATCACCTTCGGCCCGGCCATCCAGGTGTACTACCTGATCGCCGCCTACTGCTTCGTGTGCACCGCGCTCATGTTCGCCTTCACCGGCACGCCGCTCGGCCGCATCCTGAACGCCGTGCGCGACAACCCCGAGCGCGTCGAATTCATCGGCTACAACACCCAGCGCGTGCGCTACTTCGCCTTCATCATCGCGGGCTTCTTCGCGGGCGTGGGCGGCGGGCTGGCGGCCATCAACTTCGAGATCGTCACCGGCGCCGACAGCGTGAGCGTGCTGCGCTCGGGCGGCTATCTGCTCTTCACCTTCCTGGGCGGGGCCACGTTCTTCTTCGGGCCCATCATCGGCGCCGTGCTGCTGGTGTTCGCCTCGGTGCTGCTGTCCGAGCTGTCCAAGGCGTGGCTGCTGTACCTGGGCCTCGTGTTCCTGTTCATGGTGATGTATGCCCCGGGCGGCATCGCCAGCTTGATCATGATGAACCTGCGCGTCGCCAAATACGGTCGGCTGCGCACGCTGTGGGTGTCTTACCTCGCCCTGGGCGGCACCGCGCTGGTGGCCGTGCTCGGCGCGGCCTGCATGGTCGAGATGACCTATCACCTGCAGCTCAACGCCGCTCTCGGGCCGGAGCTGAATTTTCTCGGGGCCACGCTGAACGCGCGGGCACTGTCCAGCTGGTTCGGTGCGGGCTTCGTGCTGCTGGTGGGCCTGGGCCTGTTCGAAACCGTGCGACGCCAGTTCCTGCGGCAGTGGAGCACCATCCAGGAAGGCATTGAGCTGGACATCAAGCGGGGAGACGCGGCATGAGCGCAGCACCAGCAACGGCACTCGCAGCGGTGCCCGCACCCGCATCCGCTACGGGCAACATCCCCTACGCCCTGGAACTGCGCGACCTGCGCAAGAGCTTTGGCAAGACCGAGATCATCCGCGGCGCCAACCTGTGCGTGGCGCCCGGCGAGCGCGTGGCCATCATCGGGCCTAACGGCGCCGGCAAATCCACCTTGTTCAACCTCATCAGCGGACGCTTCGGCGCCACCAGCGGCCAGGTGCTGCTGAATGGCCAGCGCATCGACGGCAAGGCCCCGTACGAAATCAACCGAATGGGCCTGTCGCGCAGCTTTCAGATCACCAACATCTTCCCCAAGCTCAGCGTGTTCGAAAACCTGCGCTGCGGCGTGCTGTGGAGCCTGGGCTACCGCTACACCTTCCTGCGGTTCCTGTCGCGCCTGCACGATGCCAACGAGCGTGCCACGCAGCTCATGGAGCAGATCCGCCTGGACAAGAAGCGCGACACGCTCGCCATGAACCTCACTTACGCAGAGCAGCGCGCGCTGGAGATCGGCATCACCATCGCCGGCGGAGCCAACGTCATCCTGCTGGACGAGCCCACCGCCGGCATGAGCAAAAGCGAAACCGCGCGCTTCATCCACCTCATCAAGGAAGTGACCGTGGGCCGCACCCTGCTCACCGTGGAGCACGACATGGGCGTGGTCTTCGGCCTGGCCGACAAGATCGCCGTCGTCGTCTACGGCGAAGTCATCGCCTTCGACACGCCCGAAGCCGTGCGCGCCAACCCCCGCGTGCAAGAGGCCTACCTCGGCTCGGCGGTGGCCGACCAGCAGGCGGGAGGACACTAGACATGCTGCACATCGACAACCTGCATGCCTACTACGGCAAAAGCCACGTGCTGCACGGCGTCTCGTTCGGCGTGCAGCCCGGCGAAATCGTCGCGCTGCTGGGCCGCAACGGATCGGGCCGCTCCACCACGGCCAAAGCCATCATGGGCCTGGTGGACTGGGAAGGCACCCTCGAATGGAAGGGCCAGCGCCTCGACGGCAAGAAGGCCTACGAGATCGCGCACCTGGGGCTGGGCTACGTGCCCGAAAGCCGCGACATCTTCCCCAACCTCACCGTGCACCAGAACCTGCTGCTCGGCCAAAAGGGCAAGGGCAAAGGCAGCCGCTGGACCTTCGACGACATGTACGGCATGTTCCCCCGCCTCAAGGAACGCCAGCACACTGAAGCCGGCGTCATGTCCGGCGGCGAGCAGCAGATGCTCACCCTGTGCCGCACCCTCATGGGCGACCCCGACCTCATCATCATCGACGAGCCCACCGAAGGCCTTGCGCCCAAGATCGTCGAACTGGTGGGCCAATACCTCATGGCCATCAAGGCCCGCGGCATCTCCGTGCTGCTCATCGAGCAAAAGCTCACCATCGCCATGACCATCTCCGACCGCGCCCTGGTCATGGGCCACGGCAGCATCGTTTTCGAAGGCACTCCGCAAGGCCTGCGCGAGAACAGCTACGTGCGCAAGGAGTGGCTGGAGGTGTGACTGCGTCGGGGTTGGGTGAGGTTGCTTTTCGCGCAATGTGTGCCGGCTGAAGAACCTGCGGCTCCCCGAAAATGCAAGCGTGACGGCCTTCTGGCTGAAATTAACGCCGCAACCACTCCTTTGATGCGCGCGCGTTGTTAATTAACAAATAGTTAATATTTAAAGGTCCTTGTCGGCCGAAGCCGGCCATTCCGCGCTTAACATCCGCCCCAACAAAAAAGTGAAACGGGGAGGTTTCAATGAGCGCAGAACTTGCGGCCACGTTCTTCAACGTCGGCTACGGACAGACCCTGGCCCAGTCCATGGACAAGAACCAGGTGGACGTGCTGGTACTGACGCAGGGGCAGTACATGAGCATCCTGCAGGACAAGGCACGGAACAATGCAGCGCTGGAATTCAGCCTGCGCAAGATGCTGGCCCAGTCCACGTTCGGGCAGTATTGGCAGAAGGAATTCAGCCCGAATGCCAGCGAGCCGTGGGTCGGGCCTGTAGCGCAAGGGGCCAATGACATGCTTGCCATCACCAAGACGCTGAATGCCATCGGCATGGCGGGCATCGGCAGCTATATCAAGACCACGGCGACTGGCACTTACATCATCATCAAAGGCTACTCGGCACGCCGCAGCAGTGCGCTGCAGGGCACGCGCTACTTGGCCACGAATCCCAAGATGCTGCAGCTGGGCCTGGGGATGAAGAGCCTGCAAGGCATCGCCAAGGGTGGGTTCATGCTGGGCGTGGTGGTGTCTACCGGCATCGAACTGATGGACTTCATGTTCAATGACGAGAAGACCATGTATGACCTGGTGGGCGGGATCGGGGTGGAGGCGGTGAAGGGAGGATTGGCCGGACTTGTGGCCTATTGCATTGCCGCGGGATTGGGGACGATCGTCACGACAGTCGCTGTCTTGCCGTTGGTTGCCATGGCCGTTGTCGCTGTTGGAGGCGGCATCGTATTGAACCTCGTGGACAACGAGTACAAGATCAAAGGCAACGTCATTGCCAGCCTGAAGATGCTGCCGGAAAAGACGGCTCAAGGCGTCTATTACATCGACACCAAGGTCCAGTCGTGGCAAGACGATCTTCGTACTGCTGTCGGACAGAAGAAATTAGAAATGAGTCACGCGATTAGCCAAGGAATGAAGGGCTGGCTCTGCCGCATCAGTTGCCTGCGCTATTAGAAAAAAACGGATTAACTATGTTCGAAGTTAAAAAGGTCCGAAGAGCTTTGATATGGAGTCTGCCGCTCTTTATCGGAGTAGCCGCGAGTTGCGTGTGGGCCATACGGCACGGGATCATCCCGACGTTTGAAGCCATCGCGGCGGGCGCGCCGGTAGTACGGATAGCCCCTGCTGTCCAGGTCACGCCCTTCATCGCTGTCTTTTGCATCTTGGCGGCGGTGATTGGCAGCATGCGGGCGATTCCCGTCAGCGACGAAGTCATCCATCCATTCGAGCGAGTTTTCACGATCTGTGTGCTGTTGAGCGGGGTCGCCATGGTGCTGATCCCCGTGACCTCCGTGGCCCAGCGCTTCTACATGCCCAGTCAGGGCTACTCTGCATGTTCGGAACTAGAGGGAAACCCCACCATGTGGTTTACCGACTGGGTGCGCGATCCCACTTGGTGTGTCAAAGGCAAGACTCTTGAGTGGGTGAGAGAGCAGGCCGACTGAGGACTTGGACCTGAAAGTGCTGCATGAAAAAGAGCTAGCGTATGAATAACGTCAGTCAAATCAGGGAGGCGCTGATATGGGGGATGCCGCTTTGCCTATGCATGGCGTTTTTATCTGGATGGCTCATTGTTGATAGCGTCATCCCACCGATCAAACAAATGATCTTTTCGATGCCTGTCATTCGGATCAGGCCGACGGCGTTGTTAGCGCCTTTCGTGCTGTTGATTTCTTTGGTCCTTCCAGCAGGCCTAGTCCTCAAGGCTATCCCTCATGAAGGCGTTTGGGTTAAGAGGTTGGAAGGTCTATTTAACTTCTTGGTGTTCTTAAGCGTTGGCGTTTTGCTTTTGATCATTAGCACCTCTACGCTACTGCAAAGTCGTTTCATGCCGCAGTTGGGTTACGTCAAATGCGGTCAGCTTCAAGACCAACCTTCTGTCTGGTTTACGGACTGGGTACTCAATTCCGGATGGTGCGTCAAAGGCAAAAGCTTGGACTGGGTCAACGAGCAAGCCAGTGCTACGCCAAAGCCAAAGCCGTGACTTTTAGGAAGTCTGCCTGTCCATTCAACTCGCATGCAAGACGCCAAGACTCTTCGCAGAACTATGGTTTGGAGCACGCCGCTTTTCGCTGCGATGGCTGTAGCTTGTGCATGGGGGAGCGTTTGGGGAATCGTGCCGGTTTATGAAGGGCTCACATCCTTAGCTCCGGCGATCAGAATTTACCCGGCGGCCCAGTTGGCGCCATTTTGTTCAGTGGTCTGCATCATGTCGATCATGTTGAGCGTCATGCGAGCGATTCCCTGCGACGAGCGCATCAGTAAGAAATTTGAATATGCGCTCGCCATCACAGTGGTGATCAGCTTGGTCGTGGTGGTGCTGATTCCTGTCACCTCGGTGGCTCAGCGTTCCTACATGCCCAGCCTAGGCTATTCCTTGTGTTCGGAATTGCAGGGCAACCCCACCATGTGGTTCACGGATTGGGTGCGCGATCCCGCTTGGTGCGTCAAAGGCAAGAGCTTGGAATGGGTGAACAAGCAGGCGCTCAATTCGGAAAAAAGTTAAAGAAATGGCAGAAAGGCCTATGGCAGACGCCGGGATTGATGCAAGCCGATCTGCCGGGATCCGCGTACCGGCTGCCACTGCTGATTTGGCTCACATCAGGAAAACCTTGCGATTAGGTATTCCAGTGGCCTTCCTGCTGATGATTGGTGCTGGCTACTTCACCTTCTGGTCGATTCCAGAACTGCTTCAAGAACTGAACGCATCCGCGCCAGTGATCCGCATCTGGCCCTCGATCGTGATGGGTCCGGTGATGTTGCCATTTCTATTTTTGACGGTCGCGGTCGTCACGATGAAGGCCATCCCGATCGGCACAGGTTTCACTGACCGTGCAGTTGCCTGGATCCATGTGCTCCTCATCATGAATTTCTTGACGATGTTGCTGACGTTGACCGCATCAACCTTTTTACAAGGTCACTTCATGCCGAAGAGGGGCTACATCCAATGCACGGAACTCAAGGACCACTCCTATATTTGGTTCAGCGATTGGATGCGCGATCCTGCCTGGTGCGTCAAAGGTAAGACTCTTGATTGGGTGAAAGCACAGGCCGGCTGATGCCGGAGTGCCCTCTCACCCGCCCATGAGTCGCCCGACGATCTTCAATACACCGGCCGCCCCAGCCATTTACTCGCCCGGGATATCGCGTAATTCACCAGGCAGTAAAGCGCTGCAACCACCAGATAGACAGGCACCAGCGAGTGATAGTTGGCGATGAGCACCTTGGCGTTCTGCATGAGTTCGCCGTACGTGACGACATAGCCGAAGGTGGTGTCCTTGACCACGATGACCAGTTGCGCGACCAGCGCCGGGACGATGTAGCGAAGCGCCTGGGGAAAGACGACGACCGAGAAAACCTGGGCTTCGGTCAGCCCCAGGCTTCGCGCGGCATCGGTCTGGCCGCGGGGCACGGCCAGCACGCCTGCGCGGTACACCTCGGCCACGACGGCGGCGGTGCTGAGGCCCACAGGCAAGGTCAGCATCCAGTAGGTGCTCAGCTTGATCCCGATCGACGGAAGCGCCAGAAAGCACACGTAGATGAGCAGCAGCGTCGGCGTGCCACGCAGGAACTCGATGACCGCAGTGCTCGGCCAGCGCACGAGTCGCGACCGCGCCCGGCGCCCGACCATCAGCACCAGCCCGAGGGTCAGCGCGATGACGGCAGCCATGGCCGCCGAGGCCATGGTGCCGAGCAGGCCTTTGGCCAGGAAGGCCCAGGTCGTGGGCCACGCGAAGAATTTCCAGAATCGGGCGTCGAGCTGCCCCGTGTCGTGGAACCGGTACACGACCGCTGCGGCCAGCAGGAGCAGGAGGGCCGCAGCGGCCCCGCTCAGCCACCGTGCGATCGCCCTAGCCTGGGGGCTCGGCGCACCGAACAGAATGTCTTCCAGAGGGCGGCTGCTCATCGCAGAATCCGTACCTTTTTGTCCAGGGCAGCGCCAGCCCAGGCGATGAGCAGGCCGGTCGCCACGTACATCGCGGCCGCCACCGCGAAGGCGGCCATGCCGATGGCGGAGTCGTTGGCGATCTTGGAGACGAGCGTGGTGAGTTCCCTGCCCGGAAACGGCACCTGCGAGGCCAGCGAGGTGGACAGCATCAGCGCGATGAGCAGCGAGGTCACCGGCTGCACGACCGCACGCAGCGCCTGCGGCAATATCACCGATGAGATGACCCCCATCGGGCGCATGCCCAGGCTGAGTGCGGCCTCGATCTGCCCGCTGGCGATCGTGTTGATGCCCGAGCGCATGTAGTCCGCCGTGAACGCGGAGCAGACCAACGTCAACGTCAGGATCACGCTGGGCTCATAGTCGATCAGCACGTTCAGGTCGGGCAGCGCGAACACGATGAAGATCAGCAGCGCGACGCTGGGAATGTTGCGGAAGATCTCGACGTACACCGTCAGCACGAAGCGCAGCGGCGGCAGCGGAAAAAGGCGAAGCACCGTCACGGCCATGCCCAGCAGGAAGCCGGGCACGAACGACAAGACCGTGAGCTTCCACGTCAGCAAAAGGGCCTGCCCGAAAGCAGGCCCATGGTCGGCGAGGAGCCTGGAAACATCACCCATCGTTGTTGCTCAGGGCAGGGCAGGCGGCGTGGGCACGGCGGTGCTGCCGGTGCGCTGTCCGATGGAAATGGTCCACAGCTTGGCCCAGGTGCCGTCGGCCTCCACCTTCTTGAGGAAGGCATTGATGAAGGCCACGCCGTCCGAGTCCTTCGGCAGCCCGATGCCGTAGGGGTCTTGCGCACCGAAGGGCGCGCCGGCCAGCTTCGCATCGCCGGTTCCCAGGCTCAGGGCGTTGAGCAGCAGCGTGTGGTCGGTCACGTAGGCATCCACGCGGCCCTGGCGCAGTGCGTCCAGGGCTTCCTGGTGCGTCTGGAACTCTTGCACGGCGGCCTTGGGCGCGTGCTGCGCCAGGATGGCCGGGCCGGTGGAGCCGGCCTGGGTAGCGACCTTCTTGCCGCCCAGATCGTTGTACGAACCGATCGCCTTGTTGTTCGCCTTGACCAGCACCCCCGCCTGCGAGGTGTAGTAGGGGCCTGCGAACGAGATCTTCTCGGCCCGTGCGGGCGTGATGGAGTAGGTGGCGAACACCAGGTCCACCTGGCCGTTGATGAGCACCTGCTCGCGCGTGGCCGAAGTCACCTGCGTGAACTGGACCTTGGCCGCGTCGCCCAGGATGTAGCGCGTGATGAGCTGGGCCAGGCCGGCGTCGAAGCCGCGGAGCTTGCCGTCTTTTTCGTTGAGCAGGGAGAACAGGTTCGACGTTTGCGTGCCGCCCAGGCGCAGAGTGCCGGCCTGCTTGATCTTGGTGGCCCAGGTGCTCGATGCGATGGTCTCCGCGCTGGCAACGGGGCCCTGCGCCACCAGCGCGTCGAACGCTGCGGTATCCAGGGGCGTGCCCTGGGCAAAAAGCGATCCGCCGGTGGTGATCGCCAGTGCCGCGACGGTGGATTTCAGAAGGGATTTGATCGACATGCTTTCCTCTTGAATGGTGTGTTGCGTGAAATCAATGTATCGCACTTGGCGGCGGATGGCGGCACGCTGGGAACTTGCCAATGGTCAGCGTGGGCCGACTCACCGTCGCCATTTTCAGTTGCACTTCCCGATGACGGGTGTGCTACTTAATTAATAGCATTGTGCCGGGATATTGATTGCGCTGAAGGCCAAATTGACCACCAGTCCCAAGTGGACTGCACCGGTACGCCGCCAGGACGTATCTCGTTGATGCCACGGCTCATGCGGCTGTGGCGGTGGTAGCGACGCAGTCTTCAGACGGATTGGCGCGATAGTCAATGGAAGGTCAATGCCCAACGAACGGTGTGACGCCTGCAAGGCCATTCTCCAAAAGCTGAATCGATTTTGCCCAGGTTCAGCGGGACAAAGCACAAACCCAGACCACAAGCGTTTCTGCTGGAGATGCTATCGCAATCGCTCTGTTGGCGGGCTGGGGCTGGTTAACAGTTAGTTAAAACTGCGCGCCGCTTTTGACCGGAACTCGTCATGCTGCGTGACTGCTTTGCAGCGGTTGCTGCCGGTCGACCAGCGCGGGCACACTCACGCTGACCGTCACCAAGCAGACGGTCGGCTTGGCCGCAGCAGACTCCGTGAAGGTCAGCTATCCAACCTTCTGCCACGCAACAAAACAGCGCTTCGCGTTGCCACCAAACACTTCGGCTGGAAGCAATCCCTTTGGAAGCGCGGCCATCACATCGCTCGGGTAACGATCCCAGCGTCGCTCCTGGAGAGCATCAGCCAGTAAACGTTCCGCTACGATGGAATTCTCTTTCACGGCCTTTCCAGCTTCTGTCGGGCGGCGCAAGTTGCCAGTCCCTTTCGGCATCGCAACTCATCCCAATAGCCGAGGTCCCCATACAGACCGGCTCCTTCAGGCGTCGCCATCATCCCCGCGAGTTCGCGTTCCGGTTATCGTGCGATACCCCCCCCCCCGAAGTTACCGAGGTTGACTTTGGCAGGATGTGTCGATTCTCTCGTTGTGATCAAGGCTTGCCATCCGATGGGGCGTGCAGCTTCGTTGTGTGCGTCATCACTCCCCATGCTGTTCCCAGTGTGGGCCATCACAGGAACGTCGCGCTTGCCGCACTCATCCCATAACCGAAGAAGCACCCGATCCAAGTCAGCTGCTGAGGGCATACCCGGCGTTGTGGGGATGCCGGGCGAATGGGCGTTCCCAAACGGCCTGAACCCGTTGTGTTGATTTGTACGCAAACCTAACCATCCTTGGATGCCCCACAAATCTGGCCCACCGGACCAGTTCCCGGCGTCTACATAACGGACTCGCAAGACGCCATCAATGCGCTGCTCGAACGCTACGAGGAAGCAACAGACGGTGCTTTGGTCGACGCAGAGCCTGCGGGCAACCAATGGGCTGGCAGCATTGATCTGGGTGACGCTAGGCTGTGGTCTAACGGACTGCAGCGCGTTCCCAGCGGCACTCTAATCGTGGTGGGTCGCTCGAACTGGACCAGGAATCTTGGAAGGAGAGTTCTATCCATCTTGAAATGGCCGGTTCTACGAGCGCACGGCTTTGTCCAAGGACAAGGCGGCGATGCTGGTCAAGGGTTTTCAGATCTCCGAGACGACCGATTACTCTTCGGAGTGATGTGTAGAAAGGTTTTTGGCCAAAAATTTGATGGCTTGCATTAGAGCATCAGCGCTATAAGCGCCGACGCTTTGTCCAATGGCACATTTAAAAATCAGGCTTTCTTTCCGAGAGGTCAAGGAGCTTCTGTCTTAGGCGTTGGATAGTTTCGCTAGGGTAATTCTGAAGACTGGTTTCTAGCACTTTATATGCCTCTGAGAGATCCCCCTTCGCAGCCAAACAGTACGCTTTATTTTTAAATATTGTGTTCTGTGAAATTGTTCGCTTTTGTGCCACTCTTTGAAGCTCAGCTAGAGTGGACTCCATAACTGACAAATCAAAATGTCTTAAAGAGATGTCAAACTTTGCCAGCAATGGGTAAGTTGAATCTTGATCCAGTCCGAGTGCATCATCAATATAATTGTATGCTGGCATTTTCTTGTGATCAATCTTTGATGAGTATTGCGCTTTGGCTATAAAAGTCATCTCAATGGATTGTTGAGATTTTATTTCATTCAATTCACTAATTAACCGAGAGATCAAATCTTTATTGGAAATGCAGTTTTCATTGTTGAGCAAGCAGTTAAGGTAGGACTGAATAAAGAACTGATTGCCTTTGTTAAGTTCGTAGTTCTCCCTTGCCATGCCCAGTGCTTTCTCATATTCTTCAATGTAGAGATAAACCTGAACCAACTCTCGTTTGGCGCGAGAGGATATGTAGGGTGTATCTACAAGTTTGGACAGGCGTTCAATGGCATCTGTGTGTCGGCCACAAAGACGGTAATAATACCCAAGCACAAAGTCATGTTCAGCCCCGTCTATTTTTTGAACCTCTTTAAGAAGGCGCTTATCTTTTTGCCGGGCTAAGCTGAGACAAAGATAGTACCTGGCGTCATCACTCACTCGATGATCAAGTGAGCCTTCTTTGCTCAGGAGCATGTCGGCCAATTCAATAACTCGCTTGAGATTTTCTCTTTTCTGATAAAGCTCTTTGATTGTTCTAAGAATATGAGAAGGGGCTAAGAATTTGTCGTCGATATGCTTTCCGCTAGCCAGCGCTTCTTTTATTGAATAGAAAAAATCAGCAGCATCACGATCGAATTTTTCTGTGTCTCTTATGAAACTTTGCACATGATCACGAAGCTTATTCCGCAGGTCACCCCTTAAGGAAAGCCTATTTCTCTTAACAAAATCCCTGATAGCATCATTCAGCCTGATGTAATCTTTTTCACTTCCTATGTAATCGCATATTAGGTGTGTAATAAGATCCTCTAAAATTGGCCCATACTGTTCCTCGTCGACAATCTCATAAAGAAAGTTGATGCCAATAAATTCAAACTCTGATAGTAAATATATAAAATCAAGTACATCGCTATTTCCTTCATGCTTTCTAAGTAGCAACGATGCTCTCTCTTCATTAAATTCTGTAATTTGATGGATTTCTCTTTTTGCCTGTGTTACACCCAGATCTGCTATCAGGTCGGCACAATAATACACTTCTTCAGGAAACCCTTTGAGTTGTTCTGAAAAATACTTAAAACCGTCCGGATTAAGATTAATTTCATATAGCTCCAGAATTCTCCTAAGAAGGCCGGATCGCTCTTTTGGATTAAGTTCTGGTACTTCAATGGTGTAAATTAATGGCCTATTCCTTACTGCTCTTCGATCTACCCGATAGCGAGCAGAAATGCAAACGGCCGGCGATCCAATGTTTCCGAGTATCTCCAAAGAGTTCATCAGCCATGAAATTGGTTGACGGGTGTAGTCAACTAAGCAGCCGTTATCTTCTATAAACAATACCTCGCGCGCATCATGGATTTGCCGAAGTAATTCGGCAAGGATTTTTTCTTTTTCAGAGACTGGCTTTTTTAGCAAATCGGCTGCAATGCTCTTGTCATTGAAAGTCAGGCCAGTATCAATAATTTTAATTATTAAATCTTCAATACTATCCACCCGATCCATTATTATCTTGGTAGGGGAAAAATTATCGGCCACGATGTTCGACTTGGCGAGCGCTCTAGCCACTAATTTTGATCGACCTATTTTTGAGATTCCTGAAGCAATGACGCATACCGGCTTTGGAAAATCAATGTCATCCATTCGATTCTCAAAATCTGAGAGGATTTCATTTCTACCTACAAAAATAGTTTGCCTTTTTTTATGTTTTGGGCTCTTCTGCCAGTAAAGCTCGCGAAGTTTTGCCTTAATCCGTCTGGCTGCGACAGTTGGACGAGTAATTAGCTTTAGATTGTAATGCTCCCTTAGAAAATTTGGAATTCTAGGGTCGTCATATTTAATCGACTGATCAATTATGATTGGGTAGATTTTTTTAAGCTGCTCAGAGCTTAGCCTAATTTCCGCCCGTTCAATCTCAGATTTTGCCCATTTTGAATCCAGAGCGGAGTTGGATATAAAAAAGGCGAACATCTCACTTTCATCTATGCCCTTGATTATTTCGTCCTTGGTGATCTCCCCGTCTTCAAATGTTCGCTCGTCAAACACATAGTTTCCATTTCCTATTTTATCTGCAACCAGCCGAATATAGGACTCTTTGTCTTTGCTGCTGTGTGAGAGAAAAACTTTCATTAAAGCCTTTTCTGAGAAGTATTTTTATGCCGGAAGTTTAATTTTTGCATGTATATTGAACACATGCTGTTGCTCAGTGGCAGATTTCCTATACAGATGAAATAATAAGCCAAATGCTTCCTTGAGTCTCCGCTCCGCGGACCGCTCGTTCCAGGTTCGCGGTTCGCTCATCCCTGACGGGACTTGCATTCGCCAGCCCTCCACATCCCTGACGCCTACGGCCCGGCTTCCAGCTTCGGCCTGCGCGCTTCGCTTGCGTGCGGTTTGCACATCGCAGCGGCCGTTGCCATGTCAAGCCGTCTCTCCTGACTCCATCAGGCAATCCACCGAACTTAAGCCCCGCTACCCCTTGAAAGCAATATGCGGATGCGGCTTCACACGCCGCGCAGGCCTTGGCTGAGATCGACCCGCCACGCGGCGCAACAAGTTCTTGCCCAGCAGGCCACGGCATGGGTAATCGACTTCTTGAGTCCCTGCAGCCCTGTAAGACAAGCAGCAGCACACGCGGCAACAGCACTGAATCGCCCCGGTTTCTGCGGAGGCTGTTTGGTTTAAGTCAGCCCACTTCCACAGTGGCCTGACTGGCGAGTTGCCGGTAGTAGTTTGCCTCAGCTTCTGCTGGTGGGATGTACCCCATGGGTTCGAGCAGGCGATGGTGGTTAAACCATGACACCCATTCGAGCGTGGCGAACTCCAGGGCTTCCTTTGTTTTCCATGGCGCAAGGCGATGGATTAACTCGGCCCTATAGAGACCGTTGATGTTCGGCCAAGGCCTTGTCATAACTGTCACCCTTGTTGCCTACTGACGGATCGATGCCCGCTTCAGCCAGTCGTTCAGAGTACCGAATGCTGGCGTATTGCGACCCGCGGTCGCTGTGGCATATTAAGCTTCCATCGCGGTAAGGCTGTCTGGCGTACAGGGCTTGCTCCAGTGCATCGTGAACGAAGTCCGTTCGCATTGAACTGCTCACACGCCATTGGCGCAACTTTGGGGCGGTCCGTCGATGATCGACCAGTTCTGGCCGCACAAATATCCTAGGGGCGTCCGCACTCGCAGTGGGTCACTTCCGCATGGAAATCAACACACCGATTCAGGAGGCCGCTCCAAGAAAACCTGCAGACTCCTTCGGTTCAAGTCCACGGAAACCACACCACCCCTGTGCTGGCGGAGAAAGCGAAAGGCCCTGAAAGCTTCTAGGATCGCGTGCTCCCATGCCCAAGGAGGCAGCCTTTCGACCTCGTAACCCTTGACCATCTCTCCGATCGTTTTTAGAAGATCGAAGTCAACGCTCTCAACGTACTCGAATGCCTGATGTCGCAAACCATGAGAAAAAATCCAATTGGAGATACCTTCCTCGGTTATCTTGGCACGCGCACCGTCTTGATTTTCGTTCGTGTCCGGGCTGCTTTTGCGTCTGACTTGGAGCAAGCTCCTCAAAACCGGTGACCAACTAAGAATGCCTGCAAAGGCAAGATGAAAAACGTCGTGAAATCGGTAGTCGTCTTTCTGTTCCCGGTTATCAGTGAGAGGATCTCCGACCTGGACACCATTTATCGACTGGTATACGCATGACCTCCCGTTCACTTGGCGTTCCTCAAATCGAACCAGCATTTGACGAGGCAACTGCTCTGCAGGATCATTGGAGGCATCGAGCAGTTCACCCCATTCAAGACGAACGGGCCAACGTGCAAGCACCTTCGACAGATTAGCAATCGCTGCGTCGCCTAGGTCAATCTGAGCATCGTTGGATGCAGCGACGAGTTGTCCGAAGATTTCGGCTATCCCTGACGCGAAGCCGTCGACATCCGTGGAGGTGCGATGACGGCGGAGCAAGGTACCCACCGATCCCGCTAATGCAAGAAGACCCGAGCGCACATGCGATGGGTCAGCTGGACCATGGAATAGGGAGCTTTGAGGTTGTAGGTCGTTGAAGGTACGCAAGTTGGCCACAGACAAAGTGTGCTGGGCTATCACTTGCAGATGCATACCGCAGTGTCCAACTGCATTCGCGAGATACCAAAGAACGTCGCCGGTTTCTTCTAGAGAGCTTGCTTTGTAAGAAACATACGAGTTGGGATCACGTTGCTTCTTCTTTAGCTCGCTGAGCAAGCTTCCTACCTCGCCGAAAAGACCCAGTAGTAAAAACTCAAATTTTTCCTTTCCTTCGCGTGGACCGCGATATGTCTGAGCCGCGCACTGTTGGTACTCGTTAAGTCCGAGCGCTCCACGCTCTATGCTACTGAGCTCCATGCGAAGGTCTTCAAGGGTCCGCATGTGCATATCAATCTGGGAGCAAGTTCCTGCCAGAGATTGCGTCCTCTCCATCGCCAAAGAGGTCAAGGTTCTTTTGACTGTCGGCGGTTTTGGCCAAATGTAGTTTCGCGGCAGCCCATGGGCTCAGCGCACTCGCGCCCGGCAATGTGCCATTTGCTGCTAGGCCCCACTTTGGTGGCAAGAAGAGCTTGATGGGGGTCGAAGACGGCTTGAAGCGTGCTTTTATGCGGCGACGGGCGCTTGCGAGCTCGGGTGCCGCCTCACGACAGTATTTGTCGAGTTCGCAGAACAAGCCTTGGCAATCGATGCCGTGCAGCTGGCGCCCAAAAAGCCCAGTGAATTCAAGTCCCAATCGCTTAAATTCTTGGTCTTGCCGCTCTACCATCCAAAGAATAGCTTCTGCTGGCGAGTAATCGCCCAGGTCGACAAACGCCTTCTTAAGACCCCGCAAGGCTCCCGGCCCTGCTTGAACATAGTCATTTTCACTAAAGCCAACCACCTCTGAATAGTTGAGGTCGATAGCGGTTTGGTACGCCATGAATGGCCCCATCAAGGGGTAGCTCTGCAGCACTGCAACCAGGGCTTGAAGGTTCGGCGCGTCAATCACTCGCTCCGCGCAGCCCTGTTCTAGAAACATATGTCTGAACAGAGCCTCGTGGTTCTTGTGCTTTTCGTCAAAGCCAAATGCCTTGTTCGCACAAAGGATGAAGGCGCCGGTGTAAAGGCCACCTAACTGTTCTTTTATCTGGTCCAGCTCTCGAAGGAGCGCGCCTGAGCGCAGGTGCTCAATGCGGGGAGTCCCTCCGAGTCGCCGCGTTAACTCTTCCCATGTTCGGATGTTGCTGAACATGCGAAACGCCACGATTTGGAAGACTCTATCGTGAAGCGTGGTCTCAGCATCTGTCCCGTACGCTACCTCTCGAATGAGGAACTGAGACACCCTATCGAGCGCCCGGAAAACATTACAAAATTTGAAGGTCTGGAGGATCGAATCGTCTGACCAAGGCTGCGACTCACCCTTAAGCCTAGCCTCAAATGCCCAGTGCCTCCGAGCGGCAAACAACCAATAAAGCTCGTACACACCATGCCGGGGAGTGGGCGGGCTTCGACGCACCAGCGTCTCGATACGCGCCCTCATAGTTGCCGAAGAAAGACGCCTGTGCCATGCAAGTTGAAGTATCTTGGATCGGCAGCAAGAGCCTTCGCTGCGATTCGCTCGCCTATGGTGTCGATGAACATATTGGTGCCTGCCCAGTGATCAAAGATGATGGCTCCGCCAACTTGGGTGCGATCGGCGATGACTTCGATAATGGCACGCGCTGAGGTGTAGTTATCCGTGTCGACAAATGAGAAGACCAGGTTCTCGTCCCTGAGTTTTGATACGGTCTCAACGACATCGCCAGCAACGACCTCAACATTTCGTCCATTGAACGCCGCTCTCACAATTTCTTCATTGGTGAAGACACAGTCACGGTGGCTGTACATGTCGAGTGGACTCCTCCGAGGCGGAAACCCTCCAAACGTGTCAAAGCCGAAGATTTTCCATGTCGCCCCGAGTTCTTCAATGAACCTCGAGATCAGCATAGTGGTTCCGCCTTTGAACATGCCGAACTCTGCGACCGCACCCTGTAGTCCCCTCCGATGAGCATTCTGTAAGCATTGATAGATGTGCACTAGACAGTTCGGGTACCCGTTCGCCAATGACGTGACATATGGGTTTTGACGGGCTCGATCAAATGCCTCCTCAACGAACTCAAAGTGCGCATACCCGCCAATCAGCAGTTTGGTGCTTGGCGGGACTAAAGCCGCTATGGCTTCTAGCAACTGTTCCTTGCCAGCGTCCTGCGCAACAACGATCACATCGGGCGCGGCGGATTGAAGTTCCTCTAAGGGTCTAGCTATGCCCGTGGGCCGGGGGACGAAGAATCCCTCGAACGCCGCAGCGCCGGCCTGAAACATGTGCATATTGGCTAGCTCGAACCCGACTTCAGACCATCCTGCAATGGCCACCCTGACTCCCGGGCCAGCAGCTACGACAACATCATTGAGCTTCTGTTTGAGCCTAGAAAAATCTGCCGGAAGCATTGTGCGAAACCATTCCTGATGTGCGTTAATTATGGCGATGTCAGTGTCACTGACTATCAAGGCGCGGGGAGTGTTGGACAGGGCGTGCTAGATCATTCGAGCACGCTCTGGATCGAAGCGGCGCGCTGAAAGAGAGAAATTGATGGGATCAGCGAGAACCGCATTTGGATTCGCCGCTACCTTCGCCTCTAGCCACCTAACGAGCTCGGGAGATTGTCCCGTGTCGAACCGAAAATAGTCGCGAGGATTTCGCTCGTAGCTCAGTTCTTTGATAACCCGCTGAGGCAGTGGCTCGGCCAACGAGCCGAGATAGAAGAAATTTGTGGAGAGCAGTACGCGATTGATGCGCGTGTCGTGCGCCGTGTTCAGATCAGATTGACTGCCATCCTCCAGGCTATGTACTGAGTCTTCTTGCTCCCAGGGGGATTGGGGAGATGCGCGGTGGTAGATGTTGTCACCTACCAGCTTTTTCTGACTGCCGTTTCGCACTGGCCTTCGTAATGCGAAGTCAGCATTGGTCCAATACTCGTCAAAAGTGGCATCGCCGGTAACCTTCATAGCAAAAATGCAACGCATCGCCGGGCTGAGTCGTGTCCCTGTCATGCCGACTACCCAATCACCGCCCCGGGCCTGCTCGCGGATTCGTGGCTTGCAGCAGGCCAGACTGCACATTCCACCAAAGGGGTTTGGAGCAAATCCCAGGTCGTAGCTGACGGCGTACACAAATACACTTGGCATGGCTGATCAGCAGGTGTTGCGGGGAGGGGGGTTTGTGGTTTGCCGAGGGGTCCCGTCTGGGTTCTGGAAGGCGACGGGCTTCCCATCGACAGCGTCCATGACACTGTCCGAGTTCCATGCAACCAGTGCGTCGCCGTACTTCTTGAACGGCTCTGGCAGGTCGTTCTCGGTACCACCGCGCTCGTACACGCCCACGATGCGCTTACCCAGCTCATGTGCCTTGTTGATCTCCCAGTCGACCCATGGGCGGGTATGGGTTTCACGGCCGATGAGAACTACAACAGTTGTTGCCCAGGACATCTTCATGCGGAGCAGACGCGCGATCACCTTCTCGCTAATGCGGCCTTCATCCAAGCGACGTTGGTTCGCCGGTTTTGCCCTAATTGAGCTATTGCGGACGTCATAGCCCGCTTTGCCCAGCATTTTCGTCAGTCCTGAAACCTTTCCATCATCCGCATGATGGTGGCTAATAAAAACGTGACGGCGCTTTGTCATGGCGCCCACCTTTTCAAATACTCAACAGCACGATTCATTTAGTTTCGATAGGTGTATTGGTTCAACCATTTATTCCCCAAAGGGCAATGGGGCGACCCAGCGGGAGTCAAAAGGGCGTTACTGGCTGTGTCCAGATGCAACGGACAAACCTTAGCATGCAACAGCCGACCATCCAAGAAAATTTTGCGTTGCAGCGTATTTGAACGCGACTTGTGGACAGGATACCGCCGAGGCCTGCGGATGGGCGGGAACAAGTTAGCGATAGCGCATCCTGCAGGGGATCAGCGATCTCCGCGCGGTCTTGACAAGCTACGATGTAGCTTTGCATAGCCTACCGAGGTCTCTCAATGACGAATAATGCGTACGACTTTCTTCAGTAGGTCCAGGTCTCGAAAGGTGCCAGCAGAATGCACAAGGTGTCCGGGCGGGTTAGCTAGTATCGTAGGACGGATCTGTTTTGAAGACTGAACTTTCACCTGACCAGAAGGCGGCGCATCAGTTGCTATCTGAAATACGCACGCGCATTGCAGTGCAGCCTTTGCCATACCAGTACGGCATTGAAGCTCGCGCACTGGAAAGCCTTTGGGAATTGTTCGGGCTTAGCCGTGCTGCTATGAAGGACCATCCTGGTTGCGAGCATTTCGCACGCATCACAACAAAGACGCTCAACGTAGAGGTCAGGCCGATAACAGCCAAATGGCATTTGGCGCACAAAGCGGGAGTGCTTGACTCTCGAGACGGCGCAAATGAATTTCGCGCGGACCTAAGACAGTTGCAGCAAAAACTCGTCGGGTTCGCACGAGACCTTCAAGTGATGGCATATGGAAGAGCTCTGCCGGACGAAGAGCCTGCTCCAGTAATGAGCACTCGCGAGATAGATGAATGCTTTCAATCTGTGCGCTATGGCCTGACGCCTACAGATGGGCTGAGCGTCAAAGATGCGGAAGCGATAAACGCGACGGAGAGGCAAGATGTTGGTGACCGCCGGCGGCACTATGGGATCGCGGCGAACGATCATTACGATGCCGTGGGCCTTGCCTTGTCGGGTGGAGGTATTCGATCTGCGACGTTTTGCTTGGGCGTCGTTCAAGTGCTAACAGAGAGGAAACTGCTTAAGGATGTTGACTTTTTGTCAACTGTTTCCGGTGGTGGTTATACGGGTAGTTTTATCACCTCGCGGGTTGGTTGTGGAGAGCCTATTTCATCGCTGGGGCAACCTTTCGGCCCTGACACGGACGCTGTTCGGCATGTGCGACAGAACGCTAAGTATTTGGCCGCCAAGAATTTTTGGGGGCAATGGGATATGGCTGCCGGCGCTATCGCCGGGCTGCTGCTGAACCTTACTGGGCCACTCGCGACACTTTGCGCGATCGCGTTGTTCATCCTCTATACATCAGTAGGAAATTGGCTAGTACTCGGCTCCGAAGTCTTCGGGGTCATTGCGGTGTGCAGCCTTCTAGCTTATGCCATCACGCTGCGATCCACTCAGTTGGCGAAAGTCTTCAAAACGGGCTTCTCGCTTTGTATTGGCATCTCATTACTGGGGTTCACAATCAATGCGCTTGGTTTTGCTGTCATGAAGTTTGGCGGCATCGTCTGGTTACCGGGGATTGCTACAGGAGCGCTTCTAGCTGTGATTGTTGTGCCAGGAGTCGCGGCCGGGCTTCTAAGGCTTCCTTCCGTCTCTAGGGCTCGCAGGGTTACTGCCAAATTGCTTCTGGTGTCCGCTGGTTGCCTGGCACCACTCGCTGCGATCGCGCTCCTTCAAGCGCTGCTCTATCTGGGCACACTGCCATTGGCCATGGAGGCATCATGGATCAATCCATTGAGCTACATGGACGGTCGGGTCTTGCTGGCGAGCGCCTGTGCGTTGCTGACCGCTGTGGCAATGCTGTGCGTTGACGTGAATCTAACAGGCCTACACCGTCTATACCGCGATCAATTGGCGAGGACCTTTGTAGAGTCGTCTAGAGTGGAATCTTCGGCATCGCTAGACAAAATCAACACTGGTGGTCGCGCACCTTATCACTTGCTAAATGCCACGGTCAATCTGTCCGAGAGTGAAAACAATTCCTTAAAAGGCCGTGGAGGCGATTTCTTCATGATGTCCAAGGGTTGGACCGGTTCACGGACCACGGGGTACTTCACAACATCCAGCTGGAAAGCAGGCAAAGACTCTCTCGATCTCGCAACGGCCATGGCCGTCTCTGGAGCGGCGGCTTCCCCCCAGATGGGCCTCCTATCCAAACGAAGCCTAGCGCCGCTACTGTCGCTGATGAATGTGCGCCTTAACTATTGGATAAAAAGGCCCCTATCTGGCTATGCGAGCAAGCCTGGCTTCCTGTGCCTGTTGCGAGAGATTTTTGGCGTGGGCATGTCCGCCACTAGCAACTGGTTTAATCTATCCGACGGAGGTCACATCGAGAATACGGGCGTGTACGAATTGCTACGACGCCGATGCAAATTCATCATTTGCGTGGACGGGGAGGCTGATCCCAAATTCATGTTCGCTGGTCAAATGACGTTGGTGCGCCATGCCCAGATCGACTTGGGCGTCAGGTTGGAGCCAAGGCTCGATGAGATTCGATTTAATCCCGAATCGGGCGTCAGTAGATCCCACATCCATCTTTTGCGAGTGCACTATCCAGCTCGCGCCCATGGCCACGCGGCAGAGATTGGCTTGATGCTCTACCTGAAGCTTTCGGTCACAGGAGACGAAGCGGAACTTCTGAAACGCTATCGAATGCTCTATCCCGAGTTCCCGCATCAGTCGACAGTCAATCAGTTTTACGATGAAGAGCAGTTCGAGGCATATCGACAACTTGGTGTTCACGTCGCTGAAGGGGCGTTCTCGCCAGCGCTATTGACATCGGGCACGCACCTCACGAGTGTGAGAGATTGGTTTCGCGACCTGGCCGGCAACATGCTAGAACCGTCGCACGTGAAGTAATACGTCGAATCTTACGGCGAAGGGCGTAACTTATGCGGACTCGTGCGCCATTCGTCAAACGACAGGTAGTCTCCGGCAGCACCATTAATCCAAAGAGTCGGCTGAACCTAGCGTCTTGAAGTCAACGTACGGGTAGAGGCCGACAAATGGGCTGCTGCCGATTTCGTGACACCGACCTAAGCTTTATGAGTTTTCTCGAACTGTATCGGACTGACGTAGCCGAGCGTCGAGTGACGACGCGTCGGGTTGTAGAACCGCTCTATGTAGTCGAACACACCGGCGCAGACCTGTTCCCGGATCCGGTACACCGTTCTAGCCGTGCGCTCAGTCTTTAGTGAACTGAAGAAGCTCTCCATGGCCGAGTTGTCCCAGACCTCTCCCCGCGCGACTCATGCTGCAGGTGATGCCTTGCTCCTTGAGCAGCTCCTGGAAGTGCTCGCTGGTGTATTGGCTTCCTTGGTCGGAGTGATGCAGCAACGCGACCGGCTTGCCCCGGCGCCACGCGGCCATCATCAACGCATCGGCCACGAGTTGCGAGGTCATGCTGTCCTGCATCGACCAGCCGACGATGCGACGCGAGTACAGGTCGAGCACCGCAGCGGCATACAACCAGCCCTCGGCCGTCCAGATGTACGTGAAGTCGGCCACCCACTTCTGGTTGGGCGCATCAGCCTGGAACTGACGGTCCAACACGTTGTCGGCGATAGCGCTACGCTGGCCTCTGTCTTGCGGCAAGCCTAGGCGTCGTGGCCTCGCACGCAGGGCTTGTTCACGCATGAGCTGTTCAACGCGATGCAATCCGCATCTTTGACCCAGTGCCAGCACGTCATGCCACACACGCCGGGCGCCATAGGTGCGGTCGCTGCCCAGGAAGCTCTGGCGCACCTGGTTGCCGAGCAACTCGTCTTCCAGACTGCGTTGGCTTCGGGGCCTGCTGCGCCACGCATGGAAGCCGCTTCGCGAGACACCGAGCGCCTCGCACATCATTGCCAACGGCCACGTCCCTCGGTGTTTCGCAACGAAGCCGAACTTCACGTCGACTCCTTGGCGAAGTAGGCCGCCGCTTTTTTCGACCGGTCACGCTCCATGCGCAGCTTGGAGTTCTCCTTTCTCAAACGCTCCAGTTCAGCCTGTTCGGGCTTCATCACGCCCTGACCAGGGAACGCCTGCTGAGGGTCCGCAGTCGCCTCACGTACCCATTTGCGCAGCACGTTCCATGCACATCGAGGTCGCGTGCAGCCTGCGCCACCCACACGCCTCGTTCCTTCACCAGCTTGACAGCCTCAAGCTTGAACTCTCGGCTGAATTGCCTTCTCGTTCCCATGAACCACCTCCGGTTTCATTTCACACCTTAACAAGGTGTCTTTGAAACCGGCAGCAGCCCAGACACGTCGGCGACTGCAGGTTACCGAGCGACGGTTTGTTCGCACAGCGGTCCACCCAAAATCTAAGGCACGAATGACAGGTTCCGAATGAGACAGCCGTTCAGTTTTGAAACTCGACCGACCGCAACCAGCCTGAAGCGGCCCACCCATCTCTCCAACATCCCGCCATGGCCTTGGACGCACTCAATCCTTAAGACTCACCCCCAGCTTTTTCGCATACGAGTCCCTGCGTCTTGCTGCCTTTGCAGCTGAGTCGGAGGCGGCCTGGATGGCCTTGGGGCCCTTAGCCGCAGCAGCTTTGATCAATCCGAACTTGTGAGCGGCATCTGCCTCGGCCCGCTTGAAAGTGGCGATGAGTTCAGCATGGGCAACGGATGGATTCACAGGTACTCTCCCATATCAATCACCGTTGTGATCTTTAAATTTTGACGTCGGTGCGAAGCAAGGCGGTTCTCAATTCGCGAGTAGCAGGTTTTGAAACATCCACCTTTTGAACCGCGAGGTCGAATGGTGAGCCTGGCTTGATGCTGGTTGGCAGTATCTTTTTGGCTGGATTCTTGGCGGGGTAGGTGCCCTGAGCCGGACACATGCGAACGGAAAACCCGAATTCTTCGAGCACACCTTTCGCATACAACTCCGCTAGTTGTTGAAACGTCACGAAGGTTGAACGTTTTACGTCTTTGAATCCTGGCCGACTGACGTCACGAACGACCTCGAATTTACCCAGCGAATCTCGCTGTGTATCGGTGAACGGATGCAGCACGAAAGTCTGACGAACCCCATTTTTGGACACCAGAGTGTGCTCGACGGCTATATCGGTTAACAGCATATTTTTTCTAGCGCTTCAAGCGGCGGTTTGCACAGCGGCATCATTCGCCATCCCACCCAAAGTCGCAGTTCGTGTTTTCAAACCACGCCACCGGGAGGCCGTGCCCCTTCAGAGGCGAAGTGCTACATACGGGCAAAATCGCCCTGAGGGCGGGGACTTTAACTGAACGACTGCAAGCGGCAGATCCCTATTGCACGGCGGCAGACCGCGTTGGGTCGAAAACTGCCGTGGTTCCCGCTGGCTGCACATCGGGCACACAAGCATCTCCCCCAATAGGCGCTCACCGCCACTTCCCCCAGAATCCAAGCGAACCTCTTTCGCCCCGCCAACAATGGATTCACCCTCCCTGGACACCTTCCTTTCCCAATCCGCCTGGACTGCTGCCCTCACCGAAGAACAGTCCAGCCGCATCCGCGCCGCGATCACCGTGCGCACCTTCCCCGCTGGCAGCACGGTGTTCTCCCGCGGCCTGCCCACCGCGCATTGGGCGGGGGTGATGCAGGGCATGCTCAAGCTCGACAACATCACCGGCGAGGGGCGCATCAGCACGTTCGCTGGCGTGCCTTCCGGCGCGTGGTTCGGCGAGGGTTCGGTGCTGAAGGACGAGCCGCGGCCCTATGCCGTGACGGCGCTGACCGACAGCGTGGTGGCGCTGCTGCCGCGCAGCGAGTTCCTGCGGCTGTTGCATGAGAGCCATCCGTTTGCGCTGTGGCTGATCGGGCAGCTCAATGCGCGCCTGGCCCATTACGTGGCGCAGGTGCAGACGGACCGGCTGGGCGACACGACGGCGCAGGTGGCCTACAGCCTGTCGGGGCTGTTCAACGATGCGCTGTTTCCCAACACGGCCCGGCGCGTCACGCTGTCGCAGGAAGAGCTGGGGCGGCTGTCGGGCGTCTCTCGCCAGGTGGCCAACCGGGCCCTGCAGGAGTTGCAGGACCGGGGGGCGATTCGCCTGGGTTATGGGTCGATCGAGGTGACCGACCTGCAGGTGCTGCAGGCCGTGGCGCGAGAGGGTTAGCGAGAGGGCGCATCAGGGCCTGCCGGTGTCTTCAGGCGCGGGCCTTCGGGCCTTTGCGTGTTTGGGCCTTTGAGCTTTTGAGCCCGTGGTCCTCGTTTCAGCCGGCCGGCAGTTGCGCCAGTTGCGTGATGGCCTCGCGGCTGCCGGCGATTTCGCGCAGGCGAAACTTCTGGATCTTGCCCGTGGCGGTGCGGGGCAGGGCGTCGAATACGACCTGGCGCGGGCATTTGAAGCGGGCGAGGTGGCTGCGGCAGAAGGCGATCAGCTCGTCGGCGGTGACAGTGCCCGCGGCCTCGGGTTTGAGTTCCACGAAGGCGCAGGGCACTTCGCCCCATTTCTCGTCGGGCTGGGCCACCACGGCGGCCAGCAGCACGGCGGGGTGGCGGTGCAGCACGTCTTCCACCTCCACCGATGAGATGTTCTCGCCGCCCGAGATGATCACGTCCTTGGACCGGTCGGTGATCTGCACATAGCCGTCGGGGTGCTGCACGGCGATGTCGCCGGTGTGGAACCAGCCGCCGGCAAACGCCTTGGCGGTGGCGGCGGGGTTCTTGAGGTAGCCCTTCATCACGGTGTTGCCGCGCAGCATGATTTCGCCGGCGGTCACGCCGTCGGCCGGCACGGGCTGCAGCGTGTCGGGGTGGGCCACGCGCAGATCTTCCAGCGCGGCGGCGCGCACGCCCTGGCGCGCCTGCAGCTTGGCGCGCGCGGCCTCGGGCAGGTCGGCCCAGCCGGGCTGGCGCACGCAGCTCACGGGCGTGCCCGAGACTTCGGTGATGCCGTACACATGGTCCACGTCGAAGCCCATGGCGGCGATGGCCTGCAGGATGGCCGCGGGCGGCGGCGAGCCGGCGGTGAGCACGCGCACCTTGCGCGGCAGCGCCATGCGCTCGTGCGCGGGCGCATTCGCCAGCATGGCCAGCACCGTGGGCGCGGCGCAGAAATGGTCCACGCCGTGCTCGGCAATGGCTTCGAAGATCGCCTTGGCGGTGACCTTGCGCAGGCACACGTGCGTGCCGGCCGCCGCCGTCACGGCCCAGGTGAAGCACCAGCCGTTGGCGTGGAACATGGGCAGCGTCCACAGGTACACGGGCCGGCGCGGCACGGCCCAGTCGGTCAGTTGCAGCAGGCTCATGAGGTAGGTGCCGCGGTGGCTGGGCACCACGCCCTTGGGGTCGCCGGTGGTGCCCGAGGTGTAGTTGAGGGCGATGGCGTCCCATTCGTCTTCGGGCCACAGGCCTTCGAACGCGGGGTCGCCTTCGGCTAGCAGGGCTTCGTAGTCGGTCGCGCCGAAGGCGGGCTGCAGGGGCACGCCGGCGTCGTTGATGGCAACCACCAGCGGCGGATGGTCAAGCCCCGCCAAGGCCTGTGCTGCCACGCCTGCAAATTCGCTGTCCACCAGCAACACGCGCGCCTCGCCGTGCTGCAGGATGAAGGCGATGCCTTGCGCGTCGAGCCGGCAGTTGATGGCGTTGATGACCGCGCCGCACAGGGGAATGCCCAGATGCGCCTCCAGCATGGCGGGCGTGTTGGGCGCGAGGATTGCCACCGTGTCGCCGCGCTGCACGCCGCGTTGCGCCAGAGCGCTGGCGAGCCGGTAGGCCCGCTCGCGCGTCTGCGCCCAGGTCTGCACACGAGTCTGCGTGATGCCGGCATGCACCACCGCGATGCCGTCGGGGTGCGCCAGCGCGCTGCGGTCCAGAAAACCCAGCGGCGTGAGCGGCACGTGGTTGGCCGGCGTGCGGCCCAGGCCGTGCTGGTAAGGGCTGCGGGATGTGCCCGCATCGGTTGCGGCGGCGGCTGTGATGGATGCGGTGGATGCAGTGGCTGCGGTGGCGGTCATGCGCTTTGTCTCCTGGTTTTGTCCGGGCGTTTTTTTCTTCAGGCGTGGAAGGTGGTGAAGGACTCGACGCCCTCGCGCTCGGTCACCAGCGTGTTCTCGATGCGGTCCGGGTCGGCGTGGCCCAGGCTCATGCCGCACACGACCATCTCGGTGTCGGGTATGCCCAATTCGGCGTGGATGACGGGGTGGAATTTGGTGAACGCCACCTGCGGACAGGTGTCGAGCCCGCGCGCCCGGGCGGCCACCATCACGCTCTGCAGGAACATGCCGTAGTCCATCAGGCTGCCGGCCTGCATCACGCGATTGACGGTGAAGATCAGCCCCACCGGCGCGTCGAAAAAGCGATAGTTGCGGCCGTGCTGCGCGTGCATGCGCGCCTTGTCGCCTTTGGTGATGCCGAGCAGTCCGTACAGGTCCCAGCCGACCTTGCGGCGCCGGTCCACGAAGGGCGACACCCATTCCAGCGGGTAATAGTGATAGGGCTCGGTGAGCGCCGCCGAGGCCTCGCCGTCATCGTCCACGGCCGCGATGGCGTCGCTCAGCCGTGCCTTGGCGGCGCCGGTCAGCACGTGCACGCGCCAGGGTTGCGTGTTCATGCCGGAGGCGGCGTGGCGCGCTACGTCCAGGATGGCGTGCACGGTTTCGCGCGGCACCGGCGTGGGCAGAAAGGCGCGAATGCTGCGCCGCGAGACGATGGCCCAGTCCACGGCCTGCTGCAGGTCCGGTTCGGCGAGGGATGGTGCGGCGCCGCGGCGGTCGGCGTGTTCCGGGTGTTTCGGATGTTCTGCGGTTGAGGGGTGTTCGGTGGAATGCGTCATGCCGGCATGCTAGGCAGCGGCGCCGTTCCTGACTGTCGATGCAGAGACATTTGCGGCCGGCCTGCGCACACCCCGCGCGCACCCCGCTCGACACCGTGGTTCGGTGATGCTATTTAATTGATAGCTAACCTCCCTAGTGTTTATTGCGCTGGAGGCCGATTTGGCTTGAAGCGTCGTTCTGCGCCCGCGCCCCTCCCATCACGGCGGCCCGATCGCCTCCGCCTCCACCCCCACACGCTCCGGTGGCTCGAAGGCCGTCACCGGGGGCAACGGTCCCTGCCACAGCGCCACCTCCACCCGCGCGCTCTGCGCCGCGCAGCCTTGCGACAGGCGGGAGCTGCCGACGTCCGGCGTGACCAGGTTCGGGTTGCCGTGCTTGTCCAGGCTGCCGGGCGCGTGCGGGTCCAGCGGGTCGTACCACGCGCCGGTGGCGATCTGCGCCACGCCGGGCCGCAGGCCATCGCTGAGCACGGCGCCGGCCAGGAACGCGCCGTGGGCATTGAACACGCGCACCACGTCGCCGTCGGCAATGCCTCGGCGCAGCGCGTCGGCGCGGTTCAACGTGATGGGTTCGCGGCCCTGCACCTTGGTGGCGCGGCTCACGCGGCCGTGGTCGTACTGGCTGTGCAGCCGTGCGGCGGGCTGGTGCGACAGCAGGTGGATGGGCCAGGCCGAGGCCTCGGGCGCGAACCACGTGGCCTGGCCGGGGCAGTCCGCATAGCCGAAGCCGGCGATGGTTTCCGAGAACAACTCGATGCGGCCCGACGGCGTGGGCAGCGGGTGCGCAGTGGGGTCTTGCCGAAAGCGTTCCAGCAGCACCACGGGCGCGGCGGGGCGGGGCAGTTCGAGGTGGCCAGCACCCCAGAACGCGTCGAAGCCGGGCAGGGCGATGCCCGCGGCCTCGGCGCGGGGGCGGGCGCCTTCGTACAGGTGGCGCAGCCATTGCGCGGTGTCGCGCCCTTCGGTGTAGGCGGCTTCGAAGCCGAGCCGCGCGGCCAGCGCGCTGAAGATGGCGTAGTCGTCGCGGGCCTCGCCCACGGGTGCGATGGCGGCGCGCATGGCGATCATTCGGGGTTCGTTGCTGGCGCTGCCGATGTCGTCGCGCTCGAGCGACGTGGTGGCGGGCAGCACGATGTCGGAGTATTTGGCCTGCGCCGTCCACACCTGTTCGTGCGTGACGATGGTTTCGGGCCGCTGCCAGGCTTCGATGGTGCGGTTCAGGTCCTGGTGGTGGTGAAACACGTTGCCGCCGGCCCAGTACAGCAGCCGGGCGTGCGGGTAGCGGTGGCGCGCGCCGTTGTAGTCGAAGGGTTCGCCGGGCTGCAGCAGCATGTCGGCGATGCGCGCCACGGGGATGAAGGCGCCCACCGGGTTGTGCCCCTGCGGCAGCCGCGCGCCCGAGAAGCTGCCGTGCCCGCTGCCGATGTAGTTCATGCAGCCGTACCCCAGGCCGAAGCCCCCGCCGGGCAGGCCGATCTGGCCAAGCAGCGCGGCCAGGGTGACGGCCATCCAGAAGGGCTGCTCGCCATGCCGCGCGCGCTGCAGCGAGTAGGTGCAGTTGATGAGCGTGCGCTGGCGGGCCATGCGCCGCGCGAGCGCCACGATGTCGGCGGCGGCGATGCCGGTCTGCGCGGCGGCCCAGGCGGGCGTCTTGGCGGTGGCGTCGGGGCCGTGGCCCAGCAGGGCATCGCGCACTGGCCCGAACCCCACGGTGCAGCGGGCGCAGAAGGCCTCGTCGTGCAGGCCTTCGGTGATGAGCACATGGGCCAGGCCCATCATCAGCGCCGTGTCGGTGCCGGGCTGGATCGGCAGCCACTCGGCCGCAGGCACGGCGGCCAGGTCGCCGCGCGCGGGGCTGATGTTGACGAAGGCGGTGCGCCCGCCCGCGGCCACGCGCGCCAGGGCCGGCGCGGTGCCGTGGTCGCTGGCGCCGCCGGGGCTGACCTGCGTGTTGCGCACGGGCAGTCCGCCGAAGGCCACGAACAGTTCGCAGTGCTCGGCCAGCACGCTCCACGGCGTGTGGTGCTGCAGTAGCGCGTCCATGCCATCGACGATGTGCGGCAGCAGCACGCGGCCGGCGCCCAGGCTGTAGCTGTCCTTGCTGGCGATGTACCCGCCGAAGCCGTTCAGAAAGCGGTGCAGCTGGCTCTGCGCATGGTGAAAGCGCCCTGCGCTCGACCAGCCGTAGCTGCCGCCGAAGATCGCTTCGTTGCCGTGGGCGGCGCGCACACGCCGCAGTTCGCCCGCCACCAGGTCGAGCGCCTCGTCCCAGGGCAGTTCGACGAACGGCTCGCGCCCGCGCAGGTGGCCGCTGGTGTGGCGCGTGGCCGGGTCGAGAAAGCTGCGGCGCACTGCGGGCCGGCGCACGCGCGTGGGCGAGTCGATGGCGCCGGGCAGGGACTGGCCGATGGGCGAGGGCGAGGCGTCCCACGGCGCGGGCGCCATGCCGGTGAGCCGGCCGCCTTCGACGATGGGGCGGTACACGCCCCAGTGCGTGGCGGTGAAGGCAGGGCCGGTCGGTGCGGTGGCGGCGGTCACAGCTTGGCCAAGTAGTCCTTGACCTGCACCTTCTGCGGCAGGATCTTGCGCTGCGACAGCCAGTCGGCCGCGTTCTGGAACTTCTGGATGAAGGCCGCGTCGTTCACGCCGTGCAGCTCCCAGCGGCGCTGCAGCTTGAGCAGCGATGCGCGCACGGCATCGCTGTAGTTGGCGTCTTGCTGATAGAGCGCTTCGGCCTCGGCCGCGTTCTGCGTGGCCCACTGCGCTTCGGCGGCGTAGGCGGCATTCACGGCGTGCACGATGGCGGTGTTTTCTTCGGCGAACTTTCTGTGGGTGACGTAGGAGTTGAAGTCGATCAGAAAGTCCAGGTCGCGCCCCTCGAAGAACACGTCGTGCGCTTTGTACTCGCTGCGGGCGATGTCCACGCCCGGGCTCCACATCGACCACGCATCGATCTTGCCCTGCGCGAATGCGGGGCCTGCGTCGGGCGGGTTCAGGTACACGAACTTGACCTTGCTGCGGTCGATGCCGTGCTTTTCCAGCGCGGCCACGAGCAGGAATTCGCCCAGGCCGGAGCGGTTCACCGCCACCGACTTGCCCACCAGGTCCTGCACCTTGTCGATGCCCGAGCCGTCCTTGGCGATGATGGCCGTGCTGCGCGGCTCCACGATGGCGAACTGCGTGAAGACCAGCGGCGAGCCCGCGATCATGGCCGCCAGCGCCGGCGTGGTGCTGCCGCCGAAACCGAAGTCGCTGCTGCCGCCCGTCACCGCCTGCAGCGAGGGTGCGTGGTTCGGAAACGGCCCCACCCACTGCACCTTGATGCCGTCCTTGGCCAGGCGCTTTTCGAAGTCGCCCCGCGTCTTGGCCAGGCCCGGCAGGCCGCCGCGGCCCCAGGCCAGGCGCACGGTGTCGGTGTTGCGCGCGGCCGGGTTGGCGGCAAAGGCCGGGTTGGCGCCCAGGGCGGCCATGCCACCGGCCAGCAGGCTGGCTTGCAGAAAGCTGCGGCGAGATGGCTGGGCATCGAAGGGGGCTGCGGCGTCGGTGGAAAAGTCAGAGGTCATGGTGCGGGGTTGGGTGAAAGACAGCAGAAGTAAAAAACCGAAAGCAAAAGAGAGAGAGGCGGGGCGAAGGCGTTCATCCAGCCCAGCGGCAAGGCGTCACGCTTCCACCGCCACGCCCAGTTCGGCCAGCAGCGTTTCGCGCAGCGCCACGGCCGCCGGGTGGGTGCGCAGCGTCTGCGCCTCGGGAGGCACGGCGTATTCGCCGGCGATGGCGCCTTCGCGCATGACGAGCACGCGGTCGGCCAGGGCGATGGCCTCGTCCACGTCGTGCGTCACCAGCAGCACGCCGGGCTGGTGGCGGCGCACCAGGGCCTTGACCAGCGCATGCATGCGGATGCGGGTGAGCGCGTCGAGCGCGGCGAAGGGCTCGTCCAGCAGCAGCAGGCGCGGCTCGCGCACCAGGGCGCGGGCCAGGGCCACGCGCTGGGCCTGGCCGCCCGACAGGTTGCGCGGCCAGTCGTGCAGCCGGTCGCCCAGGCCCACTTCGGCCAGGGCCTGCTGTGCCAGGCTTTGCGCGGTGTCGCCCTCCAGGCCCAGCGCCACGTTGCGCCACAGCGGCTCCCAGGGCAGAAGGCGGTGCTCCTGAAACACCACGGCCGGCTGCGGCGGCCCGTCGATGCGGCCGCCGTCGATGGTGTCCAGCCCCGCCAGGGCGCGCAGCAGCGTGGTCTTGCCGCAGCCGCTTTCGCCCAGCAGGGCGACGAACTCGCCGCGCACGATGGTGAGGTCGAGCCCGTCGATCACCGTGCGCTCGCCATAGCGGCGGCGCAGGCCGTGCACGGCCACGGCGGTGGTGGATGCGGCAGCGGTGGATGCTGTGGTGACCGCTGCGGTGTTTGCCCCCTGCGGTGCATTGATTCGCGGCGCGTTCATCGGCCACCCCGCGCGGCGTAGTTGGGGTGCCACGACAGCAGGCGCCATTCCAGCGCGCGGGCCACCGCGTCCGACGCGACGCCGATGGCGGCATAGACCACGATGGTCAGCACGATCACGTCGGTGCGCAGGAACTCGCGGGCGTCCATGGCCAGGAAGCCGATGCCGGCTTCGGTGGCGATGGTTTCGGCGATCACCAGCGCCAGCCAGGCCACGGCCAGCGCGTAGCGCACGCCGGCCAGGATGGAGGGCAGCGCGCCCGGCAGCACGATGCGGCGGATCAGCGCCGT
>Ga0308157_10002263_pt1 | contig 32548 bp, 28 predicted proteins | sample PhyBR1_FD_201035 | JGI IMG/M metagenome (GOLD analysis project Ga0308157, IMG submission 201035) | Phyllosphere microbial communities from UC Gill Tract Community Farm, Albany, California, United States - DLSLB.R1 | ecosystem: Host-associated > Plants > Phyllosphere > Unclassified | place: USA...
AAGCCAGCTCCCACAGGAGCCCCTAAGGCCGAAGCCCAACGGTGTACCTGTGGGAGCTGGCTTGCCGGCGATAGGGCCATTACAGAAGTGCTTAGTGGTCGAGCGCTGCCGCGAACGAGGTATCGAACAGGCTCGAGGCCGGGTAGTTCTTGATCAGCCCCAGCCCGGCAAAGAAGTCCACGGTCTTCTGCGCATCCACGATCACCTGCGGGTTCAGCGGCGCGACATCGGTACGGGCGCGGGCAAACCAGATGCGGGCAATGTCGCGGTCGGCACGGGTGCGTTTGGCCCAGGCATCGGCATAAGCCTCGGTATGGGCCGGGTCGCTCAGGGTCCAGTCACGGGCCTTTTTCAGGCGCTGCAGAAAATCACTGATCTGCGCCCGCTTGGCCTCCACCGCCTTGGCATTGGCCACTACGAAGCTCTGCGCCGGGATCAGCCCTTCAGCCGTGGCCAGCACCCGTGCCCCTTGGCGCTCCTGCTGAGTGACGTAGGGCTCCCAGGTCGCGATCACGTCCACGGAGCCGCCATCCAGGGCATGCGAGGCGTCCAGGGCGCTGAGGTAGCGCAGCTCCAGGGCATCGCGCGGCACGGCGGCCTTGTCCAGTGCGCTGAACAATAACTGCTGGCTCCAGGAGCCCTTCCAGATCGCCGCACGTTTGCCGCGCAGGTCTTCGAGGCTGTGAATGTTCGAGTCCTTACTCGCCAGGATCGCCACGCCATCCAGGTTCTGCCGGCTGACCGCAATCACCTTGATCGGGGCGCCCAGGGCACCAAGGAACAACGGCGGCGCATCGCCCAGCAGGCCGATGTCCAGGCTGCCCACGTTCAGCGCCTCGGCTACCGGCGAGCCGGCCGTAAACTGCTTCCACTCCAATGTATACGGCAAGTCGTCGAGCACGCCGGCCGCTTCCATGACCGCTCGGGCATTGAAGCTCTGGTCACCGACCACCAAGGTTTGCGCGGCAGCGGCCAGGCTGAGGGAGCTGGCCAGCACACCGGCGGCCAATTGCTTGAGGTATCGCACGTTCGTCTCCAGGTACCGTAGGGGTACTTCAGGCCGATCCGCGCGTGCGGTCTCGTGGGGGGCATGGGGGCTGATATATTCACTTTGAATATAACCAGAGCAATGCTTATAAGTTATCGATTAAGCGCAGCGCCGTGAAATTCGTTTTGGGCATAACCTAATGCTTTGCCCATGCGCCCATTTCAAAACAGATTCACCCATCTGTAAATGCGTTATTTGCATATTAGCTTATTCGTATTTTTACTTTTGAGAATATTCAGTGCGTTTGCTAGGGTTAACCCAAACCGTCAGCCGAGCCTGAACCATGAGCCAACCCCTGCGCCTTGAGCGCCTGCGCCACTTCATCGACGCGCTTGCGCAACTGGTGGACCAAGAAAACGACGAAGCCACCCTCCTCGACCACGGCCAGAGCCTGCTGCGCAGCCTGGTCGCCCATGACGACTGGTTGCCCGAAGCACTGGCGCAGCCAGACCCGGCCCGTTACCAGCAATATTTGCTGCATTGCGATTCGCGCCAACGCTTTTCCATCGTCAGCTTCGTCTGGGGGCCAGGCCAGCAGACACCGATCCACGACCACCGGGTATGGGGCCTGATCGGCATGCTGCGCGGCGCGGAATATTCGCAAGGCTTCGCCCGTAGCGAACACGGCGCATTATTGCCAGCGGGTGAGCCTGTACGCCTTGATCCCGGCCATGTAGAGGCCGTTTCGCCGCGTATTGGCGATGTTCATCAAGTCAGCAACGCGTTCGACGACCGGGTTTCTATCAGCATCCACGTGTATGGCGCCAACATCGGTGCCGTCAGCCGCGCGGTGTACTCGCCCGACGGCAGCGAAAAACCGTTCATTTCCGGCTATTCCAACAGCCTTCTGCCCAACATCTGGGACCTGTCCAAAGAGAACCCTGCCCCATGAGTACCGTTGCCACCCGTTCCTACCAAGACATTCGCCAGGCCTTGCTGGCCCATGAAGAACTGGCGCTGATCGATGTGCGCGAGGAAGACCCGTTCGCCCAGGAACACCCCCTGTTCACTGCCAACATCCCCTTGTCCAAGCTGGAGCTGGAGATTTTCGCCCGCGTGCCACGGCGCGACACCCGCATTACGGTGTATGACGACGGTGAAGGCCTGGCCAATCAGGCCGCCGAACGCCTGGTGGCGTTAGGGTACAGCGATGTTGCATTGCTCGAAGGCGGCCTGGCCGGCTGGCGCGCCGCCGGTGGCGAGCTGTTCCGTGACGTGAACGTGCCGAGCAAGGCCTTTGGCGAGCTGGTCGAAAGCGTGCGCCATACCCCGTCGCTGGCGGCCGAACAGGTGCAGGCGCTGCTGGACGACAAGGCCGATGTGGTGGTGCTCGACGCCCGCCGCTTCGACGAATACCAGACCATGAGCATCCCGGGGGGCATAAGTGTGCCGGGTGCCGAACTGGTACTGCGGGTTGCCGAACTGGCGCCCAGCCCCGCCACGCAGGTCATCGTCAACTGCGCAGGGCGCACCCGCAGCATCATCGGCACCCAGTCGCTGGTCAACGCCGGCATCCCCAACCCCGTGGCTGCCCTGCGCAACGGCACCATCGGCTGGACCCTGGCCGGGCAAACGCTGGCACACGGCCAGGAGCGCCGCTTCGCCGAGGTGAGCGACGACACCCGCGCAAACGCCGCCCAACGCGCCCGCAATGTGGCCGACCGCGCCGGTGTGCTGCGCCTGGAGCGCGAAGCCCTGGCCGTTTGGCAGGCCGATACCCAGCGCACCACCTACCTGTTCGATGTGCGCACCCCCGAGGAATATGCCCACGGCCACCTGCCGGCCAGCCGCAGTGTACCGGGCGGGCAACTGGTGCAGGAAACCGACCACGTCGCCAGCGTGCGGGGGGCGCGAATCGTGCTGGTGGATGATGACGGCGTGCGGGCCAACATGAGCGCTTCCTGGCTGGCGCAAATGGGCTGGCAGGTCGCCGTGCTCGATGGCGTGTCGGCGCAAGAGTTCAGCGAGACCGGTGATTGGCAGGCTCCCCAAGCTCCATTGCCTGCAGTCACCGAAATCGGCGTGGAGCAGTTGGACGACTGGCTGCAAACGCCAGGCACCGTGGTGCTGGACTTCACCACCAGTGCCAACTACGTTAAACGCCATATTCCGGGCGCCCACTGGGCAATTCGCGCGCAGTTGCCGCAGGTGCTGGAACAGCTGCCAGTAGCCGAGCGCTATGTACTGACCTGCGGCAGCAGCCTGCTGGCACGCTTTGCGGCGGTAGACTTGCAGGCGCTTACGCAAACCCCGGTGTACGTACTGGACGGCGGCACGGCGCAGTGGATTGCGGCAGGCAAGCCGCTGGAAAGTGGCGAAAAGCACCTGGCGGTGGCGCGTACCGACCGTTATCGCCGGCCTTATGAAGGCACTGATAACCCGCGTGAGGCCATGCAGGGGTACCTGGACTGGGAGTTCGGGCTGATTGCCCAGCTGGAGCGGGATGGCACCCACGGGTTCAACGTATTGAGCTGAGGTTGCCGGGGCTGCCAAGCAGCCCCATCATGCCCGCCATCGATGAATGATCCACACATATCATTCAGCGTGATATTAACCTTCGTCCCGTTCGATTCGTGCCTCACGCGCAACACACTCACACTCCGCCCACTACTAATACATTGGCGGAGTTCTCCATGGAACAATCTCTCAAACCCTTGCGCTTTCCCCTCGCTGCCTTGGCAGTGGTGGTGATCAGCGCTTGCAGTCGAACCCCAGACGCCGTGCAGGCTCCCGCCGCGCCGAAGGTCACCGTGGCCAAGGTGATCGAGCAACCGATCAACGAATGGGACGAATTCACCGGCCGCCTTGAAGCCCCGGAAACTGTTGAAGTTCGCCCGCGGGTAGCCGGCCAGATCGACCAGGTTGCCTTCACCGAAGGCGCCCAGGTCAAAAAAGGCGACCTGCTGTTCCAGATCGACCCACGCCCGTTCCAGGCTGAAGTCCGCCGCCTTGAAGCCCAACTGCAACAGGCCAAGGCCACCGCCATTCGCAGCGCCAACGAAGCGCGCCGTGGCGAACGCCTGCGCGACAGCAACGCCATCTCCGCCGAACTTGCAGAATCGCGTAGCAGCGCTGCCGCCGAAGCCCGCGCCGGGGTCGACGCGATCCAGGCACAGCTCGACCTGGCGCGCCTGAACCTCAGCTTCACCCGCGTCACCGCGCCCATCAGTGGCCGCGTCAGCCGTGCCCAGTTCACTGCCGGCAACATCGTCACGGCCGATGTCACCCCGCTGACCAGCGTGGTGTCCACCGACAAGGTCTACGCCTACTTCGACGCCGACGAGCGCGTGTACCTCAAGTACACCCAGCTGGCGCGCGAAGGCCAGCGTGGCCAGACCACCCCGGTGTACCTGGGCCTCACCAATGAAACCGGCAACCCGCACCAGGGCCAGATGAACTTCGTCGACAACCAGGTCAACCCGCGCACCGGCACCATCCGCGGCCGTGCGGTGTTCGACAACCGCGACGGCCAGTTCACCCCGGGCCTGTACGCACGCCTGAAGCTGGTCGGCAGCGCCCAGTACGACGCCATGCTGATCAACGACGAAGCCGTGGGCACCGACCTGGGCAAGAAGTTCGTGCTGGTCATGGACAAGGACAACAAGGCCACCTACCGCGCCGTGGAACTGGGGCCGAAGCTGGAAGGCCTGCGCATCGTGCGTAGCGGCCTGGCCAAGGATGACCGCATCGTGGTCAAGGGCCTGCAGCGCGTGCGCCCAGGCTCGCCGGTCACCCCGGAAGAAACCCCAATGGCCAGCGAACAGACCCTCGCCGCCCTCGCCCAGCAGCGCCAGGCACTGGAGGCCAGCAACCCGGCGCCGAAAGTGGCGGGCAACAACGTGAAAGTCGCCAGCGCCCAGGCGCCACGCGGTTAAGGGAACATACCGATGAACTTCTCGAAATTCTTCATTACCCGGCCGATTTTCGCCGCGGTGCTGTCGCTGGTGCTGCTGATTGCGGGTTCGATCTCGCTGTTCCAGCTGCCGATCAGCGAATACCCCGAAGTGGTGCCACCCACCGTGGTGGTACGTGCCAACTTCCCCGGCGCCAACCCCAAGGTCATCGGCGAAACCGTCGCCGCGCCACTGGAACAGGCCATCACGGGCGTTGAGAACATGCTGTACATGTCCTCCCAGTCCACCGCTGATGGCAAGCTGACGCTGACCATCACTTTCGCCCTGGGCACCGACCTGGACAACGCCCAGGTGCAGGTGCAGAACCGCGTCACCCGTACCCAGCCCAAGCTGCCCGAGGAAGTGACGCGTATCGGTATCACCGTCGACAAGGCCTCGCCCGACCTGACCATGGTCGTGCACCTGACGTCGCCGGACAACCGCTACGACATGCTCTACCTGTCCAACTACGCCATCCTCAACATCAAGGACGAGCTGGCGCGTCTGGGCGGCGTAGGCGACGTGCAACTGTTCGGCATGGGCGACTACTCGCTGCGCGTGTGGCTCGACCCGAACAAGACCGCTTCGCGCAACCTCACCGCCAGTGATGTGGTAGCAGCAATCCGCGAGCAGAACCGCCAGGTGGCTGCCGGCCAGCTGGGCGCCCCGCCCGCCCCGGGCTCCACCAGCTTCCAGCTGTCGATCAACACCCAGGGCCGTCTGGTCAACGAGGAAGAGTTCGAAAACATCATCATCCGTGCCGGTGCCGATGGCGAAATCACCCGCCTGAAGGACATCGCCCGGGTCGAACTCGGCTCCAGCCAGTACGCCTTGCGCTCGCTGCTGAACAACCAGCCGGCGGTGGCCATCCCGATTTTCCAGCGCCCAGGCTCCAACGCCATCGAGATCTCCGACGAAGTGCGGGCGAAAATGGCCGAGCTGAAGAAGGACTTCCCTGAAGGGATGGACTACAGCATCGTCTATGATCCGACCATCTTCGTGCGCGGCTCCATCGAAGCCCTGGTGCTGGTCGTGCTGGTGGTCATCCTGTTCCTGCAGACCTGGCGTGCCTCGATCATCCCGCTGCTGGCCGTGCCGGTATCGTTGATCGGCACCTTTGCGGTCATGCACCTGTTCGGTTTCTCGCTTAACGCCTTGTCGCTATTCGGGTTGGTGCTGGCCATCGGCATCGTGGTGGACGATGCCATCGTCGTGGTGGAGAACGTCGAACGTAACATCGGGCTGGGCCTGAAACCGTTGGAAGCCACGCAAAAGGCCATGAGCGAAGTGACGGGGCCGATCATTGCCACCGCCCTGGTGCTGTGCGCAGTGTTCGTACCTGCGGCGTTCATTTCCGGCCTTACCGGGCAGTTCTACAAGCAGTTCGCCCTGACCATCGCCATTTCCACCGTGATTTCGGCGTTCAACTCGCTGACCCTGTCGCCGGCCCTGGCTGCCGTGCTGCTCAAGGACCACCATGCGCCCAAGGACCGTTTCTCGCGGTTCCTCGACAAACTGCTGGGCAGCTGGCTGTTCTCGCCGTTCAACCGTTTCTTCGACCGCGCCAGCCACAGCTACGTCGGTGGCGTGCGCCGGGTCATCCGTTCCAGCGGCATCGCCCTGTTCGTCTATGCCGGCCTGATGGGCCTGACCTACCTGGGCTTCTCGTCCACCCCGACCGGTTTCGTGCCGGCCCAGGACAAGCAGTACCTGGTGGCCTTCGCCCAGCTGCCGGACGCCGCCAGCCTCGACCGCACCGAAGCGGTGATCAAGCGCATGAGCGAAATCGCCCTGAAGCAGCCTGGCGTGGCCGACTCGGTGGCCTTCCCTGGCCTGTCGATCAACGGTTTCACCAACAGCCCGAACAGCGGCATCGTGTTCACTCCGCTCAAGCCGTTCGATGAGCGCAAGGACCCGAGCCAGTCGGCGGCGGCCATCGCGGCTGCACTGAATGCCCAGTTCGCCGATATCCAGGACGCCTACATCGCCATCTTCCCGCCGCCGCCTGTACAGGGCCTGGGCACGATCGGCGGCTTCCGCCTGCAAATCGAAGACCGTGGCAACCTGGGTTACGAAGCGCTGTACAAGGAAACCCAGAACATCATCGCCAAGAGCCACAACGTGCCGGAGCTGGCAGGCTTGTTCACCAGCTACCAGGTCAACGTGCCGCAGGTCGATGCCGCCATCGACCGGGAAAAGGCCAAGACCCACGGCGTGGCGATCACCGACATCTTCGACACCCTGCAGGTTTACCTGGGCTCGCTGTACACCAACGACTTCAACCGCTTTGGCCGCACCTACCAGGTCAACGTCCAGGCTGAGCAGCAGTTCCGCCTCGACGCCGAACAGATCGGCCAGTTGAAGGTGCGCAACAACCTCGGCGAGATGATCCCGCTGGCGACCTTCCTCAAGGTCAGCGACACCTCGGGGCCGGACCGCGTCATGCACTACAACGGTTTCATCACCGCAGAAATCAACGGAGCCGCAGCCCCGGGCTACAGCTCTGGCCAGGCCGAAGCTGCCATCGAGAAGCTGCTCAAAGAGGAACTGCCCAACGGCATGACCTTCGAGTGGACCGACCTGACCTACCAGCAGATCCTCTCGGGCAATACCGCACTGCTGGTCTTCCCGCTGTGCGTACTGCTGGCGTTCCTGGTGCTGGCTGCCCAGTACGAAAGCTGGAGCCTGCCGCTGGCGGTGATCCTGATTGTACCGATGACCCTGCTGTCGGCCATCACCGGGGTGATCGTGTCGGGTGGCGACAACAACATCTTCACCCAGATCGGCCTGATCGTACTGGTGGGCCTGGCGTGCAAGAACGCGATCCTGATCGTCGAGTTCGCCAAGGATGAACAGGCCAAAGGCCTGGATCCGCTGGCTGCGGTGCTGGAAGCCTGCCGCCTGCGCCTGCGGCCGATCCTGATGACTTCGATTGCCTTCATCATGGGTGTGGTTCCGCTGGTGTTCAGCTCGGGTGCAGGTTCGGAAATGCGCCATGCCATGGGTGTGGCGGTGTTCTCGGGGATGATCGGCGTGACCGTGTTCGGCCTGTTCCTGACCCCGGTGTTCTTCTTCCTGATTCGCCGTTTCGTCGAGCGTCGCCAGGCCCGCAAGGCCGAGCGCGTTCAAGTGCTGGAGAACCATGCATGAACCTGCTCAAACCCCTCACCCCAAGCCTGCTGGCACTGGCCCTGGCAGCCTGTGCGGTGGGCCCGGACTACCAGGCCCCGGCAACCGAACCTGCACAACTGAGCAGCGATGTGCAGGCCAAGGCCTACGACCGTAGCCGCTTCGAAAGCCTGTGGTGGAAGCAGTTCGACGACCCGGTGCTCAATCAGCTGGTGCAGGCTTCGCTGGACGGCAACCGTGACTTGCGCGTGGCCTTCGCCCGCCTGAAATCCGCCCGTTCGATCCGCGAAGACGCCGAGAACGACCAGTTCCCGGTGGTCACCAGCCGCGCCAGCAGCGACATCGGCAAGGGCCAGATCCCCGGCCAGACCACGCAGCGGGTGAACAGCGAGCGCTATGACCTGGGCCTGGACATGGCCTGGGAGCTTGACCTGTTCGGGCGCATCCAGCGCCAGATCGAGGCCAGCGAAGCCCAGGAAGCGGTAGCCGCCGCCGACCTGCAACAGTTGCAGGTCAGCCTGATCGCCGAACTGGTCGATGCCTATGGGCAACTGCGCGGTGCGCAATTGCGCGAGAAGATCGCCTTGGCCAACCTCAAGACCCAGCAGGAATCGCGGACCATTACCGAAACCCTGCGCGATGCCGGCGTGGGCAACGACCTCGACGTGGTACGTGCCGATGCACGCCTGGCCGGGGTCGAAGCCACCGTGCCGCAACTGCAGGCCGAACAGGCACGGGCGCGGCACCGCATCGCCACCCTGCTCGGCCAGCGCCCGGACGCGCTCAGCGTAGACCTGTCACCCAAGGACCTGCCGGCCATCGCCAAGGCGTTGCCGGTGGGTGACCCGGGTGAACTGCTGCGCCGTCGCCCGGACATCCGCAGTGCCGAGCGCCAGCTGGCTGCCGCCACCGCCAACGTCGGCGTGGCCACGGCAGACCTGTTCCCCCGTGTCAGCCTCAGCGGCTTCCTTGGCTTTACTGCCGCACGCGGCTCGCAGATCGGCTCCTCGGCCGCCAATGCCTGGGCGCTGGGCCCAAGCATTACTTGGGCAGCCTTCGACCTGGGCAGCGTGCGGGCCCGCCTGCGCGGCGCCAAGGCCGATGCCGAAGGGGCGCTGGCCAACTACGAGCAGCAGGTATTGCTGGCCCTGGAAGAATCGGCCAATGCCTTCAGCGATTACGACAAGACCCAGCAGCGGCTCCTGTCGCTGATGCGCCAGAGCGACGCCAGCCGCAAGGCAGCGGAGCTGGCCTCGATTCGATATCGCGAAGGTACGGTGGACTACCTGGTACTGCTCGACGCCGAGCGCGAGCGGCTGAGCGCCGAGGATGCGCAGGCCCAGGGTGAGGTCGATCTGTACCGCGGCATCGTCTCCATCTACAAGGCCCTGGGCGGCGGCTGGCAACCGGAGACCGTGGCCAGCGCACGCTGACACACCCGTTCAACGACTCCTTTGGTTGGCTCCTCCCCCAACCGTTTGCCCCGCTGGCCTTGGTCTGCGGGGCTTTTTTATGTCGTTGAATCTTCAGCGCCTGCGAGAACGAGCGCCGCCCGCGCGGCGCATCGCGAGCTGCGCTCGCTCCTACGTTTGTTTCGGGCCAATCGAACCTGCGAGATACGCGCGCGACCGCCTTGGTGCCTGCACTCGGTTGCATTTACCCCCCGGCTGGCCCAAGCTCTGCCCTTCCCGCCGCCACGGACCGTCCGATGCACAGACGCAACCGCTACCTGATCGCTCTGCTGCTGTTGATCCTGGTATCGGCCCTGTTCGGTTACCTGTGGCGCGATGAGCAGCCAGCCCCGCCGACCTTGCCCGCACACAGCTATGCCAAGGCGCTGCGCCAGGCCCATGACGGCCAACCCGGCGCTGCGCGCGTGCTGTACCAGCAATTACAACGCGACGAACTGCCCCCTATCCGCCGCGCTGCACTTTATGCAGAGTTACCCAACTACCCCTCCCCCCAGGCATTGAAACTCGCCCGCCAGGACCTGGAGCATGCCGACCCGCTGGTGCGCCGTGCGGCCATTGCCGGTATCCGCCGCCTGCTGCCGGCGGCGCAGCGCAGCCTGGTGCTCGGGCCATTGCTGGACGACGACGAACAAAGCGTGCGCTTTGCTGCCGTGGATGCCCTACTGGGCCTCGATCCCGATGCCATCGGCCTGTATTTCGGCCCGTTGCAGGCAGCCCTGGAACAATACCAGCAGGCGCTCGAGCAACAACCCGCGGATGCCGACGCCCAAGTACACCTGGCGCGCCTGTACCTGCACGAAAACGACTACACCCAGGCAGCCACGGCCTTGCAGCGGGCGCTGGAGGTTGCACCCGGCAACCTCGACGCCCTTGCCACCCAGGTGCGCCTGCTGGAGCGTCAGGGCCACCACGATGCCTCGCGCCAGGTCTTGGGCAAAGCCTTGGCGCTAAGCCCCGACTCAGCCTTCCTGCAGTACGAGCTGGGGCTCTGGCTGAACCGCCACGAGCAGCGCGAGTACGCCTTGCTGGCTTTGTCCCGCGCCGTCGAACTGGACCCGGACAACGCCGACTACCGTTATACGCTGGCAGTCACGCTGCACGAGCTGGAACAACTCGACGCCGCGCAAAAGCAGCTGGAAACCGTGCTCAGCCGGCAACCGGCCAACCGCCGGGCGCGGGTGCTGCTGATCCAGTACTCGAAAGAGACCGGGCAATTGCAGAACGTACAAGTGCTGCTGGCCGAGCTGGAGCGTCAGAACCCAGACGACCCCGTATTACAACAGGGCCTGTAGGCAACACCTGAATATTGTTGAACCCTGAGCGTGTGCCCAGGGTCCAGTGGGTATCAGGCCACCCTACAGGAGAGTCGTTTTGGCCCATTCACTGGCGCTGGATGAACGTGCCTTGATTCTGGCACCTCCGCCATTAGCGGCGGATACCTCGCGCCTGCTCGCCTCCGCCGGCATCGATAGCCTGTGCACCGTCGACCTGGCCAACCTGCACAGCTGCCTGGCTGAAGGCGCAGGCCTGGCAATCATTGCCGAGCAAGTGTTCAGCCAGGGCCCAAGCGCGTTGCTGCAAGCATTCCTCGACCAGCAACAAAGCTGGTCGGACCTGCCTATCGTGCTGCTGATCCAGGGTGCCTGGTCGGCCACGGGCGCGAGTAACCACCCGGTGGGCAATCTTCTATTGATGGTCGCCCCGTTCGACAATGCCCAACTGCTGCACATGACCCGATCGGCCCTGCGCAACCGGCGCCGGCAATACCTGACACGCGACCAGTTGCAGGACCTGCAGCAGCGTCTGAACACCCCGGTCGCATCGTCAGACCAGGAGCAGGAACGCAACGAGTTCGCCCACTACCAGGCACGCAAGATGGAAGCTATTGGCCAATTGGCCGGAGGGGTTGCTCATGACTTCAACAACCTGCTCACCAGCATTGGCGGCAGCTTCGAGCTGATTGAACGGCGCCTGCATCAAGGCCGCTGCGATGGCCTGGACAGCGTGCTGCGCATGGGCCGTGAGGCAGTTGCACGCGCTGCCCGCCTGACCCACCGCTTGCTGGCGTTTTCCTCCCGCCAATCGCTGCACAGCCAGCGCGTCGACCTGCACAGCCTGCTTGGGGTGGAACGACTGAAGGCCTGCCTGAACCCTGCCGTAACCCTGCACGTGCACATCGCCAAAGGGCTGTGGCCCGTAGAAGCTGATAACAAGCAGTTGCAGGAAGCCCTGGACAACCTGCTGCTCAATGCCAGCGAAGCCATGCCCAATGGCGGCCAGTTACGAATTGAGGCGAGCAACCAGCACATCGAGAGCACACAATTCAGCGGCGGAACCCTGTGCGCCGGTGACTATCTGCGCCTGAGCATCATTGATGACGGCCAGGGCATGGCGCAAAGTACGATGGAGCACGCTTTCGAGCCCTTTTTCAGTACCAAGGCGATCGGCCAGGGCATTGGCCTGGGCCTGTCGATGGTGTACGGCTTCAGCAAGCAGTCCCGCGGGCATGTCACGCTGCACAGCCAGATCGGCCAAGGCACCCAGGTAGACCTGTTCCTGCCGCGCCATATCGGCCAGGCCCGGGAACCGAGCAAGCCGATACCTGTGCAAGTTCCCCGAGGCCGTCATGTGCTGGTCGTCGAGGACGACCCCCATGTACGTCAATTGTTGTGTCAGGCGCTGCGCGAGAGCGGCTTCCCCTGCCACAGCGCGTCCAACGCCACCCAAGGCCTTAAAGTCCTGCGCTCGGCACAACCCGTGGACCTACTGGTCAGCGATATCGGCTTGCCCGGCATGAATGGCCGGCAACTGGCCGAAATTGCACGCAGCCTGCATCCGCATTTGCCGGTGCTGTTCATCACCGGCTACGCGGAAACGGCCATGGCCCGCGAGGGGTTTCTTGACGCGGGCATGCACCTGATCTGCAAACCGTTTGAACTGAAAGAAATAAAGGCGCACGTAACGCGGATTCTTGCCGAGTCCTGAAACCTATTGTTGGTCGAGCATGGTTAGCGCCTGATCGGCAAGGTCCGCCAGCAAAAACGGCTTGTTCATCAATGCCGTTCCCGGTTGATCGAGCAACTGCGCTTCAACAGAATGGTCAGCATAGCCGGTGATGAACAGAATTTTCTGAGCAGGCACCTGCATGCGCATGGCCTTGGCCACTTGCCGGCCACTGAAGCCGCCCGGTAAACCGATGTCGGTAATCACCAGGTCAAAGGGATCATCCAGGCGAAAGCGCTCCAGCGCAGTATTGGCATCACTCGCATCAGTGACCACAAAACCCCGTTCGGTCAGGTATTCGCGCATCACGGTACGCAAGTTGAGCTCGTCATCTACCAGCAGTAGACGCTCGCCCCGGGCCATACGTTGGGAGCGCAGCCGGGGTTTGGGCTCTTCGGGTACCGGCTCATGGCATCTTGGGAAAAGCATGGAAACCTTGGTGCCTTGGGTCGGGGCCGATTCGATCCACGCATATCCTCCCGATTGACCGACAAAGCCATACACCATCGATAGCCCTAACCCGGAACCACGTCCGATCGCCTTGGTGGTGAAGAATGGCTCAAAGGCCCTGGAAATTTCCTCCGCCGACATGCCATGGCCGTCATCCTCGACATGCAAGGCCACATAGTCGCCTGGCGGCAGGCCACCCTTATCAGGAAAACTGGCCGTTAACCGCTCGTTGACGCTGCGAATAGTGACATTGCCACGCTCCAGGCAAGCCTCCCGGGCATTGGCGCATAAGTTGACCAAGGCATTTTCAAGCTGGGGAATGTCCAGGCATACCGCCCACGGCGTGACATCCAGCTGCCAGTGCAAGCGCATCTCTGCGCCCAGCGCCTTGAGCAGCAACGGCTCGCTTTGCCGTAACTGCCGATTGAAGTCCAGGGTCTTGGGTGCAAGTGGGTGATGCCGAGAGAATGCCAGCAGGCGATGAGTCAGCTCCATCGCACGCAGCACGGAGTCGCGAGCGACCTCCACATAGGTTTCAATCCGCTCCATGCGCCCCTCCTGCAAGCGCCGCTGCAACAGTTCGAGGCTACCACCGATACCAGACAGCAGGTTGTTCATCTCGTGGCCCATGCCCCCGGCCAACTGCCCCACAACCTCCATGCGTTCACTGTTGCGCATCAGCGCTTCAGACTGACGCGCGGCCTCTTCGCGGTCTTCGGTGATATCCCGACCGACTGCCGTCAGCAGGCTGCCGTCAAACCGGGCACTCCAGCTAAACCAGTGATAATGGCCATCGCGGTGGCGCAAGCGAGTCTGCACCTGCTCGGCATCGTGGTACTGCAGGAGCCCGGAGATCGCCACCTGGACCTCGGTGCGATCCGCCGGATGCACCAGATCCAGTAACGGCAGATCGTGAGCCTGCTCTTGGGTCCAGCCCAGAATGCGGTACCAGGCCGGGTTGGCGGCATCCACCCTCAGCTCAGGGGTTATCGTCATCATTGCATCACGCGACAACTGCCAGATCTGCTCGCGCTCGGCCACATGCCGCTCTATCTGCCGTTCAAAGCCTTGCGCCTGCTCCCGCCAATGATGATGCGCCTCAACGCTGGCCGTGGTCTCGATCACCGTGTGCAGAAAACCCGCCACGTTGCCAAGTTCATCGTGCAGTGGTGCATAACCGAACGCGCACCACAGCGGCTCGCTGCCTTCGCCGCAGACGATACGCTGGGGCGGGTCCTCGACAAAGTTCGAACGCCCTTCAAGCGCCTTGAACACCCAGGGCCCCATTGCCGGCCAGAGATCACTCCACAGCGCATCGAACCCGTTGCCCAGTGCATCCGGTCGGGCGGTCCGCAGCGCCCGATAGCCATCGTTGTGAACCACGCAGAGGTCCGTCCCCCAGACCACTGCGCAGGGAAACGGTGACAAATGCATCATGTCGACGGCAATGCGCAACGATGCCGGCCATCGCGGCAACGGCCCAAGGGTTGTACGCCCCCAGTCAAATTGCGCAATTCTATCGCTCATCAGGTCGAGCGATGGCGATACGGGCGTTGTCAAGGTGAGCTGCCGCGCAGGTTTGCGCGGCGTACCGTGTACGGCCAATAGCGTTACTCCAGCAATGCAAGGATTCACCCCGAGTGCCGAAGGCTACCCCCGAGGGTTTCGTTCAAATTAGCACAGCATAAGCTGCGCACTATGGCGTACGTGCGCCTGGCAGCTATGCTGATTAGGTTTTCTCCGGGCCAGGGAGCAACGGCCCATCCAGGTTGCCGACAGGAGCGTGGTCATGAGCAAGAAAATGCTGGTAGTGCTGACCAACACAGCCAAGTATCCGACCTTGAAACGTGCGACGGGGCTGTGGCTGGGTGAAGCGGTGCACTTTGTCGAGAAAGTCGAAAAGGCCGGCTACATGGTCGATTATGTCAGCCCAGAGGGGGGCTATGTCCCTGTCGACCCACACAGCCTGCAGATGGCCCCCGACTTGGACTGGCAATGGTATGACGACAAGCGCTTCATGACCCGCCTGGGCACCAGCTTGAGCCCTGGCCAGGTAAAAGCCGAGGAATACAGCGTCATCTATTACACCGGTGGGCATGGGGTGATGTACGACTTTGCCGAGAACAAGCCGCTGCAGGAGCTGGCGCGCAAGGTCTACGAAAAAGGCGGCATTGTTGCCGCGGTATGCCATGGCGTGGCCGGCCTGCTTAACATCAAGCTCAGCGACAACAGCCTTCTACTGAAAGATCGCAAAGTGACCGGCTTTTCCGATATTGAGGAACGACTGGTCGAGCTGGACAAGGTGGTGCCTTTCTCGACGGAAAAAGAGCTAGTTGGCCGGGGCGGCGAGTACAGCAAACATGTTGACCCGTGGAAGCCATACGTCGTCGAGGATGGTCTGCTGATCACCGGTCAGAACCCAGATTCCACTGCGCTGCTCGCAGAGAAAGTACTGGAGAAACTCAACGCCAAGTAAAGCCTTACATCAGCCTTCTGGTTTTCCTGTCGCGCAGACTGACGCGGACTACAGCCGGCAGGTCATCGAATGCATAGGCTCTGGGCTCAGCTGTACACCACGAACAGCTTCTGCCCGGAGAACTAATGCATCATGTTGAAAATCATGCACGCCGGGCGCCGCCTGCGGGAGCTCCTGCTGCTCACCACTGTAGGCTTGGTGCCTGTGATTTCCGGTTTGCTGGTGATGATTGTTCAACTGGAAATGAAGCTTGAGGAAAACGCGGCCATTTCCGTTCAGGAAGCGGTTTTCAGCATTGACCAGGCACTGAATCGACTGCAGGAGGCTGCCCAGCGCACCCTGCCACTGGCAGGCAAGCCCTGCCAAGGCGTTAACAGCACTTTACAGGAGCAGGTCGTGAGCCGTTCCATGCTCAGGTCGTTGACCCTGGTAAAGGGCAATGAAGCCTACTGCAGCAGCGCTTCAGACTCACTTGACCACTTATCTGCCTTCGCCTCATCTGGCCAACAGGTCGAACTGTCCTATGGCCAACCTGACAGGCGCCGCAAACTGCTGGTCAACTTTTACCTGCAAGGCAACGAAAGCGGCGTAATCGTGACCGCTTATGCCTCACAGCTGCGCAATGAACTGGATGCCTTTCAGGACGGACTGACGCTGCTGGTGGAGTTTGGCAACCGCTGGATCTGGAGCGAAGGCGATAGCCGTGACGCACAGCGCCCTTCGCAGTCCGAGTTTTTCGCCACCGCGTTGTCGGCCAAATATGGGTACAGGGTAAAAGGCGGCTACGCACAGGGTTACACCGCCCAGGAAATCCGCCAGTCCATGCTGCAGATCCTGCCCTCGTTGGTGCTGGTGGGGACCGTGACCGGCCTGATCGTCTATCTGGGCCTGTTCAGGGCACGCTCCAGCAGCCGGGATAGAGCCGCCAATGCTACATGAAGGCGGCGCTACCCAGAGGGTATCAGTCGGTGCTCAGCACACCGCGGCGTACCTGGTCACGTTCGATGGATTCGAACAACGCCTTGAAGTTGCCTTCACCAAAGCCATCGTCACCTTTGCGCTGGATGAACTCGAAGAACACAGGGCCGAGCAGGGTTTCCGAGAAAATCTGCAACAACAGGCGTTTGTCTTCGGGCTGCGAGGCACCATCGAGGAGGATGCCGCGTGCTTGCAACTGGTCGACCGGCTCGCCGTGACCAGGCAGCCGCTCTTCAAGCATTTCGTAGTAGGTTTGCGGCGGCGCAGTCATGAAGCGCATGCCAATGCCCTTCAGGGCATCCCAGGTCTTGAGCAGGTCGTCGGTCAGGAAGGCCACGTGCTGGATACCTTCGCCGTTGAACTGCATCAGGAACTCTTCGATCTGGCCTGCACCCTTGGACGACTCTTCGTTGAGCGGAATGCGGATCATGCCATCGGGAGCGGTCATGGCCTTGGACGTCAGGCCGGTGTACTCACCCTTGATATCGAAGTAGCGGATTTCGCGGAAGTTGAACAGCTTCTCGTAGAAGCCAGCCCAGTAGGCCATGCGCCCGCGATAAACGTTGTGGGTGAGGTGGTCGATGATTTTCAGGCCGGCACCCACCGGGTTGCGATCAACACCTTCGATGAAGTTGAAGTCGATGTCGTAGATCGAGCTGCCTTCGTCGAAGCGGTCGATCAGGTACAACGGCGCACCACCGATGCCTTTGATTGCCGGCAGGCGCAGCTCCATCGGCCCGGTTTCGATTTCAACCGGCTGGGCGCCCAGTTCCAGGGCACGGGCATAGGCCTCATGGGCATTGCGCACACGGAACGCCATGCCGCACACCGACGGGCCGTGTTCGGCTGCGAAGTACGAGGCGATGCTCTTGGGTTCGTTGTTCAGGATCAGGTTGATGCCACCCTGGCGGTACAGGTGCACATCCTTGGAACGGTGGCTGGCCACCTTGGTGAAGCCCAGAATCTGGAAGACCGGCTCAAGTACGCCTGGGGTCGGCGAAGCCAGTTCGATGAATTCGAAGCCCATCAGGCCCATTGGATTGTCGAAGATATCAGCCATGTTCGTGTCCTCATCTGCAGCGAAATATTATTGATTGCGTAGGATGTGGGACAGAAACGGCGGTGCGCAGGGGATGCCTCGCACGCTGCGGGCGAGGAAGTCACCTATGATCAGCTTGAACCCATGGTATGTCATATGGACCCATTCTCGGCGGGCTTGATCCTTCGGTATTGAAGGACCTTATTGTTGTATTCGTAAATGGATTCTACATTGCGTAAAAACGTTTGTCGCGTTTTAGTTGGCCGCGTGTCCCGACAAGCGGCTATCCTCTCGTTACCCTTCTCATAGATCATTCCCGCATGCCTCTTACCGCCAAACGCCGCGCCAGCCTGAGCTGGCGCAACCTGCTGCCCTGGGTCGTCGGCGTGCTGCCGGTATTGTGCGGCCTTGCCGTGATGAACTGGCAGGTAGAGCGCGAGATGCAGGCCAGCAGCCAGGCCACCACCCGCCAGGCGGTGGAGCACGTCGAACGCATCCTCGACAACCTGTCCCGTGCTGCCAATGCGCTACTCCCCCTGACTGCCAGCCCTTGCGACCAGGTCCAGCTTACGCTGCGTGCCCAGGTGACCCGCAATGCCTTCGTGCGCTCGACCAACTTGTTCAGGCACAACAACCTTTATTGCACCTCGCTGTTCGGCGAATTCGACGAGCCCGTCAACGCCAGCGACTACACCGATGGCAAGCTTTGGCTGATGGACGGCAACTCGGTCACCCCGGGGCATCCACTGTTGGTGTACCGCGCCAGCGACGGCGACAACGGCGCAATCACCACGGTGGATGGCGACCATTTGTTGACCGCATTGCGCCTGATCGGCCCGGATGAAGAGCTGCAAATACGCGTAGGCAACGCCTGGATGGGCAAGGACGGCGTTGTACACATAGGCGCACCACCTGCCGCAGCCAGTGCCCACGTGTTGCTGGGCTCGACGCGTTACCCGTTCAGCGTGCAGGGCGGCTACAGCGCCGACAAGCAAGGCCAGTTGCTGCGCAGCCACTACCCTGCCCTGCTCAGCCTGCTGCTGGTACTGGGGGCCGTGGCCGCGCTGGTCTGCCGCTGGCAGATTCGCCGCGCCACCTCGCCCCGCGCCGAGCTGGATCGGGCCCTGCAGGCTGACGAATTCCTGCCGTACTTCCAGCCGGTGGTGCGCAAGGGCGATTACCGCTGGGCCGGTGCTGAAGTGCTGATGCGCTGGAACCACCCGCGAGAAGGCCTGGTTCGCCCTGACCTGTTCATCCCCTATGCCGAGCACAGCGGGCAGATCGTCGCCATGACCCGTGCGCTGATGATGCACACTGCCCAGAGCCTCGCGCCCTATATTGGGCTGCTGGAGGATGGCTTTCACATCGGGGTCAACATCACCGCCGACCACTGCCGCGACTTGCGCCTGCTGGACGACTGCCGCACCTTCCTGCAGCACTTCCCGCCTGGCCGGGTGGTACTGACCCTGGAGCTAACCGAGCGCAAGCTTATCGAGCCCACCCCGGTGACCCTGGAACTGTTCGAGAAGCTGCATGCCATGGGGGTAATGATTGCACTCGACGACTTCGGCACCGGGCAATCCAGCCTTAATTACCTGCGCCAGTTCAAGGTCGACTATCTGAAAATCGACCAGAGCTTCGTTGCCATGATCGGCGGCGATGCGCTGTCCGTGCACATCCTCGAAACCATCATCGAGCTATCTGCCAAGTTGGGCCTTGGCATCGTTGCCGAGGGTGTCGAGACTGACACCCAGCGCGACTACCTGGCCCGCCATGGCGTGGACTTCCAGCAAGGCTACCTGTTCGCCAGGCCCATGCCTGCGGCGCAGTTCCTTGAGGCACTGGCCTCACATCCGGGCGCGTCACGGTTGCCGCAAGGCGCGCCCCCTGAGATCATGCGCGGCTGATCCAACCGCTCAACTCCCCATTCGAGGCATTTGTGTCAAAAGGCATTGTTTCATCGGTCATGGCGTCCTGTCTGTTCGCTGTGATGTACTTCTATACCTCGCTGCTCACGCCACTCGATGGCGAAGAGATCTTTGGCTGGCGCACCCTGCTGACGCTGCCCTGCCTCACCTTGTTCATGCTTGTCTCGAAGGACTGGAAACGGGTAGGCGAGCTGCTGGCCCGGGTAAAACGCACGCCCGTGCTCTTGCTGGGCATGGTCGGTACGTCGTGGCTGATGGGCGTGCAGTTGTGGCTGTTCCTCTGGGCGCCCCTGCACGGGCGCAGCCTGGAAGTGTCGATGGGCTACTTTCTGCTGCCGCTGGCCATGGTGCTGACCGGGCGGCTGGTGTACGGCGAGCGCCTGTCGCGCCTGCAGAAGGCAGCCGTGGCCTGCGCCGCGCTGGGCGTAGGCCACGAGCTGTACCAGAATGGCAGTTTTGCCTGGGAAACCCTGCTGGTGACGATCGGCTACCCGATCTACTTCGTACTGCGCCGGCGTTGCCGCACCGACCACCTGGGTGGCCTGTGGTGCGACATGTGCCTGCTGCTGCCGTGGGCGCTGTACTTCGTGATCCAGGGCCCGCTTTCGTCCGGCGACCTGCAGGCTCACCCGGGCCTGTATGCCCTGATCCCGGTCCTTGGGGCCATCAGCGCCTCGGCCCTGATCGCCTACGTGCTGGCCAGTCGCTTATTGCCATTCAGCCTGTTCGGCCTGCTCAGCTACGTCGAGCCCGTGCTGCTGGTGGGGGTGGCGCTGCTGCTGGGCGAAACCATCGGCCCGGATCAGTGGCTGACTTACCTGCCGATCTGGGCCGCGGTGCTGGTACTGGTGCTCGAGGGCTTCAAGCACCTGCTGCGTCAGCGTCGCCGTTCGGTATAAGCCGAACCTGGCGCACCCGCCGCTCTTCAACCGCCTCCACGGTCAGCGTCCAGCCATTCCAGGCCAGGCGATCCCCCACCATCGGCAGGCGGTCGAGCAGGCTCATCACCAGGCCTGCCAGGGTCTGGTAATCGTCGGTGGCACGGGCACTGAAGCCGGTACGTGCCTGTACCTGGCTCAGGTTCAGTGCACCGCTCACCACAAAGCCTTCACCCTCCTGGACGATACCGGGGCCTTCAACCTCGCTCGCGTCCGGTAGTTCACCGGCAATCGACTCAAGGATGTCGGTCATGGTCAGCAGGCCGGTGAAGTCACCGAACTCGTTGACCACAAAGGCGATGTGGGTCGACTGCCCACGCATCTGCTCCAGGGCATTGAGGATGCTGAAGCTCTCCAGAAGGTTCAACGGCGCCCGTACCATGCCTTCCAGCTCCGGCTGGTGGCCCGACAACAACTCCTTGAGCAGCTCCTTCTTGTGCACGAAGCCCAGTGGTTCGTCGACACGGCCATTACGTATCAACGGCAGGCGCGAGTACGGCGAGTTGGCAAGGGCCTGGGCAATGGCTTCGGCCGGTTGCGCAAGGTCGATCACATCGACCTCGGCACGTGCGGTCATCACCGTACGGATCGGCCGCTCGGCCAGGTTCAGTACGCCACTGATCATTACCCGCTCACGGCGATCGAACAGCACCTGTTCCTCGCCACCTTCGACCAGGTCGGCGATTTCCTCGCCCACCTCGTCAGCCTCGACCCGGCGGCCGCCCAGCAGGCGCAGCACGGCATGTGCGGTGCGCTCACGCAGCGGCCGGTGCTGCTGCAAGCTGCGCTTGCGGCGGGCACGAGCCAGCTGGTTGAACAGCTCGATCAGGATCGAGAAGCCAATCGCTGCGTACAGGTAGCCTTTCGGGATATGGAAGCCCAGGCCCTCGGCGGTGAGGCTGAAGCCGATCATCATCAGGAAGCCCAGGCACAGCATGATCACCGTAGGGTGGGCGTTGACGAAGCGGGTCAGCGGCTTGCTGGCAACGATCATGATACCGATCGAGAAGATCACCGCGATCATCATCACCGACAGCTCATCGACCATGCCCACTGCCGTGATCACCGCATCCAGCGAGAACACCGCGTCCAGCACCACGATCTGGGCGACGATAGGCCAGAATGCGGCATGGCGCAGCGTGCCACTGGCCTGGGTCACATGGCCTTCCAGGCGTTCGTGCAACTCCATGGTGGCCTTGAACAGCAAGAACACACCACCGAACAGCATGATCAGGTCACGGCCAGAGAAGCTCTTGCCGAACACGTCGATCAGCGGTGCGGTGAGGGTGACCATCCACGAAATACTGGCCAACAGGCCCAGGCGCATGATCAATGCCAGGCTTAGGCCAATCACCCGCGCGCGGTCGCGCTGATGCGGTGGCAGCTTGTCTGCCAGGATGGCAATGAACACCAGGTTGTCGATACCCAGCACCAGCTCAAGGACGATAAGCGTCAACAGGCCCAGCCAGGCCGTGGGATCGGCTAACCATTCCATTAACGGGTACTCACGAAGGAAGCGTCACGAGGACAGAGGGAGGACGGCCTGAGAGGCCAGAGACTGGGGGGCTCCGCGAAGGTGCTCATATATACCTTGATAGAAAATTGGGAAAATAATCCTACAGGCACAGCAGTTTTCTCTGATAGCGCAAAACTATTACAAAACCTGTAACGCGTGTGAGTCCGCATTGGGGGTACTTTTATTCAATACTCTAGACAACCAACAGCTGAAAATCAGGGTTCCTTGCAACCACCCGGATCTCTCACATGAGCCTGTCCCTGTCCATGGCCGCCTTTGCACTGGCGGCGTCAATCTCCCCCGGCCCGGTCAACATCGTTGCCCTGAGCAGCGGCGCCAGCCATGGCTTACGTGCCAGCCTGGCGCATGTCGCCGGCGCCACCCTGGGCTTCTGTCTGTTGCTGGTGCTGGTCGGGCTGGGCCTGCACCAGCTGCTGCTGCGCTGGCCTGTGTTGAGCGTGCTACTGCACTGGGGTGGGGTGATGTTTCTGCTGTACATGGCATGGAAACTGGCCCGCGACGATGGCCAGCTGACTGGCGCGCACTCAACACCCGCCCCCTCGGCCTGGCACGGCGCGGCCATGCAATGGCTGAACCCCAAGGCCTGGCTGGCGGCAGTGGCCGGGGTCGGCGCTTACACCGGCGGTGAGCAGCACTTGCTGTGGTTGTTCACCTGGATCTACGGGCCGATCTGTTTCATTTCGGTGGCCAGTTGGGCATGGGCCGGCAGCGTGATTCGCCAGTACCTGAGCAACCCACGGCACATGCGCCTGCTCAATCGCGGGTTGGCGGTTTTGCTGGCGGGCAGTGCTGTGTACCTGGTTATCTGACCCCGGTGGCATTGCGATAATGACCCGGCGTCGCAGCCAAATGCTTTTTGAACGCCCGCTGCAAGTGCGCCTGGTCGGCAAACCCGGCCTCCTGCGCGACCTCGGCAATGGCCCGCCCCTGACGCAACTGCGCCCTGGCCAGCTGAACGCGCTGGTCGAGCAGATAGCCATGCGGTGTCAGCCCGTAATGTTGGCGAAAGGCACGAATCAGGTAGGCGCGCGACAGCCCGCACGCTGCGCAGACATCTGCCAGGCTCAGCGGATCGCTGCGATGAGCGCGTATGAACGCTGCTGCCGCGTCCAGCCGTGGGTGGCCTTCGTCACTGACACGGGCATTGACGCCGAGAAAGCCCGGCAAGGCGCCGAACAGCGCGGCCAGGCGGCCTTCCCGGTCAGGCACACCCGCATCGAACAGGTCTGCAAACGCCTGCAATAACCGGTGGTACAACGCAGGCGAGTCACTCCAGGTTTGCGTCGGCAATTCAAAGCCTTGCTCCTGTAACCAGGGGAGGTCGACGAACAGCATCAGGTAAGACCAAGGCTCACCGTCGATGGGATTGCAGGTATGCACAACGCCCGGGTTCATCAGCACGGTGGTACCGGCCCCTACCTGGATGCGCAGGTCACCGTTGAGGTAGGTGCTTCGCCCGCCGGTGATCACACCGATCGAAAAGCTCTCATGCGAGTGCGCGGCGTAGCACACCTGCCGCCCGTCCCCTACCCGCCGCGCTTCGACAAAGGGTACTGCAGGGTCACGCCAGAACCGCGAAACCTCGATCATCACCTTGCCCACTCGCTGCTGACATGCACCGATACTACACGTTTACCTGTGGAAACAGGTCCAGCGTCCGCTCCACCTCACCGATATCAATCACGAAGCCATCACCCTCCGGTATGCCGACCACAAAGCCAAAATGCTGGTAGTCACGATCCGTCAGGTACTTGTAGTAGCTGACAAAACGGTTCGGCGGCTGCAAGGTCAGCAGGCAGCCCCCAGGCTGAAGCACATTCACCCCGTGGACCAACTGGCTGCCCTCCACGCCGATGACCACTCTGGCCCCGGCACAGGCCGCAACAATACTCGGCACGTCGGACTTCAGCGGATTGACGATGCGAAAACCACGGGTCACACGCAGGTGCTCGGCAAGCTCCAGCTCGTTGCGCAACAGGCGCAGGTCACCGTCACCGCCGCGCAGCAGGAATACGCCAGGATGCGGGGCATGCGGCACGTGCGACAGCAGTTTGTCACCCATGGCCCGATAGCGGGCATGCCGGCTGCGATTGTTGCTCTGGTCATCGAACAGCACCAGCTCACGGAAAAAAGCACTGCGCAGGCGCACCGGCTTCATGCCCAGCCAGTCTTCGTAGGCCGGCGCCTGGGTGAACAGCGGGTACCGGGCCGATGGCGCGGTGGTCACCGGTATGCCCTCGTTACAGGCCAGCGCATAGGTCGGGCAATCTTCCATCAGCCAGGTGCCGAACCACGAGTTGCCGTTTTGCGTGCAATATATGGCCCCGCGGTCTATTTCGTTGTCAACGATGATGGTCGGGAAGGTGCTCGGTTTCAGCGACAGCCAGTGGCTGGCCTTGCCCTTGTACAACGCGCCATCGACCAGCCACACATTCTTGATCAGGTAGCCGCGGGTTGGCCCTTGTAGCGTGCTGATGCCGCCCTCCATGGTGCGAGCGGGGTGCACGTAGGGGTAAAAACGCTTGCCCTCCCAGCCCATGACCCGCTCCATCTGGCCAGGCAGGAAAATGGCCGGCGGCGACACCGTGGTTTCGCCCGGGGCAATGTCCCAACTCTTGGTGGCGATGCTCTTGAGGTCGAGGGCCGTGTTCTTGCCCAGCCGCTTGCGCGCCATGTAGCGGTAGGCGGCCAACGTCCACGTGTGCTGCTTGGTTTCGGGCGATGCACTGAACTGCGAGATGTCGCTTCCCATGAAGCGTCCTCCCCTGATGACGAAGTCTAAACCCTGGCGTCAAGCGCCAGATCAATGCATCCCTGGCAACCACTCAGTTGCATGTGACTCTTTCCATCGTGGGCGGCGACTGCAGGCTGGCGTAACGGCTGCGCAGGGTTTCCACGAACGGTTCACCCGCACTTCTGCCACCGTAGAGATAAATCTTGTGCAGGCCGCCAAACACCATTTCGTGGTAACGGCTGGCAACCTCCTCATCGCTCGGGCCATCCGGCAACCCCAGGTGCAGCGTGAGTTTGTCGCCCTCCACTGCAAACATCGGGGTATCCCACAAGAACTTCGCCGTACCAGTCTTGGGCAGGCGAACAAACAGGTAGGCATGGTTGCCCAAAGAGTCGATGTCCCCCCCGCGACGGCGCTTCCATTTCAGCAGACCGTCGTCCGGGCGCGCCAGGCACAGGCCGATGTCGTAATAATCGAAGCCCTGCTCCAAGGCCCATTCAAGCGCCATGAAAGTGGTAATCGAATTGACCTCGCGCAACCTCTTGGCATCACTGAACACCGCCTCGCAATAGCCGAAACGCAACGTGCTCCAGTAGCGCTTGCCACCGCGTACCACTTCGCAACCCAAATGGCAGCCGATCACTTCGTCACCCAGCGTGATCAGGTCGAGCCTGCCGACGTTTTTGGCAATGCGGAACACTTCTTCCGTGGGGAACTGCGCAGCATGGATACCCTGCCTGGCCGTGGCATAGGGGCGCAGCAGCTCACGGTCTGCCATGGCGATCTCGTCGTCCGAGAGGGCCTGACGCATCTGGTACAGCGGGCGATTCTTGCGAATACTGCGCCGCAGTTCGCTGTCGTAGCGCGCCGTGATGTCCTCCAGCGAGCGGCCCAGCGGCACTACGGCGCTCAGGTAATGAGGCACTGACAGCGCCCCCGACGAGGGCATTTCGCTGATTACCACGACATGGTTGGCAGCCGCCGTTGCACTTGCACTGTCCACGATAGAAGCGCTGCCCTGGCCCTTGCCACCGATCAGCAGCTTGGCCATTTCCCGCTGTTGCTTGCGGCCGATGTAGAGGATTTCGTAAGGGCTTTCCTGCTGTAGCCGAAACCTGGCTACTTCCCAACGCCAGAAACAGGCACGCGCCGCCATTTCCCGAACTTTGCTGGCCAGCAGCCTCATTTCGTAGCGCATGGAGGGTGACAGGAGCTTTCGCGCCACAGCCGTCAAGGTCTCTTTCATTTCTTCTTCGACGTCCTTTGAAGTGCTCTATGGTCTATCTGAAAAAGAGAAAAAATCAGCAAAAACACTTAACGCTTTGATTTTTATAGTTTGCCGTGAAACTTGCCTATCACATCCAGTAACAATTTAAGATGCCTGCAAACGCTTTGGCAAGCGGCTTCTGGCTGACTTTAGATCAAGTTTGATGGCGTCAAATTTCCTGCGTGAAAACCCTCGCCAATCGCAAGTTGGCTATAAGCGTGCCGACACACGTGGCATTCCATTACCACCTGGCTATTGATAATTAGCATTTGATATCTTCTTTGCATAAAAGAAACGTCAAACTGCCTGAACGCCTTACAAGGTGCCTGCTGGCTCATTTGGCAAGCACACACGGCCCGCTTGAGCCAGACTGGTGTTTTTCCGGCGGCCGGTGCATGCTCGCAGCTGAAGCGATTCACCCGGCTTGAAACCAGCCCCGCAATGTGAGGTGCAGTACCTATGGACCGTCTGCTCGATTCACTCTTCCCCAGCGCCGAGAACATCCCGGAAACCTGGCGCCTGGGAGCCCCTCTGGAACAACGAGATTACCTGGTGAACGGCGAGCTCAGGCGCTGGGACGGCCCCTTGGCCACGGTACGCAGTCCGGTATGGCTCAAGGAGGGTGCTGATGAACGCCAGGTGGTGCTGGGCAGCGCACCGCTGCTCGATGCCGACACCGCCCTCACCGCCCTCGACGCCGCCGTACAGGCCTACGACAAGGGCCGCGGTGCCTGGCCGAACATGCGAGTGGCCGAGCGTATCCAGCATGTCGAAACCTTCCTGGCACGCATGCGCGAGCAGCGCCAGGCGGTGGTCAAGCTGCTGATGTGGGAGATCGGCAAGAACCTCAAGGATTCGGAAAAGGAATTCGACCGCACCTGCGACTACATCGTCGACACCATCAACGCTCTCAAGGACCTCGACCGCCGCTCCAGCCGCTTCGAGCTGGAACAGGGCACCCTCGGCCAGATCCGCCGCGCGCCCCTGGGCGTGGCATTGTGCATGGGGCCCTACAATTACCCACTGAACGAAACCTTCACCACGCTGATCCCGGCGCTGATCATGGGCAACACCGTAGTGTTCAAGCCGGCCAAGTTCGGTGTGCTGCTGATCCGACCGTTGCTCGAAGCCTTCCGTGACAGCTTCCCGCCGGGTGTGATCAACGTGATCTATGGCCGCGGCCGGGAGACGGTGAGCGCGCTGATGGCCAGCGGCAACGTCGATGTGTTCGCCTTCATCGGTACACACAAGGCTGCCAGCGACCTTAAAAAGCTGCACCCACGCCCCCACCGCCTGCGCGCCGCACTGGGCCTGGATGCCAAGAACCCGGGGATCGTGCTGCCCCAGGTCGACCTCGACAACGCCGTCGAAGAAGCGGTTACCGGCGCGCTGTCGTTCAACGGCCAGCGCTGCACGGCACTGAAGATCCTGTTCGTCCACGAGGACGTGGTCGACGCCTTCCTCGACAAGTTCCAGCGCAAACTGGCCGCGCTCAAGCCCGGCATGCCCTGGGAACCGGGCGTCGCGCTGACGCCATTGCCGGAGCCCGGCAAAGTCGACTACCTCGACGGCCTGGTCGCTGATGCCACAGCCAAGGGCGCGCGCGTGCTGAACGAAGGTGGCGGGCAAAGCCGCGAGTCGTTCTTCTACCCGGCCCTTTTGTACCCGGTGAACCACGAAATGCGCGTGTACCACGAGGAGCAGTTCGGCCCCCTGGTACCCGTAGTGCCATATCGCGACCTGCAAACCGTCATCGACTACGTGCTGGACTCCGACTACGGCCAGCAGCTGAGCCTGTTCGGCAACGACCCGGCGACCATCGGCAGCTTGGTCGACATCTTCGCCAACCAGGTGGGGCGCATCAACATCAATGCACAATGCCAGCGCGGCCCGGACACCTACCCGTTCAACGGCCGCAAGAACAGCGCCGAAGGCACCCTGTCGGTACATGACGCCTTGCGTGTCTTCTCTATCCGCACCCTGGTCGCCACCCGCTTCCAGGAGGCCAACAAGGCACTGATCAGCGAAATCATCCGTAACCGCCAATCGAGCTTCCTGACCACCGACTACATCTTCTGACGGCCGCACTTATAGAAAATCGATCTAGCACCATTGTCGATTTTCCATCGGCGCAAACGACTCTAAGCAACAGGGCGCCCTCCGGCGCCCACCGCAAAGGAGAGTCGAACATGGCAGTCAAACCCATCCCGGAAGGCCAGCACAGCATCACCCCCTACCTGGCCATCAACGACGCCGCCAAAGCCATCGAGTTCTACAAGGAGGCCTTTGGTGCGGTCGAGATGTTCCGCCTCGATGCCCCTGGTGGGCGCGTGGGCCATGCCGAATTGAGGATCGGTGACTCGTCGCTGATGCTGGGCGACCCCTGCGACATGGAGGGCGGCCTTACCGCCAGCCAGAAGCTCAGTGGCGCAGGCGTGGGCCTGCACCTGTATGTCGAGGACTGCGACAAGGTATACGCCCAGGCCCTGGCGGCTGGCGGCACCCAGTTGCACCCCTTGACCGACCAGTTCTACGGCGACCGTAGCGGCACCCTGAAGGACCCGTTCGGCAATATCTGGTTCGTCTCCACCCATAAGGAGGACCTGAGCCCTGATGAAATTCGTGCCCGCGCCGCGAAGATGTTCGGTGGTAACCCAGCGGCAAGTTGAAAGCGGCGCGACTTTGCTTGAAGCTTGAGGCTCGTAGCCTGGAGCTGCTTCATGCGAATCATCGACAAAACCGCTGCGCAGGTGCGCAGCCTGACCTCCGCCGAAGAGGAGCTGCTGGTCGGCTTTGCTACCGGCAGCCTCGTCGGCCCACGCCTGCTGCAGGCCAACCAGCTACTGATGAAGGTGCGCAACGCCAACCAGTGGCTGGCCTGTGACTGCCGCAAAGACGCCTTGCCAGTGCTCAATGTCACCCTTAACGGCAGCACCGGCACCTTGTTCCTCAAGAACAACCCAGGCACCGCCGAGCACGCGCCTGGCTGCCCGTTCACCAAGGACGAGCGGGAGGCCTCCGAGCGCGAAGACGACCCTGCGCCACCCGCCGCCTGGCTACCGCCCGACACGCCGTTGCGCCTGATTGGTGACTTCCGCGCCGGTAACGCCAGTGCCACCAGTGATGGTAACGAGCGGCGCGAACAGCAGCGCTTGCTGTCGCTGTTGCTGACCTGGATCGAAACCAGTGGCCTCAATCTCTACGCCACCCACTTGAAAAAAGACTTGACCACGCAGTTTGCCGAATTGCGCAGCGTGGCCAGCCGCTACCCGCTGCTGGAACGGGTACCTGCCAGCAACTACCTGGAAACCCGGCTGGACATGAAGCACATGATGATGCTCAAGTCCCGCCTGCGCGAAGCCACCGTGTTCGGCAACCATCGCCGCCATGGGCTGATGCTGGACTGCGTCGACCAGATCAAAGGGCGCAAGCTGTTCAACAACCGCAGTGAAGACGGCTTCGACTTCCAGGGGCACCACCTGTACTGGGGCGGTAGCCGTACCACCGGGCCGTTGCTGGCGCTGATGATCTACTCGCCGACCAGCGCCGGGAGCCATTTCTATGAGCTGATCCACGTAGCCAGCGTGCCGGTGCTGTCCCGTTCGCATCTGTTCCCGGTGTATCGCGATGAAGAGCGCGAACCGCTCAAGGCCCTGGTGTCGTTGATCGACTGGATGGCCAGCAAAGGCGTCAAGGTGCAGATGCGCCGGCCAGTGATCGGCGGCCAGGTGATGGATGAGCTGGTGCTGACCTCGGACCAGGACAGGGTGTTGTCAGTGTCGCTACTGGAACAGCCCATCGGGCCAGAGCCGGACACCGAAAACTTCAAGCGCTACGCCGACTTCAAGAGCCTGGAAACCTTCCGCAAGTTCGTCGCCGGTTTCTTCATGCGGGAGCGCTGAACGCCGGACAGTACATGCCCCGCTGCAGCAACGGTCTTGTGGCGCGACCGGGGCGCAAAGGGGCCCAGGCTCGCGGGTACCGATTCAGTCCAGGCATTCCTTGGCCGCCTGGCGCAATTTGTCGCCAGACAGGAAGCTGCCCTTGTAGAAGGTCGCGCGGCTGCCCTCGCGAGCGTCGACCACGTCCAGCACATCGTCACTTGCCACCGCACTGGATGCCGTTAGCCGGTAACCGTGGGCAATCGACTTCTGTGTGGCCTGGGGTGCCAAGGCCTGCCACTTGGGCAGGACACAGGCAGCGTACTGCTGCGGTGATTTGTTGGTCAGCTTGCTGGCAGTGGGTTTGCCGGGCGTTGCGCAGCCGGCAAGAGTGGCAACTAACGCAGAAGCGATGAAGATACGAAAAGTAGGCATTTGCAATTGGCCGTCAGGGATACGCTGCATTCTAGCGAGGGTTGCGCCGAGTTTCTAATCAACCAAGGTCTTGCGGCTGACTTTTCGCGAAATTGACACAGCAACAACGCCCCAGCGATACCACGGCCACATCGCGGCTTGTTTAACAACGCCGGGAAACAGCAATTAATTGTTGTGACCCAAGGAACGAATTCATTCTGCCCTGCTTCTGATTAACATCAGGCCACGGTATCACCGGCCGGCTTTGCTCAGGAGAATCCCATGCTCTGGTGGCTGGAACTACTCGCCCAATATGCAACCTCCACCGGCCTCGCCGTGCTCTGTATTTTCGTGTTCTGGGCTTATGGCCTGGCATTCGGCAGGGCCTACATGAAGCTGCTTTCTGGCCTGCTGGCCGCCATGCTGCTCATGCTCGCCGCATGCCCGCATGGTGTGGATTTTGCGCTAGGCAAACACTTGGCGCAGGGTGATACCAGTGCTTTGCTGCTGTTTCTTGCAGATGCTACAGGCGTGATCACGGCGGTGGTGGTGGCCTCGTTTTTCTTCAGCCCAGGGCGGTTGCCGGACGAAGCCTGAACGGGTGGCATACAGAGCACCTGATATTTCTGCCAGTAGCATGGCCGGCTGAACGCTGAGAAAGTGAACCTGCCAATGGGGCATCACACCGCGACTCGGCCAGGGACTACACACCATGCAAAAGAACGCCAACACCACGCAACTCTTCTATCAGCATGGCAAGCTGGTCACACTTAAAACCGGTGAACAGGCCTGCAGCATCCTTCGCTCCTCGGACGTGCCACTTGCCGAGCAGCAATCAGACGGCACTCACACCAGCGGATTGCTGGTGACCGACGACAAGGGTTCGGTACTGCAGGTGCAGGAAAAAAGCTGAAACCTCCGACGCCACTGCAGGGATCGCACAAGCTTTTCAGAGCCCGGGCCAGGAGGGGCCTTCCACAAATCTGTTGCGTTTCACCCGGCCCTGAGGCGATGCTCACGGGACCGATGAAGCGATAGCAAGGAAGGCCTTTAGCACCATGGAGACGCTTAACAGCATCAAGTCGGATCTGGTCCGAACAGCCGATCATCTGGAAAAACTCAGTCAGGCCATGAGCGGCCACGCCCGGTTCATGGAGGCGCGAGGTTCACAGCGCGAGATCGATGTCACGGCGCACATCCGGTCCATCGATGTGGTTGCGGACGAGTTGCGCTCTGTGGCTGCGAAAATCGACGATATCAAAGGCGCTTGATGATAAGCGAAGCAGGTGACTGCTTCGCGTCAGGTGCCCGGGCAACCAGTCAGCTGAACTTGAGCTTCGCCACTTTGCTCAGCGCCCAACCACTGAACACGTAGAACGCATCCAGGTAAAAGCGCCCCGCATAGTTGGGCAATGGCGCGTGATTCAACAGCACATCCGGGTCGGGCGCCGGTGGAAACAGGGCATAAAAGCCGTTGGGTAACACCGCCAGGGCCAGCAACAACAGGTAAGTCGAGGCTTGCAGCAGGGTGCTACGACTGCTGAATCTGGCGGACCATTTCAGGCCGAAGTATGCAACCAGGCCGGCAACGGGCAACACCCAGAAATGCGTCGGGATCCCAATGAACATTTCGGCGACAACGCTTCTAGCTTCCACCCACTGTTCTCCATCCAAATGCGTGAATTATCGCGGTCAAGGCAGGCAAATGCAAAACAGGCGCGGCTCCAGCCAGTTCTTGAAATTTGCCGGTGAACCTGCATACAGCGCGTTGGGCGGAAATCATGCTGACGTCCCTACACAAAAAACCCGCTTTCGATGGCGGGCTTTTAGTGTAGAGGGGTCATTGCATCATGCTTTTGAACACATCAACGCGGCATCCAACAACCGGCCATGGTCGTACCAGGCATCACGTTGATAGGCCGTGAACTGGTGCTGGCCTCCTGTACTGCGCAGCTCCACAAGGCCACCTGCCTTGGTGGGATCGGTGCTTTCGATGAACAGCCTGACCGAATTATCGCTGTCGACCTCGTAGGTTTTCACATTCCCTGGAAGTTCCCCCTTCACGCACCCCAGATACGCCGGTGGGCTTTTCGCGGTGGTGCCAGAGGTATAATCATGCCCGTCACGTACGTCAGGGGTTTGTGCGCAACCTGCCATGAACACTGCGGCGAAGGTGGACACAAGCAATGCACCTGCTCCCGATCTTGAACGCTTCACGCGACACACTCCTGCTCCCCCATCGAGAACCTGGAAAGTGTTGCCAAGTAGCACGCCCATTTTTTAGTTTTCGTGACCCCATGTTACTGCTCAATAGCAACCGTGCCATAGGGTTGTTTGCTATATGGGTTCAGGATGCATTTG
>Ga0308157_10002266_pt1 | contig 32521 bp, 42 predicted proteins | sample PhyBR1_FD_201035 | JGI IMG/M metagenome (GOLD analysis project Ga0308157, IMG submission 201035) | Phyllosphere microbial communities from UC Gill Tract Community Farm, Albany, California, United States - DLSLB.R1 | ecosystem: Host-associated > Plants > Phyllosphere > Unclassified | place: USA...
GCTGATCCGCCCCGGTCCGATCCAGGGCGGCGCCGTGCACCCGTTCGTACGGCGCAAGATGGGCACCGATCCCATCACCTATCCCCATCCCAAGCTCGAGCCCGTGCTCGAACGCACGCTGGGCATCCCGGTCTTCCAGGAGCAGCTCATGCAGATGGCGATGGCGATCGGCGACTGCACGGGAGAGGACGCAGACCTGCTGCGCCGTGCGATGGGATCCAAGCGCGGCACCGAGCGCATCGAGTCGCTGCGGGAGAAGCTCTACGACGGCATGGCCGGCAACGGCATCACCGGCGACGAGGCCGACGGGCTCTACGCGCAGATCCAGGCGTTCGCGAACTTCGGTTTCGCCGAGTCGCACTCGCTCTCGTTCGCGCTGCTCGTGTACGCGAGCTCGTGGATCAAACTGCACTACCCCGCCGCCTTCCTCGCGGGTCTGCTGCGCGCACAGCCCATGGGGTTCTATTCGCCCGCGACCCTCACCTCCGATGCCCGCCGGCACGGCGTCGAGGTGCGCCGACCCGACATCCTGCGCTCGAGAGCCGAGGAGACCCTCGAGGTGCTCGATCCGAATCGTCGCGGCGCGACGGGTCACGACTCGTGTCTGCGCGATCACGAATCGCCCCCGGCCGCGTTCGATCGGCGCGCGCCGGACGAGTCCGCCGAGCACCGCCGCGACGGCGGGTTCGCCGTGCGACTCGGGCTCGCGGGCGTCACCGGGGTGGGCGAGAAGACGGCGCGCACCATCGTGGCCGAGCGCGACAGGGGCGGAGAATTCCGCTCGATGACCGACCTCGTGCGCCGCACAGGCATCACCGAGCGACAGCTCGAGTCGCTCGCCTCTGCCGGGGCGTTCGCCGCTTTCGGACACGGCATGCGCGACGCGCTGTGGCTCGCGGGAGCCGCGTCCGACGAGCGGCCCGAGTTCCTCGAGGGCACGGGCGCGAGCGTGCAGCCGCCGCTGTTCGGAGATCCCACGAGCTATGAGCGTCTCGCGAGCGACCTCTGGGCCACGGGAGTCTCGACCGACGATCATCCCCTCGCGCACTTCCGCTCCCCGCTCGACGCGCGCGGGGTGCTCACCTCCTCCGACCTGCGTTCCCACGAGACCGGGCGGCGCGTCGAGGTGGCGGGGCTCGTGACGCACCGGCAGCGGCCCGCGACGGCCTCCGGCATCACCTTCCTCAACCTCGAGGACGAGCACGGGCTCGTGAACGTCGTCTGCTCCGTGGGCGTCTGGACGAGGTATCGGCACCTCGTGCGCGACCGGCCGGCGCTCATCGCGCGGGGCATCCTCGAGCGATCCCCCGAGGGCGTGGTGAACATCGTCGCCGACGGCTTCGAAGACCTGTCGGTCGGCGTCGGTCACCGATCGCGTGATTTCCGTTAGGTTCGAGGCATGTGCGGACGATTCGTGGTGGCCCGTGTCGGCAGTGAGCTGGTCAGCGAGCTGAGCGTCGATCTCGTGAGCGATGACCTTCCGCAGCCGAGCTTCAACATCGCGCCGACCGCGCTCGCTGCGATCGTGCTCGATTCTGCGAAGTCCGATCCGCCGACGCGGCGCCTGGAGCCCGCCCGGTGGGGCCTGGTCCCCGGCTGGGCGAAGGATCTCTCTGTCGGAGCCCGCGCGTTCAACGCCCGTTCCGAGACGGTCGCGGAGAAGCGCACGTTCTCCGCCGCATTCGCGAAGCGTCGAGCCGTCGTTCCCGCCACCGGCTACTACGAGTGGAAGGTCACCGGCGACGGCAAGCTGCCGCTGTTCATCCATCCCGAGGGCGGCGAGCCGATGCTGTTCGCCGGGCTGTATGAGTGGTGGAAAGATCCGCAGGATGCGTGGGTGCTGAGCTTCACGATCCTCACCCGCGACGCCGTCGGCGACCTCGCGTCGATCCACCACCGCATGCCGGTCTTCCTCGACTCCGACCATGCCGATGCCTGGCTCGACACCGACGTCGACGCCCCGCACGACATCCTCGAGGCCGCCCTCGACGACGCGCCGCGCGTGGCCGAGTCGTTCGCGTGGCACGAGGTCGACCGCGCCGTCGGCAACGTGCGCAACGACTCCCCGGATCTCATCGAACCGGTCTGAGATGATGAACGGGTGACGACCATTCCTGACGACGCCCGCACCCACATCGATGACCTCGCCGCCTTCGTTGCGGCCTCGCCCTCTTCGTACCACGCGGCTGCCGAGGCGCGCACGCGCCTCGAGGAGGCAGGGTTCGTTCCCCTCGCCGAGCAGGACGAGTGGGCGCTCGCGCCCGGCGGAAAGTATGTCGTCGTGCGCGAGGGATCCGTGATCGCGTTCGTGCTGCCGGGCGAGGTCACGGCGACGACGCCGTTCCAGATCGTCGGGGCTCATACCGACTCGCCGAGTTTCAAGCTCAAGCCCAAGCCGTCGACGACCGGAGCCGGTGGCTGGTGGCAGCTCGGCTGGGAGGTCTACGGCGGCCCGCTCGTCAATTCTTGGCTCGATCGCGAGCTCTGCCTCGCCGGCCGCATCGTCACGCTCGCCGGCGAGGAGCACCTCGTCCGCACGGCCCCGATCGCGCGCATCCCGCAGCTCGCGATCCACCTCGACCGCCAGGTCGGCGACGGCCTGAAGCTCGACAAGCAGCAGCACACCGCGCCGGTGTGGGGTCTCGGCGACGCCGAGTCGGCCGACATCGTCGCCGTGCTCGCGCGCGAGGCGGGCATCGACCCCGAGGCGATCGGCGGCATGGAGATCGTCGCCGCCGATACCCAGCCGCCCCGCACCTTCGGCGCCGACGACGCGCTGTTCGCGAGCGGTCGGCTCGACAACCTGCTCTCCACGCACGCGGGCCTCGTGGCGATCAGCTCGGCGGAACCGTCCAAGGCGATCGCGATGTTCGCGGCGTTCGACCACGAGGAGATCGGATCCGCGTCGCGCTCGGGCGCGGCGGGTCCCTTCCACGAGGAAGTTCTGTCGCGGATCCTCGCCGCGTTCGGCGCACGGACCGAGGATCGCGCGCGCAGCTTCGCCGGTTCGCTGCATGTCTCGAGCGACGTCGGCCATGCCGTACACCCGAACTATGCCGACCGCCACGACCCAGCGAACCACCCCGTCGCGGGCGGCGGCCCGATCCTGAAGATCAACGCCAATCAGCGCTACGCGACCGACGCGCACGGCGCCGCCGCCTGGCAGGCGGCATGCCGTACCGCGGGCGTTCCGACGCAGGAGTTCGTCTCGAACAACGCCATGCCCTGCGGATCGACGATCGGCCCGATCTCGGCGACCCGACTCGGCATCCGCACGGTCGACGTGGGCGTGCCGATCCTCTCGATGCACTCGGCGCGCGAGCTGACCGCCGTCGTCGACCCGTGGTACCTGACGCGGGCCATGTCGGCGATCCTCGACCGGTGACGCTCCTCGCCTCAGACGACTGGCGGCAGCGCGAGAGCGCGCACGCCGAACGGGCGACGGCCCTGACGGCCGACCACATCGCCCGTCGGAGCCGAGGCGAGACGCACCCCGTGTGGGACTTCCTGTTCACCTACTACTCGTACAAACCGTCCGCGCTGGCTCGCTGGCATCCCGGGGCGGGTGTCGAGCTCGAGGGCGCGGCGAGCGACGATCGCGCCACGTGGCGCTGGTACGTTCCCGGGAACGCAGCGGGATCCCTTCGCGTCGACGCTGAGTCGTACGAAGCGGATAAGCGCGCCGTCGTGCGGCTCGCGCGCATCATGCTGCGCCGCACGTCTGAGCGGCCGGGGCAGTTCGACTGCTTCGGGCTGCACGAGTGGGCCATGGTCTATCGCCAGGACGAACACCGGCATGCGCAGCCGCTGCGCCTTGGACAGCAGCAGACCGACGAGGTTGTGGAGAGTCACGACCTGCGCTGCACCCACTTCGATGCGTTCCGGTTCTTCACGCCCGACGCCGTGCCGCGCAACCGCCAGCCGCTGTCTGTCGAGCGGCGGGTCGACATGGAACAGCCCGGCTGCCTGCATGCCGGCATGGACGTGTACAAGTGGGCGATGATCCGGGAATTATTGCGTCAGATGCATCATTCGTCGGTACCGTACCGGTGCCCGACCGTCAGGACGAACGAAAGGACACCCGCCTGACCTGCGATTTCTCTCCCCCTCCACCATGATGCAATAATGTTGCTTCTAATGCAACGCAAGATGGAGGGGTAATGGACGCTGTTCCGGGTGCAGCGGGCCTGCTTCTGGTCAGTGGCGTCAAGTATCTGAACGAAGCATCCGCCGTGTTCGAGGCGATGATGGAGGGTTGGTCGCGACAGCAGGCCAGCCGCCGGTTGAAGGACACGACGATCCACCCGAGGGTGACCCTCATCCGGCGGTTTCAGGAGTTCACGAACGAGTACCCCTGGAACTGGAAAGCCCAGGATGTCGAAGACTTCACCGTGTCCCTGATGAGCGGAGAACGTGGGCTGAGCACGGGTACGGTTCGCGGCTACCATCTCATGCTTCGGCAGTTCTGCGACTATCTCACTGATCGCCGCTACGACTGGATGGTGGAGTGCGAACAGCGGTTCGATGCTGTGCCGGTGCAAATTTGCCATGAATGGAATACGGTCGCTCACCTTAGCGAGTACGAGGGGCGGCCGGAGCGTCGTCCGCTGACGTATGACGAGCTTCAAACACTCTTCGATTACTGCGATGAGCGAGTCGAACAGATCGTTCGCGCTGGACGCAAAGGCGCTCTGGCCGCGATGCGCGACGCACAAATGGTAAAAACCGCCTACGCGTTCGGGTTGCGACGTCGGGAGGTGGCCCGCCTCGACATTGCCGACTTGAGAGCGAACCCGCAGGTGCGCGAATGGGGCAAGTACGGATCGCTGCACGTCCGTTATGGGAAAGCGGTGCGCGGCGGACCGCCCAGGCGCCGAACCGTACTCGCGGTGCCCGAGTTCGACTGGGCGCTGGACGGTCTGCGCCAGTGGGTCGAACAGGCACGTCCAAAGATGGAACCCGGCGCGCATCCAGCACTGTGGGTGACCGAACGGAACAGCCGCGTGTCGGTTCGGTACATGGATATTCGTTTCGCTGAGCTGCGAGCCGGAGCTGGCCTTCCTGCGGAGCTGACCTTGCATTGCCTGCGCCACTCGTATGTGACGCACCTGATCGAGTTCGGTTACGCCGAACGCTTCGTTCAGGAGCAGGTCGGCCACGCAACCGCTTCGAGTACCGCGATATACGCGTCCGTGAGCAGCGACTTCAAGAACCGCATCCTGGCAGACGCGCTCCATCGCGTGTACCGACCTGAGAAAGGATCATGATGATCAAGAAAATGAGCGCCCGATGGAAGCTCCGAGAGCTGATGGCCTTGCAGGGCTTGTTTCAGACCACGGACTTGGTGCCGCAGCTGGCGGAGCGCGGCATCCACCTCTCGCGCGAACAGGTATTCCGGCTAGTTACGAAGACTCCGCAACGACTGAATATGGATGTACTCGTTGCGCTCTGCGACATTCTCACCTGCACCCCGAACGACCTGATCGAGGCCGTTGAAGAGCCGACAACGGTGGAGAAGACCGGAACCGATGGTGAAGTTCGTGGCATCGGTGATCTGCGGCCGGTTCCGGCTCGGATACGCCGACCAGATCAGGCGTGAGCAAGTTGCGGGATCGCATGCGGGATGAAGACAGCATTGAGGCAATCATCGAGGCTGTGACGGCCGCGGATACCGGGCTGGCGCGGCCCGTGATCCTGAACGCAGTCATGACGGTCGCGAAGAATCCGAATGTGCGTTCGCGCTTGAGCCGCACGCTCCAAGAGCTACTTGATCCTTTGAAGTCGGCGGAGCCAACAATGCCTCGTCAAGTACAGCGGTTCCTCCGGGCACTCATCGACGCCGGAGCTACGGGCATTCGGCTGCCTGCGTGCCAGGGTTGCGCCCGAACGCGGCCGGTCGAGCACTCTCTTGAGGACGGCCGAAGGGTCTGCGGTTCCTGTAGGCGCAAGGCGCTGGCCGAATCCTGCGGGAAGTGCGGCAAGCATCGCTTCTGCAACGCTCGGCTCGACGGAATGAAGGTATGTAGCAACTGCTACGCCAGTGACGAGCGCAATAGAAAAAACTGCATCTCTTGCGGGCGACAAGCGCGGAAGGCCGTCCGAGCCGCGAACGGCATACTGTGCCAAACCTGCGCGCCTCGTAAAACGCAAACCTGCTTTCGTTGCGATGAAGAGCAGCCCGTAGGTGGATTCATTCAGGAACGCCCATTCTGTAAAAGGTGCTACCAGCACACGATCGCGGCGGTTGCTCCCTGCCCGCGATGTAAGCAGCCTCACGTCCTCGCGTACTTCGACAACTTTGCCACGCTGGTGTGTGCTGACTGCGCGGGCCAGCCCGCGCAGTATGCCTGTCGCACTTGCGGAAGCGAGCAGTACCTTGTCGGCCGCCGATGCGCCCGGTGCATCGTCTCAGAGCAAGTCACTGCACTCATCACGACACCGGGCGGCGACATCCACCCCCAGTTGCTACCGGTGCTTGATGCTCTGCTCTCCCGCAACAACCCCCAGTCGGTGCAAAGGTGGCTGACGCGGGGGAAGGCGACTCAGATTCTCTCGAGCATGGCCCGCGGTGAGACACCCATCAGCCACGAAGGCATCGACACCTTCCCGAGAGATCGCGGCCGAGAGTACCTGCGCGACCTTCTCATAGCCTGCGGCGTGCTCCCTGAGACTTCGCGCGCGCTCCGCGACACGCTCGAATGGATTGATGATTTCCTCGCGGAGCACTCCAGCCCGGATCGCCATGCGCTGCTGGCCTACACTCGCTGGCACATTGTTCGCAGGATCAGAGCGCAAGCTTCCAAAGGCAAATTCACCGAGAGTGCCGGAGGAAATACCCGCACTCATCTGCGCGTCCTGGGCCGGTTCCTCGATTGGCTACACACCCACCACACCACGCTTGATCGCGCTCGCCAAACACATATCGACGAGTTCATTGCAGCCCATCCGAATGGTACGCGCCACTTGCCCCAGTTCCTCAACTGGACACACGCGACAAACCGCAGCGGCCAGGTGACTTCGCCAACTTACCGCTCACAACAACCAACACCTGGAGCGGCGGAAGACGAGCACTGGCAAACCGTAGAGCGGCTGCTAAATGACGAGGGCATCCGCGTCGATACGCGACTCTGCGGCCTGTTCGTCCTGCTCTATGGCCAGCGCTCATCGCACATTAGCCGAATGACGCGCGACCTCGTGACCCTCACCCGAGAGAACGTCTCGGTTCGCTTCGCCGACGACCCGATAGTGCTGCCACCCGGAGTCGATACACTGATGCGGCAGCACTTGCGAGCGGTGGACAGCGACGGAGAGTCCACAGGCAGCCCGTGGTTGTTCCCTGGACGCAATGCCGCCCGCCCCATCGATCAAGGTGGACTCGGGATCAGGCTGAAACGCGTCGGAGTCCCGGCACAAGCCAGCCGGACGACTGCGATCATGCAGCTCGCCGCCGAACTTCCCGCTGCGGTGCTCGCGGGGTTCCTCGGCATCCATCCGCAGACTGCCGTAGTCTGGAACAAGATCGCCGCCAGCTCCTGGAACAACTACCCGGCACTACGCCGCAGCCAAGGCCAGGTCTCCGCCTGTCCTTGACCTTCCTGGAGCATCAGAGCACGCCTTGGCGGCAGTGACGCGGCGTATCGTGGGCATTCACGTCGATCATTCGACTCGGAGGATTGCGATGTCTTCTGGGTCGGGCGTGAAGATGTCTTCGATCGCCAGTCCGAACACCACGGACAAGCGCATCGCGATCTTCAACGTCGGCTCATACCGGCCGTTCTCCAACGACACCACCGTCTGACGCGACACGTTGATCCGATCCGCGAGCTCCGCCTGACTCCACCGACGCTCGGCCCGCAGCACCGGCAACCGGTTGGCGATCATCCCTCCTCACCGCCCCGCCGGCCCCAGGAGAACGCGATCCACCACACCAGGCCAGCCGCGGCAGCAGGAACAGCGGCCGTCACGCGTGGAAGCCCGGCGAACGCCTCCAACAGTGAGTATGCGAACCCGGCGACCACGATCACGATCACCGTCACCATCGAAGCGCGCGCCGCGTCCTGACGCTCCACACCCTCAGTATCTCCACGCAGCAACGCCCGCACGGTCGTCGTGATCAGCAGCACCAGTCCTGCGATCGCGACGACGGCCAGAACCCATCCCGCCCACAAGGGAAGCCTGTCGAGGGCATACAGCACGCCCGCCGCCACCGCCCCGGCGAAGAACGCCACCGTTCCCGCGACGACCGCTACCCACTCCCGCATACTGAAACTCGTCATACTAACGAGAGTACAGTCAGCTTGCCTATATGACAAGTGTGCTTATCGTCACATCGGAACTGGTCACGGAAAACTCGCCCCGTCCGTCCGGCCTTAGTGCCGTTCGCAACACACCCTAGTTCCCCTTCCTCCTCCAGAATCGAGTCGGATTAGCTCATCAGCGTTCGTCGCGGCGGTCACATCCATCAGGAGCCGCCGTCCCTCGGCGGCAGCCTACGGGCCTCGGCCCACAGTGCCAGGATTCAGCGTGAGATCGCCGCGCGCAGCGTGCTCTGCCAGCTCGTCATTGGCGCTCATCGTGCCACTCCCCTTTGTCGGGCGAACGCCGACGGACAAAGATAATGCACACAACCGATATTGCACGTCCGCCAGTAAAACTCGGCCCGCTGGTTCCGAGCCACCTGCTGCTCGATGCGTTCGAGCTCGCCCGCGACATCCGCCTGCTCGACATGCAGGCCGCGCCGTACAATCTGTCGGACTTCGGCGTCGTGCCCGTGCCGATCGAGACGCCCGCGGGCAAGGCCGAGTACGTGCGGCAGCAGCGGGGGTTTGCCGAACGCGCCGACAAGATACGAAGTGAGATTCTTGCACGCTCATCTGCCGACCTCGGTCGCGCTGCTTAGTGGCCACCCGAAAAGTGCATTCGGCACCGAGATTCGCTGAATCACGCTGAGCATCACCTCACTGACTGCGGAGGGCTGGTTATCGCGAACGTGTGGTGAGGACCGGTACAACAACGCGGCGACGGCCGAGGGTGCGGCAATCAGTTGGCGCTCGACGAGGAGTCAGTGCCAACATCGTCTTATGCACAGCAGCAAGCTCGCGACCACCACAGCCCTCGTCCTCATCTCGATCGTGGTCGCCGGATGCACCGCGAGCGACGAAAAGCCGGTCGAGGAGACGACTGCTCCGACCACTGAGATGGTTCCCGTGGCAACACCGACTGCTGAGCCGACGCCCGGGGACGAGGCTGTAGAGGTGCCCGAGACGCGACCCGCGGCCGAGCGTCAGACGCAGTACGACCAGGCGATTGCTTCGTTCCCCTACGGCCTGCCGGCTGGGTTCACGTTCCCCGTGCAGGTGCCGGAGTTCGACTATCCGTCCAACCTGCCACCGCGCGACACCGGAGACGCAGTTGCCCATCAGGTATGGGGGTGCGAGACGATCGGGGACGCCTGGGCCGCTGTGTCGGAGGGCGACGTCGAAACCGCGGACGCACTCTTCGCGAGCGTCATCGGAGCAATCGACGCCGGCGCGCCTGGCCTGCAGACCTGGGAGAAGGAGATTCTCGCAAGCGACAACCTCCCGCAGGGCCCCGAAATGGGAACGTCCGGCCTCTGCGACAACTGGCTGGCGATCATCGGTGCCCCATAACCACCGATCAGTCCATGCCGCCGCCCGATGTCAGAGTTCTCGCCATAAGTCACAGTCGAAGCTCTGTCGAAGAACCGCGTCCGCGAACGCAACATGATTCGCACGGCGATTGACGAAACTATCCGCAGGGAATCGAGACCACGCGGTTGCGTTCTCCGTTGAATCCTGGCACCTCCTCGGGCGCGCGGAGCCTCGCGTCCTGTCCGTTCCAGGACACCGCCCATTCGGGGTCAATGAGGCGTCCGTCGTCGTAACCCCAGAAGACGCCCGTGTCGGCGAGTTCCCATTCCCCGGGTGGCAGCAGGAAGATGCGGCCCGCTTGACTCCTCATGGCGGTGCGTGTTTCGAGGACAACAGTGCAGCCGTCCGCGCTCGGAGGATCCATGCGCTGGTACTCGACCGGGAAGAGGGAATCGAGTGCGATGCTGACCAATGCGAGACTCATGATGCCCCAGGTCACGATGGACAGCAGTATTCGACGTGTCCGGGCCCATCGCCCGGCCCGTCGGCCCTGGCTGCGGGCATGGGCAGCGCCGCGCCTGCTCACCACGTAGGCGGCCACGAAGCACGCGAAAGCGAAGAGGAATCCGCCGAGCAGCCAGTCACCGGCTTGGATGAAGAAGGGGCCGAGCACCGTCGGGACGGATCTGATGCCGTAGCGTTCTTTGATGTCGATGAACAGCAACAGCATCGGCACGATCACTACCCAGCCGGCGAGAAAAAGAGCCAGCGCGAGCATCCGGAGTCGTCGCTCCGATCCAGGCGCTCCTCGAGTCATTTCTTACGCTCTCCCTGCCGCCAAAGGTGCCGCACCGCAGTCCGTTTTCGTGCGATTCACATTACGGGGTGACACCCAGCCAGCCGAAGATCGAACAGGCGAGCGTGCTCACGTAGATGTGCCCCAGATCAGACCCATCACAACCTGGGTCGGAAACCGCGAGAGTCGCATTCTCTCCTGAGCCGACGATTGGAATGGCGATGACGAGCGAAAGAGTGCATAGCACGAGGATCAGTCGTCGCATGTGCCCTCCTCGGATTCTGAGTCATAGTCGAGGACGTAATACTGATCAGCTTCAGGGACCAGATCCGCGTCGGCTTCCGTGATGTATTGGACATGGAACGAGACGCGCGTGAGCTCAGTGGGCCCGTCGCTAACAGTCCCGTCGCCTTCGGTAGCGGTCATACCCGACTGGTCGAGACAGCCAAACATCCGGAAGGATGTGATCGGTTCTCCTTCTGACCCAGCGAGGAAGTCCACCGCACTTTCATCCGGAACAAAAACGAAATCGCCAACGATACTTACACCGGCAGCGCCCATGTTCTTCGCTGCAGTCTCCATGTCATTCAGCTGCTGAGCAAGCGTCACCTGGGACATGAGCTCGTGAGCATTCTCAGCGTCTCCGGGATTCTCAACAACCTGCGCCCACGCCTCATAGAACCGATCGATTGCTTGTGTTCCGACAGAGATCGCTTCTTCTTCTGACTCCACGACCGGCCCCGTCCGCTCCGGTGTGGGTGTACGTGTCGGTGTCGGTGTCGGTGTCGGTGTCGGTGTCGCCGATGGTAACTCGCTCGGGATGGGCGCGGGGTCGGTGGTGCAACCGGCGAGCGCGAACGTTGCGACCAGTGCAGCGGCGGCTGTGGTGATGAGGGTGCGGGTTCGCATGGGTTACTCCGAAATGAGTTCTGCGCGTGCAGTGGCGTGAACAGGGATAGCGGTGGTGCCGACGATTGAGAGGAGCTTGGTTTCGTACCAGGAGCCTGGCTCTCGAACGTTGCTAAAACAGCCCCGTGTCGGGCGTGCACTCAGATCCGCCCTGATCGGCATTCGAACCTCGAAGGTACTCAGGCAACGGAACTTCGGTCGGGTTCGGTGTATCCGTCGGTGACGGCGTTTCGGTCGGGCTAGGTGTCGCCGTTGATTCGCCGTCTTCGCCGAGGTCGATCGGTTGATTACGCTCGAGCGCCTGGTAGATCAAGTCCCATGCTTCCGGAATCGGAGCGACACGATTCGGATTGGGCGCATAGTCCATCGCAGGGAACTGGATGAACGCGTAGTCCTCGAGCGGGATCCCCCGTAGCGCGCTCGCGAGGGAGACCAGCGTCATCGGGTTGTCAGTGAGGCCCGTCGATAGCGTGGCATTCTCGGTAATCGCGTTCGCAAGCTTCAACAGCCTGCCGACATCCCCGAACGTCTCCTCGCTGACCAGCTTCCGAACGAGCGCGCCCATGTAGAGCTGCTGGTTGCCAATGCGGTTGAGATCGGAACCACCACCCGGGAGCGTGTAGCGCGTGCGCAGGAACTGCAGGGCCTGCATGCCGACCAGCTCGTGCTCACCCGCGGAGAGCTCGAAGTTTGTCTGGTCGTCGAACGGGATGTCCTCCTCGATGCAGACGGTCACGCCACCGATCGAGTTAGTGATATCGATTACCCCTCCCCAGGTCATCAGCGCGGCATGGTCAATCTCAAGCCCAGTGAGTTCGGTAGCCGTACGTGCGACACAGTCGAGGCCTCCGATACTGTACGACTCGTTGAACTGTGCAGTCGACGCCGGAGACGTGGCATTGCCGTCGATGTCGGAACATTCAGGACGCGACGTCATCATGTCGCGAGGAATGCTGATGACGGTGACGTTGCGCGGCTCTGGCGAGATATGCACGACCATGTTCACGTCATTGAGCTGGCTCGCGTACGAGTTCTCCTGGGCGAGCGCTTCCTCCATCGAGCACCGGCCGGCGAACTGGTCAACCCAGTCAACCTCGCATTTGTCCACGCCAGCGATCAGGAGGTTATAGGCGCGATCAGGCAGCACCTCGACATCGGGCGGGTTCTCGTCCTGGTCGCCGATCGCCACCGCGTTGTCCTGCAACGATCCGAAATAGTCTTCGTACGCGTACGCGGCCACTCCGATGGTCGCGACGAGGAGCGCGGATACGAGGAACGCCACGGCACCCAACGCCCGGCGGACCACACCACGGTTGCGCAACTTCGTGTGACGAGCGATAGGGCCCATCGGCCGCTTTCCGGCAAGACTGTTCACTCAGGTTCCTCCCCGCGTTCCCGCCGAGTGTACAGCGCTGCCATCGACCCGGTATTCGCCTGCAGCGCCAAGGGGCCCAACTCATCCTGAGCTGTCCCGAGTTCGAGACCGCTTCCTTTCAACAGGAAAACGCGGCATCAAGCCTGCGGCGGTTCGTGTGTTGCTGGGCCCTGATCGTCGGGTATTGATCAGGGTCCTGCGTCATCATTCTGCGATGACGACCGCATCGAACCGGACCGAGGGTATTGAGAGCACGGCGATGGAGCGCGGCCTGCTGGCTCAGCGCGGGACGAGGATCGCGATCTCACTCCTGTGCGTATTGCTCGTAGTCGGCAGCATCTTCGGGCCATTTCTGGTGCGATTCGAAGGCTCTGCTGGGGAACTTGCGGGTATCGCGTTGCGTGCCGGGATGGCACTCATCGGACTGATGGGCCTCGCCACGCTACCTGGTCGAAGGCTATGGCTGTGGGTGACAGCCGGAGCCACGGCGATCCCAGGAATCGTCGCGTTGTGGTCGATGTTCGTCATGACGGCCATTGCCTGGACATCCGGGCACGAGACGTTTGCGTCAAGCTGGATATCGCTCGCTGGATGGTTCTCGATGGCGTCGCCGTTCTTCGCTCCGTTCATCACGGCCCTTGCCCTGCTGATGATGCAACGTCGTGTTGTGTGGGCGCGGCAGGCGCTTGTCTTCGGCATTATCGGCGGGTGCTGCGTTGTGTCTGTGGCAGGGAACCTCTGGATGTAATGCGCAGGAAATCCTCCTCAGTATGACCCCATGAATGCATCCACTTCGGGCCATTCGCCGGTGACGGCGAACTGGCACTCTATCTCTGCGTCCGAATGCTCCACACCCGACGCGTCAGTCAGCGTGGCATCCGCCATCAGCACCCATCGATCCTCGGATCGCTGTGGGTCAAGATCATCCTCAGCCCAGTGGACGATAGCGCCGTCGGGGTACGACCAGACAGCGTGTTGTTCGCAGAGACCGCGCGCTTTGGCCAGCTGGTCCTCGCTCAGGGTCTCTTCCTCGGGGGAAGGTGTGGCTGTTACTTCCTCAGTCACGGCGGTTTCCGCTCCTGAGGGCCCTTCGCTCGGGATCGCGCACCCGGTGAGGGCCAAGACGAAACCCGCGAGGATCGCGGACGACACGGTGAGGCTAGTGCGATTCATGATTGTCCTTGAAGACGGGCGACTATCAGTTCGCCAACACTAGCCCATCACCAACTCGGTGGAAGGCGCCTCCTCCACCACGACGCTGAGTCAAAGTAGCTCGAGGTGGTCACCGCCTGGCTCGCGACTATCGCAGCCGGCGCGCTCGTTGGGCTTGCCTTAGACATCGCTGCCGTTTGGGCACCCCTCTCCAGCGTCGGACTGCGCGGACTGCTGTCGGACGGCTTCGGTGCCGCCACAGCGTCGGGCGCCCTATGGGGGCTGGCGGTGGGGTGGATGCCGGGCCTTGTTGCTCGTAAGTCGACTCCGGCAGTCGATGGGTCGAAGGCGCCGACGCGGCGACCCGCCTGGCTCTTGCTGACCGCAGCTGTCGCCGTGATCGCCGTGGTCACGACCGGCGTGATCACCGACAATGTGCGCAACGCCGCTATCAAGGCGGAAGCCGCCGCACAGCAGGAGGCCAAGGCTGCGGTGACTTTCGGCGCCCTCCCCGCCCCCAACGCGTCGGGGGTGTCGGTGCCTGACAAAGCGGATGTCTCCACCGCGGTGGACCCGGAGTGGTGCACGCCCGAAGATGCGATGCTGCTGAAGGGCGATCCCGATGCGGCGACCGGGCACCGTGGTCTGCCGATCAGGCTCATGAACTTCTCGGAAGAGCCATGCGTGGTCGAGGGATACCCCGATGTGGCGTTCGGCGACCAGAATCAGCATCTGCTCGCGGTAACCATCGAGCAGGGCGGGTCCTTCATGGCGCAGGACCCTGGCCCCCAGCGCATCGAAGTGCCTGCCGGCGGCTACGCAGTATCTGTGCTCGGGTGGGATGCTGCGTCGCCGCAGGGTGCACTCGTCACGAAAACCGTGTACGCCGCCCAGACTGCAGGCATGACTCGGGGCTCGTGGCCGATTGATCTCGACATCGTGGAGGGCTCTACCGTCGCCGTCACCGCTTGGGCGATCGAGCCGAACCCTGCATCCGCCGGGTGAACGTCGCTCAGCGGGCCCGAACTGAGTCGAAATGGTCGGTGATGCCGTTTCTCCGGTGATCACCTCCACGCGCTTCGAGAAGACGGGCAAGCAAGGCGCCGCCTTGACCCGGTCACCGGCCGGCGCCGCAATGATTACCGACGCTCGTCACGGCGCCTACACACGGATCGACGGCTGGTACAACGCCCGCAGACGGCGTTCGAGAGTCGGCTGCCTCAGCCCGCTAGAGTACGAACGACGCCAGCTCATGCCGGCAGCTTGACCAACCAACTACGTGTCTGGAATTCAGGGTCAGCCTCAATCTCGGAGTAACCCATGCGAACCCGCACCCTCATCACCACGACTGCCCTCGTACTGGCTTCAACAGTCGCGCTTTCAGGTTGCACCGCTGACGCCGCCCCGACGGCGACCGAGACTCCCGCGGCGAGCGCGACGCCGTCTCCTACTCCGACGCCGACTCCGACGCCGACTACGGATCCGGTGCCGAAGAGCGAGGGTGAGGCAATTGCCGCTGCGGTTGAGGTCGCGGGCGAGTTCTATGCGGCGTGGTCGACGGTGCGACAGTCCGGTCATCCGTCGGATACGACTCCGATCGAACCGTATGCGGATCAGCGTGGTATTTCCTCGATCCAGAACCTCATCGATTCTCAAGCCGAGGGTGGATACACAGTGTCTGGTGACACGACGTTTTCATTCCTCGAAGACGCAGACAACTACGTGGCGTGGGTGGAGACGAACGACGGTAGCGAAAGGATTGACTTCGGCACTGCCCACATTTACGGCTGTGTAGACAACACCAAGGTCACGTTCGAGATGCCGGGCGAGGAAGCGCAACCTGCGCAAATTCCACACTCGGAGGTTCAGCTCACCGCTCAGTACCTCTTGGATGAGGACGTCTGGAAGATCGTCTCGTACCGTCAAATGGTCGATAGCGACCGATGCGAAAAGTAGCCGCGTTCCGGGCAGGAGTCATTATTGCCCTGACGGGACTGGTGGCGTCCGCCGCGCCTGCTCCAGCGGAGTCCCGCACAGCGGCGTAACGACCGCGCGTTGACCGTGTGGCATATTCACGATGGGAGCGGTGATCGAACCCGCGCTGCATGAGATGTCTCACTTCTCTAGGAATATGAGAGTGATGGGCGGTACACCATGCTCATCCACTAACGAGCTTCACCAAGTATCTGGCCTGGGCTTCGCTCGTGCCGGGAGGGTTCCGGCGGCAACCGCGACTGGCGATGTGCTCGACGTGATCGGCCAGGTCGTACACCGGATCTGTGAGGCCGCCGTCTTCAAAATCAACGAGGCGACGAGTCTGACCGTCCCAGACGATGTTCGCGGGGTTCAGATCCGAGAGCCCAAGTCCGACAAGTCGCGGGGCGGGGAAAACGTCGGGCCGAGCTAACCATTCCAGCGCAGCGGCGATTCCGTCAGCAACCGCGACATCCGCCTGCTCGATATGCAGGCCGCGCCGTACGATCTCTCAGATTTCGGCGTCGTGCCGGTGCCGATCGAGACCCCCGCAGGCACGGCCGAGTAAGTGCGAAAGCAGCGGGGGTTTGCCGAACGAGGGGATGCTCTTCGCCGGACGATCGTCGAAAACTGAGCAGATCTTGACTCGGTTTCTGTCGCCGAGGTGCGTGCCGGGTTAGTCTTCCGAGGATCCCCTACTAACGAGACCACGGGACCCCGCCTCAGCAACGACACCAGCATTGAGGAGAGCAAATATGAAGAAGAAGTGGTTGTGGGCATTGATCACAATACTGGGAATCACCACGATCGTCGCTTCCGGCGGCTTCGCCATTGCTGAGGGCTACCGAGTGGACGCAGAAGGCACGGCGGGGAACCTCACGCCGTTCGTGATCAGTGCCGGGCTGGGGCTGTTGGTTTTCCTGATCGGCATCGGCGGTCTCGCGAGATTCGTTCCGGATCGCAGTGGTTCGCGCTCGACCTGACGTCGCAACCAAGTAGCCCCCCACGGTCAGCGCAGGGGGTAACTTCTTGAAACTATCCATGCGCGCAGAATTGACTGATGAGCGCGCAAATGACTAATCATGGTGCCGGAATGAGTGGAATACCCCCAGCTGTCGAAGTGATGTCGTCTGTTACTGACGCCGATGCAACCGACGTCGCTCACCTGCTCGCCCAGCTATCAAAGACGGCCACGTTTGATCGGTCCCGTTTGGAAGCGATCGTCACGCATGACGCGATGGAGTTGCTTGTCGTGCGCAACGGCGGCAGGATCGTCCCGGCCGCTACTCTCGTCACTTTCCCTTTGCGACGGGCCTCCGCGGTCATGTAGATGACGTCGTGGTCGACGAGGCAATGCGCGGGAAGGGCATCGCGCGGACTCTGTTGCTTCTGATGACTGAACTCGCCACCGAACGTGGTATCCGAACACTCGACCTCACGTCACGTCCGTCGCGAGAGTCGGCGTTGCGACTGTATGAGTCAGTGGGCTTGGTGCGACGCGAGACGAACGTGCTTCGCTTCACGCCGCCCAAGCGTCCGTAGAGAACGTCGCCGCAGCTGCCAATTCTGTATTGGGCTACTGACATCCCTCTCTGGCGACGGCCGGTCGAGAACTGAAAGCGACCAGCTACCCGCGAATGTGGGCCCGAACATGCAATTCCTGTGCCCAGCGCGCCCATTACTCGTTGCTGAGAACCGGTGCGCTAGGAACGCCCAGCAGGGTTCGACGGCTCCGCCTTGCAGCCCGAATCGTGAACCAGGTCAAGACTCCCCCCGCAAGGATCGCAGTGACACCCGTCAGTAGACCGAGCCCGATGGGTACAGCTCCCACAAGACCAATGACGAAGCCGAGCGTCAGTCCCCAGTCGCCACGCATCCCGTATCGGACGAAGCTTGGCGATGCAGAGATCGCCACGGTCACACCGACGAGGATCGCGTAGATCAGCCCGAGCGACCACATGCTGTTCAGGCTCGGCCGCGCGCCATCGACGTTGTCTCGCAAGACCGCGATCCAGAGGACGGCACCGACGGAGGTAACGGCCTCGGCCGATACAACGATCGAGACGACGGTTCTCCACGTCCACCCTCCTGCGCGAGCAGCAAGAAGACTCCACAGCGATAGACAGAGGATCACCGGGCCGACACCGAACCAGAGCACGGCGCCGATCAGCGAAGAAGTCGCCAACGAGAGCGCGTACCCGGCCGCGAGCACGACTGTGCCGAGAATCGCGGCTCCAATCGGCAACGCGAACCGAGTTCGCTCGAACAAGCCGGCGGTGCGAATCGCCGCGGCGTCTGTCGCGTTCAGCCGTCCGTCGCCATCCGCACTCTCGGCTTCGGCATCGAGATACATTCCAACGAGCGCGGGGCCATGCTCTTGCCGCCAGCGACGCGGATACCACCGGAGCAGCCGCTCAAGATCATGCTGGATGCTACTCATGTTGTCACCGGCCTTCCCGTCGAAGCACCAAGCCGCTCATGCGCGACCCGAGCACGCGCGGTTAACTGGTCCGCTCGCTCGCGGAGAACATCCGCACCAGCTCGCGACAGCGCATAGTATCGACGGGTGCGTCCTTGCACGACTTCCTCGCCATCAAGCTCCATCCATCCACGACTCAGCATCGCCTCGAAACACGCGTAGCCAGTCGCGATCGGAACCACCTTGCCGAGCTGAGATTCGGCCTCCTTGACGAGCGCGTAGCCATGCTGACGCTCTGCCGCCAGGGCCGTAAGAACCGCGAACTGCAAATCGGTCACGTTCATGCCGACAGCATACATCGGCATATTCTTCTTGACTAGAATATATGTCTCTTCGGATATTCCAGTTGCTAGGGTCGTGGGTGGGGCCCCGAGGTGTCTGATCCCAGCATCTCGTTCGTTCGCGAGAGTCGACCACCTTCATGCATCAGAGGAGATGTATGACTTGAAGAAACTATGAACCGCCCCGGCGCTCACATAGACATCGGAACAGAACCCAGTGCGGTTCAACGAAGACCGCGAGTGTGAACAGCATCAGCCCAGTAAGGGCCAGCCCTAAGCGCCTCAACACTTGTGAGCCCCTTCGTCCTCACCGAGCGGAATCTCATCGCTGACCAGCCACGTCCCAACTTCGGGGACGAACCGGAGATGAATCTCGTACGGGCTGACTCCTGCGGGGAACCTCTCGTCGGGTTCCCCATTGGTCTCAAACACTCGTCCAGTTGTGTCCATGCAGCCCTTGAGAACGACGGTCCCGAACTCGATTTCTTGAGCGGAAGCCGCATTCTTCAATGGTGCGGAGTACGAAAGCTCGTTCGTCGTAGACCACGTCGGAACGTCCCCCGTCGCTCGGGTGCCCTCGTCTTTGAAGATCCTCACCGTGTCCTCAAGAACGGAGTATGCCTGCGACTGAGGAACGATGAAATTTTCTGCGTAGCCAGAACCCAGTTCCAAGTTGCTCTTCGCATCGAACACGACCTGGTTGTACTCTCCGACAACCCTCGTCGCATCCGCAATCGCTTCTTCCTCGCTTTCTGGCACCTCGACAGATTCCTGCGTCGGTGCAGGATCTCCCGGTTCCGGAGTAGCCTCCGCAGTGGGCGTAGGCGTCGCGCTCGCTGAGGGTGTCTCGACAGGTCGCTGCTCGGACGGCGTGCAGCTCGCGAGGGCGAGCACACCGATGATGGCGAGTGCGGCAAGGGGCAGGAGGCGCGCGTGCTGTTTCGTCATGATTGTTCTAGTTTCCGATGAGTCGGGCGCTGGCTGTTGCTTCGACCTGCAAGCTACCAATGCCGATCACACTGAGCATAAGAGTGGGGTAGTTCGTATCCGCGTGGACGGTGACCGTATCGCCGGCCACCGAGACAGTGCCCGGCATGTTCGCTGTCGCGAGGTAGTTCTGTGCTGCGACGTGAGCCATGTTGGCGTTGAGGTCAAAAGCATCGCCGTTGACGCTCATGTTCGCGGCAGCGTTGGTGCCGGCGCGGGCGGCAGATTGTGCGACTTGAAGAGCATTCTTGGCGGCGTGGATCTGGCCGGCGAAGGCGACGTCGAGTGCGAGGCAGAGTAGCGCTGTGGCCCAGAGGCCGGCGAACCATGGGACGAATTTCACGATGTCACCTCTCTCGGTAAGGGTCGACGGGGCTGTTGCCGACTTTGGTGATCGTGAACTCGCCCGCGATCCCGATTCCGGGTACGACGAGGTCTCCCGTCGGGACGGTGCACGTGCTGGTGGCGGTGACGATACCGACTTCTCCGAGTCCCGTCGTGGGGCCGTTACCGGTAATGACGACGTCGAGGCTGGCGCAGCCATACCCATCGAGCGCGTTGTATGCAGCTTCGGTGCCGTGAGCGATCGCTGTGGCCTCAGTGCGTGACAGTGAGGCATCGCGCGCGGCGGCATGCGCCGCGGCTTGAACAGTGTTATGGGCGGTTGTAACGCGGCCGCCCAGGATCACGAGGCTGATGATGACGAGTGTTCCGACGGCGAGGATCGTCCATCCGGGGATGTCTTCCATGTCGCCTCGTTCATCACGAATGAGGCGACGCAGCAGGTTTTTCATGGTGCAGGCACACACCTCTCGACCGGCCCCGTGACGCGCTCGGTGATGTCGGGGAGGTTGAGCCCTGGGGATCAGAGAGACGGGCGCTCCGCTGACGGTGACGGTGACTTCTATGCCGTTGTGGGTCACGTCGACAGCGGGGTGGGTGAGGAAGCCACTTTGGTTATCGATGATCTGCGCGGCAGCGGCGTAACCATCCGTGCAGCAGTCCCAGCAGTCCCGAGCGTGTTCACGCAGATGTGCCCCAGATCAGGTCAAGATGTCACCTGTACCTACAGCAGACCCTGCTTTCGCGAAGCGAGATCGTCTGTTCTTACTGTGGGCCCCACCGTTGGCTCAGTGGAGAGACTTCAGGTAGCGGCGTCGTGCGATCCGTTGGGCAACGAGCAACAGCGGGTACAGCGCTCTCCATGGTTGCTGCGGTGCGGCTCGCGTAAGCGAGCGCACGGTGAGATGTACTTCCTCGCCGCTTCGGTACACGATGAACGCTTCTTCACCGCTGACGGGGTGCCCGGGCATAGTGCGGTACGCGAACCCGACTCGCTCGTGCTCTTCAACCACGTCCACGACCTCCACTGGCTCAATGACTGTGACGCCCAGTAGACGAGCCGTGACGGTCACGCGGTCGCCCTTTGACACGGGACCGGGTGACTCGACCGCGAACCCACTCTCTGTTTTCACCCTCCATCGGAGTACGTTTCGAGTCGCGCGTTCCCACACCTTCTCCCCACGCCCCACGAGCACCGAACTCTCCCAGCGACGGTAGCCATGGTCGCTGGGATGCCATTCACGGAGCTCCGGACTGGTCATACGTCACCGTTCGCACGCGTCGTCCACCGAAGATCTCGCCAGCTGAACGATTCCGATTCGGGGAGCGCGTTGCGAATCTGGGCGTCGCCGAAGGGAAGTCGAGGCAGGAAATCGTCGGGTAACTCCGCAGCTGGCATAGCGCCGTCCGTGACGCCTTCGGCCAGCATCCTCGCTTGGGCTTTCGCCAACAGTGGCACCTTCATCGTCCATTCCGCGAGTTGGGCGAGAGCGTAGTGAAATGCGACCGGTGCGGGGAGAACGAACACGCGGCGGTCGATAACTCGTGCGACTCGACGAGCCGCCTCGCTCATGAGCAATGTTTCGCCACCGCGGACCGCGACGGTCTGATTGGCGAGACGTGAGCCGAGAGCGGCACCTAGGACGTTCCCCAGGTCATCAACTGGGACGGGGCTGATGGTTCGCTCTCGAAGTCCCAGGGAGGCGAAGAGTGGAACTGTCAAAATGATGCGGCTCAATTGATCAACAAGGTGGTCGCCCCGACCGTAGATCATCCCTGCTTTCAAGGTTGTGTATTCCAACCCTGAGGAGCGGATCATCTCTTCGGCCGCCCATTTTGATTCGTGGTGAGGTGAGCCGGTTCCTGGCCGGGCGCGCAGAAAGCTGAGCATGACGATCTTTCGGACGCCTGCACGTCGTGCCGCTTCGATCACCGCCGCAGTGCCCTGAACGTGCACTCGGTCGAACGTCTGCTTGCCGATCTCCCGGTTGATGCCCGCGCAGTGTGCTACGGCTTCGCAACATTCGAACGCTTCCGTTAGCTTGTCTACGTCGTCGACCGGCGTGCCCTCGCGGCGAGATAAAACGGCCACGTCAGTCGTCGCGAAACGTCTAGCGAGGTGACTGCCGACGAATCCTGTTCCACCGGTGATGGCTATTCTCATCATTCGACTATGGCGTAAACGGACGCCCAACGTCGCAACTTTCCTGCCGTCGTGCCTCACAAGGCAGAAACGGCATGGATAACCACGACGAAACTCCTGGTACAAAGTGCGAGCGCGCCTGTCATCGTGACCGACGCGACCGGCCAGGTACGGCCCCCCAGCTTCGGAGCCCCTATCGATCCGCGCGACGCCAGCCGAATTAACGCCAATCTACTCCGCGGGGTGATCGTGCCACCTCATGCCAATGTCCGAGTACTCCGATTCAAACGACACTGAGCGGTCTATCAGTATCGGAATGGGTATCGTCGCGCTCGTCGCCTGGCTCATGCTGCTGCTGTCTGCCGCGTTTGTAAGACTGCGCGACGGTCGGTCGAAGCGCGCGCGGCGTGCCACAGTAAGGATCCTCGTAGGACTCAGCACGGTGCTCGTACTGGGGGCACTGATCGCGGTGCTTGCTACACCGCCTCCCTCAGCGAGTATCCGCTACCAGCGTGGAACCGCGCGTAGCCTGACCCAACGACGTCTTCAGATCGACCACCGACAAGCCAGGAGTAGGCGTTTTCGGCGGCTGATCTCCGCGAGCACCACTCAACCTTCAGTGGACTTCCAAACACGTTCCGAACAGACTGGGGTCATGGCTCTGATCAATGACTTTCTCACCTCGACTCGGCGTTCGTCCGATCTGAGCATGCACTCGGCTGATGTGTTCGCTGAGGCCGAGGATCACGCGGTCCAGATCACTCGCCGCGACGGTGAGCCTCTTGTACTGATGTCCCAGCGCGAGGCGGACGCTCGCGCCTCACTGCTGCAGTTCGCCGCCGACCTCATCACGGTGACGCTTGGCGACGAAGGCACACTCGACGCCCGAATGGCGGATCGCTTCCCATGGATGCTCGCTCTGTCTGAGACTGACCGAGAGACGTGCGCAGAGGATCTCGTCAATGCGGCTCGAGCGTCGTTCTCGACGGGGCAACCGTATCTCGCAATCGCGGAGCTCACTTCCTGGCGAGAGACGGCGACCGCGATCGCCGCGGGCCTTGGTGTAGCTTCCGCCGAATGGCTCGACGACCCTGAGTCGGTGGAGCGCCCCTAACTGCGGCGAAGGATGACCTGGTCCCACGACCGACGAACAAGGCTGAGTGCGCGATCCGCTTCGCCACAACAAGCGCCCGAAGGGGATGGCGCGAGTCGAATGAGAACACGAACCGGCTCCTACGCCAGTACCTGCCGAAACAGGCTGACCTGTCCCAGTTCTCCCAGATCGATCTCGACTGGATCGCAGAGAAGATCAACATCAGGTCGCGGCGCGTGCTCGGCTGGGATACCAGCCACGACCGGCTCCTCGACGCGCTGTCGGTCTGACCGTACGCAAGACGATGGGCTACTGAACGGGGTGAAACGCCACTTCGCTGTGTCGCTCCGCGGCGTATCGGCGGCCAGGATAGCGCAGGCCACTAAAGTACATGTTGGTGTGCGCGACAATCTGTTCCCCGGTGATGACGACGCCGTCGTGAGTCGCGTCCGTCGTCGTGTGCGCGTCGGACACGAGCGTGACGTCGAAGCCTCGAGCGGCCGCCGCTTGCGTGGTTGTTCGGATGCAGTAGTCGCTCTGCGCCCCTGCGACCACGAGGTGTCGTACTCCCAATGAGCCCAGGATGTCGGCGAGGTCCGTATCCGCAAACGAGTCGCGGTATTCCTTCCGTACGAGCAACTCATCAGCATTGCGCTCAAGCGGTGCCGCAAGCCTCCAATCGTCCGTGCCTTCCGCGAACGCGCCGTGGTCCTGAACCCAGACGACCGGTACGTCGCTCGACCGAGCACGATCGACGAGTTGCTCGGTGCGGTGAAGCACGCCCTCGGCGTCGAAGCAGCCCTGCAGGACGCCGTGCTGAAGATCGATGACGAGGAGCGCGGTCGTAGAGGGCATAAAGCATATCCTCTCAGTTCGCACGCCCGATCGCCGATCGTAACCCGCACGAGCATCTACCGCGAGGTGCGCCGTGCATCGATCCGACGCGGATACGCTCAACGCCAAGGCTGCCGCGTTGACCGGTTGAGATCGCGCTCAATTTCGGTTGCCTACGCAAGGATGCCCCGAGTCAAGCTTGTAAACGGTACCGATCAGCCACGTTCTCCTGCTGCGCTTTGTGCCTTCAGGCAGTCGGTCGTCCATCCTCGCCAGGCCGACACGATCGCGGTCGTCTGCGATCATGAGGCGATGGTCAGGCTCTTTCGAATTACTGTCGATGGCGAGACATTCGACGTGGACAAACAGGACAGCTCGAACCACCTCTCATGGATCAGTGGTCCCAACGCAGGGTACGGATTCACTATTGGTCGTTCAGACGGTGCGGCGCTCACCGAGGATGAGGCCTGTGTAGAGGTCCGGATGTTCCTTGCCGCGATCGATCCGGCCACCGGTTATCTCGCCGGGTAGCTGTCGTTTGAAGGCACCAGGCCGAGAGAACAGCAGACGTCAATCACGACCAGATTCGGGCGCGGACCCGTTGGAGCCAGGTACGACCGTCATTGAGGATCGTGTACTCAGGAAGTTTCCGGAGCTGTTCCCTGCCTGCGCATGCGCCCGTACCCTCGTTTTATGAGTCACGACGGCAAAGTGTCGGTGCGGGCAGCCCAAGAGTCAGACGCCGCAGGAATCGCCCGCGTTCACGTGGACAGTTGGCGCGAGACCTACGCCGGCGTACTCGACGACCGCTTCTTCTCCGAAGACGCATACGCACGACGACTCGAGTTCTGGACTCGCTACCTTTCGATGGATCCGCGGCCCGGGCGGATGGCGGTCGCGCTCCGCGACGGATCCATCATCGGGTTCGCCAACGCCGGCAATGCTGCGGGCCCGGACGCAGAGCACGGCTTCTCCCCCGTGCGCCCGTTGCACCTGTTCTCGATCTACCTGCTCAATCTGGCCCACGGCACAGGCGCTGGACAGGCACTGCTCGATGCGGTGGTGAGCGATGAACCGGCGCAGCTTTGGGTTCTCCGCGGCAACTCTCGTGCGATTGCGTTCTATCAGCGCAACGGGTTCGCCGCCGACGGGGCGGAGTACATCGATCCCGCGGACCCCAATATGGTCGAACTCCGGATGGTGCGCTGATCGGGAACTTGCGCCGCGTCCACAAACGGATCCCGCTGGCGCCGCGGGGCGACCTCTCTCGTTGCGACAACACGTTCACCTAGCGCTGCAGATTACGAGGCAGCGACGACGAGTGTGGCGTGCAGTTGGAACGTCTATGTCCGTCAGCCGGCAGTCGACCACGCGACGTCAATCACGCAGAGGCCGTCGTCAAGTTCGCGGTAGAAGATATCTCCGGGAAACTTGTCGCCTGGGGCAGCCCCATCCGGACGGCCTTCCACGTTGATGTTCCACTGCGGATCGAGCGAAACAGATTCCTCCCAGTACTCACTAACGAAGTGCTCCGGCTCGCCCGCGGAGCGGCCGGCCCAGTCTGCTGCGGTACCAAGGTTTGCGTCAAAGTCATCGCAGATGAGATCGGTCGTTCCACCAGAGCCAAGGTCTCGGATGAGTTTCTCGGTGGCCTGAATGACCTCGGCCCCGTCGTTTCCCCAGACCACCGTGTCAACGATGGAACACCCGCTCAAGGTCGTCGCGCATACAGCTGCGAATCCGGCAAGAGCGATGGATCGACGAGCCTTCATTCGACGAGGTTAGCAAGCCAGTGAGCCGCGGGGTTTGTGAGACATCTCAAATCTTCTCCTCAATGAGCCGACTAAGATGACTCCGAACCTCAGCATCTTGAAACTCATACGTCGTGCGACACAGAGCGATCACAGAACTCCACCAAAGGCCGCCGACCTCCACGTCTTCGAGCGGACACAAAACGACGAACCGACCGTGGGGTTCGGCGCAGTCCAAATCCCCGTGCAGACATTATTGTGCGGTGATTTCTGGGAAACGGACTACCCAGTCTGCGATCGCGTCGTCGAGGGCGGAGATCGCAAGATCCGACTCGCTCAGTGGTTTTCTCCATACGAATTGCTGCATCTCGTCGCTGGCCGTTGCTCGGCAATCGACGGCCTCCGCAAAGTAGACCGCTCCCAGTTCATTGCGGCTCGGGTCTGTCAAAGCGAACTCGGCATATCCGAAGAGGTCGAGGGCGTCCACGCGAATGCCAGTCTCTTCTTCGAGCTCGCGACGTGCCGCTTCAACGAACGATTCCCCACTCTCGACGATTCCGCCGGGAAGCTCGTATTCCCGGCGCCAGGTATTCAGGCCGAACAGCACGTCGCCGGTAGCCCCGTCAACGAGTGCAAGCGGACAAGGTGTTTGAGTGGCGGCCGCATCAAGTTCTTCAGCCGACGCATTCTCAAGCTAGACGAGGTAATTGCCGCGCCGGTCTGTCGCGATCGTTGAGCTCATTTGGAAAGGTTACTAAGACCGGGCCAGTGCGAGAGACACGCCGCCGTCAGAAACGGTCGCTTTCGACTGCCCGCACCCGGTCGGCCATCTTTGCCGGGCCGACACGATCGAAGTCATCTGCGATCATGAGGCGATGGTCAAGCTCTTTCAAATTGTTGTCGCTGGCGAAACATTCGACGTGGACAAACAGGACAGCTCGAACCACTTCTCATGGATCAGTGGTCCCAACGCAGGGTACGGCTTCACTATTGGTCGTTCGGACGGTGCGGCGCTCACCGAGGAAGAGGCCCGTGTAGAGATCCGTACGTTCCTTGCCGCGATCGATCCGGCCACCGGCTATCTCGCCGAGTAGCTTTCGCTTGAAAGTGTCACCTTAGGACTGCAGCAGAGGTTATTGGCGATCCGCGTCGGGCAGAGATCCGAAGGCAAGGGCAGCAGTCATTCTCGGTGATGCGCGCACTCCAAAAGTGGCCAGGACAGGCGTCCGCCCTCTCACGTGAGCAACCGATACTCCTGTGTTCGCTCGTATCCCAAACCTTCGTACATCATGATCGCTCGTCTGTTATCGGCAAACACATGGAGTCCAAGTGAAGTCGCGCCGACACGTTGCGCCTCCTGCTCAGCCGCGAGCATGATCGCCTTGCCGTACCCCCGACCGCGATGGTCAGCCAATACCTCAATCTCAAAGACGAAAGCGTGCCGCTCACTCCCCCTGTTCTGCAGAGCGAACCACAGAATGCCGACCTCGCGCCCGTCGACCTCGACGCTGTACAGGAACTGCTCGGCTGTTTCGATACCGTCCGGAAGGTTCTCGGTGAACTGTCTTCGAGACTCGGCGACTGCCTCCTCCGGTGAGAAGCCACCGGCGCCGTGAAGCGCATCCGCGAAGGCTTTGATGCTGACTCGCATGTAGCTCGCGAATCGAGCTGGTGTCATAGGCGTCAAAGAGATGGCGCGCGGAGTTTCACCCATTCGTCGCTCGGGAATGGGATCGAGGAGCATCTGAATCGACGACGCTTTGGAATCTCCACACTCCACAAGTCGCCACGTTCTGATATCGCGCGCGAACGCCTCGACACCGAGCGACTGAGCGCTCGCAGAAATTGGTTGCTCAAGAGTCAGGCTCCGAATTTCTCGAAGCTCGTCGTCGCTGAGACTTTCGGGGAGGTCGACATCGAGGATGACAGTGCGTGATCCTGAGCTCCACAGCCAGAGCGACCCAACCGGCTCATCGCGATCCGAAACGACGAGGACTTCTGAATCGTCCGCTGGATATCCGAGAGCAAACACCCGTGCGAGCATTCCCTCGACATGTTCCGCAGCGTCGGCGCCGACCCGTAATCGCGATGTGCGCTCTCGCGTCACCATCCGTTCGCGAGCCGACCGCCGCCAACGCTCGAACTGACTCGCCGGTAGCTGACCGAGATGCACGTTCATATGCAGAGTCTGCACCAACCCAAGGCGCACTCCCCGACGACCGCGGCCATAAGCGGGCACGAAACCTGTCTAGCGCGGCTTGACGAGACCTCGCACCCGTACTTACAGCAGGCTCCCGCCGAGAAGCCAGTGGCTATGCGAGCTCGTACGCCAGCGCCGTTCTCCGTCAACAAGTGCAGATATCAGTCGTAGATTGCGCCCCGATGTCCGAGGTCCAGAGCGACGATGACGAGTTCGCCGCGGTTGATGTCGATGATCACGCGATAGTCTCCGACGCGGTAGCGCCAGAGACCTGTCAGTGGGCCACTGAGTGCTTTGCAAGAAGAGGATGGGTCCTCCAGCGATGCGAGACGCATGAGCCCGTCTCGGATGCGCCATGTTACCTGACGGTCGAGCTTGCGCAGAGACTTCTCCGCACGCGGTGCGATCTCGATTCTCCACATCTCGATTTGTCAGCCCGGGCTGCCTCTACTCAATCGAGACCGAGTCTCGCTGAAACCTCGGCGAGAGAACGGGTGGGGAGCTCCCCCCGACGGATTGCTTCTGCTTCGGAGCGAAGGGTATAGGCGTACTCGATGTCGGCCAGGTGCTCGGCGACTGCTTCGCGCACATAGAACGCCGCTGGCCGACCGGTGGATGCTGCGAGGGCATCGAGCCGAGCTTTAATATCGTCCGGGAGTCGAACGCTGAGAACACCTGTAGACATGTTTACATCATCCCACACTTTGCGCATTCCTCGTCGAGTTTCGGACGGCCGACGATCTCGATTCGAGGTACGTGCGATACGCCCGGTTGGTTCCTGCCGGAGCGTGTCGTAGCAATCCGGTTCGCCCGCCGTTTTCGACAGCGAGGTCGATTCTCAGTGAATCTCCATAAGCTCCGCCCATGGCAGAGGATGATTACCAGTCCGGAGCACGCAGGAGCACAGTGGCCGAAAAACTGGGCGACTGGGCTGGGGCCTTCACGCTTCTCATGATCGTTTTGCTGTTCGTGACTGCGTTGTTGTATGAGCTGGCGTCGATAAGCGGGCTGCCGCTCGTCAGCATCGATGGGTGGACGATTCCCCACACCGATCGATGGGCCGTCTTCGACGTCGGTTACCTCGCCGGCCTCGCGCTACTGGCTGCCGTCACGCTGTGCCATGCAATGCTGATTTCTCCCACGCGGTCTCCGCTCACGGCGATTTGGCTTTCCATCGCCTTTGGAACACTCGGTGTGCTTCTCGCGATGGTGGAAATCCTGCTCGATCAGATCGGAGCCGATACCGACTGGAAATTGGCCGTTACGTTCAGCAGTTTTGTGCTCAACGTGCTTCCGTTCCTCATGGTGCTTGCGGCGGGGATCGTCATGCTGAGAATGCGCGACAGGTCGATACGGTTCCGCGTGATCGGTGTTGGGATCTGTGTGGCCTCGGCGGCCGTCGTTGTCGTGCTGGCAGCTTGGATCCCCCGCCTGGTGCGAGCGACCGAGCTCGGGACCCACTAGGCCAGAAGATGCTCGGTATCGTGATCGCCACCTCATCCGGCAGATCGATCATCATTTGCGCGTCGTTACCTGTATCCAATCTGGTCGAGCAAGCTCTCCCACGAGCAGCGCGACCGAGCATCTGACCAGTCCCTCTGTCGCACGCGCCCGTCCGCCGATAGCCTTCCGAGGATCAACTCTCATCGAGATCTCGGAGAACCGACATGAAGTTCTTGCAGAACCTGGGCAAATCGCTGATGATGCCCATCGCCGTTATGCCCGTCGCAGCGATCCTGTACGGCATCGGCAACTGGATCAGTAACACGGCCGGCGACAACATCGTCTCCGTGTTCCTTCAGGGCGCGGGCAGTGCCGTCATCGACAACCTCGCCGTACTCTTCGCCATCGGCGTCGCGTTCGGCATGGCGCGCAAGTCCGACGGCGTCGCGGCCCTCGCGGGATTGGTCTCGTGGCTCGTCGTCACGGTATTGCTGGCGCCCGACGCCGTCGCCGTTTATTACGGAGGCATCGACGTCGCCGACGTCGACCCCGCATTTGACCAGGTTCAGAACGCGTTCGTCGGCATCATCTGCGGTCTCGTCGGTGCGTACTCCTACAACCGCTTCCACGACACGAAGCTGCCCGACTGGCTCGCCTTCTTCTCAGGCAAGCGCGCGGTCGCCATCGTCTCGGCCGGCGCCTCGATCGTGCTCTCGGTCGTGCTGTTCTTCGTCTGGCCGTTCGTGTTCGGCGCGCTCGTCACCTTCGGCGAGTGGATCGTCGGATTCGGGCCCATCGGCGCTGGCATCTATGGGTTCCTCAACCGCCTCCTGATCCCGACGGGCCTGCACCACGCCCTCAACTCGGTGTTCTGGTTCGACGTGGCCGGCATCAACGACATCCCCAACTTCCTCGACGGCACCGGCGAACTCGGCATCACCGGCATGTACACCTCGGGCTTCTTCCCGATCATGATGTTCGGCCTGCCGGGCGCCGCTCTCGCGATGTACGTCACGGCCCGCAGCAGCCGCAAGAAGGCGGCCGCCGGCATCCTGTTCTCGGCCGCGTTCGCGTCGTTCTTCGTCGGCATCACCGAGCCGCTCGAGTTCTCGTTCATGTTCCTCGCGCCGGCCCTCTACGGACTGCACGCGCTGTTCACCGGCATCTCGATGGCGATCACCGCGCTCCTGCCCGCCCGCATGGGCTTCGGGTTCTCCGCCGGCGCGATCGATATGGGCCTGGGGTGGAACAACCCGCTCGCACAGAATCCGTGGCTGCTTCTGCTGCTCGGCATCGCTTGGTTCGTCATCTACTTCCTCGTGTTCACGTTCGTCATCAAGAAGTGGCAGCTGAAGACCATCGGCCGCGAAGACGACGAGGATCTCGCGGACGACGCCCCCGTCGGACAGTCGGTCGATGCGAAGTACGCCGCGACCGCGAACCGTTTCCTCGCGGCGCTCGGCGGATCCGCGAACATCACGAGCCTCGACAACTGCGCGACCCGCCTGCGCATGGAGATCGACGACGTGTCGAAGGTCGACGACAGCGCCCTCAAACGCGCCGGCGCCGCGGGCACCATGAAGCCGGGCGGCAAGTCGGTGCAGGTCATCTACGGGCTCAACGTGCAGTTCGTGAAGGAGGCCATGGAGGGGATCATGTCCGGCGCGATCGAGCCTCCCTCCGCCGATGCTCCCGCGTCGGTTCCCGCGACCGACACCGTCGCCACCGTGACGCGCACCGACACCCGCGTCGTGCGCCTGCTGCAGCCGATCGCCGGCCAGGTCAAGCCGCTCTCTGAGGTTCCGGACCCGACGTTCGCCGAGCAGATCATGGGCCCGGGTCTCGCGATCGAGCCCACCGGCGACACGGTGGTCTCCCCCGCTCCCGGACGCGTCGGGCACGCGTTCGACACCGGGCACGCCATCGCCATCGTCACGGACGACGGCGTGGAGATCCTCATCCACATCGGCCTCGACACCGTCGACATGCAGGGCGACGGGTTCGAGACGCTCGTGAAGACGGGCGACCTGGTCGACGAGGGCACGCCGCTCATCCGCGTCGATCTCGAGAAGATCCGCGCGGCCGGGCACCCGACGATCACGCCCGTGATCGTGCTCAACAACGAGAACGCGACCGTCGAGTTCCGTTGATCGCCGACCGCAGCCGCGGAGGCCGTAGCATCTGAAGGCATGAGGACCGCTTACGCGCAGTTGCGCGATCTTGTGCAGCGCGCAGGCGACACGCCCCTGTGGAAGGCGCCGGGCGGCTCGCTCGTCGATGACGAGCGGGTCCGCCCGGCGGCCGTTCTGATTCTGTTCGGCGTGCTCGACCAGGTCCCTTCCGACTACGACGCACAGCATCGCGCGGTCTCTCGCGATCTCGACGTGCTGCTTCTCACGCGTGCGGCGACGCTGCGCTCGCACCCCGGCCAGGTCGCGTTTCCGGGCGGACGGATCGACCCGGAGGACGAGGACGACATCGCCGCCGCGCTGCGCGAGGCGCGCGAAGAGACGGGCGTCAACACGTCGGGCATCGAGGTGCTCGGCGCGCTCACGCCGCTCGCCCTTCCCGGATCCGACCACCACGTGACGCCCGTGGTCGGCTGGTGGCGAGATCCGAGCCCGGTCGGGGTCGTCGACGAGGCGGAATCGCAGGCGGTGTGGCGCGCTCCCGTCGCGGATCTCGTGAATCCCGAGAACCGCGTCACCTGGGTGCACTCTCGCCTGGGTATGACGATGCGAGGCCCCGCGTGGCGCCTCACCGGCGCGGGCGACGAGCAGTTCGTCTGGGGATTCACCGCAGGAATCCTCGACCGCCTGCTCAGGACCCTCGGATGGGACGAGGAGTGGGATCGCTCGCGCGAAGTATCGCTCGACTGAGTGAGAGGATGGATCAGTGACCCCACCCCTCGGACTGCTCCTCGACGTCGACGGCCCCATCTCCAGCACCCGCACGCGCACCCTGCGCCTCGCCGCGCTCTCCGACGACCTCACCGCGATCGCCAAGAGCGGCTGCCCGGTCGTCTTCAACACGGGGCGGTCTGCAGACTTCCTCGGCGAGCAGATCATCCCGCGGCTCGTCACCTCGGGCCTTGCGCCGACGGATCCCGTCTGGGGCGTCGGTGAGAAGGGCGGCACCTGGTTCTCGCTGA